>Ga0116226_10003127_pt1 | contig 14587 bp, 13 predicted proteins | sample S1TSphfallax_FD_89692 | JGI IMG/M metagenome (GOLD analysis project Ga0116226, IMG submission 89692) | Host-associated microbial communities from peat moss isolated from Minnesota, USA - S1T2_Fa - Sphagnum fallax MG | ecosystem: Host-associated > Plants > Peat moss > Unclassified | place: USA...
CCACTTCTAAACACTATGAAAAGCGTACAATTAGCGTTCGCTTACTCCAGCGACGCAAACGATAAAAGGGAGGATCATTCTTCTATACTAGGATGCATGTAATCGCCGCTTGGCAGATCTGCGCATGTCTAGGCCACCTAAGGTTCGCTATTTAACACTCCTGACCCAAATTGCAAATGAAACGCGGCATGCGCGCCAACTCAAAACGTCAAAACAAAACAAGCCCCGGCACCAACCGATTTCACATAGCGCACCGTGCCACCATTGCGGTGTACAAGTTGTCGCACCATCGCAAGACCAATCCCGCTGCCTTTGCGCTTTGTCGTAAAGAACGGCGTGAAGATATGCGAGATGGCATCGTTGGGAACACCTGGACCGTTATCACGTATTTCAATACGTAGGCGCGTACCGCGGGTCAATTTGGCGGTGATGTGTACCTGGGGCGCAACCTGATCTGCTGTAGCTTCTTCCGCGTTTCTCAACAAATTGACCAGTGCTTGTTCCAATTGGCCGGGGTCGATCATCAGTTCGACCGATTCGGGTTCGACGGAAAAAGTTGCACTGCCTCCGCGAGCTTGCCAGGATGAGCTGGTCAGCGCGGCCATGCGTGCAAATAGCATGGCCAAATTCACGCCTTCAGGTCGCGCTTCTGGTACGCTCGCCAAGCTGCGATAACCATCCACAAAGTGGATCAAACCATCGGCACGACGATAGATGGCATCGAGCGCAACATGCAAATCACGCGTAGCCTCGTCGGGCAAGGTGCCGGACATATCTTGTAGCAAATCACGGGAAGATTGCGACAATGAAGCCACCGGCGTCAGGGAATTCATGATCTCATGCGTCAGCACGCGGATGAGTTGCTGCCAAGCCTGCATGGCCTCAGCTTCCAACTCGCTTTCCACCGACATGACAGCGATCAATTGTTGCGATTGCCCTTCCAGCATGATAGTAGTCACGGCAGCCAGCGCACGCTCGCGACCGCGCTCGCTGTCAAATTCGATGATGTTACGCTGCCCCGATGCCAGCGCCGCCAATTTGCGGGAAAAGTCTTGCCCATCCACGACGCGACCCGGTGCGAGCAAGCGACGTGCGTTATTGTTGAGCGGTTCTGCTACCTGGGAAATCTGTGCTGCAGCGATCCTGAATAACGCAATCGGGGCATGTTCTAATTGTGATTCCAGTTGCAGAAGTTGTGTTGTCAATTGCTCGTGATCCTTTGGTACGCCAGCGGGTATTTCAACGAACATCGGCACTTGCTGACCCACAGACAAACTGCCAAGACCACGCCAAATCAATATCAGCGCCGCCAATGTGAACGTCGCAAATACTACGATCGTTGAAATTGACAAGATTGCAGGCGACTCTGCCGAGTGCCTTGCTGCGGTATATGAAAGCACGCCGACAATTGTCAGCAACAGGATGATTCCGGTGACGACCACTACCTTGGGATGCAGTTCAAAGCGCATGCTTCTCCAGTTTTCTATATAACGCGGCGCGGCTGATGCCGAGCAGTTTCGCCGCACGACTGATGTTACCTTGCGCTTGCTGCATGGCGTTGTTAACTGCATCGCGCTCTAACACATCGAGCTGCAGAGGCGTTCCGGCTGGTACGTTGGATAGATTCTGCTGAACGTGTGGAGTCGCCACCTCCTGTACACCAAAATCAGCGAGCGTGTAAGCATCCGCCTGTGCCATGATAACGGCGCGTTCGCAGGCGTGCCGTAGTGCACGCACATTGCCAAGCCACTCCAGATTACAGAGTGCCTCTAGAGCCTGTGTCGTCACTACTGCTGCATGTTTGCTGTATTGCCGCTGATAATGTGCGAGATAATGATTCAGGAGCAGCGGTATGTCATCTGCCCGCTGCCGCAGAGAAGGTACACGCAGGACGATGGTATTCAGGCGAAATAACAGATCAGAGCGGAATACGTTTGCGTCATAGAGTTTGCCTTCTTCGAGATTGGTGGCACTGACGATGCGCACGTCGAATGCTTCTGGACGATCCGCACCTAAAGGAGTAACTTCTCGCCGCTCCAATGCCGTCAATAGCTTGGCTTGTGATGACAGCGGGAGATTACCGATCTCATCAAAAAACAACGTCCCACCAGATGCGGCTTGAAAACGCCCGGAGCGATCACTGCGCGCGTCGGTGAACGCCCCTTTACGATGTCCGAACAATTCGCTTTCCAACATCGTGTCGGGCAAGCTACCCATGTCCACAGCCAGGAAATTCGCAGCCGCACGTGGCGACGCCTGATGTATTGCACGAGCTACCAGTTCCTTGCCAACGCCATTCTCACCCAAGATCAATATATTCGCCGTAGTTGGAGCGACATTGGCAATCAATGACCGCAAACCTTGCATCGCAGGAGAATCGCCAAGCAGGCCCAAGTCGTTGGATGCTCGCATCGGCGTACGACGCGATAATGCCGCTTCGACTGCAGCGATCAGATGTGCATTGTTCCAGGGTTTGGTGACAAAATCGGTCGCACCACGTTTCAAAGCTGCCACGGCCAATGGGACATCTGCATAGGCGGTAATAGCAATAATTTCCGGCGGTCTTGGTTGCTTAAGCAACTGCTCCAGCAACGCCATGCCCTCTCCGCCATCGATGCGTCCCGGCGCGAAGTTCATATCAAGCAAAACCAAGTCCGGTTGATGCTTGTGAAGCAGGTTGGTAAAGGTGATCGGATCGTTTGCAGTAAGCGCCGACGCAACATGTCGGCGCAATAGAATTTGCGCCGCATAGGTAATGTCAGGGTCGTCGTCAAGAATCAGTACGGTGGCGGCAGAGATAGGCATGTTCCGTGAATTCTAACACCGTGCTTTCCGTCGCCGCAATCGTGCGAAATCGAACGGCTGCAAGTGTCCGAAAGCGAACACTTTCACTCCAAACCATGCCATTTAATACGCTATTGGTGGCTTATGACATTGGCACGGATATTGCCATAGGGATTGAAGACGACAGTAATCGGAATATCCATGAATAGAACAAATCATCTGCTGAGCATGTCGGGATCTGCAATGGACACCGCAGTACCCAAAAATCATCGCAAGCGCGTACTAGTGGTTGGGTTAGTTCTGATATTGCTGATGTCTATTGTACTTATCCTGTCCTACTGGATGCCACATGGATTACTCATCAACACCAGGGACTTGCGTATCGCCATAGTTGAGCATGGTCAGTTCCTTGACGACGTTGTAGTGCGTGCCAATGCAAAACCGCTGGAGTCGGTCATCCTGGATGCCGTTGAATCCGGGCGCGTTGAAGAGGTGTTCGTGACCGATGGCACGACCGTGGATAAGGGAGCCGCCCTATTCCGTTTATCGAATCCGCAGCGTCTATTGGAGCTATTGGCCCGGCAGTCGGATCAGGCAACGCAAATTTCGAATCTTTCCAATATGCGCGCCAACCTGCAGGAGAGTATTACGGACCATGAGCGTCGCATCGCGGATCTTGAATTCGTCGTCGCTCAAGCGAGCAAACGCTATGACAGAAACAAGAATCTCGCTGAACACGGCTTTATTTCCGATGTCGCACTAAACGATGACGCCGAAAAGTTGGCGCAGCAACGTTATGCGTTGGAAAAAGAAATACAGCATGGGGCAAGGGAAATCGACATCAAACGCAATGGGTTAAAGCAAATGGAGCAGGCAAGCGCACGTCTTGAGTCCGGCCTGAAGTTGATGGCTGAGTCAATCGAGGCACTGACGGTGAGAGCGCCGCGCGCAGGACGTTTGACCGATTTCCATTTGCAGCTTGGCGAAGGAGTGACGAGCAATCAACATATCGGTCGTATTGACGACCCATCCCATTTCAAGTTGACTGCAGATGTCGATGAATACTATCTCAACCGTATCGCGCCGGGGCGAACTGGAAAAACACAAATTGATGGGAAAGAGTTTGCAATCAAGGTAGCACGTGTGTATCCCCAGATCGATAAGGGGCGCTTTGGCATCGATATCGTATTCACAGGCCAACAGCCAGTTGCGTTAAGCCCTGGGCAAAGTACAGATGTGCAAATCGTGCTTGGCGATCCGGCGACTGCGCTCCTATTGCCGAACGATGCCTTTCTCAACGATAGCGACGGCGCCTATGTCTATGTACTCGACCAGGACGAAAAAATCGCAGAAAAGAGAACAATTCGTCTAGGACGCCGTAGTAATGCGCAGGTCGAAGTGATTGCGGGATTAAATGCAGGTGATAAAGTAATCGTATCCGGGTACACAGGGTTCGGAAGCATGAATCGCTTGCAATTGACGAAGCTGTAAATATCAGTAACCCTAACCTAAACCAATATAAGACTTATAGGAAAGAAGCTCACATGCTCAAGCTCACCAACGTCAGCAAGGTCTATACAACGGGCGAAGTGCGTACTACAGCATTAAACCGGATCAATCTGGAAATCCACGCGGGGGAGTACGTGGCGCTTACCGGGCCATCCGGCTGCGGCAAATCCACGCTGCTGAGTCTGCTTGGTTTACTTGATACGCCCGATTCTGGCGATTGCAGCTTCAATGGACACAATATCACTGGATGGAACGAAGCAAAATTGAATGCCTTGCGTCGCGGACGCGTCGGCTTCATTTTTCAGAGCTTTAACCTGATCGAAGAATTGAACGTGTTTGAAAACGTGGAACTGGCATTGGAATATACCGGCATAGGAAAAGCAGAACGTCGTGAAAAAGTGGCGGCATTGCTGGAAAAATTGGGTGTTGCCCACCGTGCCAAGCATAGGCCATCGCAGCTATCCGGCGGCCAGCAACAACGCGTAGCGATTGCACGTGCATTGGTGTCCAGCCCTGCACTGCTGCTTGCCGATGAGCCAACCGGCAATCTCGACTCTGCCCATGGTGACGAAGTGATGCGTATTCTGCGGACAATCAATGCTGAAGGTACAACCATCGTCATGGCGACCCATTCTCCTTCACACGCAGCACAGGCTTCACGCAGCCTGCGTATGCTGGATGGGCATATCCTGATCGATGCGCAGATGGCAGCGTAATCCTTCTCGTCGTCAAAACGTAAGGAATATTACCCATGCATCTTCGCGATTTCAAAACAGGTTGGCGATTGCTGATAAGCCAACCGGCCTATTCCACAGTGATTGTTCTTGGCCTGAGCATCGGTTTCGCCGTATTGGCTTACGCGAAATTTTCGTTCAGCTACGACGACGATGTACCGCAATGCGAGCACATCTATCAGGTCATCGCCAGGTCCAGCACGCTGCCTGATCCCACCCGGTTTGATGGCGTGCCTTATCCTCCAATTGATGTTGCCAGGAAAAGTGATCTGGTTGAAGTGGAGACGGCGCTATCTCCCAAAACTTTTACGTTGAAAGTCAACACCCAAGATCGCCTTCAAGAAGATAGTCCACATGGTGATCGCGAATTGGTAATAGGGCTGACCATTGTAGGATTGATGATCTTGTCGCTGGCAGTAACGAACTTTGTCAACCTGACGACGGTGAGAGCGATTGCCAGGCGACGCGAAATTGCGATCCGCAAGATATTGGGCGCAAGCGTAGTGCGTCTTATTGCTCACTTTACGATACGCGTCGCTCCCGCAAAAATACTGCAAGAGCCATGACTCCTTCATTTGATGCAAACATAAATATATAAAAACACACGAATTCCTCTCTATGGGAAGGGAACAATTTATTATGAATCTACGCGATTTCCGTATAGGCTGGCGCACTCTCATCAAGGAATCCGGCTATTCCCTGATCGTTGTATTAGGACTGGCAATCGGCTTTGCAGCCTGCCTGCTACTGATTGGCTTCGTACGCTATTCCTGGCAATACGATGCGCAGGTTCCTGAAGTCGATAATGTCTATGTTGCAAAGCTTCGTTACAACGTCGATACCGCATCACCGTGGTTCGAACAAACGCCGTCGTTGCTACGGGAGGTCGGATTATCGTCCCCTGGTGTCATCGACGTTACGGGTATTGCGCGCTGGGGTAATCTCTCAGTCCGCGTTGACGATCGCCTGTTTCAATTGCAGGGCAATCCTGTTTTCCCAAATTTTGCCAGTATGCTAGGTATCAAAGCGATAGAAGGGAACGTTGGCACCGCGTTGACTCAACCAGACGGTATCGTGATCACGGAGACTGCAGCACGGCACCTGTTCGGGACATCTCCCGCACTCGGGCATACCGTGCAGATTGATGGCAAGACCTTGCGTATCGCCGCAATTGTTATTGATCCACCGACCAATACGATCATGCCCTACGAAGCGCTATTTGGCATGCAGTCCATATTAATTAACGACGATGCCCGTGCATCACTGAGCAATGGCGCCAACTGGGTCAAGCTCCTGTTCCGCATACGTCCTGGTAGCTCCTTGGCTGTCATCACGGATATATTGCAAGCTGCTGTTGACCGCTCACCGGAAATGCAAGTCACGCCAGAAATCAGGCAACGCCTGGGCTCACGCAAGGTGATGGACATCGCGCTGTCCCCCTTACGCGATGCTTATTTTGATCGCAACGTTGCAGCCAATCCTATCGACAAGCCAGGGGATCGCGGCGACAGGGTCACCGTTGCAGGGTTAGGTGTAATCGCTTTGCTGATTCTTGCACTGGCAGCGATGAATTACGTAAACCTCGCCACGGTGCGTGTACTGCAACGTCAACGCGAAATAGGAATACGCAAGACCATCGGTGCAAGCACATGGCAGATCGTTCGTCAATTTTGCATGGAATCGTTACTGGTGGCGATGCTCGCAGTGACAATCGGCCTGATATTGGCATGGTTTGCGTTACCGATATTTTCCGAGCTGATGCACCGTAAGTTGGATAGCATCTTTTCCCTTGCCAATATAGGATTTGCACTCGCCCTTGCAGCCATACTTGGTCTGCTTTGCGCAATTTATCCGACCTGGATTGCAATCAGGGTCAAACCTGCGCAATCGCTAACCGGTAGAAGCGATACGGAATCGCGGCAAGGCCAGCGATTGCGTCATGCCATGGTCATCATCCAGATGTCAGGAGCAATGGGTTTGGCTGGCGTGGCACTTGCTGTCGCCTGGCAAACAGAATTCGCACTGCGTGCCGACCCCGGGTTCAATGCTGCGCCACTTCTGATCGTCGATCTACCGGAACAGGTTAAAGACGGTAGCAAAGCACGTAGCTTCATGGACGCGCTTAAGCATCAACCCGGCGTGGCAGGTATCGCCATTTCCACCGATGCGGTCGGACGTTTCGATAACGTGTGGGGTCTGGACATCAAGCGGGAAGGCGGATCAACTGTGTTCCTCGAATTAAAGTCGGTCAGTGTCAATTTCTTCGAGCAATATCAGATCAAACCTGTAGTCGGCAGATTGTTCGACTCACACATCGACAAGGAAGATGATTCCATACCCATTGTGATCAACGAAGTGGCGGCACGTCAACTTGGTTTCACCTCTCCGCAAGCAGCGTTGGGGCAAATCATAACCAGCGTAATAGATGGCAAGGTGCAGGAAAAGCGCATCATCGGCGTCGCGCCTGAAGTACGCTTCCACTCCCTGCACGAGGCACCGCGCGCAATCGGCTACGAACTATGGACGGCTGGATCGACGTTGAGCGTGCGCGTCACCGGCTCTGTCGCCGATGTAGAACGCGCCATCCCCGGTCTGTGGCGATCTTATTTTACCAACACGATATTGCGCACTTATCGCGCAGATAGCATCCTCGCCGCCAGCTACGACGACGATAGCCGGCTTGCGCGTCTATTGACTGTCTCGACCTTGGTGATCCTGGCCATTGCGGCCTTCGGCGCTTATGCGTTATCCGCTCGTTCCGCCCAACGACGTGCGCGAGAGATCGTCTTGCGCAAGCTATATGGCGCACGTCCCAGCGATATCGGCTTGCTGATTACGCGCGAAATAGGAATGTTGATATTGATCGCTTCAATAGCAGGATTACCGATTGCAGGCGTCACTATCGATCGCTATCTATCGCAATATGCAGAACATGCACCCATTGGATATTGGACACTTCTATTTGCACTGATGGTAACAGGCTTGACTGCTTTGCTGGCGGCTGCACGGCATGTCTGGATTGCTTCCCGCACCTTGCCCGCCAAGATATTGCAGGTGTGATGCATACATCTGCCAGATAGCTTAGAACTGAGCAGATATAAAAAGGGATTGTACGAGAACCGTACAATCCCTCTATAACATTCGACAAGAAAAACTACGCTATCCTTGCCGCTTCGGCTTCTCCATCGTTACACCCAATAATGGCAGGCAGCCATTCACATCGCAAGATCATCTCTCTCCATGATGGATGCACCCAAGGTGATTTCCAGATTTTGACATGCAACTCGAAAAGCGCAACAGGGTCGCTCAGCAACAAGCGTTTTTCGGGAGCCTTCAAATGATCCAGCCCATGAAAAATTGCCGAATTCAACAATTTCTCTCTCGCGGGCTTGGTATTGGATGGAAGCACAGGTCGCTTTCGACCGCAGGCAATCATCAGCGCATTGACGCTTGGGTCAACGACCGCTTCGGCAAAGCCTGGCAACGAGCGGGCACTATCCTGATAAGTCACCATCGCAGACAACTCCACAGGAGGTTGATATTCTTCTGGAGTCAGCAGTACTTTCATTGCGCGTAACCGAATGCCAAGTGATTTGCGGCTCGACAAAACCGACAACGGAATAGAAAGAATCAGCGCGCCGACGACTGGAAGCAACCATACCAGATATGCCGGATAGACCATATAAACACCGAGTGCCCAAACGGCCCCAAGCACAGTATGCAAGCCATGCTTGCGCACACTTTCCCCCCACGTCGTTTCCGTATCCTCCCGCGATGGCGATTTCCATTGCAACCGGCTACCCAATAATCCGCTCAGCACGAATTGACAGTGAAACAGCATCCGAATTGGAGCAGCAAGTGCCGAAAAAATCACTTCCATGATCATGCCAATAATTAATCGGAAAGGCCCGCCGAATTGGGCCGCACCTTCCATACAGATGCGGGAAATCGCCAGAACTTTTGGCACAATCAATAAGGATGCCGTGACAATGAATAGCAGTAACGCCGCACTCCCATGTACAACCGGAGAAGTCACCGCGGCCGCAGCTTCGGATACGTAGGATGAAGCAAACCCTGCGGAAGCCATCACGCCTGTGGATAGCAGTAAAAATGACAGCCATAATAGTGAGGAAAAATAAGCCATCACACCCGATGCAAACACCGCTCGATAGACGGGGTGAATACCGCGCTCCAGGATCAACCTGAAATTCATCATATTGCCCAGGCACCAGCGGCGGTCGCGCCCCAGTTCATCGAGCAGGTTTGGTGGAATTTCTTCATAGCTGCCAGCCAAATCGTACGCGACCCAAACCGTCCAACCGGCGCGGCGCATCAGGGCCGCTTCAATGAAATCGTGCGACAAGATATCTCCCGATAGTGGCCCCTTGCCTGGTAGTGGTGCCAGCGCGCAATGCCGCATAAAAGGAGCGATACGAATGATGGCATTGTGTCCCCAATAATGCGATTCACCCAATTGCCAGAAATGTAGGCCAGCGGTATAGAGCGGCCCATACACGCGTGTTGCAAATTGCTGCATGCGGGCATAGAGTGTGCCACGTCCGGCAACGCGCGGTGCGGTTTGGATGATGCCTGCACGGGGATTCGCTTCCATCAAATCCACGAGCGTGGATAAACACGTTCCGCTCATCACGCTATCAGCGTCGAGCACGATCATGTATTGATAGTTTTTACCCCAGCGACGGCAAAAGTCGCTGATATTTCCGCTCTTGCGTTAGACCCGACGATGACGACGGCGATAGAAAATGCGATCAAAGCCACCTACCGCCCGGCACAAAGAAGACCATGCATCCAGTTCGGCCGTGCAGATGTCACTATCGTAACTGTCACTGAGCACGAAGAAATCAAACTGATGCGGTTGATCAGTATTTGCAAGCGATTCATAAGTAGCACGCAATCCTGCAAATACGCGTACTACATCTTCATTGCAGATCGGCATGACAATGGCTGTGCGGGCACGGCTTTTTGCTCTCAACGGTGTCGCATCCTGCGGCAGATTCATCGAACGCGTGATACCGTGTTTGTCTCCGCCGCTTAATAGCACAAGGAAGCCCGCCATCGCAGTCCAGAAGCCTGCGGATACCCAAGAGAATAGAATCAGGAATAAGCCTACCGTAGCAAAGCGTGTGATGGTATTCGCATGCTCAGGCATGGAATCAGACATTAGCAAACCCGCAATCAAGGTCGGAATCAGGGTCAGCGTCAACAGGATCGTACGGCGTACCCGTCCGTCTCGCTGCCAATCGTAAAGATTGGCGATCGGGTCCTGATAGCGATTTTCGTCGCCGCTATCCAAGGGGTCAACATCTTCCTGCCTGTTTTGCGACCAGGGGAGAAAATGTACATTCTTCCAGGGGCGTGCAGTCATGGATGAGCGATTGACTTTCGGTGCCGTTTCCATAGACGGCAAGTCCTGTCCATGCGCAGAGATGGTCGCTTGCTGCGACTGCTTCAGGCAGGATCGTCTTTCTTGAAAAGTTTTTTTGCTATTGTTCATGATGTTCAATCAGTGCCTCGAGAAATTGGCGGGTTCTCTCGTGGGATGGTTCACGGAAAACCTGAACGGCTTTCCCATCCTCGATGATTTCCCCTTGGTCGATAAAGAGCACACGGTCTGCACATTGCTCTGCGAAATTCATATGGTGTGTTACCAATATCATGGTCATCTCGCACTTGGCAGCGAGCGATTTCAAGATGTTTAAAACGCCGCCGACAAGCTCTGGGTCCAGAGCCGAGGTGATCTCGTCAAACAGCATGATCTTGGGCCGCATGGCGAGCGCACGCGCGATCGCCACCCTCTGTTTTTGACCACCGGATAGCTTCGCCGGATAAGCATCCATCTTGTCTTTGAGTCCCACCAATTCCAGGTATTCTTCTGCACGTTGCTGTGCCGCCTTGCGCTCCATTTTCAACACCTGCATCGGCGCTTCCATCACGTTCTGCAATGCCGTGAAATGAGGAAATAAATTAAACTGCTGAAATACCATGCCAATTTTTGAGCGTATGTGTCGCAAGTGTTCGATCTTCTTTTTTTCGCCTTCAGCGGAATCCACCCACATTGGCTCACCATCGATTTCGATATCGCCACTGGTAGGACGGTCCAGGCCCATCAACAAGCGCATCAGGGTCGATTTGCCGGAACCACTGGGGCCAATCACTGCCACCGTTTCAGTCGCAGGAATGTTCAGGTCGATACCTTTCAGAATGTTGGTATCTCCAACCTTCTTGAACACCTTCACCATTCGGATGATTGGTTCCTGCATGTTTACTTTCGATGTAAAGCGAAGTGATTTTCAAGTTGCCGACTCAACGCGGCACATATGAGACTCAATGTCAGGAAAAAAATTCCCACCATCGTTAATGGTTCTGTATAACGGAATGATTCCGAGCCGAGAATTTTGCTTTCCTGCAAAAGCTCGACGACAGTAATGGCCGACAAGATCGGGGTGTCCTTGAACATCGAGATCAGGTAATTGCTAAGCGCAGGCAAGATAGGAACCAGGGCTTGCGGCAGAATCACGCGATACATCGTGCACGCAGAACTAAGATTGAGTGCGGACGCTGCATCCCATTGGCCGGATGGCACGGATTCGATCCCGGCACGATATACCTCTGAACAATAGGCCGCATAATGCAGGCCCAGCGCCAATACCCCGGTCGTCAGGGCCGATAGTTGCAGGCCCGTAGCAGGTAACATGTAAAATAAAAAGTAAACCTGTACCAGCAAAGGTGTCCGACGGATAAATTCCACCACTACAGCAGTGAATTTTTTCACAGCATACGCAGGCGAATAGCGCGCCAGTGCAAATAACAAACCCAGAATCAGGGCGACTATCATACCCAGCAGCGTTGCCTCGATAGTCGTGCATAAGGCAGGCAACAGCAATGGAAAAATGCGCAAGACCAGATTCCAGTCAAATAGATTCTGCATCATGCACCTCGCATCTTCGCGAACCTGAATTCCAGTCTGCGCATCCCTGCCGCCATAACGGAAGCAACTGCGTAATAAAGCAGCAGTATCAACCCGAACAGCTGCACGGTATGCAGGGATTCAGCACGTAATACCTCGGCGCTGAAGGTCAGATCACTGATGGTAATCAGCGATACCAGCGAAGTATTTTTCAACAACTCGATCAGCAGATTACCGAATGGCGGCAACATTGCAGGAACAGCTTGCGGCAAAACGACGCGTAGCATGATTTGCGAGCTATTCATATTCAACGCTTGCGCTGCTTCACGTTGTTCTCGCGGTACTGCAACGATCGCGCCCCGTACGATTTCCGAACCGTAGGAACCGGCGTTTAAACCCAACACCAGTACACCAACCAGCAATGCAGGCAAACGCAAACCGAGCAATGGCAGTACGTAAAAAACCCAGAACATTTGCACCAGTGATGAAGTGCCGCGGAAAAGCTCAACATAACAGGTGGAAATGTATTTGACGACAAGTATTGAAGAGAGTCGCGCATAACCCGCTGCAAAAGAAATCGAAATTGCCAACACACAGGATAAAACCGTGAGTTCCAGTGTCACAATCAAGCCGTGCAATAGAAACATTAATTGGGCTTGCCACGCGGCCGTCATTTTGTTGCTGCCTGTTTGGGTTGACATAGCTCGCTGGCAGTAACATTGCCGGGCATGTCATATTCGTCAAAGCCAAAACGCCGCACGAGATTCAAGTGACGCCGCGTACCAATATATTTTTTCAGCTCTGCATTAAACGCATCGACGAAATCCTGATCTTCCCTGCGAAATCCGAATGCGCCATAGCCCCGCACTTTCTTTCCATCGATTTCTGGATCTTCGAAAGGCGCTGCCATCTCGACCCCACCTTCCGTTTTTTGCAGAAGATTGGCGATGGTTAATCTGGTGCCTGCAAGTGCGTCAATGCGCCCTGCTGTCAATCCTTCCAACGCGCTTGCCGGATTGGGAAAGACAATGACCCGGTCTTGAGGAATACCCATGGAATTGGCATAACTACTCTCAATCGCGCCAGAGACCACGCCGACCTTGGTATCCTTGTTATTTGCAGCATCTTGATAACTATGCAGAGACAGCGGATTACCCGCCTTCACAGCAAATGCCTCACCAACACTATAGGTTGGATTGGAAAACGCGATCTGCTCGCATCGTGGCGGCAGAATATACATGCCGGAGGCGATGATATCGAAGCGTCCCGCACGCAAGCCGGGGATTAGTGCGCCAAATTCCGTCAACACACCATCAACCTGATAAATCCCCATGTGCGATAACACTTCCCTTGCCACCTCCGGCGCTTCCCCTGTCACTTTTCCGCCTGCGACATCCTCGTAGGCAAAAGGCGCTTCATTGGCAAAGCCGATGCGGACAGCTTTGCTTGCCATCGCCTTTTGCAAAGTTGTCCCGTGGGATTGATCACTTTCACCTTCCCTTGGTGAGCAAACGCCTAATATCGCCGCCGCAATCAGATACAAGCAAGCTGACTGCGGAGATGGGCGCTTGCGCGAGAAGGGAAACAGACTCATGCTCGACGTATCCTCTGAATTTTCGGGTCATCGAAACTCAAGCCTTCCGAAAAATCACACATTATGGGTTTGATTGGTGATATCGAATCGCGGGCCGCGATATGCTCCGGTCGCGGCTGCAATCCATAACGTGGATCGTGCAGGGCATTGTGCACACTGTTATAGACGAAGAAGATGTTATGGCGCGGATAGGGGGAGATATTCCCATAGGAACCGTGCATGATATTGCAATCGAACATTACAACCGTTCCCGGAGGACCGGTCATCGAGCGAATGCCTCCCAAGGTACACAACATCTTCAAGCTATCATGATCCGGCACGCCGAATTGCTGTCGTTGCAGGGACTGCCTGAAATTTTCTTCCGGTGTTTCACCAATGCAGGAGATAAAGTATTGATGCGACCCGGAGATCACCATTAGCGGCCCATTGAACACGGTATTGTCGGTCAACAGAATCGAGAAGCTGATCGCGCGCATTTCCGGCATGCCATCCTCGATATGCCAGGTTTCGAAGTCCGAGTGCCAGTAGAACTCTTTACCCTCGAATCCCGGTTTCAAATTCACCCGGGTCTGGTGAAGATAAACATCTGACGCCAACACCTGCCGGGCAATATCCACCAGGCGTCGGTCACAGGATAATTGCTCCATCATCCTGTTGAGCTTATGCACCATGAATATCGAGCGTACCGCATTGCTTTCCGGTTCGATGATGCACTCCTGCCGCTTTCGGATGTTCGGTTCGCTGGCGAGACTTTCCACTTCGCCATTGAGTGCCGCAATTTCCTTTTGCGAAAACAGTCCCGGCAACAATAGAAAACCGTTTTGCAGATATTCCTGCAATAACTCAGGGCTGAGCGGACGCGGCGCATTGAACGATTCATCCTGATGCACCACGGGTTCACGGCGAACGACGATTGCCGCTTCTCGCTCATACCTGGATTCGTACAGGTCAGAGATGGGCAAGGTCATGTGTTCGCTCCTGTTGTCGCCCTGCGTTCTTGATGCTTTCGAAATTGGCCGGATAAGAGCCATCGACGTC
>Ga0116226_10003129_pt1 | contig 14579 bp, 12 predicted proteins | sample S1TSphfallax_FD_89692 | JGI IMG/M metagenome (GOLD analysis project Ga0116226, IMG submission 89692) | Host-associated microbial communities from peat moss isolated from Minnesota, USA - S1T2_Fa - Sphagnum fallax MG | ecosystem: Host-associated > Plants > Peat moss > Unclassified | place: USA...
ATGAAACATGCGGACACCGAAGTACGCAAGATGCTGCTGTACTTCAAGGAATCGGTACGTGGATTGATACCGGGGGCGCCTGTCGACTTCCGTGGCATCGTGATTGGTGAAGTAACCAACATCAGCCTGGAATACGACAAGCAAGAGAAAATCTTCCTGTTCCCGGTCGAGGTCAATATCTACCCGGAACGCCTGCGCGCACATTATCGCGCCGGTGCTGACCGTGCCGAACATACCGAAAAAATGGATCGCGAAGTGCTCGATCAACTGGTCGCCCACGGCTTGCGTGCGCAACTGCAAACCGGTAATTACGTGACCAACATGCTGTTCGTCGCCTTTGATTTTTACCCGGAAGCACCGGCTGCAAAACTGAATTGGGATAAGCAGCCATTGGTACTGGCGACCGTGCCGGGTACGCTGACGGAATTGCAATCGACAATGCTGCACCTGTCGCGCAAGATCGACAATGTGCCGGTTGACGAAATCGCAGCTGATCTGCATAAGGCAATCAAGTCGCTGGATCAGACGCTGGAAAGTACCGATAAGCTGGTGAAGCAACTGGATGCCAGTGTCGCGCCGCAAGCGCGCGAGACCTTGGAGCAGGCACGCAAGACGCTCGCCAATGCCGAACGTACGCTGTCATCTGACGCACCATTGCAGCAGGATCTGCGCGATGCCCTGCGTGAAATCGGCAGGTCGGCAGAATCGCTGCGCACCCTGACCGATTATCTGGATAAGCACCCCGAGTCGCTGATACGCGGCAAAACCGAGGATCAACCGCAATGACCATGAGCCGCCTTGTTCTTTCCCTGATATGTGTCGCCGTGCTGGGTGGATGCGGCAGTGCGCCGGTTGAACATTACTACACCTTGCTTGGTCAACCAGCCAGCGTTGGCGGCGATCAGAGCGGTGCCATGTCTCGCGTTACCGTCACATTGGCATCGGTGACGATACCGGAAACGGTAGATCGCAGCGAACTGGTACTGCGTTCCGGTGCTAACTCGGTCGCGGTGATGGATACGCATCGCTGGGTGGAATCCTTGAAGAGCGAAATACCGCGTGCCATTGCGAATGACTTGAGCCGTGATCTGGATGGCGCGCTGGTTTCGGTGCAGGCAGACAATGCCAGCCGCGACGCGAAATATCAGGTATATGTCGATATCACCCGCTTCGATTCGGTGCTGAATGACGCTGCTTCTATCGATGCATTCTGGAGCGTGCGACTTGCCAATGGCGATCAATTACGCTCGGATCGCGTCGCGCTACGTATTCCCGTACACGGCGCTGGACTTGACGAATTGGTTGCTGCGCATACGCAAGCCTTGGCCCAGTTAAGTGAGAAAATAGCAACACAAATCCGTGAGATTGATGCTGGTCGGCATTAATTTGGTGCCGACTTGCTGTGAATTACGGATAATTGTTAAATAGACCTTGTGCGATACGTGACTTGCATCGTACATTATTGAATCGACACCCCTCGCTCTGGGGAAGCCATAAATCGCATCTTTGCCGTTATGCGCAATTACCCGCAACTGATGAAAACGTCGTTCGTCGTGATCGCCAAGCTGTTGGTGGTCGTGGTGATGCTCGCCTTTTTCCATAATCTGTTTGCGGTCGATATCCGTATCAATCAAGCCAAACATGAATTTGCGATGCAATTGGTATTCAATGATTACCAACATATGCAACTCGCCAAACTGCTGAAACTTGCCGGTCATTATCTGGTTCCGCGCGGCCTTGCCGGGGCTTGATCCCGGTTTGCTGTACAAAACCTGAATTGAGCAGGAAAATCCCCCTTTTTCTCTGGCTTGGCTGAAGACAGTCCCTCCGATAATACAAGCGGATCAAACCGTTTTGATCAGCGTTTTCGGAGGTTTCCATGTCCACCACCGTTTCTTCCAGCACCAACGCCCAAAGCTTACAGGCGCTCTATCAGCAACGCCGCAGCGACTTCAATACGATGACATCGGACGTCAAGTCCGGCGACATCAAGGGGGCACAATCAGCCTTGTCTTCGCTGCAACAGGTATCGTCGAATATCCAGGGCTTGCTGGATACGCAATCGCAGTCGCAATCCGGTACCAGCCAATTGCAGACCGATTTCGCCAACTTGGTTAACAGTATCCAGTCTGGTGCGACCAACACGGCGCAATCGGCACTGACGTCCTTGCAATCGCTCATATCGTCGTCTTCCAACGCCAGTGCTTCCGCAGCAACAACCGCCGGCGCGGCGACAGGTACTACCGCAGGTACAAGCGGCACCACCTCTTCGTCCAACAACTTCGCGCAAGACCTTGCCTCGCTGATCCAGGCCGTACAGTCCGGCAATCTCAGCGGCGCGCAGCAGGACTTGTCGCAATTGCAGTCGTCCTTGCCGACCATGGCTGGCGGAGTCAGTGGGCATCACCATCATCACGGTGGCGTGAACAGCGCCAATACCTCCAACAATGCATCGAATAGCAGTTCCGACAGTAGCACAGACACTTCTGCTTCCAGCTCAGCATCGGCTTACGCATCGATGATGAATATGCAGGCGACATCGCCAGCGATGAGTGCAATGGCTTGATGAATGCAAAGCGCGCGCGACTGGATCATAGCAGCCGGTACGCTGCTCGATAGCGGTCAGCGCGAACAGGCGAGGGAGGCATTGCAGCATGCCGAATCTCTCGCCGATGAGGATGCCGGTATTTATCGCGCCCTGGCGATAGCGTATCTCGCCTTGGATATGCAGGCGGAAGCGGTCACCGCCGACATGGCCAAGCTCGCCTATGAGCATCGCTCGGCGTTGATGCTATATAACATCGGTGCCGCCTTCCAGATGACCCAACGTCAGGCGCAAGCAGAAAAGTGGTTTCGCGCCGCGTTGCGTATTGATCCCGAACTCGTTATCGCCCATCAGAACCTGGCAGCGATACTGGAAGCGAACGGTCAGCTTGAACAAGCGCAGATACATCGCGATCAGGCGTATTCGCGGCAAAACGTATTTGTCGAATCTGCTGCTGATCCACATCATACCGTGCTGGTATTGTGTGCTTCAGCTACCGGTAATACGCCTTTTGAGTATCTACTGCCGCCTGCTACGACCACACGTATCAAGTGGATCATGGATTACGCCAGCGAAGCGCAAATCGCTGGGTTGCCGGACTATGACCTTGTGTTTAATGCGATAGGCGATCACGATGTCAGCGCACGTTCGCAATCCATCATGCGACGCTTCCTGGAAACATGTACCAAGCCGGTGTTGAATCTGCCTGATGTGATTGCTCGCACGACGCGTGAGCAGATGCCGCAGTTGTTGTGGGATATCGATGGCTTGGTTGTGCCGCATGTTGAGCGTGTTGATGCTGCTCATATTCGTGATGTCGAAATATCGGTGCCTTATTTGCTACGCCCAGTCGGATCGCATGGCGGACATGGCTTGCAATTGATCGATGGTGTCGGTCATAGTGGTGAGAAAGCGATGCAAGACGTGGATTGCTACGTCACCGCGTTTCACGATTTTCGCTCAGACGATGGCTATTACCGCAAGTACCGTGTGATCTTCATTGATCGCCAACCTTACCCCTATCATCTCGCGATTGCATCGCAATGGTTGGTGCATTATGTAAATGCCGATATGTTGGCGTACGCGTGGAAACGGCAGGAAGAAGAGCATTTTCTGCGTGAACCGGAGGCTGTACTCGGCAGGTGTGCGATGCAAGCGTTATGCGATATCGGAAAACGTATCAATCTCGATTTTTGCGGTATCGACTTCTCGTTGTTGCCTGATGGCCGTGTGTTGTTGTTCGAGGCGAACGCGACGATGCTGGTGCATCTGGAAGAGTTTCACCCGGAATTGCAATTCAGGAATCGTTATGTGCAGCAGATTCTGGATGCGTTCACAGCGATGCTGAATGGGCGCAAGAATGCAGTCCAATAAAAAACCGGCGACATTTGAGCCGCCGGTTTTGTGTCATACCGCAGATAGCTGCGGATCAACGGTGGTGCCATTCAGGATCGCGATCCCAGTGGCCTTCGTTGAAGTGGTGGTAACCGCCGCGACGTTCCCAGCTTTCAGGAACCCAGCGATAACCAGGACGGCCTTGAACGAAGTGACCACGACGCCAGACGTATTGGCCGTGGAAGAACTCCCAATAACCCGGCGCCCAAACGTAACCAGCCGGTGCGACGGGCACTTCTTCAATGCGCGGAGCTGGTGGAGCGCCAATGCCGATTTCGACGTCAATGCCAGCAAATGCTGGGATGGCGATGCTGCTGGCAACAGCCAGCGCGCCAATCAGGCCGATACGCTTCAGTTGTTGAGATATTTTCATTTTGTATTCTCCAAAAGAGTCATGAAACATGAGGTGATGCGAGTCAGTAGCATTGCCCTGTGCCAATGAAATTCAAAGGGCCATCACCGGTGTGATTTGACGTGCAATGCACACCATTATGCACAGTTGGATGATATGCCACTTGTTAAGTTCAATACAAGATTGACATTAATAAAATGCATCATAAGAGACACGATAGTTGCCGCATAAATCTTGCGCTTGAGGGCGTACAGGCGTAGCGTTATTCCTATAGCGTTTTAGCATGTGAGGAGGTTGACATGTCCATCAATAGTATCGGTAATAATACGAACTCTCCGACTTCGGTCTATACCAATGCCGCCAGCGGTGCCAATTCCACTGCTACCAACACAGGCATTAACAGCAGCGCTACAGCACAATTGAACGGCGGCAGCCAGGGCGGTCAATTGACTGCGGCCTTGTTGCAGGCATTGGCGCAACTAGGTGTGAACCCGATATCGTCAGGCGAAAGCACGGCATTGGGTTCCTCGACTTCATCGACGGATGCAGTCAATAGCCTGATCCAGAATCTCGCAGGCGCATTGCAATCTCAAGCTTCCGGTAGCGCGAATAATCCGACGGCTTCAACGGCCAGTAATGCGCTGTCCAGTGCATCGGGCCAAGGTAGCTTGCAATCGGCATTGCAGAATCTGATTTACCAGATCGGTTCCGACAATTCATCGACGCTTGGCTCGTTGTTCGATTCGTCGGGCAGTGGCGGCTCGTCTGCGACCAATTTCTTTGATCAATCCAGCTCCAGTAATAATGCGTCGTCGCCACTGACATCGTTACAGCAAAGTTTCGATAATGTGGTCGGTACGCAAGGCGCATCGAGCAAGCAAGGTGCGAGCGGTTTGCAAAACATGTTGCAATCGATGCTGCAACAGATACAAAGCAATAACGCCAGCGGTAACTTGATCAGCACTTCCGCTTAAGGGAACAGAGGCAAGGGAGCAGGATCAGGTCGCTGGCTTCTTACCCGGCTCGGATGGCTCGGCGATTTCCTTCTTTCCCTGCCAGCCACCGCCTAACGCGGTGAACAAGGTCACGCAATCGAGCATCCGTTGTCCTTGCGTGCGTACCAGATTCATGCGTGCCTGCGCATACGAATTTTCCGCCGTGATCAATTGCAACACGTTGGTTTTACCAGCGCTATAGCTCAAACGTTGCAGGCGTAGCGATTCGGTCGAGATGGTCAGCGAATTTTGCGCGAGCCGCAGCGCTTCCGTATCGTTATCGACAGAGCGCAAGGCATCGGCAACCTGACCGAAAGCTGTCAACACGGTTTGCTTGTATGTCGCCAGTTGCGCATCGTAATTATCGATGGCTGCGCGTTTCTGCGATTCCAGCGAACCACCTTCGTACACATTCCAATTGCCATTGACGTTGGCGCTGATCAGTTCGCTACCTGTCTTGAACAGTTTGTTGAACATTGACGATTGATAGGTATCGGAGAGCGACAAAGTCAGGCTCGGATAAATCTGCGCGGTGGCGATGCCAATGGCGGCGCTATCTGCATGCAGCACTGCTTCCGCAGACAGGATATCAGGACGTTGCCGCACCAGTTCAGATGGCAGACTGACTGGCACCTTGTCTGGCATCTGGAAGCTGTCGAAGTTGAATTCCGGTGCTTGCCATTGTGAAGGTGCTTGCCCAACCAATATCGCCAGCGCATGTCGTGCAACGCTGATCTGCTGATGAAGACCAGGCAGTTGCGTGCGATCGCCTTCCAGTTGCGATTGCGCAGTCAATACATCGGTCTTGGCTGCTGTGCCGACGGCGAAAGACTTTTGCGTCAGCTCCAGATTCTTCTCGTCGTTCTTGATCAGCTCTTCCGTCGTTGCCAGCAGTTTCTGGTTCATCGCCAGTGTAATCGCCTGCGTGACGGCGGAACTGGTCAGGGTCAGGTATGCAGCGGCGAGTTGATATTGCTGGTTCTCTGCGTTGGCTTTGGCTTGCTCAACCGTGCGTGCTGTCTGACCAACGATGTCGAGGGTATAGCTGATTGAAGGGCCGAGCGAAAACTGATTGGAAACAGTTGTTGATGGCCCATAGAAATACTGATTGGTGCCAGTGCCGACGATGGAGCGTCCCGCACCGCCGCCAATCGATATCTGCGGATACCATGCCGACTTTGCCTGGATGATGGTTTCCTGCGCCGATGCCAAGGTCGCGCGTGCCGCCACCAAAGTCTGGTTGGCGGTAATCGCCTGATTCAATACATCCGGCAATGCAGGGGCCTTGAACAAATCCCACCATTGCGCAGGCAGGTTCTCGCCCATCACGACAGGCGATGGTTCCGCTTTGACCGACTTTGGCGGCGTTGCTGGTGGTGCCTGATCGTTATCGTATTTGTCGAAAGTCGGTGCGGCTGGGCGTACGAAGTCCGGCCCGACCACGCAGCCGCTCAACGTCGCGGCAACGAGCAAGGCGACGATCGGTCGCAGGTGGAAAAGTTGGGTACTGCTATTCATAACGTAAAGCATCGATAGGGTTCAACAAGGACGCCTTGCGCGCTGGATAAAATCCGAAGAACATCCCGATAGCGGCAGAAAAGCCGAAAGCGCCGACGATCACACTGGCATGCAGCAGCGTCGGCCATTTCGCAACATGCGCGATCACCTGCGACGCAACGATGCCGGTAATGACCCCAGCGCCACCGCCGATCAGGCTCAGCAGCGTCGCCTCGATCAGGAACTGCATCAATACATGGAAACGACGCGCACCAATCGCCATACGGATACCGATTTCGCGCGTGCGCTCGGTCACTGAGACCAACAGAATATTCATGATGCCGATGCCGCCGACCACCAGTGAAATCGATGCAATCGCTGCCAGCAGCAATTCCATGATGCGGCTGTTCTCATCTGCGACTTCGGCGATTTCTGTCAAGTCGCGCACGCTGAAGTCATCCTGCTGATCCGGCTTGATGTGATGCCGTCGTTCCAGCGTTTCGGTCACCTGCTGCAAGGCTGTTTTTACCTGATCAGCGCTACGTGCCTGCACATACATGGTCTGCACGAAGCCTTGCAGCTTGGCCTGGATATTGAACGGGTTCGGCGGCGCAGGGTAAACAGTATCGCCTTGCCCTGTCACAGCAGAAGGTTGTGCGACACCGAGTACACGCACTTGCGATGTGCGGAATGGGATCAACGCCACGTCATCCTGATCCTGCCCGGACGCGGAATGCCCCTTCGCTGCGAGTACACCGATCACCTCCATCGGCACATTCTTCACGATGACGGTCGTGCCTATCGGGTCTTGCCCTTCGCCGAACAGGTTATCGACCACCGACTGACCGAGGATCACAACAGTATGACCTTCATGCTCGTCAGCATCGGTGAATTCGCGCCCTGAAGACAACGGCCAGTTGCGTATCGTCAGATAGCTTGGTGTTACGCCTTGCACGCTGGTGGACCAGTTCTCGTCCCCATTCTCGACCTGTGCCGATTGCCGATTCACATAACTGATTGCTCCAACCGCAGGGTCTTCCTGCAGGATCGCCTCACCATCGGCGACCTTCAGCGACGACGCACTGCCGGAACCGCCGCGCACGCCACCACCGCGCGTCGAACCGGGCAAGATGATCAACAGGTCGGTGCCAAGACTCTTCAACTGCGCCTGCACAGCCGCACGCGCGCCTTCGCCGACTGCCAGCATGATGATCAATGCACACACGCCGATGAAAATGCCAAGCATCGTCAAGGCTGACCGCAGCTTGTTGCGCCCGATGGCGCTGAAGGCGGCGATGAAAGCCATCGACATGAACGACAGCATGTCGCTACTGCTCATCTTGGTTGCGGCAATCGCGGGTAGCGATTCGGGCTTGGCGCTTGGCGCATGTTCGGGCAAGCCAGGCTTACGCACGTCGGACAGGATCAAGCCATCGCGCAGTGTGATTGTGCGATCCGCATAGTCCGCCATTTCCTGCTCATGCGTGACCAGCACAATCGTCAGTCCCTGATCACGATTCAACGCTCTTAGCGTGTTCATGATCTCGGTTGCGGTTGCTGAATCCAGATTACCTGTCGGCTCATCAGCCAGCAGAATCGCCGGATTATTGATCAACGCTCGCGCCAGCGCGACGCGTTGTTGCTGGCCGCCGGACAATTGATTCGGACGGTTGTTGATGCGGCTGCCCAAGCCCAGCATGGTCAGAGTCTGGCCGACACGCTCATGGCCGCTGGCAAGCTGGCCGGAATAGAACAGTGGTAGCTCGACGTTTTCCGCAGCAGTGGTGCGCGGTAAAAGATTAAAGCTCTGGAACACGAAGCCGACACGGCGGCTACGGATTTTCGCCAATGCCTGCTCGTCCAGCGCTGCGACATTGACGCCTTCCAGCAAGTAGGTACCACCGGAAGGTTGATCGAGACAGCCGATCAGGTTCATCAGCGTCGATTTGCCGGAACCCGATGCACCCATGATTGCGACGAATTCGCCGCGCTCGATACTCACGTTGACACCACGCAGGGCGTGTACATCCTCGCCACCCAGGCGATAGGTGCGCGTCAGTTCGCGCACGTCGATCACCAGATCACGTTTGGCGTCAGGTGCTACTGCTGATGTCATGGGCGCCCCATGCCACGCCGTGCATTACCGCCACCACCGCCAGCAGGTGCAAAGGGCGATTGAATCTGCGTCGGCTTGGCGGATGCTTCGACCGGTTTGACTTCATTGACGATGACCTTATCGCCCGGTTTCAAATCGCCACTCAAGACTTCGACGACATCGCCATCATCCAAGCCGATGGTGATCGCTACCTGATGTGGCGTGCCATCGCGCAGTATCCAGACACGTGCGCGCTTGCGTTGCGCTTCGGGCTGGGCGATGCTTTTTGCTTTGGCTTGCGCTGCATCGATGGCGCTAGGCTTGCTGTTGTCTGGCTTTTCGCTATCGCTGTTTTTGTCGTCGCCCTTATCACCTTTGTCGTCAGGCTTGGCGGTGACCTTGCCTGCGGCAGCATCGTTCTTGCAATTCACATCGGGGCGACCAGCGTGTCGTTGCCAGTGATGCTGACTACCATCTCCACCGCTACCGCCAGCATTGGCTTGATCGCCGCCCTGGTTACCGCTTTGATCGCGATTCCAGTTGCGATGTTCACCATGGTTTTCACCCTGATGATCGCCGTGGTGATGGTGTTGGCCGCTACCGCATGGGTTGCTTTGTGCAGTCGCTGTCACACTGGCACCATCTGCCGAAGCAGCGACCGATGCACTGGCAGACGCGCTATCTTTCGCTGACGTACTGCTCTTGTCGTCGGCTTTGCTATCGCTGCTATCGGCGTGTTTGTGCGAGCTACCATTGCTTTGCCTATCCGGCGATTTGTCGTAGCCATGATCTTCATTGCGATTGCCGCCGTGCCCACCTTCGCCATGCGCATGCTCGGGTGTATAACGTGTTGCAGCCAGTGGCACACGCAGAACGTTTTCGCGTGAGTCGGTGACGATTTCGGCATCCGCAGTCATGCCAGGGAACAGCAGCAGCTCAGGATTATCGACTGCAACGACGACGTCATAGGTCACAACGTTTTGCACCGTAATCGGGCCGCGGCGAATCTGCTTCACCACGCCGTCGAATTCCTTGTCGGGATAGGCTTGCACCGAGAAGGTCACATCCTGCCCAACCTGGATGCGGCCCACGTCAGCTTCGCTGACATTCGCATCGACCTGCATCTTGGTCATGTCCTTACCGATCAAAAACAGTGTCGGTGTTTGCAGGCTCGATGCAACGGTCTGACCGACATCGACGTTACGCGTCAATACAGTGCCATTCACCGGAGACACGATATTGGTATAGCCGAGGTTGACCATCGCGGATTTCAGGGATGCTTCCTGCGCCACGATGGTGGCCTTGTCCAGATCAATCTGTGCGGTCGCTTGCTTGAATGCGCTCTTGTCGTTGTCCGCGATTTCCTGCGCGATCACGCCGTCTTTGAGCAACTTGCTATCGCGCTCGAATACACCCTTGGCATAGACCAAGGCGGCCTCATCTTTCTTCAATTGCGCGCGGCTGCTGTTCAATTGCGCTTCTGCCTGATCGACCGCGACCTGGAAGGTCGATGGGTCGATCTTCGCGCAGACTTGTCCGGCCTTCACTTCGCTATTGAAGTCGCACGACATTGATTTGATCGTACCGGAAACGTAGGAACCAACCTGCACCGTATTGCGTGGATTGATCGAGCCGGTGACGTTGACCGAGCGCTCGACATTGCCCATCGTTACATCGCCCGTTACGTATTGCGGCTTCTTGTGGCTGGCTGTCCAATAGGAGTATGCGCCGTACCCGGCGACTGCCAGCATAGGGATGGCCAACCAAAGCAATGCCTTCCGGTAGGGATGACCGGTGCCGCGTTGACCTGATGAATTGTTGCCCACAACTGTTCCTTCTGTTGATCAACTCAATTCGAGATTTAGGAAATTGAGTTTTGAGGGATGGTGCTATTAGTTGCTGGCAATATACTTTAGTAAAGTAAATGCAACGTGAATGCGAAATGAACCTGCTGGTTGCGGGAGAGGGGATTTGTTACGAGATGATTCCGTAGAGGCACAACCGGAGCATTCCGGTTGCGTACCTCTAAGTTTTTACTAAGGTTGCCTGTCTATTTTGCAGGATGATCCGCTTGCCATTTACGCACGGCAGCTAAGGTATTTTCTACATGTTTATCCGGCGACAAGTCGGTATAGGCATAGAGGATTTTTCCTTCAGGAGAAATCACATAGGACGTGCGATTTGCATAACCTAAAGCAAGTTTCGCATCGTAGGAAGTCATGATCTTTTTGCCTGCATCGGCGGCTACCGGAAACTTGCTGCCGCATTCGCTGACGGAGAATTTATCGAGTGTCTCGATAGGATCGTTCGATACACCGACAACCGTTGCACCTAATGCATGATATTGATCCATGGCAGATGCAAACTCATGTGCTTCTATCGTGCAACCCTTGGTGAACGCAGCTGGATAGAAATACAGCACGACCGGGCCTTTTTTTAATTCGTCGGCGAGGACAAAGTCGAAGTGCTTGCCGCCCAGAGTCGCTTGCGTTTTGAAGTCTGGTGCATTGTCACCAACTTTCAATGCAGCCAGGCAAGGTAAGGTCATCAATCCCAATGCTGCTGCCAATAAATACTTTTTCATGAATCTACTCTTTCAAAAAGAAAAAAAGCCTCTCAACACATGTTTGAGAGGCTTCTTTGCGGGATGCTATAGCGATCAGGCCAGGTTCTTCGATGCGAAGTCCCAGTTCACCAATGCCCAGAATGCTTCCAGGTATTTTGGACGTGCATTGCGGTAATCGATGTAGTAAGCGTGTTCCCATACGTCGCAGGTCAACAGTGGCTTGTCAGCGCCAGTCAAAGGCGTTGCAGCGTTCGATGTGTTGACGATGTCCAGCGAGCCGTCAGCCTTCTTTACCAGCCATGTCCAGCCGGAACCGAAGTTGCCGACGCAAGACTTGGTGAATTCTTCCTTGAACTTGTCGAACGAACCCCACTTGGCGTTGATGGCATCGGCAATTGCGCCAGTCGCTGCGCCGCCGCCGTTTGGCTTCAGGCCGTTCCAGTAGAACGTGTGGTTCCAGACTTGTGCTGCGTTATTGAAAACACCGCCGGACGACTTCTTGACGATCTCTTCCAGAGTCGCTGATTCAAATTCTGTGCCCTTGATCAAGTTGTTCAGGTTGGTCACATAAGTCTGGTGGTGCTTACCGTAGTGGAATTCCAGCGTTTCCTTGGAGATATGCGGTTGCAATGCGTCCATCGCGTACGGCAGTGGCGGCAAGGTATGTTCCATGTTGTGTCCTTTCTTGGTTTCGAGTGGGCTTGCAAATTTCGAGAGCCACAATTGTAAGTCGGATACGATTCGCCTGCATGGAAAGCCTGTTATAGCCGATATGACTAGCCCTATGCTTTCACTCCATCACGGTTTGCACGCTGGCAATGCCGACTTCTGCTGTACCCTCTGCGAGTTTGACCGTGACCGAGGCACGCGGTTGCAGCGCATTTGGGTTGCGGATCAGCTTGCCGTGTGCATCGGTCACCATGGCATAACCGCGTTCCAGCGTGCGCTGGGGATTGAGCAATTCCATCTGCGTACTCAATGCCTGCAAGGCATGGCGATGCTGCTGGGTGGTCGAAGTGATATTTGCCTGCAGGCGACGCTGCAAATCGGTGATTTGCTGGCGGCGATGCCGGGTTTCCGGTAATTGCGCGTGCAAGCGGGTCTCCAGATTGGTCAAAGCGAAGCGTGCACGTGCCTGCGGTGTACGGATCGCATTTTGCAGACGGTTATGCAGATTTTCCAGCTTCACCCGTTCATGCATGATCGCCGCGCGCGGGTTGACCAGGCGGCGCGACAACCAATCTAGGGTTTGCGCACGCTCGTTCAGACGACGCTTGAACGCACGCGTTAAGTCTTGCGCGTGCATTTCCAGTTCTCCCAGCCAGTCTGCACGTGCGGTCACGGCCATTTCTGCCGCCGCAGTCGGTGTCGGCGCACGCAGATCGGCGACGAAATCGGCAATCGTGAAGTCGGTTTCATGGCCCACACCGGAAATCACCGGAATATCGCAATGGTAGATGGTGCGGGCAACCACTTCCTCGTTGAACGACCACAAATCCTCGATACTGCCACCGCCCCGGCAGACGATCAGCACATCGCACTCGGCACGCGCCGAAGCTGTTGCAATCGCCTGCGCGATCTTGTCGCCAGCACCTTCGCCCTGCACGGCGGTAGGGTAGAGGATCACACTGACATGCGGCGCGCGCCGCTTCAGCGTAGTCAATACATCGCGCAGCGCCGCTGCTTGCGGACTGGTGACGATGCCAACGGTTTTCGGGAAGGTCGGCAACTCGCGTTTATGTTCAGCATCGAACAAGCCCTCGTTTTGCAGCTTTTCCTTCAGCTTCAGGAAGGCTTCATAGAGATTGCCAACTCCCGAGCGGCGGATCGCTTCGACGCTTAGTTGATACTCACCACGCGGCGCGTACAAAGTCGCCAGCGCGCGCACTTCGACCTTGTCGCCATTGGCTGGCGTGAAATTAGCGTATTGGGCACGACCGCGAAACATCACGGCGCGTACCTGTGCGGATGCATCCTTGAGCGTAAAGTACCAGTGCCCGGATGCGGCTCGGGTGAAATTCGACACCTCGCCAGATACCCAGGTTAGCGGAATATTGCGCTCCAGCAGCTTGGCAACAACCTGGTTCAGCTCCGATACGCTGATGATGCCGGAAGGGTTGGAAGTGGTATTGCCAGTATTCATGCGGGTTTCCAAGCGAAATACTGTCCACAGCCGCGCCAAATCGTCATTGGCATGTAACAAACCAGAAGGCTCATAGCATAAATTTTCTAAGTATTTGATTTTTATGTGAAAAATTTTTGGCATCAAAGTGATGCACCCGGGAAAATGACTTTAAAATCAAGCACATTCAATTTTCCCGACTGGCTTTTCCACAAAGTTATCCACAGCTTGTCGTGTCGAAAACCTGTAATCAGGCCCCTGTGAATAATGTCGCATTGCGACCGCCAATTTACCTTAATCCTGGCAATTACGACGCCTCGCAACATCACTGTTTGCGATTTGGTAATTTATTACGGTTTCATGCCCGTAAATCGGAAAGAGGTTGCTACAATACGCAACCAAATCGGGTGGCATGTGGTCGAAGCGGCGGTAATTGCAACATTTCGGTTACCATTTAGCCCAGTTGCAGACTTGCCCACAGAAGCCTGACAAGTTACATTCTGCACCTAGTCATTCTGAACCGAATTCAAGGAGTCTTTTTTGCTGCTGTCCATATTATTCGCCGCCGGTTGGCCGATTTACATGTTGCTAACTGCCTCCGTGATCGGATTGGCATTGATCATCGAACGACTCCTTTACCTGCGCGCCAAGCGTGTGTTGCCGCCTACGCTGCTGCAGGAAGTGATCCGGGTTTATCAAAATGGCAAGATCGACAATAATGTCATCTCCACGCTGGAACAAAACTCCCCGCTGGGCCGCGTACTGGCTGCTGGCCTGCGTAACGTTGATTCCCCACGCGAAGTGATGAAGGAATCGATCGAAGAAGCCGGTCGTCGCGCCGCGCATGAACTGGAGCGCTTATTGACCACGCTTGGCACCATCGCCACGCTTGCACCTCTGATGGGCTCTTTCGGTACCGTTGTCGGTATTATCGAAATCCTCGGTTCCAAAAATTACGCTGGCGTCAAGTCGGTTGAACTGGCACATGGTATCTCTGTTGCGTTGTACAACA
>Ga0116226_10003131_pt1 | contig 14575 bp, 10 predicted proteins | sample S1TSphfallax_FD_89692 | JGI IMG/M metagenome (GOLD analysis project Ga0116226, IMG submission 89692) | Host-associated microbial communities from peat moss isolated from Minnesota, USA - S1T2_Fa - Sphagnum fallax MG | ecosystem: Host-associated > Plants > Peat moss > Unclassified | place: USA...
ACCCCTTCGGCATGGTGAGCGAGGAGCTGGGTAGTCTCTCGGAGAAAAACCGCTTCGACGACGAGATTCGCGCCGGCTGGCAGCAGGCTTTGCTGGCGCTGGCAGACCAGTTCACACGCGGCGAGGCCAGCGTGAACCCGCGCGAAGGGGCCGAGACCTGCCGGTACTGCCCGCTCTCCGGCCTCTGCCGCGTGCACGCCACCAGCCGGCTGATCGGCGAAACCAGCGATGACGCCGGGGAGGAGTCTCTCCATGTTTGAGTGGCCGGCTGAGCTGGAACCGGTCAATCTGCGCGAGGCACGCTCGCATGCGGCCGCAGCCGGCGCTCCGCCGCGAACGCCGGCCGACCAGAACGACCGCGAGGCCGCGCTCGACGTCTCCGGCTCCTGGATCGTGCAGGCCCCGGCCGGCGCGGGCAAGACCGAGCTGCTCACGCAGCGCTTTCTCAAGCTGCTCACCGTCGTCGATGACCCGGAGGAGATTCTCGCGATCACCTTCACGCGTGCGGCCACCGGCGAGATGCGCGGCCGCATCCTGAGCGCTCTCGAGCAGGCGGCCCACACGCGCCCGGCGCCGGGCGAGCCCCGCACCCTCGCGCTCGCCCGGTCCGCGCTCGTCCACTCGAAGCAGCGCGGCTGGCAGCTGCTCGAGCAGCCCCACCGGCTCGATGTGCAGACGATCGATTCGCTCTGCCTGCGCCTGGCGCATGGCCAGCCGCTGCTCTCGCGCCTGGGCGGGCAGCTCGCGCCTATTGACGACGCGGGTCACCTGTATCAGCTCGCCGCCGAGCGCACCTTCGCCCGCCTGGGCAGCGCGCCGCCTGAGCTCGATGAGGCTCTCAAACACCTGCTGCTGCTGCGCGACAATCATCTCGCGGACTGCGTGAAGCTGATCGCCGGGATGCTCGAACGGCGCGAGCAGTGGCGGCACGTCTTTGTCCTCAGCGGGCAGGGTCCGGTCGACTGGGACCAGGTGCGCGCCCAGCTTGAGGCGCCGTTCGCGGCCGAGACCGGCCGGGTACTCGGCGAGCTGCACGGCATCCTCAGCGCCGCGCCGACGCTCGTTGACGAGCTGCTCGAACTCGCGCGGTACGCCTGCACGAACGGCAACCCGCCACCGATCGCGATGCTCGACGGGCTGCGGGCCCTGCCTGCGCCCGAGTCTCACTTTCTCGGCCACTGGACCGCGTTGCGTCACTTTCTGCTGACGCAGAAGGGCGGGTGGCGCAAGGCCCTTTTAAAGCGGGATGGGTTTCCCTCGGAGGGGAGCGGCGCGTCGGACCCTAATATTCGAAAAGTCAGATATAAGGACCGCATGCGCAGCCTCGTCCAGAAACTGCAGCACGACGAACGCGCAGAGCGACTGCGCACGCTGCTCTGTCACGTGACGGAACTGCCTGCGGCGCGCTACGACGAGACCCAGTGGCAGACGCTGCTCTCGGTCTTCCGCATCCTGCGCCAGGCGGTCGCCGAGCTGCATGTGGTCTTCGCCGAACGCAACCAGGTCGACTTCTCCGAGCTCTCGATTGCGGCCGCCACCGTACTCGACGAGGAGGAGAATCCGCGAGGTCTCCTGGCCAGCGAGTCCCGGCGTCACCTGCTGATCGACGAGTTCCAGGACACCTCGCGCCACCAGCATCGGCTGATCGGCCGCCTGCTGCGCGAGTGGCAGCCCGGCGACCGGCGCACCTGCTTCCTGGTCGGCGACCCGATGCAGTCGATCTACATCTTTCGGCAGGCCGAGGTCGAACTCTTCGGCAGGGTGCAGCGGCGGGGGCTGGACTGCGGCGCACACACCCACCAATGCGGTGAACTCCGCTTGTCGGAGAACTTCCGTTCGCACGCGGGTTTGGTCGAGCCGCTCAACCGGCACTTCGAGGCCATCTTCGGCTCGCCGCAGGACGGCACTGGCATAGCCTTTGCGCCCTCGACTGCGGCGGCTCCTTCGGTCGAGGGGCTGGAGGCGCTGCAGATTCACCCGTTTTTCGAGGTCCGGTCAACTAATGTAGATACGCTTCTGGCCGGCGCGCAGGAACCAGCGAACCAGCAGGCGCGTCGTGAACAGGTCGCGCGGGTGGTCGCGCTCGTCGAGCAGGAGCTGCCCCGCATCCGCGCCGCGCAGGCCGTCCAGGCCTCCGGCGCATCGAGCTACACAGTCGCGATCCTCGGCCGTGCGAAGGATCACCTCGCCCCCATAGCCGAAGCTCTGCGCGCTCGCCGCATCCCGTTTCGGGCAGTCGATCTGGAGTCGCTCGCCGAGCGGCAGGAGATCCTCGATCTGCTCTCGCTACTCCGCGCGCTGCTGCACCCGATGGACCGCATCGCCTGGCTGAGCGTGCTGCGCGCGCCCTGGTGTGGCCTCTCGCTCGGCGACCTGCATACGCTGACCGGCGCCGAGGACACAGCCTTCCGCAACGTGGCTGTGGTCGATCTGATCGCCGGGCGCATGCACCTGCTGAGTGCGGACGGACGCGAGCGTCTGGCACGCACCGCGCAGGTGTTGGCGCGCGCCACGGCCGAGCGAACGCCATCGCTTGCGGCCTGGGTGGAGCGCGCGTGGACCAGCCTGGGCGCGCCCGCGTATCTCGACCCCGTGGAACGCGAAAATGCGGAGACCTTCTTTCGGCTGCTCGATGAGCTGCCGCCGGGCGGGATCGACGTCTTCAACGGCAGCCTGGAGATTGCGCTCGGGCGACTCTGTGCCGCGCCCGACGCCAGCGTGAGCGAGCAGTTCGGCGTGCAGCTGATGACGATTCACAAGGCGAAGGGGCTGGGCTTTGACGTGGTGATCGTACCGGGCCTGGAGCGGGAGACGCGCGGGCTCGACGCGCCACTCGTGACGATGCTCGAACGAGTGCGGCCGGGCGAGCGGGAGGAGGACGAGGTTCTGGTGGCGCCGCTCGGCGGCCGCGGCGAGCAGCATCGCACCTACCAGTGGATCCAGAAGCAGCGGGCGGGGCGCGAGGCGGGCGAACGCAAGCGGCTCTTTTATGTGGCCTGCACGCGCGCCCGGCGGCAGCTGCATCTGCTCGGCACGGCTGTGGTGGACGCTGTTACGCAGCAGGTAAGGCAGCCCGGCGGCAACAGCCTGCTCACCTCCGCGTGGCCTGCTCTGGGGCCCGTCTTCATAGACGCCTGGGAGGCTCGCCTGAGTGAGCCGGTGCACGAGGCCCCGGCCGACCCGCCTGTACTTGTCAGCGGTGCAGAAAGAGACGCGGAGTTTCCGCCGGCCCTGCCCGGGCTCGTCGACCGCCTCGCGGCATCGGCGGCTACACCCACCATGCCGGGCCCACCGGATGCGCTGCCCGGCGAGCTGCATACGCCGCCGGGCGGACCCGATGCGCTCCTCCTCAGCCGTGTGCCGTCCGGCTTCCGACCGGAGCTGCGGCTTCAAAACGTCACAGCGACCGGCACATTTCCACGCATGGGCGCGCCCGCTGCGCAGCAGGAACGGTTTTCCCGCCCCGAAGGCTCGTTTGAACAGCGCGCTCGCGGCAACGCGGTGCACGCGATGCTCGATTTCGTCAGCCAGGTCTGGGCGCGCGAAGGCAGCGCCAGCCCGCCAGCCGCGCTCGCCCCACAGCTGGAACGGCTCGCGCACACCGAACTGCGCCGGGCCGGTGTTGCGCCGGCGCGGGTGGCCGCGCTAGCTCCGGTGCTCGCCGCGATCGTGGTCACCGCAGCCACGCACGCTGAGGGGCGCTGGATCCTATCCCCGCACCCGGGGGCCCACTCGGAGTGGTCGTTCTCCCGCTGGTCGAGCGCAGGCGCAGCGGAGTCCCGCCTCAACACCCAGCGCGCGGACCGGGTCTTTCGCGCCGGCCCCTCGCCCCTCAGCGATGGCCGTTCCTGCCTGTGGATCGTCGATTACAAGACCGGAGCCGAGCCGGGAGGAGTCGCTCTTGAAGCCTGGCTGGAAGCACAGAAAGCGCAGTGGCGTCCGCAGTTGGAGACCTACGGAAGCGCACTCCGCGCGGTCTTTGGCGAAACTCTCGCTCTACGGTACGGGCTCTATTTCCCCGAACTGCTGCGGCTTAAGAGCTGGAGCGACTAGCTCCGGGCCCCCGGAACAGGGATGCCGGCAAGCCACCGGAACAAAATCCGGAACAAACCTGGGGCCCGCCCATCGGCGACCCGGCACTCAGTTCGGAGCTGCCTCGCCAGTGCCGTTGTTTACCCGGCCATCGCGCAGCAGCATGTGATGCCGCACGTCGGCTCCCTTGACCCAGAAGATCACATCCTCGGCAATGTTGGTTGCATGGTCCGCTACGCGCTCCAGGCTGCGCGAGATCACGAGCGCATTGAGCGCCTGCGGCGTCCAGTGCGGCTCGGTGCGCATGACATTCAGGAGCGCGAAGTACGCGCTATCGTTGAGCCTGTCGACAGCATCGTCGAGCGAGAGCACGTGCTGCGCCGCCTCGGCGTCGCCCTCGATAAACGCCTGCAGCGCGCGCCGCACCATATCGATCGCCAGCCCGGCGATACGAGGAATATCGACCGGCAGATCGACCGGAGAAAAAGCCTGCAGGTCACGCACGCGCACCGCGATCGTTGAAGCGGCGTCGCCCACTCGTTCGACGTCGGCATTGATCTTGATCACCGCGAGAATAAAGCGCAGGTCGATGGCCATGGGCTGCTCCATCGCGAGCAGATCGAGCGCCATCTGATCGATCTCCCGCTCGAAGCGGTTGATATTCTGCTCGCTGCGGGCGACCAGATCGCAGAGCGACAGATCGCGCGTGCGATAGGCCTCGACCGCGCGCTCGATGGCCTGCTCCGCCATGCCCGCCATGACGAGCAGCTTCTCTTTGAGGTCGCCGAGGCTCTGGTGAAAACGCACGCGCATTGAACCGCTCTCCTGTAGGTCTTACTCCCGCTCGCATTTGCGGGGCGCAGCTTTGATGAGGAAAGCCACGACGGTCGGAGTTTCCCGGACGCCCATTGAGCAGACGCCCATTCGAGGAGAATAATTCAGCCGAATCTGCCTGTGATGTAATCTTCCGTGCGCTTGTCACCAGGATTGGTGAATATCTTGTGAGTTACATCGAACTCGACCAGCTTGCCGCTCAAAAAGAATCCTGTCCGCTCCGCCACACGCGCGGCCTGTTGCATGTTGTGGGTCACAATCACAATCGTGTACTGCTTCTTCAGCTCGAAGATCAAGTCCTCGATCTTGGCGGTCGAAACCGGATCAAGCGCGGAGGCGGGCTCGTCCATCAGCAGCACCTCCGGGTCCACAGCCAGCGCGCGCGCGATGCACAACCGCTGCTGCTGGCCGCCCGAGAGGCTGGCCCCGGATTTCTTCTTCAGATCGTCCTTGACCTCTTCCCAGAGAGCCGCGTTCTTAAGCGAGCGCTCTACCACCTCATCGAGGACCCGGCGGTTGCGGAATCCGTTCAGCTTGAGCCCGGAGGCGACATTGTCATAGATCGACATGGTCGGAAACGGGTTGGGCCGCTGAAAGACCATGCCCACGCGGCGACGGATCTCAACCGGCGAGGCGTCCTTATAGATGTCGAGCGGGCCGATGCGCACCGTGCCCGTCACTTTGCCGACGGGATTGGTCTCATGCATGCGGTTGAGGCATCGCACAAAGGTGGACTTGCCGCAGCCGGACGGCCCGATAAGCGCGGTCGCCTCATTCGCCGGGATCTTCAGATTGATATCGAGCAGGGTGTGGTTGGATCCATACCAGGCGTTCAGCGCCACTACTTCAATGCCGACTCCCACAGAAATCCCTTCTAGTTGTTGGCTTTGAGCGTTCCGCGCGAGGCGACAAAGCGAACCAGCGCTACCGAAATAACTATAAGAACAATCAGCACCAGCGACCCGGCCCATGCGAGCCGGTGCCAGTCGTCATAAGGGGAGATGGCATAGATATAGATTTGCAGCGGCAGCGCGGCGATCGGCTCATTGAGGTTGTGGCTCCAGAAATTATTGCCGAACGCGGTGAAGAGCAGCGGCGCTGTCTCGCCGGCCACTCGTGCGAAGGCCAGCATGCAACCGGTGATGATGCCCGGCGATGCGGTACGCAGCGTAATCGAGAGCACCGAGCGCCAGGCAGGCACGCCGAGGCCGAGCGCCGCCTCGCGGACGGCATTTGGGACGGTGGCCAGCATCTCCTCGGTCGTGCGAGTGATCGTCGGAATCATCATGATGCCGAGCGCCACACCGCCTGAGAACGCGGAGAAGTGCTTCTGCGGCAGAACGATCAGCGCATAGACCGAGATCCCCATCACGATCGAGGGCACGCCGTTGAGCACGTCTGCCGTAAACCGAACTGCGTTCGCAAGCGCGGAGCCCCGGCCAAACTCGGCAAGAAAGATGCCGCTCGCGATCCCGACCGGCACGCCCAGCAGGCTGCCAACGGCGAGCAGCAGTCCCGAGCCGAAGATGGCGTTCGCCATCCCGCCGCCGGGCTCGCCGACAGGCTGCGGAATCTGCGTAAAGAAGGCCAGGTTGAGCGAGCTCGCGCCTTTGTAGAGCAGGTAGCAGAAGATGGCTACCAGCGGAGCCACCACCAGAACCGTACTCAGGATCGCGAGCCCGGTGAAGAGATGATCGGTCACCATTCTCGTGACCGAGTTGGAGCGCGAGTTGCGGTAAACAGCGGGCGTGGTCGCCATAGCTCAGGCCACCTGCACAGGAGCGCCACGCGTCACCGCCCACACCAGCAGGCGGGCGATCGCGTTGACGACAATGGTGACCAGGAAGAGCGCGAGACCGATCTCGATTAGCGCGCTCAGGTAGAGGTCGTCCGAGGCCTCGCTGAACTCGTTCGCGATCACCGACGCCATGCTGTAGCCGGGCGCGAAGAGCGACTTCGCAATCTCCGGCCGGTTGCCGATCACCATCGTGACCGCCATCGTCTCGCCGAGCGCCCGGCCGAGGCCGAGGATAATCGCGCCGACGATGCCGATGCGCGCATTGCGCAGAACCCCCATGCGGATCATCTCCCAGCGGGTCGCGCCGAGCGCGAGCACGGCCTCACGCTGGGCATGCGGCACCGCGATCATCACCTCGCGGGTGAGCGAGGAGATGATCGGCAGGATCATGATGGCCAGGATCACGCCTGCGGCCAGCATGCCGATGCCGTAGTTTGGACCGGTGAAGAAGCCGCTCCAGCCGAGCGTCTTGCCGAGGACAGGGTTCACATGCTCGCGCAGCAGGGGCACCAGCACGAAGACCGCCCACAGCCCGTAGACGACACTCGGGATCGCAGCCAGCAGCTCGGTCAAGAACGCGAGCGGAGACCTTAGCCAGCGCGGGCACATCTCGGTGAGAAAGACCGCAAGCCCGATCGAGAGCGGCACCGCGATCACGAGCGCGACAAAGGAGGACAGCAGCGTGCCGTAGATAAAGGGCAGCGCGCCGAACTGGCCCGTAACCGGGTCCCACGCCGAGCCGAAGAAGAACCCGATCCCGAACTTGTGCAGGGTGAGCTGCGACCGCAGCACCAGCTCGGTTGCGATCAGCGCGACGATGGCGAAGATACTGAGCGCCGAGATCAGCATCACGATGGCAAAGGTCTTGTCGGCGCCGGCGGAGGTGCCCCGGTTCAGCAGAAACTTTCGAACAGCCGATGGCTCGCCTGACGGCGGCGGAGTGCCGGCCGGCGAAGGTCGGGGGCGATTGAATGCGGCTTCCTGTATTTTGATGTCCACCAACCGTCAGCCTACCGGTCTACTTTGAACAGGAGGTTAACAGAAAGCGAAGAACAAGCGGCAAAACACGCCTGATCGGTGCCGGCCTCGCCTTGTCCTGGCTGCTTGCGGGGTGTTTCGAAAAGCCGCCGGAGATGGCCTTTCTCTCAGGCAGCTTCGCCGTCGAGGGAAGCCGCCGCCGCCCACGCGCAGGTCGCGCCCAGCCTATCGAAGCCACTCCGATCCCAGGATCTGCGGGCCTGCTTCAGATCCCCCGCACCGCGAAGATCAGCGTGTGCATGATCACAGCCAGGTCTAGGAACATATTCCTGTGCTCAATGTAGTAAAGGTCGTACTCGATGCGGTCGTGAATCTGGAAGCGGCGGTCAGCCGAAATCTGCCAGAGTCCGGTAATCCCCGGAGTCACCACCAGGCGCTTGCGCTGCATTGGCGTGTAGCCCTCGACGATCATCTTCATCTCTGGCCGCGGGCCTACCAGCGACATCTCGCCGCGGAGTACGTTGAGCAGTTGCGGCAGCTCATCCAGGCTGCTCCTGCGCAGCAGTTGTCCGACTCTGGTGATTCGCGGGTCTCCGCCTTGTTTCGGCGACAGGGCGTCCCCGCACATCCTGGTGTGCATGGTGCGCAGCTTGTAGATCGAAAACAGCTTGCCGTGCTTGCCCACCCGGGTCTGAACGAAGATAGCCGGCCCTTCCGACTCCAACCGGATGACAAGCGCCGCGCCCAGCAGCACCGGTGACAGAACTACCAGCGCGAGGCTGCCGAGCACCAGGTCGAACACGCGCTTGGCTACCTCGTAGAAGAGTGAGAGTGGCTGGTCGACCGGCAGGGCGAGCAGCACGCCGTCGCACTCAAGGTAATGCGCCTGGCCCAAATGCTCGCTCTTCTGGGCGGGCAGAAAGGCGACCGAGGCTCCGGTCTCGATCGCCGCACGGCGGACCATATCCACATCCGCGCCTGAACACACCTCCGGATCAATCAGAATCAAGTCTGCCTCGTGACGCTTGAGGAAGTCTGTGTCCACCGGGCCGGGCAGCACCTGGATGGACTGCTTGTGCCGGTACGCGCTCGCGTAGAGACGCGCCGGGGCCGGCATCTTCGTGTCTACCATCGCTGTTGGTTTCAGGCCCAATCGCGGAGAGCGCGAAAGCAGGTCATAGACCCGCCGCCCGGTGACCGTGTTGCCGTAGATCAGCACCCGCAGCGATCCCATCATGCGCTCATGCAGAAGCTTCAGGCGGCTGCCGAGGATCTGGCGTTCAGCGGTGACCAGGGCGCAGCACAAGCCCAGGGTGAGCAGCGAAGAGCGGGCGGAGGTCGATTGATGGATCGTGAGCAGGCACCACAGATGGAACAGCATCGCCAGGGCCGACGCCTTCATCGTGCGCTCGGTTTCGCGAATCTGCAGCAGACTGCTGAAGGTGTTGTACCCGCTGAGCGCGTAGAGCGTGAGAACAAACAAGGCAGCGTAGAGCAAGGAGCTAACCAGTGGATGTTGCGGTTTCGGGCCGCCCGGTGCGACCGTCAACATCCTCGCCAGGAGTGCGCTGGTGAAAGCGGCCGTGCCATCGAACGTTGCTTCGAGGAGCAGAAACCAGCGGGCAGTCTTCCGGCTGCTGACGGCGCGCGCACTGGTCGAGGGCGCAAAGTCTACGGGGACAGCCGCACTTTCGGCTGTACGTCTCTGGATCATCTGAGACCTCATGCTGCTATCGAGGCCTCTAGCTTTATGCCCCTAACTCTGCTTTCGGCCCGCAGAGCCGACTCTTTATCCTCTTCCTGCAAAAATGCGGCCGCATCCGTTTGCTGGTTCGCGGATAGGAATGAGGAGGAGATTTGAGGAGCAAAATTCCCGATGCGAGACAGATGCGAAGCTCATGAGAAACGCGCGATTTATGAGCAAGAACATGAGGATTGCTGAGAAGAGCGGAAGCCTGAATCACGGTAAATGCCAAGATGCCCTAGCCCGGCGACGGACCTATGGCTATGCCGGCGATGCAGCGGGCGCGAGTTCGCTGTACACCGACGACAGCAAAGCAAGGTTAGCTGCCGGCTGATAGCACCGCAGGTACTGCTTCCGGGCTGGTCCTCGCATGGACGCGAGCAGCGCCTTGTCCGCAGCCAGACGCCTGCATGCCGAGACCAGCTCCGGCGCATCGCCCGCGCGAACGAGCAAGCCCGTCTGCTCATGGCAGACCAGCGAGGCGAGCGAGCCGATCGCACTCGCCACCACCGGCAACCCCGCGCCGAAGGCTTCGGGAATCACCATGGGCAGACCCTCGTACCACAGCGAAGGTACGAGCAGCACCGCGGCGTCGTGCATCAGTCCGCGGATCTGCTCCGCACTCTGGGCACCGGCGTACTCCAGTTGTCCCGCGTCATGAGCCGCTCTGACCTCTGCTTCGAGGGGGCCCTGCCCCGCAACTATGAGCGGCATGCCAAGCCCCTGCCGGGCAGCGTCGAGCAGCACGCCGATTCCCTTCTCCGGCGAGAGCCGTCCCACAAACAGGGCGTAGCCTCCCGCGCCGCGCCCCATGCCTGGATCCGCGGCCGCATTCGGCTTGATGCGCATCTTCGCGATCGGAATGCGCGTGTGCCCGGCAAGGAAATCCCTCGCGAACGGGGTCAGCATCAGAAACCGGTCGACGCGCTCGCTCCATGCTCCGCGCAGACCGTTGGCGGCCAGCATGAGCGCGACCGAGGCCGAACCGGCAGCGCTCGCTCGATAGCACCGGTGCTGGACGCCCGGCCAGGGCAGCCTCTTGCCTGTACACTCCAGGCAAACGTTGCCGTCGCGAAACAGCGTCCCATTCAGACACACCAGGCGATAGTTGTGAATCGTCTGCACCACCGGGCAGCCGGCTGCGCGGGCAGCGTCATAAATCGAGGGTGTCAGCAGGGGGAAAGTATTGTGCACATGCATCACATCCGGCCTGAACCGCTCGAGGATCTGAGCAGCCCGCGTACGCATCTGCCATGAATACGCCACCTGCGCGGCCGTGAGCACCTTCGCCGTCACGGTCGTGATCGCGTCATTATTGACGAAGAACGTCTCGACCTCGACTCCGTTGTCACGAAGCAGAGCTACTTCCTGTGCGACCACCGCATCCTCGCCACCCGGTATCTGGTAGCGGTTATGCACCACAAGGACCTTCAATGGATCTCCGTGTGGAGAAAAGAGTCATTGCTCCACAGCCGTTATCGGCTGAACCTCATCGCCGGCACACTGTTTGGTGCGGCTCAGTCCCTTTCTGGGATTACATAAGTGCTGCGGCCATGGCGCACCCGGCGCTGCAGCCTTCTCGGCCCGGTTAGCATCGCTGCATGGAAGCTCTGTACTCTGCAACCGTGGCGAGGCGTGCTGCCCGCCGCGTCGACATTCTGGGTGTGCAGATGAGCGCCGTAAATATGCAGGAAGCACTCGACCGGACGGAGTCTCTGCTCGAGGCGCGCGGGAAAGGCTACATTTGCGTGACCGGCGTGCACGGCATCATGGAGGCGCAAGCCAGCCCGGAGCTGCGAGCGATCCTCAATGAAGCGTTTCTTACCGTCCCCGATGGTATGCCGACAGTCTGGATCGGGCACTTGTATGGGCACACTTCGATGGGCCGTGTCTATGGGCCCGACTTCATGCTGGAGTTGTGCGACCGCTCGAGGAAGATGGGCTACCGGCACTTCCTCTATGGCGGCAACAGCGGTGTCGCAGAGGAGTTGAAGCAGGCGCTGGTCGAGCGCTACCCGGGTCTGCAGATCGCCGGCACCTATGCTCCACCGTTTCGCCCGCTTACGGAGGCGGAAGAGAGCGAACTGCGCCTCCAGGTAGCCGCTCTCCAGCCTGATATTGTCTGGGTCGGGTTGAGCACGCCGAAACAGGAGCGGCTGATGCGGGCCTTGCTCGGCAAGCTCGATACGCGGGTGATGATCGGGGTGGGCGCAGCCTTTGATATCCACACGGCCCGGATCAAGGACGCTCCCCTCTGGATGAAACGGTCCGGCCTGCAGTGGCTGCATCGTCTGCTGCAGGAGCCGCGCCGGCTCGCAAGCCGCTACCTGATCAACAATCCGGTCTTCCTGGCCAAAGTGGGCCGTCAGCTGCTGTGCGACATCGTCATTGGCCGGATTGGCGTTATGCCGTGAGCTGCTCCGCCTCGCTGGCTTCGAGGTTGCCTTCGAGCAGCATCCTGCTGCGCGCCGCATTTTCAATCAGCAACAAGGAGAACGATCCCGCAACGATCAGGTACCAGAGCAGGTCGAAGAGCATCAGATCCGCTTCCGTAAGGTTGTGCACGAACGCCATCACCAGCAGCACGAAGATCCAGCCCGCTGCGGCGGACCGGTCGTAGCGCTGAACACGCTGGGCGCGCCGGAACATGTTGTAGAGCACCCCGAGGGTGAAGACCAGGCCGGTCAGCCCGAGATCGAGCGAAACCTGCAGCAGGCCGTTATGCGCATGGGGCGGGCTCCAGTGCAGAGCCTCGAGGGTCCATCCACTGTCGGACCAGAATGCCGCGTAGCCGTGCCCAAGCACCGGCCGCTCGGCGATGCCCTCGAGCGAGAATGCCCACACGGCAGCCCGGCCGGTGAAGTTGGTGCTCTTGCCACCGATGGCCAGCAGCAGACCAAGTGGGTTGGCGATCGAGAGCACGATGAAGAACACGCCGGCCATGGTGACCAACATGACCGCCCGGCTCCGGCTTGCGATGCTCCTCGCCGTCACAAACAAGACAGTGACCGCGGTGGCCACGATGGCGGTGAAGGATTGCGAGAGCAGCAGGAGCACCGCGAAGAGTAGCAGACTGGCGGCCTGGTAAGGCTTGCGCATCTTGCGCCGCGCCAGGGTGCAGCCGATAGCCGCCATCATGCTGAAGCCCAGCCAGTTCTTGTGAGGAAAGATGCCGCCCCACCCAGCCCCATCGTCCTGGGCCACCTGGGGGAGAAGATACTGGGCGGCAAAGCTGAGCACTGCGGTTACCACGAAGAACCGGCACAGGATCCGCAGGTTCTCTTCCACGTCGTACCGCAGGGCGAAGAACGCGGCCGAGAGAAGATAGAGGATCATGCGCAGTGCGCCAAAAAACGTGATCGAGGGGGTTTCCGTCCACAAAACGGTGAGCACCATCCAGGCATACACCAGGAAGATCCACTTCAGCTGCATCAGCATCCGCCAGATCCGCATGAGCCGCGGGCAGGTGTAGTAGACCGTCATCGCGGCAAAGAGCGCGACGAAGGCGAACAGAACAGGGTTGGTGGTATGGCCGACCGCGGCATCGGCCGTCGAGCCGCCCTCGCCGAAGATCCGCGGGATCACCCCGGTCATCTCCGCAAAGGCCAGCATGAAGTAGAGCTTCTCGACCAGAGATTTCAAAGTTCATCCCCCGCCGGCCCCTGACGCTGCCCGGACCTGCCCGCCGGGCTGTGCATGGAGGCGAGCAGGACCTTGACGTACGGGGAAAGAAAGTAAAACGGCCAGAGATAGCCGCAGTGACGACGCGAAAAGAGAAACCATTCCCCAAACGGCAGCCCTTTGGCAGACATCATGTGCTTCCAGCGGACGCGAAACGGGGCGCTCGTATCCCGCCAGGTTCCGGTCACCGGGTTGTTTGTGCAGGCACCCAGGTAGCCCGGTGCGATGTACACGGCCAGTCCGGCCCGGGTCGCGCGAAAACCGTAGTCGTAGTCGCCGAACTGCTGGCTGAAGGCCGCTTCCAGGTTGCCGAGGCGCTCGGCTACCAGAGCTGGAATCAGGACGCAGTTGCCATTCATCGTGTCACACCGCTGTTCTCGATCAGGCAGCGGTTCGAGGCGGAGGAACTGGAGTCCGTTCCATCGCTGCAGCCGTCGCGCGCCGCCGTAGGTGCGCTTGCCCGTCACTGGATCGCACGTCGATGCGGCAACGATGGCGGTAATTCCCTGCCGGGCCAGCTTCTGCGATGTCTCAAGCAGCGTATCGAGACACTCCGGCGCGAGGACCGTGTCGTCATTGAGCAGCAGGTAGTAGTCGAACCCGAGCTCCTGCGCCCGGCCAAAAGCCACGCGCATGCCGCCATTCCAGTAGAGCGAACCCGAGCCCCGGATCAGCTCTGTGGCCGGGAACTCGGCCAGAACCGCCTCGGCGGTTCCATCCCGGCTGCCGTCGTCGACCAGGATCACATGCGGCTTTCGCTGAGTCCGCGCCGACTGCTTCTCTAGCGATCGCAGCGTCTCGAGGGTTTTTTCGCGGCGATTGAAGCAGGTCAACAGCACTGCGAGGGTGGGGACGGCCCTGCCAGCCACAACCTGGACTGCCACCGGCCGGGCCGGATCGCCGGTCAATGGGACCGGGACCGGGCCGCTTCCCCTGGCCGGGCCCGCCGGCTCGCTGTGCGCCCCTCGGCTCCTCTGCTCCATAGCTCTCCGCCCCTCACTCCACGCCGGGCTTCGCCAGGCAAGCGCGAATCCCGCGGCAGAAATTCGAAGCCATGTTCTCGATCGAGTACTCCTGCGAAGCGACGGCGGCGGCTTCGCTCATCGACCGCAGCCGGGCCGGGTCGGCTAAGAGACTCGAGACCGCACCGGCAAACCGCTCGACACTGTCGCCGGTGACAAGCCCGGTGACTCCGTCGACCAGGTAGTCGATCTCCGGATTGGTGGCATGCACACCGGTGACCAGGAATGGCAGGCCGGCAGCCATGGCGTCCAAGATTCCCAGGCCGGCCAGGTATGGCATCAGGCAGACCTGGGCCAGGCGAAAGTACACCGCTCTCTGGTCCCCGAAGACGCTGCCGAGAGGCTTGAGCCAGGACCGGGTCTTGGCCTCATCTGAAAGCTGGGACTGCAGCGGTCCGGCCCCGATCACAATCATGTGGAAGCGCGGATCCAGGCGAGCGATCCTGTCTCCGGCGGCCGCCAGGAACTCCACCCCGCGGCCTGGAT
>Ga0116226_10003133_pt1 | contig 14574 bp, 15 predicted proteins | sample S1TSphfallax_FD_89692 | JGI IMG/M metagenome (GOLD analysis project Ga0116226, IMG submission 89692) | Host-associated microbial communities from peat moss isolated from Minnesota, USA - S1T2_Fa - Sphagnum fallax MG | ecosystem: Host-associated > Plants > Peat moss > Unclassified | place: USA...
CGCGGATCGGCACCGAACATTTCGTCGAAGCGAGGCGCGATGAGGGAGCAACGCCGTAGCGTTGTGACCGAAGAGCAACGAAGTCTTCGGCGGAATGGGCGGTGTCGAGACGCTGGCGTCATTTTTTCACAGGCCTGCTAGCAGGCCGGACGCGGCCCCGAAGGGCGCGGCGTCGCGCCTTGCGAACTACACCCGGTTCGTCGCGACCCGGCTCCGTCAGCCGGGTTTCGCGTGTCCCGGAGGAATCGTACCCTGAAAATCGTCGTTACCGTGAAACTGGTTCCCGATACGAATGCCGACAAGCGCATCGATCCGGGGACGAAGCGGCTCGTTCGCACCCCCGCCGAGACCGTCTTGAACCCGTTCGATGAATACGCGATCGAAGCGGCGCTCCAACTCAAAGAGCAGCTGAACGACGGCAGCACCGTCACGATCGTTTCGATGACGCCCGAGAGCGGCAAGGAAATCCTGCGCAAGGCGCTCGCGATGGGCGCCGACGACGCGGTGATGCTCAGCGATGAAAAATTTGCCGGCTCCGACGTGTGGGGCACGGCGTACGCGCTCGCGACGGCGATCCGCTCGATCGGTTTTGACCTCGTGTTGACCGGCACGCAGTCGACCGATGCGATCACCGGCGAGCTTCCCGGCGCGCTCGCCGAATATCTCGGCGTCCCGGGCCTCACCTATGCGCGCGAGATCGCGCTCGCCGGCGGCAGGCTGCGCGTGAAGCGAGAAACCGACACCGGCTATCAAACGCTGTCCGCGGCGACGCCGGCGCTCGTCTCGGTCACGAAGTCTGCCAACCAACCGCGCTATCCGTCGCTTAAGGGCATCATGGGCGCGAAGAAAAAAGACATCCGGATCGTCGCCCACGGCGACCTCGACCTCGCCAAGGCCGTCGGCAGTGACGGTGCCAAGACCGAAGTGGTCGCGCTCGCCGCGCCGCCCGCGCGCGCCAAAGGCCGCGTCGTCACGGCCGCCGATGGAGCTGAAGGTGCGGCCACCATCGTTGAGTTTCTCAGAGAGAAGAAGCTGCTCTAGCATGAAAGACGTCATCGCCTACATCGAACACAAGGGTGGGACCGCGCGCCGCGTGTCCTTTGAAGCCGCTACCGCCGCGCGCGCGATCGCCGATCGGCTCGGCGGGAAGGCGCACGCGGTCGTTGCCGGTGCCGCCGCCGCGGCGATCGCCGAGGCGCTCAAAGCCTACCCGCTCGATACGATCCACGTGCTCGCCGATGCGAGCATCGAGACGGCCGGGATCGATCCGCAGGTCGACGCGCTCGAAGCGGTCGCTCGCGCTACCGGTCCCGCGCTGATTCTCGTGGGCAACACCCAGGTCGGCCGCGATGTCGGTTCGCGCTTCGCCGCGCGCGTCGATGCCGGTCTGAACGCCGACGTCGTCGAGGTGCAGGTCGAGAGCGGCACGGTGATTTGCGTTTCGCCGAAACTCGGCGGCCTCACGATCACGAGCTGCGCGTTCAAGAATACCGAGTACGGCGTCGTCGCGATCCGTCCGAACGTCTTTACCGCCAAGGCCGCGGCCGGCGCCGGCACGATCGCGCAGATCGCCCCCAGCGGCAAGACCTACCCGGTGACGGTCGAGGAAGACGTCGATGAAGCCGCCGCGCAACTCGGCGTCGAGGAAGCCTCGGTCGTCGTCTCCGGCGGTCGCGGCATGGGGGGACCGGAGCCCTTCACGACGATCCTCAAAGATCTCGCCGATGCGTTCGGCGGTGCGGTCGGCGCCTCGCGCGCCGCGGTCGATGCGGGCTGGGTCTCGCACGGTCATCAAGTCGGGCAGACGGGCAAAACGATCAGCCCGCAGCTCTACATCGCCGTCGGCATCTCCGGTGCGATCCAGCATAAGGTCGGGATGCGGACTTCGGAAGTCATCATCGCGATCAACAAAGACGGCAGCGCTCCGATCGCGGAGTTTGCCGATCTCGTCGTCGCTGGTGACGCGTTTCAAATTGTCCCCGAACTCGCCAAAAGCGTCCGTGACGCCAAGGCCGTCCACGCCTGACGCGTGCAGAAAGTCGACTCCGTGAACGTTTGGTCCCCCGGAAGCGTGTTCCGTAGCGTGTTCATCCCGCTTGCACTCACCAGCGCGGCCCTTGCCCTCGGCGCACCCGCCCCGGCGCTCGCCGCCCCCAAGGCGGCGGCGTCGCCCTCCCCGTCCCCCGTCCCCTCGCCGACCGCGACGCCGGAACCGCTCAACGTCCAGATCCCGCGTCTCCAAAGCGTGCTCGCCACGAACCCGAACGACAAAGACGCGATGAATCTGCTCGCCCAGGACTACTTTCAAACGGGCCGGCCCGACCTGACGGTCGGACTCACGCAGCGGCTGATCGGCGCGGGTCAGAAAACGGCCCAAGTCTACTATCTCGAGGGCATCGCGCTGCGCCAACTCGGCAAACAAAAAGAGTCGCTCGCGGATCTGGAGCAAGCCGGAAATCTCGAGCCCACCAATATCTCGGTGCTCAGCGCGCTTGCCAACATGTATCTTGCGGAGAACCGTGGCTCGGACGCGGAGCGCGTGGCGCTGCGCGCGACCAAGTTCAACCCGAATGATAAAGAAGCGTTCTTGACCTACGGCGAAGTGCTCGCGAACGAGCAGAAATTCGACCAAGCGCGCGCGCAGCTCGAGACGGCCGCGAAGATCGATCCCAAGGACGCGCAGCCCTTCATCATCGAGGCTGAGACCTACGAGCGCCAGAGCGCGATCGCGCTTGCCTCCGCGGAATACGATCGCGCGCTCGCCGTCGATCCGACGAATCAGCGCGCCGAGCTCGGCAAAGCGCGCATCCTCGCGACCGGTCACGACGTCAAGGGCGCGATGGCGCTCTACTCACAAGTGCTCTCGCAACTCACGACCGATTCGGACCGGGTGGCGATCATGGACGAGATGGCGCACACGTACGCCGTCGAGAAGATGAACACCGAAGCCGATAACGAGTACCGCCTGGCGATCCAGACGTATCCGAAGGAGCCGCTCGCGCACCTCAACTACGGCGATTACCTCGCCTTCATCAAGGATACCGCCGGCGCCGAACGCGAGTGGCTCGCCGCCGCCGGCCCCGACAGAAACTATCCCGATGCGGACGCGCGACTCGCTGACTACTACGGCCAGAAGAAAGATCTGAACAAGGCGATCAGCTACTTCGAGCGCCTGACGCAATTGCAGGGCCAAGACGGCAAAGTCTGGCTCGCGCTCGCTGGCGCCTACGCACAGAACCATCAGTACGACAAGGCGGCGCAGGCCTTCAAGCAATCCTACGCCGTGCAGCGCTCGGCAGAGGCGTTGCTCGGGCTCGCCCAATCCGACTATCTGAGCAAGAACTACAAAGAGTGCTCGCTGATCTATGAAGCCGTCGACAAGAACCAGCCGACGTTCACGAAGTCGAATCCCAACGTGCTCTACGTCTTGGCCGACTGCTACGAGAACAGCAATCAGCTCGACAAGTCGCTCGCGACGTTCAAGCGTTTCGTCCCGTTCACGACGGATGGTTCGATCGCGCGCAAGCAAGTCAATAAGAAGATCGCCGAAGTGACCGCGAAGATGAAACCGCCGGCGAAGAAATCGACGGCGGCCGCGAACACGAAGGGCAGCACGCAGCACTAAGCCATGCTCGTCGCCTACGACGATGTTCTCACTCATCACCTGGCCGGCGTCGCTCATCCCGAGCGGCCCGACCGGGTCCGCGTCGCGGCGCGCGAACTCGAGCGCGCGGGGATGCTCGCCGAGCGCATCGACGGCCGCGCCGCGACGGTCGCCGAGCTCACGCGTGCGCATCCGCCCGCCTATATCGAACTCGTGCGGCGCGAATGCGCGCAGCTCGAGTCGGGCGATGCAACGCTCCTCTCGACGGGCGACACGGCGATCGACGCGGGTTCGTACGCCTCCGCCGCGCACGCGGCGGGAACGGCGCTGGCCGCACTCGAGCGGGTCGCGCGCGATCGCCGGGCAGCGTTTGCGCTCGTGCGGCCGCCCGGGCACCATGCCGAAGGTGCGCGCGGGATGGGTTTTTGCGTCTTCAACAACGCGCTCGTCGCCGCGCGCGCGTTCGCGGCGCAGACCGGTCAACGCGCGCTCGTCGCCGACATCGACTACCACCACGGCAACGGATCGCAAGCGCTCGCCGACGCGCGTGTGGCGTACCTCTCGACGCATGCCGCGCCGGCATATCCCGGCACGGGTTTTGCGCGCGACAACGAGGTCTCGCACGACCGCACGATCGTGAACGTCCCGCTGCCGGTGAGCGGGATCGCGACCGAAGCCTTTCTCGATATCTGGGTCCGCTCGCTGCGCGCGCTCGCGCGGACGCTGCGTCCCGCGCTGCTCGTCGTGAGCGCCGGCTACGATTTCGTCCTCGGCGATCCGGTCGGCGATCTCGGCGTCGAAGCGAGCGTCGCGCGCCAACTCGGACGGCTGGTCCGCGAGATCGCCGAGGAGACCTGCGAGGGCCGTGCCCTCTTCGTTCTCGAGGGCGGTTACGATCCCGAAACGCTGGCACGCTGCGTGATCGAAACGATCGCGGGCTACGAAGACGGTGCGCTCGTCGAGGCGACCGATCCGGCGTCGCTGCCGCCCGCCCAGTCCGCCGTCGTCGCGGCCGTGGAGCGTGCGGCATGAACGTCGCCGTCCTGATCGCGCGCGTGTTCGTCGGCGCGGTGTTCATCGTTGCGGGCGGCTCCAAGATCGGTCACGCGGCCTATTTTGCCGCGCAGATCGCCGCGTTCGGGATCGTGCCGCACCCGCTCGTCGCACCGCTGGCGCTGCTCTTGCCGTTTCTCGAAGTGCTGCTCGGCGCGTACCTCGTGATCGGTCTGTACGCGCGGCTCGCCGGATGGATCGCCGCGATCCAATTACTGATCTTCGCCGCCGCCATCGCCTCAGCCGTCGCACGTGGCCTGAGTCTTTCGTGCGGTTGTTTCGGCCCGAACGACCAGACGACGACCTCGTGGCCGGAGGTCGCGCGCGATATCGCGCTCGCCGGCGTCGCGTTTTTCGTCGCTTGGCGCGGCCCTGGGATGCTCGCACTCGACCGGAGAATTGCACCAACACTATGAAGACCCGTCCTCCCGACCGCCGCCGTCCGATCCTCTACATCACGATGGGTGTCATCGCCGTCGCTCTCGTCGTCGCCGTCGGCTATCTCTCGCGCAATCCTTCGGCCGTCCCCGAAGCCGCGAGTGAAACGCACACGCAAACGGCATTGAAGGTCGGCAGCACCGCGCCGAATTTTTCGGTCTCGACGACGGCCGGGCCGTTCACCTTGGCCTCGGCGCAAACGCCGGTCTTCCTCGAAGTGTTCGCCACCTGGTGTCCGCACTGCCAGCACGAGGTGACGACGATCAACGATCTCTACCGGAAATACGGCAAAGAGATCCAGTTCGTGGGCGTCGACGGGAGCCAATACGGCATGGATGAGAACAGCGCTGAGACGCAGGCCGATGTGATCAACTTCGTCGCGCGCCTCGGCGTGCAGTATCCGGTCGCCTACGATCCCGATCTGACCGTCGCGAAGCTGTATCTGGGGACCGGTTTCCCGACCCTCATGGTGATCGATAAAGACAAGAAGGTCACCTCGATCACCGAGGGCGAGCAACCGGAAGCCGCGCTGGAAAAGGCGATCCGCGCCGTCATCTAAGCCCGCGTCGGATCGCGGCGAATTAATATGGCGCTAAGCACGCGGGAAGAGGTGGCAACGTATTCTGGACGTCCGCATCCGGTAACTTTGCCGGAGCACCCAGGAGTAAACCGATGTTGTTCCCCCGCCATCTTTCCGTGCTCGCGCTCGCCGCAGCGCTTATCGTTCCCGTCGCTGCGTCCGCGCAGCAAGCGCCGCCGGCTTCGCAAGTGCAGCCGCAGCAAGTCGCCCCCGGTGCCGTCCCGGCGCATCACCACCACGCCGGCATGCGGCAAGCGCTCAAACAACTCAACCTCACCCCCGATCAGCGCCACCAGATCGCCGGCATCATGAAGCAGACGCGGCTTGCCAACACCAACGCCGATCGACCAACGCGCCGCGCGAACATGAAGCAGATGCGTTCGCAAATCGACGCCGTTCTCACCGCCGATCAGCAAACGCAACTCCGCGCTACGCTGCGCAACATGCGTCGAGCAAACGCCGCCGCGCCGAACGCGGCGAACCCGAGCTAACGGATTAGGGGACGACGCTCTCGGCGATCTCGATCAGCTCTTTGAGATCGAGGTCGCCGACGAGCGCGAAGGCGAGATCGTGTTCGTGCCAGGCGAGCAGCGTCGTCGGACCCTGCTTGACGTAGAGCGCCGTATGTCCCTCGAATGACGCGACCGTCGGCCGCAGCGTGCCGAAGTCGGCGGCGGCAGCGCGATCGTTCTCAAAGAGCGAGAGGTTGCGGATGCCGTCGCTGTAGAGCAGATGCAGGCTCTTGATCGTCTTCACGTTCGACGTATCGGCGCCGACGATCGAGAAACCGTCGGGCAGATACTTGGGACCGATCGGCGTAAACCCGGCCGCCGAGATCGCTTTGCCGATCTGTCCGGACGGATCGCCGTACCGGCGCCCCTGCACCGAACGGTAACCGGGCGGAATCGCGAGCGCGAAGCGTTCCGCCGGAATTTCGCTCGTATAGCTGATCTCATCGAAACGCACGCGTGATTCGAGCGATCCGTCGCTATGATAGGTTTCCTTGGCGAGGATGATGTGCGTCTGCATGTCGATCCAGAGTCGCATCAGCCGTTCGCCCGTGAACCGGTTGATGAGGGCGATCGTCGTGGCCCGGCGTCCCGCGACGGTTTCTTCGGCTCCGAGCACGGGCGCGTAATTCTGCCGCACGAGCGACGTGTTGTCGGCGAGGCCCGCCGCGTTTTCGACGGCGGGATTATTCGTGAGGATCACGCGCGCGCTTTTCGGCTCGAATTTATCGGAAACCGAACCGCGCGTCACCACGTACTCACCGTAGATCGCTTGGGGTGCAAGGTAGGTGCGGCGAAACAGATTCGGCGCCTTGTGCTCGACGTGCACGATCGTCGACTCGGCCGAGCTGGAACCCCAGCGCGTCACTTGGACCTGACCTTCGTACGAGACGCGGTGCGGCGCGTCGATCGCGGCGAGCACCAGGATCCCGGGCCCGTCGACGGGCGCCGCAGCGACCGCGCACGTAAACGCGAGCGTTCCAAGAACGCCCGCACATCCAAGCCGCGCGCCGCGCGCGAGCGCGTTTTTAGGGGCCGGCGGCATGGTCGCCGGCGTCGCCGCCGTCGGTCGCGACTTCGGACGACGTGTCGCTCGCGGTAATGACCGTCGCGGTGATCGGGTGATCGGCCAGTGGATTTTCTTGTCCTTCGGCGGCATGCTCGTCGAGGTAGTAGGACGCCGCAACCGTGGGCGCCGTCCCCGGCGCATGCGCGGCCGGGTACACGACGAAGACGAGCGCCGCCAGCGCCACCCCGGCCGGCAGCAGTAGCGCGGGACGCAGCACGGCACGTAGGCGTTCGCCAAGCGAGGGCCGCTGCGCGCGCACGGCCTCCCAAATGCGCGCCTTCAGCAGCGCGGGCAACTCGCGTTCGTCTTCGCGCGCGGCACGGCGCAGCCACTCGCCGAGGCGGGCTTCCGCTTCGTACGCCGCGCGGCAGGTCTCGCACGCGATCAAATGGGCATGGATACGCGCATCCTCGGCCGGCGCGAGTTCGCCGTGCAGGTAATCGATGAAATCGTCGGTCGTAAAGTGGTGCGTCATCGTGTCAGAGTTCGTTACGGGCTTGGGCGCGCATCACGAGGCGGCGGAGGAGGGCTCGCGCGCGGTGGAGCCGCGAGCGGACGGTGCCGATCGAGCACCCCATGATGTCTGCAATTTCTTGGTAGCTGTATTCCTCGATATCGGCCAGCACGATGACTTGTCGTTGATCGGGCGAGAGATGTTCGAGCGCTTTCTGCATCGGCCCGCCGAGTTGGCCGGCCATGTAGTCTTCGATCGGATCGACCGCGAGTGGTCGCTCTCCCCCATAGTCTTGGCGGGCACTATCTTCGGGCAGCTCTTCTAGAAAACGCCCTTTCTTACGCCGAAGTTCATCTCGATATAAATTCGTGACGATCCGGTAGACCCACGAGAGAAATGATGTGCCGGGCACAAAGCTGCGCCACGCGCGATACACGCGGATGAACGCATCTTGCGTGAGATCGCGCGCGTCGGCTTCGTGGCCGGTGAGCCGGAAGGCGAAGTTGTAGACGGCCTTGCCGTATTGCTCGATCGCCCGTTCAAGAAAGGCCGCCGCCTCCTCGGAGGGCGGATCGGCGGGCTCGCGCGAGACGCCCATTACCCGGCGCTTTCGGTCCGACGCCGCCCCAGCCTTGTCAGCGACCGTGGCGATTCCGAGAATCGGACCGATTCCGAGAATCGAAGTAGGAGACTTGAGTTAGGGGAACCTACTATACTCGCTAGGTTCGGCAAAGTATGACCGTAGGGAGATCCATGGCCGCAGTTCACGCACCCGCCTCGCGCCCGAAACGGTCCGGGCACCTTTGGAAGTATTTGGCGGCCGCCGGGCCGGGCCTGATCGTCGCCTTTGCCGACACCGAAGCGGGCAGCGTCACGACAGCCGCCACCTCGGGCGCGCAGTTCGGGATGAAGCTGATCCTCTTGCAGGTGCTGCTGATCGTCCCGCTCTTCATCGTGCAAGAGATGACCGTGCGCCTCGGGACCGTTTCCGGCAAGGGCCACGCGCAGCTGATCCGCGAGCGCTATGGCCTGGGCTGGGCGTGGCTCTCGCTCGGCACGATGCTGGTGACGAACCTCGCCGCGCTGGTCACCGAGTTCATCGGTATCGCGGGCGCCGCGCTCGTATTCGGCGTCCCGGTCGTGCCGATGGTGCTGGTCGCCGCCGCGCTGCTGATCGGCGTCGTCTTCACCGGCAAATATCGTCGCGCGGAATATGCCGCGCTCGCGCTGTGCCTCTTGGAGTTGCTGTTCATCCCGGCGGCGTTCGCGGCGCATCCGTCGGCCGGCAGCGTGATCCGCGACGGTCTCTTCGGCTCGCAGCCGCTCGACAACCGGGCCTATCTCTTGCTGGTCGCCGGGAACATCGGTGCCGTCATCATGCCCTGGATGATCTTCTATCAGCAGTCGGCGACGGTCGACAAGAAGCTCACCGTCGAGAATCTGCCGCACGCGCGCATCGATACCGCGATCGGCGCGGTTCTGACGCAACTCATCATGGTCGCGATCGTCGTGACCACGGCCGCGACGCTCTTCGTGCACCACCAATCGGTCGAAGATGCCGCCCATGCGGCGCTCGCGCTCGTGCCGCTCACCGGCTCGAAGTGGGCGGGGATCGCCTTCGGCGCGGCGCTGATGGGCGCCGCGATGCTGGGCGCGCTCGTCGTCTCGCTCGCGACCGCTTGGGCCTTCGGCGAAGCCTTTCGCTGGCCGTGCTCGCTCGACTTCGGTTGCCGCGATGCAAAGCGATTCTACGGACTCTACGCGGCGATGGTGATCGTGGCGGCGCTGATCGTCCTCGTGCCGCATTTGCCGCTCATCAAGATCACGATCTACGTCGAAGCCTTCAACGCATTCGTCTTGCCGCTCGTCCTCGGGTTTTTGCTCGTGCTCTCGAACGACAAGAAGATCTTGGGCGACCGGGTGAATTCGGCACTCGGCAACGTGATTGCGATCGGCGTCGCCGTGGTTTGCGTGGCGCTCGGCGGCTGGATGGCGGTCTTGACGTTCCTCGGGCAGGCCGGCTAGTTCGCCCGCGGGCGACCCGCTCGCAAGCGAACCGCTCGCAAGCGAACCGCTCGCAAGCGAACTAGCCCTGCGTGCGATCGGGCCAATCGGAACTGCGAGCGAGCAGGTCCGCCACGGATTCGAAGAACGCGCGCTCGACTGCGCCGAAGCGCGCGGGGTGCGGGCTGTCGATGTCGAGCACGCCGATCAACCGCCTCCTCCGATTCGGGGAATCGGTTCGATGCGTGGAATCGGCGGCGAGCAGCGGGACGACGATCTCCGATTGCGAGGCCGGATCGCACGCGATATGGCCGGGAAAGGCGTGGACGTCCGGCACGACAATGGTCGCGCCCTGCTGCGCGGCTGTTCCGCACACCCCGCTGCCGAGCGCGATCCGCACGCAGGCCGGCTTGCCGTAAAACGGGCCGAGGACGAGGACGTCGCCCTGCAGCACGTAGACCCCCGACCAGTTCAGGCCGGGGATCTGGGTGCCGATGAGCGCGCTGATGTTGGCGGCGTTGGCGACCCAGTCGCGTTCGCCGTCGACGAGCGCCGCCGCTTGCGCGAGGAGCGTCTCGGTGTCGAGTTCGGATGCGATCATTTCGATTTGAACTGTACCCCGACCGAGAGCGTCCGCGGCGCGGCCCAGTGGTTGCCCTGGGCGTTGAGGTACGTGACGAGATACTCGTCGTTGAAGATGTTCGTCAACTTGACGACCACATTCGCCGTCCGCGAGATCGCGAACCCTTTGACCGCGTCGAAGGTCGCGTGCGGGGTGAACTTGCACGGGCCGCCGGTGGCCTGGGTGTAGCCCGGGCCCGCGCAGGTGATCCCGCCGGTCGGATTGAGGCTCGTGGAGAGCCCGCTACCGTACTCGCCGTCGACCCCGATCCAGCCGCCGTGCGCGTCGTTGTTCGTGATCCCCGACGTGACGTCGACGCGCTGGTCGTGGTCGGCCGGCGTCCAGTCGACGCTGCCGTTCACGTTCTTGGGGAAGCACGGGGCGAGCAGTTGCGTCTCGCAGCCCTTGTCCACCGAGTACGTGTGGGTCAGCGAGGCGTAGAAGCGACCCGAGCGCGCGAAGCTCCGCTGGTAGTAGGCGCTTTGCGTCGCGATACGGCCCAGCGCGTAGTTGATGTCCTGGTGCAAGAGCGTCTCACCGACTTCGGTGTCGTCGATGAGGTCGGTCGCGTTCTTTTGCATCACGCGCACGCCGAGATCGCCCTTGCCCAGCGGCAGATGGCCGCCCAGTTCGTAGTCGGAGTCGCGCTGCGGCTTGAGATCGAACTGCGCGACCTTCGATTCGAACGGCAGGTTGAGTGCGTAGGCGGCGATCGGCGCGACGTCTTCGAGCGAAAACGGCGTGAAGAAACGCCCGTAGAACGCGTACACGCTCGCTTTGTGACGATCGAAGAAGCGGGTCACTTTGAGGCGTGGGCTGATCTGTCCGAAGCCGGTCGAGAAGCCGGTCGAGAAAACCGAGAACGTGTCGCTGCGCGCGCCGTAATCGATCTGATAGTCTCTGCCGAGTTTCCAGGTGTCTTGCAGATAGAACGCCGCGAGGTGGCCCACGTTCGGGGAATCGTCGACGACCGTGTAGGGCGCATCGGGCGTTGCCGGTGTGAAGATCGGTGCGAGAAAGTTGCCGGGCTGTAGCGAGATCGCGTAATCTTTTTCGACGTGCGTGGCATCGAAGTCGCCGCCGAACTTGACGTCGTGATTCGCGCTGCTGTTGTCGTAGTCGAAGACGCCGCCGTAATCGATCGCGATGCGGTTCGCGCCCAGCGAGAAGCCGCACGTCGAGGGCGAGTACGCCACGGCCGGGTTCGCGACCGGATTCGTCGGAATACCATTGATCACCGGGCCGGCGCTCGAGAGGGCGTTCGCGCAATCGGTCGGGTTGCCCGGGTTCTGCGCTTCGCCGTAGCGGAAGTCGGCGGCGGGATCGCCCGAGTCTTGGATGTGCGAGCGCTTGTACGACGGGCCGAAGCTGAGCGATCCGTGATCGGAGATCGGATGGCGGTATTGGATCGTTGCGAAGAGGTCGTCTTGCGTCTCGTCATCGTCGGTAAGCGCCGGTTCACCGCCGCCGACGTCGTTTGGAATCTGGTAGGCCTGATAGGAATGCGTGAGCGTGAAGTTCAGAAAGTCGCGCCCCATCGGTTCGGTGAAGCGCACGAACTCGTTGGTGTTCGCGTACGAATTGTGGGGCGATTGCGGGTTCGGCGGATCGAGCCCGCGATCGCTGCTCTCACCGCGCACCGCGACGATCAGATTCCCCTTGCCGATCGGCGTGTGGTACGCGACATCGCCGTCGAGCGAGAAGAACGATCCGAGATCGCCGGAGGCGGAGAATCCGGCCGGACCGGCGCCGTTACGCGTCGTGACGTCGATGACCGATGCGAAGCGCTCGCCGTACTGGGCCGGATACGCGCCTTCGAGGATGTTGACGAACGAAAGATCATTCGGGTCGATCTCGGTGCCGATGTTGCGGTTGAGCTCTTGCGGGATCTGCACGCCGTCGACGATGTAGTTCACGTCGCCGTGATCGCCGTTGATATGCACGGCGCCGTTTGCACCGCGGGCCGCGCCCGGCAATTGGATCAAGAGCGCCGGCAGGCTGCCGGCGGCCGGCGAATGGCCGAGCTGCTCCGTGTTGAGCGTCAGATCGGTGCCCGAACCGACGACGGGCGGAGCGTAGTCGATGCTGGTCCGGCCGATGGTCTTGACCGCCTTGAGTTGGACCGAGATCGTCGCCCCGGTCGTCCCGACGTCGATGCGCACGAGCGCCGACATTCCGTCACCGATCACGTCGAGGTCGTACGAGCCGATCGGTACCGCGCCGAACCGGAACGCTCCGGCGGCGTCGGTGGTGGTGTGAAAGACGGTATTCGCGCCGGTTGCGGAGACGGTGGCCTTCGCGGCCGGTTTCCCGTCGACGCCGGTGACCGTGCCGCGCAAGAACGCCGTCGACTGCGCGGACGCCGGGCCCGCAACCGAGCCGGCGAGGATGAAAATGAAAACAACGAGCGGCGCGATGGTGCGCCGGAGAAAACTACCGAACACGGACGTCCCTTCCCGAGAAAATGAAGTTTGGCTAGGGGCGGAGGCGGGACGAGAGCGGCGGCGGGCGGTTGGGGATGAAGAGGGCGTAATGCCGCGCACGCGCCGGCACGGCAGCTGGCACGGTGAGCCAGTCGGTTGCGAGCGGGCGCAGACGTGCGATCCGCACGTGGGCGGCAAAGAAGGCGGCGATGCGCGGCGCACCCGCCCGCGCCGCGCGCAGGACCAGGGCACCGAACACGAGTGCGGCCACGGCCCCGAGGATCGCCGGCACGAGACGGGCCGGATCGAAGCGGACCCCCTCGATGGCAAGCGTTCCACCGGCGACGGCGGCCTGCAAGGCAAGATCGGTCGCGATCCGTCGTATGCCGGAGCGGCCGTCGACCGCCGCGGCGAGCAGGGCGAGCCGGCGCCGGCGTTCGGCCGGCGGCCGGTGCAGACCGAGGGCGAGCGCAGCCCAGCCGAAGGAGCCGACGACAGCGGCGCCCAGCGCAAGGTGGATGGGTGAGAGCAGGGTGTGAAGCCCGTCTCGTGAGCCGGCCGCTTCCGCCAGCACGTGCGCCAGGATGGCAAACGCGAGCGTGAGCGCCGGGTATGCGGCAAGAAAGCCGTAGCGGCGAGGGGACACGACGAGCGGACTATTGCCCGCGGGCGGCCGATACCCTGTTCCTAGAGAATTAGGAGAGAAGAGCGGCCTTTTCGCGCAAACCCCTTGTCGTGATTGGGGTTCTGGCTTGATACCTGCGCGGCAATCTCGTCCCCAAGGGGGGGATGCCGCCCGGGTACGAAGTCCCTCGCCCCGCCCCATCTCGGAGAGTGAGACCGTCGTGCACACCCCCCATTCGGCCTTCGAGTCTACCGACACGGTCAACCGCGTCGTCGCACTCCTGGTACGCTTTCCGGAGATTCACAGCATCCGCTCGAACCCCGCAGACGACACGCTGACGCTGTCCTTTGCCGTCGGCCGGCGGCTGGATCGCGATTCGGTGCGGACGTTTGCGGACGCGATTTCCGATCACGTGCGCGCGATTCTGGACCTGCGCGGCGACGAGGCGGTGACCTTGAACGTGGCCGCCGAGCGCGATGCAAGCGTGACGTTCATCAACGTCACCCGTGACTTCGCCAGCTTCTCGCGCGAAGAACTCGAACTCCAGATCGGCATCTTCGAGGACCGCTTCGGCGCGCTTTTAGTGAAGAACCCGGCCTCGGACGAGCCGATGGACGACGACGCCGTGGCGGCGGACGCCGAGCTCGTGGAGTCGGCGCTCGAAGCGCTGCGCGATCCGGCGCAGCGCAAGCGACTCGTCGGTTTCCGTGAAGAGAAGCGGGTTCTCGTGTACTTCGTTCACTCCAGCAAGACGAAAGCGCGGGCCCGATCGTAACGCCAACCTCGCTCACCATTCTCGTCGTCGGCGACGTCGTCGGTTCGCCGGGCCGCGAAATCCTCTCCAAGCATCTGGCCCTCGCCCGCGAGCAGCACCACATCGACGCGGTGATCGCCAACGGCGAAAATGCCGCCGGCGGCTTCGGTCTCACCGAGTCCACCGCCGAGGACATGTTCGCCGCCGGGGTCGACTTCATCACGTCCGGCAACCACATTTGGGACAAGCGCGAATTTCGCGCTCACCTCGATGAGACCGACCGCATCATCCGGCCCGCAAATTACCCGCCGGGATCACCCGGGCGCGGCAGCGGCGTCTTCACGGTGAAGGGCGTGAAGGTCGGGGTCCTCAATTTGATGGGCCGCGTCTTCATGCCGACCGTCGACGACCCGTTCCGGATCGGCGCCGAGCTCGTCGA
>Ga0116226_10003134_pt1 | contig 14574 bp, 14 predicted proteins | sample S1TSphfallax_FD_89692 | JGI IMG/M metagenome (GOLD analysis project Ga0116226, IMG submission 89692) | Host-associated microbial communities from peat moss isolated from Minnesota, USA - S1T2_Fa - Sphagnum fallax MG | ecosystem: Host-associated > Plants > Peat moss > Unclassified | place: USA...
ATTTTATTAATGGCTATTGATGGTTATTCTAGAAATGACTATTGGTGGTTATTTTATTAATGGCTATTGATGGTTATTTTATTAACGACTATTGATGGTTATTCTATTAATGGCTATTGATGGTTATTCTATTAATGGCAATTGATGATTATTCTATTAATGGCCATTGATGGTTATTCTATTAACGGTTATCGATGGTTATTTTATTAATGGCAATTGTTAGTTATTCTATTAATGGATATTGGTGGTTATTCTATTAATGGTTATTGGTGCCCATTTTATTAATGGCTATTGGTGCCTATTTTATTAATGGTTATTGGTGATTACTCTATTAATGGCTATTGGTGATTATTCTATCAATGGCTATTGGTGCCTATTTTATTAATGGTTATTTATGACTATTCTATTAATGGCCATTGGTGTTTATTCTATTAATGGCTATTAGTGCCTATTTTATCAATGGCTATTGGTGCCTATTTTATTAATGGCCATTAGTGTTTATTCTATTAATGGCTATTGTTATTATTTTATTAATGGTTATTGGTGACTATTCTATTGATGGTTATTGGTGCTTATTCTATTAATGGTTATAGGTGCTTACTATTGGTTATTATATTAATGATTATTGATGATTATTCTATTGGTGGATATTTGTGGTTATTAATGGTTATTATATTAGTGGCCATTGGTGATTATTCTATTAATGGCTATTGGTGATATTTTATTATGGATATTAGTGGTTATTAATGATTATTATATTAATGGTTGTTGATGAATATTCTATTGGTGAATATTGGTGATTATTAATGATTATTATATTAGTGGCTATTAGTGGCTATTATATTAATGGCTATTCTATTAATGGGTATTGGTGGTTATTGATGGTTATTTTATTAACGGTTATTGTATTATAAGTTATTGTTGATTATTATATGTTATATTACAACTATTGGTGATTATTGTATTATAAATCATTGTTGGATATTCTATGTTATAATACCATAGGCTATTGGTTGTTATTATATTATAAGGTATTTAAAATTATTTTTCATAGATTATTATTTGATATTTTAAGTTTTTTTACCTTAGGTCATCGTATTATATTTTAAATTATTTTAAATTATTATATTTAGGATAAAATAATTTGTAATAATTTAAAGTATAACTTGAAATAACATATATTAATTTAAAATAAAATAACGTAAGGTATAACCTAAAGTTAATTAAATAATTTATTTTAGAATAACTTTAAAGCTTATAATAAATTAGTTAAGATACCTTAAGATAAAATAATGTATAATAGTTTAGGGTACAATAATATATAATAGCTTGTGATAATTTAAAATATAAATTGGAATGTCTTAAGTACCTTAAAACAATATAGGGTATATCATAAAGTAAAAAACATATATATTTAAAAAAACATAGAAATAAACCTATTTATTATAGTAAATTATAATAGTGAATTATGTTAACTATTAATGAAACATGATGTCTGCATGGTGATATTATAGTGAAATAACTTTCACCATGGTGAAATTAGTAAAATGCAATGAAGTTATTTCACTTGTAAGGTCCCATAGTGATTTAGGCTAGTAAATTGCACCCCGCTTTTGTAGTAGTGTATTCACCTTGTCATATTTCATATGTCCTTTAAGCTTATCCATACTTATGACCAACTAAAGCTTTCTAATTGATTACCTATGTTTAGATGAACATGAATAATCAACCACCATTATCTCTTACTTGTTGTTGTCCACCTCCACATTTCTAGCACCTGAAACCAAAAATTAAAAACACTATTCATTTCACAATTGTAGGAACATGAGGTTGGTGGGGTTTTTTCTCATTCAAGAATTGTGTTGGTGGTGAGCATGAGTTATGGTCACTTCTGGAGTTTATGATGAGAGATGTGTTCAACACATGTGGTGTTGATTTGGAACAGTTTCTTGGTACCCATAATGATACCAGTAGAGTTGTTGTTGAGGACAAGGATTTGATCACCCACATCAAAGGCATTATGGGTCCCTTTGTATTGAAGTGCCTTAAAAGTGATCTCATGCGTCAACTTGTGCTTAAGATTCAATAGCTTTTCTTGATTCTTTCATTCTTTTTATCTAGGTCAAAACTTGATGTCTTCTTATGAAGCCAAAATTTGGGGAGTTCTTTGTTATTGGAGTTTGCCTTGAAAATGTTTAATGAAACCCAACGGTAATAATATAGGCTTTACCTAGTAAGCATTGGAAGCACATTGACGTAACTTTAAGCGCATTAGATGTTTTAAAGAGATGAGGGCATTCTTACCTCCTTGTACTCATTTAACTCTTGGATTTATCAATTTTGAAACCATAGTTTTATAAACTTTTGATCAATATTGTTGTTTTGGAAAACAATCATTAGAATTTATAGTGCTTGTGGTGATGCACTGTTGTTGACCTATACGTTCCCATAATGCACCTTTTTAGGTTCTCTATTGTACTATAGTATCTTAGATTTACATATAGTCCTTCCTTGCTTTTAGTAGTATACAAAGCCTAGAAATCAACCTATGCTTTGGCAAATGGACAATTGTTGAAATTATGTGTTTTGCAAGTAATGTGCATTGAGGTACTAGAGGACCAAGGTGTGGCCTATAAGGAGGTTGTGGAGGAGTATCATGCCTTTGCCATGGCTGCCCATGTAGCTTGTGACAAAAATTCAGTTTTAACCTATATTGTTGGAAATTGATGAAGTAAGTGGATATTTTATGGTAATAAATATTGTGAACATCATCCAACAACCATCACCTCCTCCAATATTGGCTACAATGCAGTCCCTCCAAGAAGGTTTTAATGCTCATGATCATGTGCAACCCCAACCACACCTTTCAGATGTTGTTGATCCATGTTTTAGCCTTGCACAAGTATCAGAAGGTGCCTTCACCAAATCCAAAGGTTCCAAAAGCTTGCATGTAATAAGTTCTTGGTCTTGTTTGTTGTTTATGTTAACATATCTAACAAATTGAGGCCCTCATGGAATTTTCTTCCTTTTGGTCCTTTTGCAAGGACATTGTCCAAGTGTCACTAAATTATAGTACAATCATTTCAAATAGTTAGGCATTTGTATGTGAGGGATATGCAATTGGATTGATTCCCTTTTTAAATAACATGTGATTTTGTAAGCTTTTAGTTTTGGTTGTTCTACAGCTTTAAGTCACATTAGATTTTATGACTCTCCTCGTGTGTTATAGTTTACAAAGATGATGGATGAGTTCTTGCAAATGGCCAAAGCCAATACTCTACAAAATCTTGAAACATGTGGAGTACTTGCTGGCTCTCTTGTAAACAAAATCCTTGCACCTAGAGTCCCCTTCCACTTGCTATCGTGTGATCATATTCCTTTTATAAAGGTCAATTGTCTAGCAATAATATAATTTAATGTTTAATTCTTCATCTTTTTAGTTGAAACAATAGTTGTTATGGAACCATTTAGTGTAAATCTTGTTGGGTTCCATGATTGTTATGTTGTTTGTGTAGGTTTATGTAATGACATATAAACTTTTTTTTTAACCTTTATAATGGTGTGTTGTAAAAAAAAGGTATTTTCTATGTTAACACATTCATCATTCCAAAACAAGAAGCAACATTAGATTTAATAAATAGTTGCAAGTATGAGTTTAAAGGTTTTTAGGGTTTTAGGAGATGGTTTTAGGGGATGGTTATAAGAGCTAATTCTCCATTTCATTTAAATTTGGGTTAAGGCTTGTTTTCTTGTTATAGGGTTAAAGTTAAGGTTCATGCCAATTTTTTTGGGTTACGATGTTTACATCAATTGTCTATTCATGGATGAACTTGTGTTAACTCATCCATATCTGAACACACAAAACGTTGTTTCCTATGATTTTGCCATTCTAAACACTTGAGTTCAAAATTGTGCATCACGTGTGAAGAAGGTTCATGAGGTTCTTCATGACATGTAAGTCACTACAAATTAGGAAGCTTACTAAGTGCCCCCTCATTGTGTTGAGAATTTTCGTGTGTATTGAAGTATTGTCTTCCTATTATCATTGTCTTCTTATAGTCCTCAAAAAAACTTTTTTTGGTTGAGCATTGCAAATGTCATGAATGTGCAAGTGATTAGAGGTGCATTGCTTGACATTGTGGTTTTAGTTTCTTGTTTAGCTCTGCTAATCATTCCTATAGTCCTCACAAGGAAGTTTTTTGTTAGGAGTTTTGACTCTTTAGTGTGTAGGTGATTAGGGGTGCGTACAAAGTCATAGTAGTTTCAATTTATTGTGTATTTGTTTGTAAAAAAACACAAGTGTATTCAACATGAAACTAAGTTCTTTGGAACGCAATCTAGAATATATAGAGAGTTCAAGCTCTCCGTTTAATGATACATCTACAACAATGTACAAATCTAAAACTTTAAAAAAATCATCTTCTTCAATAGGAAGGGGAGGTGAAGTAAGTTGACATTTGGGTGCCTTGACTAATAGAAGAGATAAGCGAAAGGGACACACATAGTCAAACTTGATATGTGATCATGTATGATTTATTTAATCTACGCATGTTTCATTAATTGTAATCTAGTTGGGTATAGGTGCTAAGGTTAATGCATGTTTTTTGTGTGTTGTTTAACCATTCTAGGGCAAAAAGAAAAGAAGACATCACTCTTCAAATGGCCATAGTAGGAGCATACATGAGAACTTGGGTGGGTTTCAATGCCCCCCGTAGGTACATGATTGTCCCACAACATCCCCATTAATTTACTAAAAGCCCAAGCCCCAAAGATAAAAATAAAAAAACATCAGGATGGCAACGAGGACAAGAAGGCACAAATAAAAGCCCAAAACATAAAGAGGAAAAAGTAAATAGAGGAGAATCAAGGGGGGAAAACCTATAGTTGTTGCCAAAGAAAAAGGTGGACTTGTTAGAGGTGCATTTGAAGGGAAAGAGGAATGGGATGACATGATTTGAACCCTCAATGATCAACATCTAGATTATTTTATAGTAGATATTAATAGGCAACACCATGTAGACATTGAAAAAAATAGGGATGAATTGAACAAGGAGTTTAAATGGGATGGACCTCCATTGTCCTTTAGTGACTTGAAGAAATCATTGGGGTCTTTCATGAAGCGAGAAAAAGCAAGGTTGAAACGGCACCAGGTGAAAAACCCATCATGTTAGCCTCCTTTTTATTGCCCACAAGAAGAATGGGAATGGCTAAAGTTCTATTGTGTTGATAACAAGTCCATTGAAAAAGCAATAGTGAGTATGCCCACATTTTTTAATATGATCATTGAAGTGTTAGAACATAGTCACACATAAAGTTTTTTTAATAAATTTTATGTCTTGGATACTCACAACTGAAAGTGCCATCTTTATGTGCAAAGCAAATGTCAAAAGTGTTTGGGATTGTGATTAGCTTGAACAAGTTGGGGAGATGTGGGAGGGCAGGGACAATAGTTAAATTGGTAAGCTAACACCACTCGAGGTCTATGTAGTTTTCTTATAATGCAGTGAAGGCTTACTAAATGTGTTGTGATTGGGACATGTTGTGTAGAAGGAAGAAAAGCAAAAGTCCCTTTCACTGGCAAAAATGGCCAATGAAATGTCAACACAAAAATCATTGAGTTTCTTGCAATCACAACATTAATTGAATGTACTTTGCATTTTTTGTCTTTTCTCTGCAAATGATTGTTGCCTATTGTTCCCTAATTTTGATCATGCATGTAGCCACAAGATGTTATCAATCCTTGTAGAAATAATTCCAATCCTACATGCACCCACCACATTTTATCAATCCAAAGTATAAAAGATAGTGGGGTAGGTGTAATTTATTAACATAGTTGCAATGGGCTATTATAGAACTTGATTCACCTTGGTGGTGGTGAATTTAGTGCTACAAGTGACCAACTCATCCATTCTACCAATGTCTGCCATGACTTGTCATTTATGTTACAAAGATAACCATTGTGACCATTTGTATGAAAAAGTTAATTGTATACGTCAACTATGGGTGGTGTTGTTGTTGTACATGGCTAACATGTTGATAATCATATTACATGCCATTCTATAATGATTAGTTGTCAACTTTGACCTTTGTATGGTCATTTTAATTTCTTCCCATGGAGACCCATGTTTGTAAACAATCCTAATGAAAGTGATTAATGGTAGGTAGGGTAGGGTTCTATGAACACATGGATGCTAAATGGTGAATGTGGGAGTGCGATCGTGAGCATGTGAACATGAGCAAGTAAGCAAGAATGAATATTTTTTGGAATATTTTGGTGATGTTGAAGGAATATTGGAATTTTTTTTTGACACATGACATAGAATATATCATGACATGGAGGAATATTTTACCATGTGTACATGGATGAATGATAATTATGGATGAAACACATTAATGGATGAAAAATATAAATGGATGAACAAAACATGTTTACAACCAAAAGTTATGTGCCAATGTAAACTATAACCTTTTCACAACCAAGAGGTTTGTGTCAATAGAAACATTATTTGTTCATCTCCAAAAGGCATGTTCCCATTAGGAATTAAAATAACGTGACACCACACATTCTCAATACCATTTCACATTTTTAAAAATTGAATTTATTTGATCTTACATTTAAGATCATTCTTACCACTTGAAGAAGAAAATTGCATTCTTTCCCCCATCTCAACTTGAACTTACTAACTCCAACATAAATTTTACGAGTACCATCTGTTTGCAATTGCTACACATTTATTTTACAATAGCAAAACAAAAATTTACAGGGATGGTCACACTAAACACTTTGGAAATTATGATTGAATACACATTAATCTCAAGCATACTATATAAAATATGCAAAATGACAACAAAACCTTTGGAATATTTAAGAGATCCAACTTTGTTATACCCCTTAAATAATTTACTAGAATTTAGAACACAAGGGACAAAATGGAAAAAGGCAAATTGACAAAACAATTGAATGGGTGGCATGGCAATGGGTGAATGCAAAAATTGGCAAAGAAAGTAATGCATTATTCAAAAAAATTGTAAACATATCAAAGGAAGATATAAAAGACTACCACTGGGTGATGTTTACACATGCCATGGAATTCTTTCAAGAACATGCAAGTTTAAAAAAACCAAACCCAAAACATCTCTCCACAAGTTCGTTACATGATTTGTTGATGGAGGACTTGGTTACCCTTGGCAACCTTTTATCAATAAAATTTATGAAACCTAGTAGATGATTCTATGCAACTCCAAGCAAGCGAGCATGGGTGCCACAAGATTTAAAAAACAAGGTGTTAAAACAACTTGTGAATTGCCAAATTATAGGCCTTGCAATGATACCATGAAATGTTTACAATAGTTGGAAAAAAAGATGTTCCAACTATTGATGAAGAAACCAAAATACCATTCTTTGTAGTAAGTTTTGGTTCATTAGACATTTTTATATGAATTAAGGTTGAAATTGAAAAAATGATTTTGCTTCTTAAAAAATCCAAGAACTTTTGGAAAATTTTTAATTTTCAAAATCCAAAGAATCCTAATAGCTAGACTAAAGGATTGTATCCTCCAACCTAATAATGTTAATTCATGTACTTAATTGCCTTACTCAATATTACCATCTGATTTGGTTTTCTGACAATCAACGACAAATAGATCACTAATTATTAACAAGCTACCACTTTCAATTCTATGCATGAAAGAACACGTTATTACATTCAATTTTGGACACAATTTTTGAGCAGAAAGAACAACCATGACAAATTCCTCAAAATGATAATTGATGTTGCAACCTTGGCCTTGGGCTCACGACCAAGGCAAAGGCTTGTGAAGGTGCGGGTCAAGAGTCACATTTCATGTTCTCGGGAGTGTGGGAGAGTGAAGGAATGAACCCCCACACTCCCAAGTGAACTCCCACTTTGGGAATTGGAGTCCTGATGGACTCCCAAATTTTCAGAGAGTAATTGCAAGACTCAAAACCCATTGGATTGGAGAGATCAATATATCATTAGAAATATATTAGAACATAGATGTCTAAAATGGGCTCGCATGACCCATTTGGGTACCTAAAACACAAGTTATGACCAAAAGAAGGGTTGAAAGTCAAATTGCCAATTTGATTCCTGACCATTAGAAGTTGGGAATCACCCCAATTTCCTTATGTGCAGGTGGCATGCCACATCCCATTGGAAATCTCTAGACGAGGGCTATAACTTTACTTTAGAACTCACCTCAATTGGTGGTCACACAAAGTTATGGGCCTCCAAAGTTGCGGGAATCCTAATTTTGGGAATTTCGGGACTCCCATTCAAGAGTCCCGAGACAAAATAACATTTGGGTGCTGGTCCTATGGCTAGGCATAGAAAATATTATAAGGGGGAAGGTGGTGGCTTCCCCCAAATCCGGGCCGTGGTGAGTCTCATGAATCCATGTTTGCTCGTGGTTCGTCTATGCACCAAAAGTGTTCCAACTATGCACTAACCAACTCGTTGTTTGATTTGTGTAGGTTTGTGTGAATAAGTGAATCACTTGTCAATCGTTCTAATCCTATCCCAGAGTTCCAGCATGCCCCTTTACCCTCGAAGTGTTGCGAGCTAGGGAGTGTGCCCCAACTCCTTTTCTTTCTGTTGTCTTCACTTTTGGACTTGCAATTGAGTCCATCAAGGAGCTTAGGGGTGCATCATCAAGGGCAAATCATGGAAAGTTTGTTAATTGGGTTGCCATTATGTATTCTCAATTGGTCAAAAATTTGATTAGATGGGAATAATGTTAGAAAAATATGATTGCGGGAATAGCCAAAAGAGAACCAAAAAATGATGTATGCCATTCTACCATAGTCCTTGAAGTTTTGTTTCAAAAGTGGTTTCCATTAAAAGGGGCAAAATCACAAGAGAATAAATAAACAAAACAACCTCAAGAGGACAAAAGAAGAAGGAAATTGTTTGAAGGAGATGTTCATTGAGAACAATAAGCCTCTGAACCTTATGCACATTTCTCCTAAAAAGGAGAAACAACCAAATATTAGGACAACCAGAAGAGCAATTTTGATGTCTCAATCTAATGATGATGAAGAGAAAGAGACTTTGAAGAAGAAGCAAAGAAGACAAGAAGATATTGTAATGAAGGCAATATTGATCTGTAACAATCAACAAAATTGTTGAGGAAGCAGCAACAACATCATAGATAAAAGGAGAAATCCATCTCCTAAATCTGATCCAAAATTACCAATTTCTCCCAAGAAGGAATAAAAGTATGATGGGTAGGAGTATTAAAGATTGCCCAAAAAGGAGCCAAAGTCTTAAGTTCAATAATCAACAAAAAAACAAATACATGATTTTGATCATGGTCCACTAAAAGTTCAACAATCTATTCCATCACCACATGATAATGAAGGTATGTCGCCTTTAAGACCAAGATCTGCAACAGGAATGAATGTATTTGGAGAAGTCTGGACTGCACATAATAGTATAAATTCATCAGGTACAAGTTCCAAGGTTAAACTCCTAGGCTTAGTACATTAGGGTTTGTGCAAGGGGTAGAAGCAAAATTGGATGAACACAAAATACTACTACTATGTTTAAACATGTAACAAAATACAATGTACATATGACAAATATTTTTTTTAGACTTTTTGATATGGAAATCAAGAATAAGCAAATTATAAAGGAGAAGGATAGATCTGTTCAAAATCTTAAGGGAGCTTTGGAAAAGGAATAGAAGTTCAAAGCAAAATTGTAAGATAGGAATAATGAAAATAGTAAGGTATTGGCAGAACTCCATGTAGCCAAACAAAAGATTAATAACATATAGAAATAGGCCAAGGATTTGGAGAACATCAGAATGGAAAGAAATTCCTTGCAAGCAACTTTAAAGGAGACAAACGCTAATTACTAGGGTTTAAAAGCAAAGAAGGATACTCTAAATGTAGAGCATAATAAACTTTGAAAGGACTAAGGAACAAGGCCTTCCAAGTTGACTTGACATTTTGAGACCACAATGTGCACAAAATTTCATTGTAGTTTATATTTTGAAAAAATCTTGTCCCTTACGTTACCAAACTGGGGTTTTCTTGAATGTTTTCAATTGATCAGTGTTGTTGCTATGTGTACTATAACTATAAATGTTCATGAACCTAATGCATTTAATTTTAAATTTTAGTATTTAGTGGAGGTAGGCCTAAAGGCTCAAATTGCAATTTGAAATTTCAGAGCGCCACATGGCCACAAGCATTTAATGCACGAGGTTCGAAATTAATGATAGTAGTTGGACTATTAGAAGTAGTGAAAAGGTAGCATTAATGGAGGCTTTCAAGAAAAAGAAAATACAAGATGAAACTCAATTTACCAACAAAATTGATGATTTTCTAAATTTCAATCCCCCTGTTGAATGCTTAGGTATTTTTTTTGCAGGTTTTTAAAAATCTCACCATGTGTGACCAAACTCAGGTTTTTAGAGCTAAGTTATGTCTTTCGTACTTTACCAATAACTTTAATAGGAATACATTAACGCTTGAGGTTCCGTTCCCTTTTCTAGGTGACCGAACAATTAAACTTATTTTTCAAACTTGGATTGTGCAAGCATTTTTGCCACTGCTTCCTCCCCAATGACCATTGATGGAAGCTTATAGTTTAATTTTAGAGAGGTAATTTTCATCAACAAAAAAAATTGGGTTCACACACGGTCATCACAATCCCTACTAGGAGTTGTGCATGAAGGAAATGCATTTTTTGGGGGTTTTGATTTGGCAACAAGTGAACTCTAGCACGTACATAATATAGGTACATTGGTATTTGACCTTCTAAAGTGAGGCCCCTTGTTTATTACTAGAATAATTGCATCAATGTCATACTCCATATTTTGTGATAAACATTACTAAAAACCCATGTGGCCAAGTAGGCATCAAAGGCCAAAATGCAAACCTATAAATTAAAATACCATGTGGCATGCATTGTTGTGTGAAAAGATATCATTGAATTTTTCTTGGGTTTCCCCAAAGTTTTTTAAGTAGATTGATTACCCACCAAACAAATGACCAATTCAAGGTTTAAAATTGTATAAAAGATGATGGTTCACTTGAGGCTGATCAAATAGTGAAGCATTAAGTCTAATTGACAAAAAGTGACAAAAAATTTTGGGGAAAGAAATTTTGCTCTACTAATGAAATGATGCAGCATGCACCCAATAATCAAATTTTTTTCCTTTTGGAAATTAATGGGAGTTTTGAACATTTTTTGATTTGATGTTCTCAATGTCTTTTCACCAAGTGCACACCAAGTTGTCAATCATATGTGTTCACGTCAAGTTCCCAATGTGTGAACACCCCAAGCTCTTAACGCGTTTTTGGCATGTTCCCAAACTCCCAATGTGTTTCCAAGATGTTCACAATAGTTCACCACACTTTATCCCATAACTTTTGCCAAAGTTGAACAATCAATATAATTATGCCAAGCATGAAGCACCTTTATCATTATATTTTGGAAATGCAAACTTTTATTAGGGGTGGAGTTGTTCAAACTTCAAAGTTTCAAATCACTTTTGAAATAGTTTGGTATGCATTTCATAACTACTTAATAGAGCTAACAATAGGTGACTCACGAATTAGGGTTGTGTTTCATGTTTGGGGCTTAAACAATGTGTATTACAAGATTACAATGTATTTGAAAACATTATGCATAATTGGACCACAAATAATATGTCAAACTAGAATGATTTGTTAAACACTTCAAGGACTCAACAATTATTCAAGTTGTTTTGATTCGAATCATCCTAATAATCATGTGTCTTTCAAACAAAAATGCATGATTATTATTTTTGTAAAAAAGGTACCTACCTAAAGAAGTAATTTTGGTGCTCATGTGAAAAATAAACATTTCTAATGCTTTGATTTATTATTATCTTTGAAACATTCACAAGATTATGATGTTTTTGAAAACATTATGCATACTTGGACCATGAATAATATGTCAAACACTTCATGTACTTGATAATTATTCATGTTGTATCAATTTGAATCATCACAAAAATCATGTGCATTAAATTAATATTATTTTGTGCACTTCAGGTGCATGATTATTATTTTTGTTTAAAAGGTGCTTCCCCGAAAAAATAGATTTGGTGCCCATGTGGAAAACGTACATGTTCAATCATGGTGATGATTTTTTGAAAAAGGAAAAAAAAAAAAAAAAACAAAATAGTGATAAAGATATCAATTTAATTCAATGACGATCATCATCATCTTTTTAAACTTTTCAAATGATTTAGTACATAATTTTTTTGGAAAAATGTCATACCTTATTGATTCCCTCCTTGGTTTTTCATTGTAGAGTGAAGAATTTTATATGCCTTTAACATGAAAATTACCCCATTTTTTTGTTTCAAATTTTACCCCAAATTTTTGCAAACAAAACGTTGCTTAACAATTTGTTCCCATTCCATTTTCTGCATTTTGTGATCAGTTTAAACATTAGTGATTATCATTGAATGTAAAAAAATGATGAAATGAAATTCAAATTAAACAACATACCTTTGTGTATCCATGATATGAAACACATATCATCATCAACATCTACATGAATTTTTATTTCATAGTTTCTCATAAGCGAGAATGATGTGAACGTTGATTAGTCCATAAGATGGCCTTTTCCATCTTCAATGTTCAACCTTTTTCTTTTACTCTCCAAACCTTCCATTGCCCTTGGGAAATTATTCCACAAGTAAGTGTGGATTTTTCTTGCAAAATTTGATGATTTTTTTTCTACCTATGGACATTGATCGACATATTAGCAAAAGTCACCTTATGTAAGCATATATGCATTAAAACTTGATTGAACATAAATCAATGCAAAAGTATGATGATACATACCTACCATATACAATTTTATTTTTTTGTACACATTTTTTTTCAACCCAAACATGTTCATCTTAGAACTACCCATATTAGGGTCTTGCTTACATTCATTTACATTCAAATCCAACCAGGTTGCTTCCTTGCACAAATCCTTTAAATTAGTGCATGGAATGACATCATATGAAAACACTCTAGCAATAGAAAACATGTTTTCTCCATCCATCAATACTATTGAAGTTTGTAAGTTTTGAAATTGCAATGCATGTAATTGAAGATTGTAATGTTTGAAATAATGATCTTTAGGCTTCTTCTCTCTAAACACATTTAAATATGCCAACCCAACGAGAAGATAATTTTTCCAATCAGAAAAAAATTGATTTTTTTTTGCCACACTTGACCCCTGTAAATGTAACATTTGCATATGTTAATCACCATCACAAGACTTTAATGCATGCACATGTTTTACATTGGAAAACAAAAAGATGATACTTACATGTATTTTGGAAGAATGACTTTAGTTGTTAATTTTGTTGCTTTTGAATGTGTTTGGACATGGTCACATGCATCATAATATTTTCAAAATAGGTTGGAACTGAAGTTTCACACATTTTACAAACCACATAATGACCATTCTCACCCCACTTTATTATGGAAATGAATCAATATATTATATTGGATATTTTTAAAAACCAAAACATGAATTTCATAAATATGACTAATCAATTACCTACGCAAAAACATTTGAGTAAATGTGTATTTTCCTATAATCTTTGATGAGGTTTGTTGTTGTTGTGGTCTTCAATGCATTTTTTGTTTGATGAAACACATCTTTCCCAATAAGTGTAATAATAATTGTTTGCACATTTTGAAGCCATGTTTACAACACTGTCATCACTCATATTTGTCTTGAGTCTTTTCTGGTAATGCTTCACAAAAAAAAATGAACAAGAATGTGTAAGTACATAGATCCAAATAATTAATATGAAATTTTACAAATGTCAAAATTTTGTGCCACATTATCAATTTCATGTACTATTATATTCACATTCAATATATTACAATATTTGAATACAACAAACAAACCTTTTGTGACTCAATTGATAGTAAGTTTTTTTGCATTGGGTGTGTTCTTGTTTGTCTTGCTAACAAAGCATAAACATGCATATAAAAAACCACAAAGATTTATTAATAATTTTTTTTTAAAACAACATCATGTTTAATATATAACATAGCTTATATATACTAAGACCATAAACTGAAATCCACATACATAATGAAATTTCAACCTATAATTACATGGGTAAGATTAATATGCGAAGGGGTTTAATTATGTTTTAGTTTTTCAAAATAACAAAATTTGCAAGTCCTTTGTTCATTGCATTATATTTGTTCTCAATCATATTCCCTTCCATTGTTCCCTACCACAATATGCAATAAATTAAATGTAAGTCGAATCCTAAACCCTATTTATTACATGTAATTTTTCCCATTCGTAACCTATGAAATTACTAACCTTTACATTACATATTTTAACAAATATTTAACTAGTAGCCAAATTAAAAATGTGTTCATTATTTAAACAAGATAACATTAAATATGATTACAAACCCAAACATTATGGAAAACATAAAAGAAAAAAAGAATTCCAATCATGTACACTTTAAGAAAATTCTAATACTTGTTTATGTTGAATGATAGAACTTGTCAACATTTTGGCATTTTTTTTTGCCTGCAAAATA
>Ga0116226_10003135_pt1 | contig 14573 bp, 14 predicted proteins | sample S1TSphfallax_FD_89692 | JGI IMG/M metagenome (GOLD analysis project Ga0116226, IMG submission 89692) | Host-associated microbial communities from peat moss isolated from Minnesota, USA - S1T2_Fa - Sphagnum fallax MG | ecosystem: Host-associated > Plants > Peat moss > Unclassified | place: USA...
CTATCCGTGGGCCGTGCAGATGCACACGCTCCGTTGGTTCGGTCTCTCCGAGATGGTCGTCTTCATCATCGTGCTCGGAATCGGGTATGCGTATGTTTGGAAGCGCGGAGGTTTTCAGTGGCGCTAGCTTCACCCGGCGAGTTTCTCTTGGCCCGCGTCGATGAGGTCGCGCGCTGGGCGCAGTCCTCGAGCGTGTGGCCGCTGACGATGGGCCTCGCGTGCTGCGCGATCGAGATGATGACGGCGACGGCGCCGGAGTACGATATCGCACGCTTCGGGTCGGAAGTCTTTCGCGCCTCACCGCGGCAGGCCGATCTGATGATCGTCTCGGGCCGCGTCGCGCAGAAGATGGCACCGGTCATCAAGCGGCTCTACGATCAGATGGCCGATCCCAAGTGGGTGATCTCGATGGGCGCGTGCGCGTCCTCAGGCGGCGTCTTCGACAACTATGCGGTCGTCCAAGGCGTCGATACGGTCATCCCGGTTGATGTCTACGTGCCCGGCTGCCCGCCGACGCCCGATGGGCTGCTCTATGCCGTCAACCTGATCCAGCAACAGATCCGCCGCGGCGGTCGCGGCGGTATCCTCGCGCGAGCGTAAGGAACCGATGCCGAGTTCACAGACCCCGCCCGCCGGATCGACGGCGGTCGATCCGACTGCCGTGCGTCCCCCGATCGACGATGCGCGGATCGTTCGCACGACGCCGGACGCCCTGCGCGCGGAACTGCTCGCGCTCAAGAACGACGGCTTCGCGATGTTGCTCGACGTCGGCGGCGTCGATTACCTCGAGCGCACGCCGCGTTTCGATGTCGTCTATCATCTGCTGCGCGGCATGACGGCCGCGCGACCCGAGCGCGTGCGGGTGCTGTGCGGCGTCGACGGTCCGGAACCCGTGTTGCCGACGGTATCGGATCTCTGGCCGAGCGCGAATTGGGCCGAGCGCGAAGTGTACGACCTCTTCGGCGTGCGGTTCTCGGGCCACCCCGATCTGCGGCGCATTCAGATGCCCGACGACTGGGCCGGCTATCCGCTGCGCAAAGATTACCCGCTGCGTGGGCCCGCGCTCGAGCGCACGCCGCGGCCGTCGTTCGCGCTCAAGTCGAACGTCGCCGCGGGAACGCCGGTCTTCGGGAAGACGGCCGCCGCACTGCAGCGCCAGATCGTCGCCGCGCGCGCCGCCGCCGCCGACGGCGCGGAATCGCTTGCCGCGGGGCAGAGCGCGAGTGAGCCGGGCGCGGCGAAGACGGCCGGCGGAGCGAGCACGACCGAACTTGCGCACGAGCAGAACGCGGCGCGTGGGGGCCAGTTGCCGAAGGACGGCGCGAAGTGAGCGTGACCGAACGCCCGCTGCCGCTCTCGATGGACATCGTCGAACGCAGCGATACGAACATGGTCCTCTCGATGGGGCCGCAGCATCCCTCGACGCACGGCGTGCTGCAAGTGATCGTCGAGATCGATGGCGAGACGGTCGTCAAGGCCGATCCCGAGATCGGCTACCTGCATACCGGCATCGAGAAATCGGCCGAGAATCTGTTTTGGACGCAGGCCTCGACGGTCGTCGAGCGGATGGACTATCTCTCGCCGCTCTCGAACGCGATGGCCTACATCCTGGGCGTCGAGAAACTGCTCGGCGTGACGGATCAGATTCCGCAGCGCGCGCAGCAATTGCGGGTGATGCTGTGCGAACTCTCGCGCATCGCCTCGCACTGCGTGTGGCTGGGGACCGGCGGCATCGACCTCGGTGCGATCTCGGGCTTTTTCTACTGCTTCGATTTGCGCGAGCGCATTCTCGACCTCAACGAGTTTTCGGGCGGCGCGCGCATGCACCCGAATTACCTGCGGATCGGCGGCCTGCGCGACGACATCCCGGCGGGCTTCCTCGAAAAAGTCGACGAGCTGATCGCGATGTACTATCCGCGGATGCGCGAACTGCGCGCGCTCTTGCAGAAAAATCCGATCCTGCAAGACCGCATGATCGACGTCGGTATCCTGGGCGCCGATGATGCGATCGCCTGGGGTGTCACCGGTCCGTCGCTGCGCGCGGCGGGCGTCGCCTACGACGTTCGCAAGGCGTTTCCGTACAGCGGCTACGAGCAGCTCGATTTCGAGATCCCGACGCGCACGGAGGGCGACGCCTACGCGCGTTTCCTCGTGCGGCTCGACGAAATGGACCAGTCGATGCGCATCATCGAACAGCTGCGCGCGAATCTTGCCGGCGGGCCGGTGATGGTCGCGGATACGAAGTACGCGCCGCCGCCCAAAGAGACCATCGCCGTCTCGATGGAAGCGCTGATCCATCATTTCAAGTACGTCTCGGAATCGTTCCGCGTCCCGCCCGGGGACGTGTACTCGCCGGTCGAGGGACCGCGCGGCGAAACCGGCTACTACCTGGTCTCGAACGGCGATAACCGGCCGTGGCGCGTGCGTACGCGGCCGGCGTCGCTCTACAACCTGCAAGTCCTCAAGAAGATCGCCGTCGGCGAGTTCATCGCCGACATGGTCGTGATGATCGGGTCGCTCGATCCGGTCTTCGGTGAGGTCGATCGATGAACGGCCACGGCCACGGCCACGTCGTATCGGAGACGCCCGACGTCGGCTTGCCGGATTGGACGGCGGGCGTCCACCGGGCCGGGAACGCCTTCGATGAGATGATCGCGCGCCTGGCGCCCGAGGTCGACGCGATCGTCGCGCAATACGAAGATTCGCGCAGCGCGCTCTTGCCGCTGGCGCATCTCTATCAAGAACACGAGGGCTACGTCTCGCCAAACGGCATCGCCGCGATCGCGCACCGGCTCGGGTTAACGCCCGCGGTCGTCGAGTCGACCGTGTCGTTCTATACGCTGTTCTACCGCAAGCCGGTCGGCAAATACATGCTGCAAGTCTGCCGCAATCTCTCGTGCCTGCTCGGCGGCGCGGAAGAGATCATGGCGTATTTTCGCGAGCGGCTCGAGATCGGTCACCTCGAGACGACGGATGACGGTCTGTTCTCGTATGAGGAAGTGGAGTGTCTGGCGGCGTGCGACCGCGCGCCGTGCATGCAAGTCAACCTCGAGTTCTTCTACGATCTCACGAAGCACGACGTCGACGATATGCTCGCTGCGATGCGCGGTGGAACGTTCCCGGTCAAGCCGCTCGTGCAGACGAAGCGGCCGTCGCGCTCGTGGCACGTCGTGCAAGAGGCGGGGAAGAAATCGGCGGGCGGCGTCGGCGTCGTCGATCCGAACAACGCCGGCGGCCTCGGCGACCGCAGCGGCATCATTATGCTGGACCGGCTGCTGACGGAGCCCGGCTTCGCGCAGCGCACGCGCGAGCGTGCCGCTCACGAGCCGAATTTGCAAATCGCCGCGGAGCCGGAAAACGAATGAAGCCCTCCGCGCTTGGACCCCGTGAGGACGTATGCCTGATTTCGTGACCAAAGTTCTCACCCAAGGGATCGGCGAGAAGAATCTCTGCGACATCGCGGTCTATATGGACACGGGCGGCTACGAACAGCTCCGGCGCGCGTTCAAGGAACTCTCGCCCAAAGAAGTCTCCGATCTCACCAGCGGCGCGAACTTGCGCGGTCGCGGCGGCGCGGGCTTTCCGACCGGCCGCAAGTGGTCGTTCTTGCCCAACAACGGACGCCCGCGGTACCTCGTCTGTAACTGCGACGAGGCCGAACCCGGCACGTTCAAAGATCATATGCTGCTCGAGCAGACGCCGCATCAGATCATCGAGGGGATCCTGATCAGCGCCTACGCGATCGGCTCGCACCACGCGTTCATCTACATTCGCGGTGAGTTCAAACGCGGCTACGAGATCTTCCGCGACGCGCTCGCGCAAGCGCGCGAGAAGGGCTTCGTCGGCAAGAGCGTGCTCGGCACGGGCTACGATCTCGAACTCACGATCCACCGCGGCGCGGGCGCCTACATCTGCGGCGAAGAGACGGGTCTCATCAACTCGCTCGAGGGCCGGCGCGGTGAGCCGCGCCTCAAGCCGCCGTTTCCGGCGGTGAAGGGCCTCTACGGCGAACCAACCGTCGTCAATAACGTCGAGACGCTGGCATACGTGCCGCACATCCTCAAGAACGGCGCCGAGTGGTTCGCCACGGTCGGACCGGAACGGTCGCCGGGCTACAAGATCGTCTCGATCAGCGGCCACGTGAAGCGACCCGGCAACTACGAAGTGCCGCTCGGCACGACGATTCGTCAACTGATTTGGGACTGTGCGGGCGGCCTGCGCGACGGCCGGACGTTCCTCGGCGTGCAGCCCGGCGGCGGCTCGTCGGCTTGCCTCTTCGAGGAGCACCTCGATACGCCGTACGATTTCGATTCGATCGCGAAGGCCGGTTCGATGCTCGGCTCGGGCGCGATGGTCGTCTTCGACGATACGGCCGACTTCGTCAAGGCGGCCTACGCGCTGATCCGCTTTTTCGCGCACGAATCGTGCGGGCAATGCACGCCCTGCCGCGAAGGCGGCCAGTGGATCGAGAAAACGCTTGCGCGCCTCCTTGACGGCCGCGGGGTCGAGACCGACATCGAGGTGCTCGTCTCCGCCGCGCATCAGCTCACGGGGCTCAATCTGTGCGCGCTCGGCGATTCGATCGAACCGTTTCTCGCCTCAGTCGTGAAGCGCTTCGAGTCGCAGTTTCGCGCCTACCTTCCGAAGACCGGCGTGCCGGAGAAAGTGCTCGTATGAAGTCTTTGAAGTCTTCGTGCAAACCGCAGACGAAAAGAGAAAAGACGCTGTTCTGTACGTTTTGGTCGATCGGCCTCGGCTTCGACCTCGGCGGTGTGGTTTTCCACGAACCGTTTCTCAGCGGCGTCGGCGTCGGTGCGTTGCTCGTCTCCTTTGTCGCGGTGCCGCTGCTCCGTCGCAAGTACCGGATGCAGGGCTAGCCGGTGTTCTCAAATCTCATCGCTTGCCCCCGTGTCATCCTGAGCCTGTCGAAGGATGGGCGCGCCACTCAGGGTTATCTCATGCCCATCCTTCGACAGGCTCAGGATGACACGGGGGCGGCTCCGGTATACACGATGGCGGCTCTGGATGACACGGTGGCGGCTCCGCTATACACGGTGGCGGCTCCGCTATACACGGTGGCGGCTCCGGATGACACGGGGGCGGCTCCGGTATACACGGTGGCGGCTCTGGATCACACGGTGGCGGCTCCGGTATACACGGTGGCGGCTCTGGATGGCGTGATCTCTAGCGTTGAATATGGCATCGCCGCGAAATTTGAGAACGGGGCCTAGATGTCCACGACGCTCCCGGCGGCGGAGACCGTTACCGTCACGATCGACGACATCGCCGTGCAGGTTCCCAAGGGAACGCTGCTGGTCGAGGCAGCGAAGACGATCCAACGCGACATTCCGGTCTACTGTTATCACGAGAAGCTCGGACCGGCGGGACTCTGCCGCGTGTGTCTGGTCGAGATCGAAGGGATGCCGAAGTTGCAGATCGCCTGCAACACCGTGGTCACCGACGGCATGAAGGTGCACACGACGAACGGCAAAGTCAACGAGGGCCGGCGCGCGATCCTCGAATTCTTCTTGCTCAACCATCCGCTCGATTGTCCGATTTGCGACAAGGGCGGCGAGTGCGATCTGCAGGACTACGCGGTCGCCTATGGGCAGGGCGCGTCGCGCTCGGTCGACCCGAAGTCATCGAAGCCCAAGGCCGTCGATCTCGGCCCGACGATCGTGCTCGATGAGGAACGCTGCATCGTCTGCCAGCGCTGCGTGCGCTTCGATGACATCATCACCCAAGAAACCTCGCTGCGCACGCAGGATCGCGGCGTGCACACGATCATCGCGACCGCCTCCGGCGCGCCGTACGTCTCCGATTTCAGCGGCAACGTCACCGAGATCTGCCCGGTCGGTGCGCTGACGTCGAAGACCTACCGCTTCAAATCCCGGCCCTGGGACAACCACCGCACGAAGACCAGCTGCATGCAGTGCAGCGTCGGCTGTGCGATGAACGTCGACGCGCGCCTCAACCTGATCGCGCGCACGATGAGCGATCCGCAGGACCGGGTGAGCGACGGCTGGCTGTGCGACCGCGGCCGCTACAATATCGGCTTCGTCACCGACGAGCGCCGCGTCACGCAGCCGCTGCTCAAGACCGACGACGGCTCGTTCGCGCAGATCGCCTGGGATGACGCGATCGCGCTGTGGGCGGAGAAACTCAAAGCGGCCGGTGGCCGTGCGGGCGTGATCGGCGGCGGCCGGCTGCTCAACGAAGAAGCCTTTCTCGCGCAGCATCTCTTCCGCGCGGCCGGGATCGAGAATCTCGATCACCGTGCCGGGCGCCAGACCGTCGTCCACCACGACGCGTTTGCCACCTACGAAGAGCTCGAGAACGCAAAGACGATCGTCACCGTCGGTCGGCCACCCTCGCAACTCGCGCCGATCCTCGATCTGCGCATCCGCAAAGCGGTCTCGCGCCACGGCGCGAAGCTGATCTCGATCGGCGATTACGCCGCCGGCAGTTTCGTTCCCGAAACGCGCGCGACGACGGTGGCCGAGGTCACGGCGGCGCTCGCCGATGCGGCGACGCCGGTTGCGATCGTCTGGGACGGCGCGATGTACGACGGCGCGATGCCGTTGCTCCATCCCGTGCTGGCGGCGCATCCCGATGCGCTGCGCTACGTCATCCCCGAGGACGCCAACGGTCGCGGCGCCGACGCGATGGGGCTGCGCCCCGCATCCGGCGCGCTCGCGACGCGCGCGATGCTCGAAGCCGCCCGCGACGGCGGCATCGACGTGCTGACGATCCTCGGCGCAAACGTGATGCTGCGCTTCCCCGACCGCGCGCTCGCCGAAGCCGGGATCCGCGGTGCGAAATTCGTCGTCGCGACCGATCTCTTCCTCACCGAAACGGCGGCGCTCGCGGACCTCGTCTTGCCGGTGTGCAGCGCGTTCGAGAAGAGTGGGACGACGACCAACCTGTGCGGCGAGATCCTTCCGGTGCACGCTGCCGTGGAAGCGCCCGACAACGTCCCGGCGGACGGCGACCTCCTCGTGATGCTGGCCGACGCGCTCGGGATCGCGTTACCGACCGTCGATGCGCTCGAGCACGCGGTCCACGAGGCCGTGAAGTCTAAAGGCCTGCCGCCCGATGTCGCTCCGAATCCGAACGCGCCCGCGCTCGGCGATGGGCTCAAACTCATTCGCGAAGCGGCGATCTTCGCCGGCGGCGGGACGCTTGCGTTCAACGAGGCGATCGCGCACTTGCGCACCGCGCAGCGCGCGACCGTCAATCCCGCGACGGCGCGCAAGCTCGGCCTCGCCGAAGGCGCCATGGTACGCATCTCTGCACCCGGCTCTGCCACGGTTGCGAACGTGCCGCTGCTCGTGAGCACGCGCGTCCCGGAGGGCGCCGTCGCGCTCGTCGATGGCCTCGGCGCTGCCCCCCTCAACCTGCTCGGTGAGACCGCCTCGGTGACGATCGCGATGGAGAACTAACGTGGACGCGACCCTCACGCAGTACGTTCCGTTATGGCTGATCGTGCTGATCAAGTCGGCGATCGTGCTGCTCGTCGTTGTCACGACCTTCGCCTATTCGATGCTCTTCGAGCGCAAGGTGATGGGCTGGATGCAACTGCGGCCGGGCCCCAACCGCACCGGCCCGTGGGGGCTCATGCAACCCGCCGCGGACGCGGTCAAGATGATGTTCAAGGAAGATCTCACGCCCGAGACGGCCGATCCGCTGATCTACAAGCTCGCGCCGTTCATCTCGCTGATCACCGCGATGGGCGTCTTCGCCGTGATTCCGTTCGCGGAGCCGACCGGCGACGGCTGGTTCGGCGCGATCGGCGACGTGAACGCCGGCATCCTGTTTCTTTTTGCGCTCAGCTCGATCGGCGTGTACGGGATCTCGCTTGCGGGCTGGGCCTCGGGCTCGAAGTTTCCGCTGCTCGGCAGCGTGCGTTCGACCGCGCAGATGATCTCCTATGAGCTCTCGATGTCGATGTCGGTGATCGGCGTCTTGATCCTCGCGGGCTCGACCTCGCTGATGACGATCGTGCACCAGCAGGCGCGCATCTGGTTCATCGTCCCGCAGATCGTGGGCTTCGTCATCTACGTGATCACGGCCGTCGCGGAGACCAACCGCGCGCCCTTCGATCTGGTCGAAGCGGAGACGGAACTCGTCGGCGGGTTCCATACCGAGTATTCGGGGCTGCGGTTCGGTCTGTTCTTCATCGCGGAGTACCTCAACATGATCACCGTCTCGTGCATCGCGACGCTGCTCTTCCTCGGCGGCTGGAACCCGCTCTTCGGTCTCGGCTTCATCCCGGGGATCGTCTGGTTTCTGGCCAAGGCGGCGCTGTTTCTGTTCTTCTACATCTGGCTGCGGACGACGCTGCCGCGCATCCGGTACGATCGTCTGATGGACTTCGGCTGGAAGGTGCTCTTGCCGGTCGCGACGCTCAATCTCGTCGTGACGGCGGTGGTCATCTCGTTCCTGGGATCGCAAGGCTAATGGCGCGCAAGAATCTCTTCAACGTCCTCGCGCTGGTGCGCGGCTTCACGACGACGCTCAGCTACGCGTTCAAGAAGAAGCCGACGATCGAATATCCGACGATCAAGAAGCAGCACGCGCCGCGCTTCCACGGTCTGCACGAATTGCGCCGCTATGCGGACGGCAAAGAGCGCTGCATCGGCTGCGAGCTGTGCTCGATCGCGTGCCCGGCCAACGCCATCACGGTGATCGGCGCAGAGAACGCGCCCGCCGATCGCCGGTCGCCCGGCGAACGCTACGCCGCCCGGTACGAGATCGACGAGCTGCGCTGTATTTTTTGCGGGCTCTGTGAGGAAGCGTGTCCGACCGACGCGATCGTGCTCACGCCGCGCTTCGAGATGGCGGATTATCGTCGCGGGGCCTTCGTCTACGCGAAGGACCGGCTCTTGGTCGCGCCCGACGAGGGCGTCGGCACGCCGCCGGACGAGCGCCCGGGCGGGATCCCGGCCGACCTCGGTCTGGTCTCCAACGTGAAGTCGACGGTCGACATCACTGCGGGCTACGAGGCGACCGCGCGCGGCAAGTATCTCAAGGACCACCGGCGGGGACTCGCCGGGTGATCGCGTTCTGGCTGCTTTCGTTTGCGCTCATCGCGACGGGCGTCTTCACGATCACGGCCAGCAAGCCGGTTTATAGCGTCGTCGGGCTGCTCGGAAATTTCGTCATCCTCGCGATCCTCTATCTCACGCTCAACGCCGAGTTCTTGGCGGTGATTCAGCTCGTCGTCTACAGCGGCGCGATCCTGATCCTGTTCCTCTTCGTGATCGCGCTGCTCTCGAGCGGCGTGAAACCGTTCGACATCGGCCCGGACCGCGCGCCGCGCATCGGCGTGCCCGCGTTCGTCCTCGCGCTCATCGGCCTGTGCGTCATCGTCTTCTCGGTCGTGCGCGCGGCCGTCGTGGGGGCGCCGAACGCGCCGGAGGGCATTACCGGACAGGCCGACGCGTTCGGCAGCGTCGGCGATTTCGGCGTCGCGTTGTTCACGAAAAATCTCTTGCCGTTCGAGGTCACCGCGCTCGTGTTGATGGTTGCCGTTATCGGCGTCGTGCTGCTAGCGGGTGATGAGAAGCCCGCGCCGCCGCGGCGCAAACCGCACGCGCGCGACCTCGAGCGCGAACCGATCGTCAAGCCGGTCGAGAAACTGATCCGATGACCCAGTGGCTGGCCCCGATGGAGAGCTACATCGCGCTCTCTGCCGTCATGTTTTTCCTCGGCGTCGTCGGCGTCATCGCCCGTCGCAACCCGCTCATCGTGCTGATGTCGATCGAGTTGATGTTCAACGCCGCGAACCTGGCGCTCGTGACCTTTGCGAAACTGTGGGCGAACAACGCCGGCCACATCTTCGCGTTTCTGGTCGTCACCGTCGCCGCCGCCGAAGCGGCGATCGGGCTTGCGATCGTGGTCGTCGCCTTCCGCCGAGCGCAATACGTCGACGTCGATGAAGCGTCGGTTCTGAAAGGATGATCGTGTCCGCGCATCCCTTGGGCCTCGAAGGCAGCTATCCGCTCCTGTTCCTGATTTGGCTTTTGCCGCTCGCCGGCGCACTTCTGCTGTGGGCGTTCGGTCCGCGCTTCAAGTCGTTTGCCGGGCCGATCGGATCGACGATGGTCGGCGTCGCGTTCCTCGCGACGCTCGCGGAGTGGCATGACGCGACCGCGATCTCCGGCGGCCTCGCCGGCGCGCATCAGACGCTCTTCACCTGGATGCCGGGGTTCACGTTCGGCCTCTTGTTCGATCGCCTCGCGCTGATCTGGACGCTGGTCATCACCGGGGTCGGCTTCCTGATCCACGTGTACTCGATGGGGTACCTCGCCGGCGATAAAGCCTTCGCGCGCTTCTTTGCGTACTTGAATTTCTTCATCTTCGCGATGCTCACGCTCGTGCTCAGCGACAATTTCGGCGGGCTGCTCGTCGGCTGGGGTCTCGTGGGTCTGGCGTCCTATTTCCTGATCGGATTCTGGTTCTTCAAGCCGACGGCGGTGGCGGCGGCCCGCAAGGCGTTCGTCATCAACGTGGTCGGCGACATCGGGATTCTCTTTGCAATCGTCGTGATCGTGGCGCATGTCGGGTCCATCAGCTACGGCGATACGTTCTTGCAGATCGGCGCCTTTTCGCCGCACGATCTCTTCATCGTCTGCCTTGCGCTCTTCATCGGGTGCGCGGCGAAGTCGGCGCAGGTGCCGCTGCATACGTGGCTCCCCGACGCGATGGAAGGCCCGACGCCGGTCTCCGCGCTGATCCATGCAGCGACGATGGTCACCGCCGGCGTCTACTTGATCGCGCGCTGCGCGCCGCTCTGGACGGCGTCGGCCGATGCGCGCGAACTCGTCGGCGTGATCGGCGCGGTCACGGCGATCGCCGGCGCCGTGCTGGGCGTCGCGCAGTGGGACATCAAACGCATCTTGGCCTACTCGACGATGTCGCAGATCGGCTACATGATCATGGCGGTCGGTGTCGGCGCGTTCGATTCGGGCGTCTTGCACTTCCTGACGCACGCCTGTTTCAAAGCGCAGCTGTTCCTGGGTGCCGGGATCATCATCCACAATTTGAACAACGAGCAGGACGTGCGCCTGATGGGCGGCCTGCGCAAGACGATGCCGTTTGCCTTCATCGCGATGCTCACGGGCGTGCTCGCGATCTGCGGCGTCCCGGGTTTCAGCGGATCTTTCAGTAAGGACGCGATCCTCACGGCGACCCTCGCGCACGGTCACCCGTGGCTCTACGCGATCGGTGTCCTCACCGCGGGCATTACGGCATACTACATGTTCCGGCTGCTCTTCGTCGTGTTCTTCGGCCCGTATCGCGGCAACGTCGATCCCTCTGACCTCGGCATCCGACATCCGGAGCTCGCGGGCACCGCGGCGTCGTCCGGGCATCACCCCGAGGAGACGGACGCGCATCACGCGCACGCGCCGGCCTGGTTGATGTCGGGGCCGGTTGCCATCCTGATCGTTCCGACGGTGCTGATCGGCTGGATCGCGTTCGGCGGCGAGGGTTCGCCTTGGAAAACGTTCTGGGATCCGGTCTTTCCGAAGGTCTCGGAAGCGGGCGGTTTCGTGATGCCCGAGCTCGCCGGAACGGTGCTGGTATTTGCCGTGGTGCTCGTGGGCTTCGCGCTTGCGTACCTGCAGTATGCGGCGCCCAAGGTGCTCGCCCGGAGCGTGCCGCGGCTGCGGACCGAGAGCGTCCGTATGCCGCCGGTCCTCGCCAACGCCTACTATTTCGATGCCGCGATCGATGCGCTCTTCGTGCGGCCATCCATCCTGCTGGGCCGCTTTTTCGGCTCGTTCGTCGATCCGCTGGTCATCGAGGGCGTCGTGCACGAGACGGCGCACACGGCGAGCTGGCTCGGGCATCTGTTTCGCAGTTTCCAAACCGGTCTCGTGCGCGTGTATGCGCTCTCGATCGTGCTCGGGGCGGCCTGCTTTGCGATCTACTACGTCGTGATCGGAGCGGCTCGATGATCGTCACCGCGCTCGTGCTGGGGCCGATTCTGATCGGTCTTGCGCTCTACGCGCTGCCCAAATCGGCCGAGGCGTTCGCGCGCGGGGCCGGCATCGTCGTTGCGATGCTCGCCGCGCTCGGCGTGATCGTTTTCCCGCATGCGAGCGATGCGAGCGTTCACTGGCTCTCGCGACCCTTCGATGCCGCGTTCCACTTCGGGTACGGTCCGTTCTCGTACTGGATCGTCTTGCTCTTGTCGCTCGTGACGCTGAGCGCCCTGACCGCGCTGCGCGTGCCGCGCGTGCGCGACTTCACGGCGCAGATGCTGCTGCTGCTCGGCGCGATGGACGGCGTGTTCCTGGCGAAAGACCTGTTCCTCTTCGCGCTGTTCTGGGATCTGATGTTGCTGCCGGTGTTCTTGATCATGCTCGGCTGGGGTTCGCCGTCGCATGGTCCGGCGGGCGGTCGCGGCACGGCGGCCTGGCGCTATCTGATCTACAACCTCGCCGGCGGCTTGTGTCTCTTGCTCGCGACGGCGGCGTTCGGCGTCGTTCACGGCTCGACCGATGTGATCGGCGATCCGCACGCGGGCGTCGCCATCGGCGAGGTGTGGGGCGCCTGGATCTTCGCCGGCTTCGCGTTTGCGTTCTTGGTGAAGACGCCGGTCTTTCCGTTCCATACCTGGATGCCGGACACGTATACGGAACTGCCGCCGCCGGCCGTCGCGGTCGTCGCGGCCGTGCAATCGAAGGCGGGTCTCTACGGGTTCATCGTGATCGGCTTGCCGTTCTTGGGCGCGCAGATGCACGATGCGCAGCTGCTGATGTTCGTGCTCGGCATCGCCGGGCTCTTGTACGGCGCGTTCGCGGCGCTCGCGCAGACCGACGTCAAGCGCATCGTCGCGTACAGCTCGCTCTCGCATCTGGGATTGATGGTGCTGGGAATCTTCAGCTTCGATCCGACCGCCCTCAAAGGCGTGCTCGTCTACATCGTCGCGCACGGGCTCTTCAATGGGGCGCTGTTCCTCTCGCTCGGGTATCTCGAAGCGCGCGAAGAGACGCGCAGCCTCACGCGCCTGGGCGGCCTCGGCGCGACGAACCCGCGCCTCGCGGGTGCGCTCATCATCGCCGTGCTCGCGGGCCTCGGCTTGCCGGGCCTCGCGGGGTTCGCGGGCGAGCTGCTCATCATCACCGGGCTCTATCACGGCGGCTTCGTCGTCCCGTCGCTCTTCGCACTGATCCCGATCGTGATCGCGGCGGCGTACATGCTGCGGCTCTATCAAACCGCGATGAACGGTCCGCAGCGGCTCGATCTCCCGCAGCGCAAAGATCTGACCTGGATCGAAGGTCTCGCACTCGTCCCGCTCGTCGCGGGGCTGGTCTTGCTCGGGGTCAATCCCGCGCCGCTGCTCACCTCGAACGGAACGGAAACGGTCAGTGTCGTCAGCTCCTTACGTTAGTTCGCAAGACCTCGGGACCGTCTGGCCGGTGTTCGCGATCGCGATCGCCTCGCTCCTGACGCTCTTCGTCGATCTCTTTGCGCCCGCCGGACGGGCGCGGCGCGGGATCGCGGTTGCCATCGGCATCCTCGGTCTGCTCGCCGGCGGTATCCTGACGGCGCAGCAGTACGGCCATGCGTTCATCGCCTTTAGCGGCGCGTACGCGGTCGGCGGCTTCAGCGTGGTGTTCAGCGAGATCGCCATTCTCGGTGCGATCCTCACGCTTGCGCTTGGCCTGGGCATCGGGCGCGACGATCAGGTCGCCGGAACGACCGCGCTGCTCTTGTGGTCGACGGTCGGCGCGATCTTGATGGCTGGCGCGAACAACCTCATGATGGTCTTTCTCGGGCTCGAGTTGCTCTCGCTCGGGCTGTACTGTCTGTGCGGGATCTCGGCGCGCACGAGCGCGCGCGAAGCGGCGATGAAGTACCTGATCCTCTCCTCGATGGCCTCGGGGTTCTTGCTCTACGGCATGGCGCTGATCTTCGGCGCCGACGGCAGCGTGCAGTTTAGCGATCTGACGGTCGCGCCGGTGAACGCGATGCTGCTCTTGGGCGCAGGTCTGTTCTTGGTCGGGATCGCGTTCAAACTCAGCCTCGTGCCGTTCCATGTCTGGACGCCCGACGTCTACGAGGGTGCGCCGCTCGCGGTGACGGCATACATGTCGGTCGTCACGAAGGCGGGCGCGCTCGCGGTGTTCGCGCGCTTTGCCTATGCGGCGCTGCCGGCCCAGTCGGCGAACGAGATCTTGATCCCGATCTGGGTGCTCGCGGCACTCTCGATGCTCGTCGGCAACCTCGCAGCGCTCGCGCAGACCGACCTGAAGCGGCTGCTCGCGTATTCGGGGATCGCGCAGGTCGGCTACATCGTCGTCGCGTTCGCGGGTCAGTCGGCGCTCGGCTTACGCTACGCGATCTTTTATCTCGCGGCGTATACGTTCATGAACTTGGGCGCGTTTGCGGTCGTTGCGATTCTCTCGAGTGGCGACGGCATCATCGGCATCGGCCAACTTGCCGGCCTCGCGCAGCGCCGGCCGTGGCTTGCCTTCGCGCTGACGTTCTTCCTGATCGGCCTCGCGGGATTGCCGCCCACCGCCGGCTTTACCGGGAAGGTGCTGATTCTCGCGAGTTCC
>Ga0116226_10003136_pt1 | contig 14570 bp, 14 predicted proteins | sample S1TSphfallax_FD_89692 | JGI IMG/M metagenome (GOLD analysis project Ga0116226, IMG submission 89692) | Host-associated microbial communities from peat moss isolated from Minnesota, USA - S1T2_Fa - Sphagnum fallax MG | ecosystem: Host-associated > Plants > Peat moss > Unclassified | place: USA...
GGTTTGTACCTTTTCTTCCTTCTGCCTCCTGCCCTCTGCCTTTCTTCTATCAATAAAGGCGAACTAATATTGTTCGCCCTCATCATTGTTGACTAGTAGTCTGCCAAGACAACGCAAGCATGGTGGCAGGCCCTTGAGGCTGGGGAGGAAAAAGCGTTATTGAAAAATAACTCTTTCTCAAGAAAGCTGCACCTCTCCCCCAGCTCAAGAACAGCTTGACCTACACGGCAATGCAAGGGTTGGTCGACCACTAGATTAAGCTGCTACAAGTTGATGCTGTTTTGCTAGAGAGACGATATAGTCACCAATATGTGTTTGAGGAGGTGCAACAGAGAATGACACACCAGTCATCTGATTTTTGATGATAGTAGTATCGGCAATCACACTTTGGACAGTAGAATTAGCCGCAGTTAGGAAAATTTTCCGTAATTCGCCAGTGTCCATTATTCCTTTATCGAGGTCGTTGATTAAGTTTCCTAGATCGCTGCTTAAAAAGTTCCAGGCATTTTCCATCGCTGTGGCAGCCGTAACTGCATCCCCTGCTTGATTTTTCAGTCCAGTATAAGCAGTGCTGATGCCAGTTGCGAGATTGACTTCGGCGATGAGAGAGGATTGTTGTGTCAGTAGGTTCGCTTTTTCGTCGTTCAAATTTTTTAGAGTTATTGCTGATGCCACCTCTCCGCCTACTCCTGCGACAACTAATGCGATTCCACCCACTAGCACAGGGGTTGAAGCGCCTGCGGTGACGAAATCAGTAATACCGCCAACCGCAGCAATAAAGACTCCACCGACAATTGCCAGACCGCTTAAGACAGTACCAGCGATCGCTCCATCAATCTTGCTCTGAATGCTATTCAATTGACCATTAATCGAATTGAGGACACCATTGTCACCATTGACAGCGGCATTTAACTCACTAACTGTTTTTGCAAAGCTAGCAGTGTCGGTGGTTAGGTTGCCATGAAGAGTTTGTAATATTTTTACGATGTTATTGGCATCAGTTTGATACTGTGTCGATTGATCCTTGAGAGCGTTCAGAGCATCTAACCATTCTTGTACAGTTGATCCTGGCGGAAGGGTGGAGGCAACTGCATTATGTAAAGAGTAGTAGTTATTGATGTTGCTGATATTAGTAATGATGGCGGGCTGGATGATATTTAGATAGGTGTTCGCATGATCTTGTGCAGTTTTGAGACCGTTGTTAATTTCAGTTTGATACTGCCCTAAAGTTTTGAACCCAGAAAAATTGACATTAGGCTGACTTAACACGCTGTTGCAGTAAGTCTGAATTAAAAGCCCTTGGGATATTTGAGTTTTTGAGGCTGCGTCAATTTTTTGTGCGGCTTGAATGGTGGGATTAGCCATGATGATTTCTCCTGTTGTAGACAAATTTGTTTGATTTAAGTAGATTAGTGTTTTAATTACGCGGCTTCGAGCTTAAGAATATCTGGTTGACCGATAATTGAACTCTTGATAGATGTCAGTTCTCCAGAGAAGGCAGTCCAAATTGTTTTGGCTCCCTGTGCTGTTGACGCTAAATTGAGCGCATCCTGTTGCTCACTCACTTTGAGAATAGAATTCGAGAAATCTGAGAAGGCAGAACTAATCTGTGCCCAGTTGGAAGCAAGCTCCTGAGCATTAAGCCCTGCTTCACTGATTGCATTGATAAACATTTCGTTCTGAACCTGAACAGCTTTTGCAACAGCCAAAATGGCATTATCACTGGCAAGCTTTTGATAGAGCGTAGCAAGCTTTTGGTTGTTGGTCTCTAAGTCTTTCATCGCCTGGGAAGACTTGCCAACTCCGTTGCTACCTGCTTGAATGGCCTCAACGGCAAAATCAACAGACGGAGGTTTCAAATCTTCATTCTTAGGATCTTTAGCGGAACCTTCAATAGTAGTCAATACACCTATGCCTAACTGGGTTACTGCACCTCCTGTTTCTTGTGCACCCGCAACAATATCGCTAAGATTCTGTGCAATTTTTGTTTGCAGAGTATCTATATTCGCAGAAAGGGTCTTCGCAGATTCACCCAATGCAGTCGCTGCTTTTTCAAGTGAGGCTTTATATTTGTTACTAAAGAAAACAATTAATTTCTCAGTGCTGGAAAAGTTCGTCGCTAACGTTTGGGCATCAACTTGTATGTCTTGGGCTTCAGTGCCGACCGCTGAGAAAATATTGGCGGCAGAAGTTCGCGCTTGCTGACTGCTGAAAGAATTTAGGAGATCTGGACGTTCATTTTTAAGCGCATTGTCTAGAATGACATTAAAATTCATTCCATCAGTAATCAACCCGATCAATCCTGGCATGAGTTGATTGAGAAAAAAATTGGCATTAGTTTGCAATCTTCTTTGAAAGGCATTAATTTCAATAGCAAGTCCTTCATCAATAGAAGAAACATCAAGATCAATTTGCTCTAAAATTACTTGCGAGTAAAGTTGTGCTAAAGAGAAATTATTGCCCGCAGAAAAATATACTTCCTGAAGATTTTGCGGACTAATTTGATTTTGAATTGGAGCGAAATAGAAATCTATTAGTGTAGAACTTGTTTTGTTTTTTAGGTTTTCCCTTTCGCTCCATTGAATCGCTTTATCAAAAGCTGTATAAGTCTCTGACTCGGTGAATTCTTCTGTGGGAATAATGTTCAATCTTTCGAGGAGATCTTCGACGGTGTTTTCAGCCCCAATCTGGACAAGAAATCTAGTGATAGATTGCATTTCCGGGTTTTTCAAGGGACCAAGAAAATTTTGACCTGAGAACTCAGTTGCAATATAAAAATTATATTTGCTACCTCCAATATTTTGTGAATGAATTCTAGTGAGTCCACCAGGTTTTAGAGTTAGCTGTTGGTCACTTTCTTCTTGCATTTCTCGTAAGATTGTATCCCTATCACTCTCTCCAATATTTTTAGTGCCTCCAAAAAATTGAGGCATTCCCCCGTAAACTTGTCCATCACGTTTGATGGGAAAGTACAAATATCCGTCGTCTTCATCTATGATATCCAGAAGGATAGCATAAGCCTTATTGGGCATATTAAATCTCCTTGAGTTGAGTTAGTTGAAGAATTAAGAACCACGAACAATTGATTCTTGCGGTTTCTATAATTCCTTGTGTTCGATAGCCTAAATTTATCCGTTACAAGCAAGAAGGCGTATCTAACAAATGTCATTTATCAACCGTTACATTTGTCATTGACAAGGTAATACTTATCCTAGATCCAAAGAGCGATCTTCCAAGATCGAACCTGTTAACAAGTTTATAACTATCTATTTATTGGCTGAAAAATTATTGGTGTCTCTGCCGTGGTTGTCCGCGATGCCGTAAAGTCGCCGTAGGCTACAACCCATATAGGGCAATGATTGCCGTGATTGCTGCCGGATGCCGTGTCCACCCAGAAAAGCCCCTTAAACATCCCTTATTATGACCACGGCATCACGGCAGGACTTTCACCAATCAGGCAGGTAGTAGCTATCATTGCCGTCAGAATTTATCCTATCCCTCTCAACTAATTCAGATAACCCATCAACTAATTCTTGGTCTGAATAACCAGATAACCTGTCAGCCTTCTTCAAATCGCGTAATGTTTTCGGCGTTTTATTCTTAACATTTTGGAAGTATTCATAAATCTTTAATGCCACCTCTGATAATGGTTTCGGGTGGTGATGGTGAGCAGCAGTTAAATTAAATTCAAGCTCATATACTCTAGATAGATATTCCTGTTCCGAAGCAATCAGATTGGCTTGATTAGATAATTTTGGCATTAATGCCACAACAAACCCCCCAACGGAAGCAATCATCACTGGACGGAGGTTTTGATAAGATACTGCTTTAATATCCAAGTATTTAGATTTAATTTGCTCCCGCTCAAGCTTACCTGGAATGATGTCACCTCTATTTAAAATCAACTCCAGTACCCCATAAGATTCTTGCTCCCTTCCGTTCTTGATATACCTGTTACCTAACAGCAGTAAATTGAGACAGAGACGAGTTTGAGCATCCATCTTTTCAATGCCCAAAGCCGCCAGATTAAAAGACTGTAGTGAGGCAATAAACTTAGTATTAAACTCTCTACCAATCAGTAAAACATCAAGTAATTTACCCCCATAATTCCAATCCGAGTAATGCTTGCTTAATTGGTCAGCAATCACTAACCAATCATCCAAAATTAGAATCAATGGCGGTAAGGATTCGCGCTTTGATTCTGGTAGTTGCTTACGCTTTTTGTAGTCCGTGTAAAAGCTATCAATTACCTCTTTCGCTAGGTCTGGGTTTTCCCCGTCAAAGACAATTACCCTTTCTTTCTCTCGTAAACCGCAAAAACTATCATTCTTAGCACTAATTACCCAGATATCAGCATTCTTGTAATCTGCCAAAATCTTCTCAATTAAGTAATTGAGGGTTACTGATTTACCGCTCCCTGGTGCAGCTACTAAAGCAGTGGAGCTATCGGCTCTGGCTAGGGCTTGCAAAGTATTTAAGGCAAGAGATTCTGATGGGTGCAAGATAGCTGCTTGATTTTGTTGTAATGTCTGCTGTTCAGAGCCAGTTACTTTATCGTCACCCCTAGCGATATCCTGCATTGATTGCCCTGGTAATGCCCCGGCTGGCTGCCCCGTTGCCTGTTGCAGTTGCACCCGTGCTTCGGCTTCAGCCCTTAATCTCACTTGCTCCTGAAAGATGGCTAACTCTTGCGGTGTCATTTGAGACAACTGCGCCTCTCTTACCCGTCTATTCTCCGTCCATTGGTGAAATTCGTAATCTAACTGCGCGGTGTAGCTTTCTTTGTGGAGCCTCAAGCCGGATCTTAGTTTGGCAATTAACCAGTTGCTACGAATTTCTTCCCTAACAGAGGGCATTATTTGGACTAATCGCCATTCCCTAGCTTTGGATAACCCATAAGCTCCACCAACGAATAGCACTGAAGTTAATCCCCAAATCGGCTTATGAGGGTTACTTGGTTCTATTATTCTTAAGCGGGTAGCTTTGGTTGGCAAGAAGTTATCACGTTGAAACTCTGGGTTAGCTGGTGCATAAGAAGAGGCATAAAACTCCGATTCAGGCATTATGTAACGCTTGTTGGGAGTGCAGTACCTTTGACGGTTAACCGGCTTGGTGAGCGTAGAGGGGATGAAGCAATATTCAACCAAACTAATCATCGTGCCAGTAAATGACTTTGCCCCACAAATTAACCCAATGGTTGCTAGCACCCCTACAGTGATATTGTTGGCTGTTCCTGATCGGAAATAATCCTCAAACTGCTTACGTTTCATTGGCTTCTCCCCCTCGCCATAGCTGCAAGCAACAACACTCCCAATGCTGCCAACCCGATCATTAACCAAGGTGTTTCAGTCTGGGGACTGGGCTTAACTTCGTACTGTCTTACTTCTGAATAGAACCGTGTCTTACCTGTATTAGTTGCATTAGACACCATTCGATACTCGTCAAACGCTACCCAAAGAGTTGCCCCTACACTTGCAGTTTGGGCAGTCGCCACCATGAAGTCTTTACCAATATGGATTCTGCCGTCATATTGAATTTTTGTTAATGTGTTGGCGAAAAATAACCCAAGTACAATGCTGCTTAAAGTGCCAGAAGCGATCGCCCCAATCCCAAGACTTGTTAGTAGGCTGACTCCAGCATTGGCAGTAAACACACCCAGGAATGTAGCCAGTGCTTTGTTTAGCAGTTGCTTGTTACTGAAGACATCTCTAATCGACTGCTCAAGGCGATCGCCGTCTTCGCTCTCTGGGGTCGGTTTTTCTGAAGTAGTTTCACCCCACATTAATGGTGTGGACTGTTCACTGGTGTTTTGGAACTGTGATAATAGGGAATCAATTTCATTCATGTTTACCTCGCCTGGGGTGAAACAGAAAAAGCCAGAGTCTAGAAGAGGCTTCGGGGCTTCGGGGCAGAGGAGAGGTTACAGTCCATTCCCCCCTGCACCCCTGCTTGCCCTAACGAAGAAACATCGGTTCCTAACAAGTTCCCTCCTGCTCCCCTGCACCTCTGCTCCCCTGCTCTCTTCTGTCTGCTGGCTTTCGACTAATTACGGTTAGATGCCCATGAAATTGCGGAACCAGTCGCCTACACGACTAATGCCAGCAGTGCGCGAGTAATTGGGCTTTGGTATGCGGTCGGTTTTCGCTTCACTACCGTTTGTCCACAGTGCGCTAGTAACTGCGGTTTCGTATGCTCTATCCGCCGCGTCTTGTGTCTCAGGCACTTTGTTAGAAGCTTTGATTAAATCAGCCTCATACTTAGCGATCGCCATCAGGTCGGCTGTGGCCCCCGCTATCTGAATCAAGGATGAGCGTTGCGCGTGACGGGTTGCCTCCGCAGTGGTAGCGTTGACGTGTTCTGCCTGCATCTCGGACATCTCGTTTTTGAAACGCTGCTCTCCTGTTTTACTGGTGTTGATAGCTTTCAGGGTTTGCGTACCGTGTTTTTGAGTCAATTGCACCAGTTCGGCGTAGGCTTGGTTTACGTCCCCTGTGGTTTCAATGATTTTGCGGTATGCCTCCAAAGCCTTGGGTAAATTGGCTTTTGCAGTGTCAGACAGTCGCGCCATGTCTGCAATTTTGGTGATTACCGTTTGATCTCCCTGTAAGGCTTTATTGAACTCTGATGCCGACACATCAAACAGTCTCCCCATTGCTCCTAACGTACCGGGGGCATTATTGGGAATATGATTTTTGAGTTTCGCTCCTCCAAAATTACGTGCCATTTAATCTCCTAATAAGGTATGTTGTCGTAGTTGGTATCGCTGGACTCTTGGGGCAATTCATCCCAATACCCCATGTCCTCAAATCGGCTATAAATTCTCGTTGCTAATTGCCTTACGGGGTCGTCAAAATCATCAGAGATTAAATCAAATCGGTTCTCACCAAATGCCAAAGTATTTGCAATATCAGGGTCAATCCCATTACCCAAGAATTGACCAAATGCAGCAGAGTATGGATGGTCATCAATGGTTTCATGAGTTGCTAGAAATTCAGTTCCGGTGAAGGGTGGGTAATCTTCACTCTCGAATATTGGCGTGGAGAGTGCCTGAATATCTGCCGAAATCATTGATGCCCACTGTTCAGGATTTTCTGCTTTGAATTGCTGCTTTCTTAGGGCGGAGTCAGTCAGAGGTGATTTGCCCCAATCGTTGGGATTTTTGTAGTCAAGTGTCATTTGTTAAGATCCTTAAGTACAAATCGTTTTGCGGCGAGAGATACATCCTGATTAGGCGATCGCCAAGCTTGCCGGCAGGTGCGTTGGCGTAGCCCGTCGTAGACATCGCTTCATCATCAGTTCTCACAAAACTCATTTAATTCAAAAACCTCCCTCTGCACTTGGTTTTGGCTTAATTCTTTGCGTCAGCATGAGAGAGTCGTTGAATATGAAAGGTGCATTGACTCGACAATTAGACTGGTGGCTGTAGCGCAATTGTTGACCACGGAATTCATAGAGGTGGTTACGCACTAAGGCTGTCGTTGAAAGCATAAGTTTGTCCCTCAACTTGGGAGTAGAATTCGATATTTAGAATCGCTTCGTGAACTTCAACAAGCGTCTGAACAGCATCACCCAGACGCAGGTCATTCGATGTACTGAAACGCTCGGAGGCTCAAGAAAGTTTGTAATTTGGGGATGCTTGCACGAACCTAAGAATCTGTTCGCAACCGAGGATTATGGTCATGATTTCGGTTGTTGTTAGGCTTGGTTGTGTCTTTTGGGTGTCTTGGTCGCTCATGACTTCCTTCCTTTTCTTTGGGTTTTCATCGGTGTGGGTTGGGGTTCTGGCTGATTACTTGGCGCTTCTGGCTGACTCGGCTTTTGAAGTACATAGCTGATTGCACCAGCACCACCCACGGCTGCGGCGATGGTAAACATATTGTTTCTGCCAAGCTGCTGGACTCCGAAGTAGCCAAGGGCTAACGCTGCTGCTGTTGCTCCAATGCCTAAAACCGTGTTTCTGAATCTGGATTTGCTCATGCTGCCCCTTTGAAATTAGTGACCATTGCGCTAAGTGCTGATTTATTGGGCTGCATAGATTGCACTGTTTCGGGTTTGGGTGATGATTGGACATTACCGTGTTGAAAAATCAGCTTCTCTACACCTGCTGATAATGCTTGTGTTGGCGCATCTTGGGGTAAATCAAAAATCTTGCACAATTCAATTACTGCTAGGTAGGAGATGGTTATACGCCGAGATTCGTAATTCATTAATTAAGCTCCCTTTGCAATTTGAGTTAATAGTTTCAACCCCAAAGCATTGATAAATTGGGGATTGTTCAAGACCACAAAGCCTAAACCGGCTAGGTTCTGATCCACCACTGGCAGCGAAACACCCCCACCCCAGGCGACAAGGTATTTCGCTCTATCCAGGTAATTACCAGCAGTCACAAAGTTGGCGAATTTCTCAATCCTGTTTGACCACCACTGATCCAGGCATTGGCTGTACTCGGTTTCAAACTTCTTGCCCGTGAGGTGGTTGCCTCCATAAGTGAAAGTCCCTTCTAGAATGCCCTGGTTCACCAAGCTGGGTGAGTGCTTCACATCCTTGGACAGCAGGCTTACTCGGTCGTTTCGCTTGTCGAGAGCTTCTGCAATCATGCTGTGCAGTTCACCGGCTCCACCCTCTATCAGGTGACGGTCAATCACTGCACCACTGCCATTAAAGACAGTTACAAGCCAAGTTGATGAACCGATATCGAGTGCGATCGCTAATTCTGAGGGGTCTAGTACCAGGGATGCTTCACCAAATAAGCAGTGGGCAATGCTTCCAAATCCTTCGGGATAAATGCCAGTAACCGCGATTTCAACTGTCTTGGTGACAATGGAACGAGTTACAGGGTGCAGATGTTCAAAGGTGTGAGTCCCTGAAACCCTGCGTTTAATCTCACTTGCCCAGCGTTCTGGGTTGTGGTTGCTCAAACTAATTTCTAGCTTGACCCCATTGGGAATATTGAGAACTGCTAAGTCTGCAAGAATGCTTTCTAGTGCCAGTTCTGCTTTTTTCGCCTTATCTTCGTGTAACAGGGTGTGGTCACTTTGTGCTAAAGCTGCACTGCCCCAAAAGAATTGAATGTCTTTTAAGTCAAGCCGCGTTCCTTCTACATACCGTACCCATGCCCCATCTTTTGAGATGGTTTCGTGGTGCATGATGTTTCGGTTGCGAACAAGTGAGTATGCGGCTGGCATCATGATGGAAAAATCACCGATGATTGCCTTCCCATACCCTGCACCTGAATCTTTTCCGGCAATGAGGTCAGTTAGCCCTGATTTGGCTAACAAGTCTGCTTGGACGAGCCAGTTTTTGGCATTGGTGTATGTGGTTGTCATGGTTCTGTTATTTGTTAAAGTCTTGATTTTTCTGGCAAGGCGTTGATTTTTAGGCAAATCTAGACAAATCCAGATATCCAGTTAGAGGCAAGCCATAGCATCACTTTCTGGCTTCTATTGCCTTTGTTGGGTGACTGTTTTTGGTTTGCTTAATGCTATTCTAGCATAGAATCGCATGAAATTAGAATGCGATAACATGAAATAAGCAAAGACAATTACCACATGAGGCTAGAATCGATGAATAAAGAAACTTTCATCGACATGACTAAGAGAACAACTATTGTTTTACCGGATGCAGTTTATGAAGATTTACAAATATGGGCTGATGAAGAAGGTAGAGCCACAGCTAATCTCGTAGCGTTTCTTGTGGAACAAGCCATAAGAGCTAAATTTCCGTCCAAGTATCCTCCTGCTTACAGAAGAGTAGAGGCAAGCGATCGCCAAACATGACATTAATAGATGGCTATTATGGCTATTAGTTCAAAAATGTAGTGTAAAGCATTACTATCAGTACAGTTCGTATAATTTCACATCATTAATTGTGATGTCTCCAATGACTACCGTGAAAGACCCAGCAACCGATTTTCAACTTCCGCCGCATAACGAAGCGGCGTTAGAGTGGATTAGGGAGGCGATAGACCATGAATCTGCTCTGGCTCTAGTGACTGGTGGTATTGCGCTTGGTACAGGCAGCTTCATTAATCCCTTTGGCTGGCTTGCTTTTGCATTGGCTTACAAGCCGTTAGTACGAGTTCAAAAACTTGTGCGGCTGGAAAAAATAATAACCTTACTTTTGCAAGAGTTTAATAGCTTTGGTATACAAGTCTTTCCGGTACTGAAAATAATAGACTTGAACCCTGTAGACTTATTTATTAGGTTTCCTGGGAAAACTCACCTGTTTATCTCCATCAGATCGAAAGGAGACAGCTTGATTGTCTACAACGAAGCCAAAGAGGTTTTGCAGGTGAGAAGAAAAAAGAATCGCTTAGGAACTTGGGAACCTTGCCCTCTAGTTGAACTGGGAGATTACAAAAGCTGGCTTGACAAGAATAGAGGAATATTTGGGATGTCTTCGCGTGAAGCGCAAAAGACACCCACAGCAAGAGTTTTGGTTTTATGGCCTCCGACAAAGGCATCCCCAAATCACAATGAACATCTTTATACGGAGATAGGAAACATGAAAGTTTTAGTTCTCAAGAGAAAAGGTAGTGCATTTGTAATTCCAGAGGAGGAAGTAACTGAGTTTGTCAGAAATTGGTTAGGCAAATATGAATAGAATAAACTTTGAAAACCCCGGTTCCTGCTAGGACACGGGGCTTTCAAAGTTTATTCAATTGGAATTGGGGTATCGGGTGGGGAACCTGATTAATATCCCTAACAGTAATTTTATCTTACACGATAAGGTGTAAAGCCAATGTAATACTGGCTCACCGGATGTAAAGAGCGTTTCAGGAATTTTAGCAAAGCGTGATTTTTGAACGTTTGTACTAGAAGATTACTGCCACGGGATAGCTCCAATTCCTCCACTACACATAATGGAGGATTTGTAAAGTGTCACAAAAAGAACGATTTTATACCGATACTAGCAACAAGCTGCTAGAAGCAACCAAAGCTAACGCTTGCCCCCACTGCGGTAAACCAGACTGGTGCTACTCAATAGGAGAATTGACAGTCTGCAACCGCGATGCCCAACCAGCGCGTGGCTGGGAGCAAACATCAAAGACTGACCGCAACGGCAAGCCATACTACGCACCAGTCTTGCACCAGAAACCGCCACGTCCCCAAGGCAAGAAAGAATATATTTACTATGACCGCTCAGGGCAACCATTGATTAAGGTAACTCGCATTGATGACGGCAACGGGAAAAAGCGAATCTTTCAGTCACACTGGGATAGTCATAACTGGGTTAAAGGATTAACTGATGCAGCAAAAGCTTCTATTCCCATTTATCGTTATAGCGAAATCAAAGCAGCGATCGCAGGTGGTAGAACCATCTTCATCGTTGAGGGTGAAGGCATAGCCGATATTCTTTGGGAGATGGATATACCTGCCACCACCACAATCGGCGGCGCTCTGAAGTATCGCGCCTACGGCAATTACCAAGCGGATTTAGAAGATGCTAATCTAGTTCTTTGTCCCGACCGTGACGAACCTGGGTTAAAGCACATGGAAGATATTTTCAAAGACTTCCCGGATGCCAAATGGTTGTATGCCCCACCCAATGAGTTTTACTGGACACATTTACCTAAAAACGGGGGACTGGATATTAAAGACTGGGTACAAGATGGGGCAACCGTAGATGACATCCTACAGGCAATTTCAGATAGACGCATTGTTGTTGATGCGCTCAATAAGTCTCTAGAAGCAGATGCCGAACGTTCTCGCCCAACAGAAAGCAAGTATGAGCAAAAATTTAATCAGATTCGTGCCGTCTGGGGTGAACGTCTGCGCTGGAACACCCTTAAAAAGCAAGTAGAACTTGACGGACAACGACTACCACTTGACCGCATTGACTTAAGGATTGCCAGACAAATTCATATTGATATTAGCAAGGAACAAGGTAAGGGCATTGTTCTCGACCTAGCTCAAGAAAATCCCTACAGCCCAGTGGTTGAGTATCTCGAACGGGTGAGCCATAAACATACTGATGTCGATATCAGCATACTTGATACAATAGCTTCACGTTACTTTGGCACTAATGACCCGTTACACGCTGCGCTGATGAAACGGACTTTGATTGCAGCTGTGGCACGGGCATACGAGCCGGGGTGCAAGCACGATGAAATTACCATCCTTCAAGGTAAGCAGAAATCTCTCAAGTCAACATTTTGGAGAGTTTTAGCAGGTAAACAGTTTTTCACTGATGACATCTCTGGCACAGAAAAAGATGAAATCATGAAGATTGGCCAGTACTGGCTATTGGAGTATGCCGAGTTTGAGAACTCCTATAAAAAGAAAGATGTCTCACAGCTCAAAGCTTTTCTCTCACGTCTGACTGATTCGATTCGCCGCCCTTATGGTACAGATATTGAGGATTTACCCAGACCATCTATTTTTGTTGGCACTACCAATCAGGACGAATTCTTGTATGATCCCACTGGTGAGCGTCGTTTCTGGGTAGTTTCGGTTTTGGTCAACCGGATCAACATTCAGTTACTTCAAAAAGAACGGGATCTGATTTGGGCTGCTGCCGTCGCCGCTCACAAGAGTGGAGAACAGTGGCACTTGACCGACACCGAAGATGAATGGTTAGAGGCTGCTAACAAACATTATCAAAGCACAGATCCTTGGGAAGCGGAAATCATGGCTTGGGCTAACATTCGCAATGAAGTATCGGCATCAGAAATACTTAGCGAAGTTCTCAAAATTGAGTTAGCCAAACAAGGCATGGCAGAGAAAAACCGTGTCACTCAAATCCTCCGGGCTAATGGATGGAACAGAGGCTCACGCAAACGGATAGCTGGCAAACTCCTTTACCCCTGGACTAAGCCACAACTAGAGACTAGAACAGAGAGTGGAACACCACTAGAACAGCAACTAGAACAGTCTGAAAGTATTGCAGAACAAGAGTTAGAGATTGAGTGTTCTAGTTGTTCTAGTGATTCTCCAAAACTTTTAGAAAATTTTGACAGTAGTAGGGGAGAAAATTTCACCCCACCTCCAGAAAAAGATAAAAGTTTGAAAAGTGACTGGAACACAACCTCGCCAGAAAATACTGAAATAGTTATACAGCAAGCATCTGATAGCTGTTCTAGTCTCTGTTCTACCACCTCAGTAGATCGGGTGATTGCCAATGCAGAACTGATTCGGGAGTCTATTGTAGATGAGTCCTGGCAAATGATTGATGAACTCATAGAAGAATGGACGGATGAATTTAAATCTGCTGTTTGGGGATTATTGACCCCTGTTGAACGCAAGGCTGTTAAACAACTTAAACCTAAAGCGTGAACCTGATTTCGTTTCCAGTCTGTGCAATGCCTGCGCTTCTTTCTTCCGAAGCACTTTGTTGGCGGGTTGCTTTAAGGCTTAAGTCTTTGTGCGTTCGTTTGACTCGGATGCCGTGATAATTATATTAGACGACATTTTTTCTTAGAGGGCTAGACTGTGCCGAAACGGGAGAATTGTACGCTAAAAAAATAGTTTAACGATAAAAGTCTTTAATAGTAAGGCTTTTATCGTTAAACTATTTTGGAATTTTTCAACCCTCATTGGTCTTAAATACAAAAAATTTCATTCTGATGACACTTGATGAAACTATTGATAGTTAACGCTCGCAGGCTTCAATTGCTTGAATTTAGCGTGGTAGTAGCTCTTGCAACGCCCACGAATTCCCATCTGGGTCGGCGAAGTAAGCGTACTTAACACCACCCATGTCTTCAATATTACTCACTTCAACTCCTCGTCCGTCAAGGAATTTCCGCGCTTCTGAAATGTCGTTAACGACAAGGTGAAGATTTCTAATTGAGCCTGGCGTACTGGAGTCGCCCATCCCCGTCCCAAATACAATCGAGCAAGCTGATCCAGGAGGCGTTAGCTGAATAACTCGCATACCGTTACCAGGCTGCACATCGTGGTCTAAATGGAATCCAACCTTTTTGACGTAAAAAGATAAGCTACGTTCTACATCAGTTACGGGTAGCGGCACTACTTCAAGCTTCATATCCATCTGCTTAGTCTCCTTAATATCTACAGGACAGTATTTAGAGGTGCCAATCTTCAAGATACCAACTTGAAAGGTACTATGCTCGTAAATACTGATACTCCCGTTTCCAGTCTGTACGATGCTTCGGCTTCAATAAGCCGAAGCACTTTGTTGGCGAGTTGGGACGGTGATGCCTAGTACCCCAACGCGATCGCAAATTTAACTTTTAACTTTTGTAAATGCTTGTGCCAGTGTAATGGCGACCGTTTAGGCTGACTGCTACGTAAAAAGGTGCGCGGTAGAGAGTTCGTCGTCAAAAACTTCGTATACGAACTAAAAATTTACCTCAATGGCAGAATTATGGCAAATTTATGTATTATCAAAAATTGGCTCCCATTATCGCTGATTTATGGCACACCAATGGCATCTCAATGGCAAATGAATGGAATTTCAAAACGTCAATTCTCAACTAATTAAAACTATTGAGAATTAGGGCTAAAACTGGCTCAATTATGGCACGCCAATGGCAGGGCTATGGCATACCAAAGTCCAATCACCTAAATTCCGCATTTTTAGATATCACAGTGACATTATGCTTTCAC
>Ga0116226_10003137_pt1 | contig 14565 bp, 16 predicted proteins | sample S1TSphfallax_FD_89692 | JGI IMG/M metagenome (GOLD analysis project Ga0116226, IMG submission 89692) | Host-associated microbial communities from peat moss isolated from Minnesota, USA - S1T2_Fa - Sphagnum fallax MG | ecosystem: Host-associated > Plants > Peat moss > Unclassified | place: USA...
GAGTAAGCCCCCTTCCTCAAAGACCCTTGGAATCTAAGGTCCAGGGGCTTGGCCCCTGGCGGGTCCGGGCAGCGCCCGGCTTCCTTGCTTGCCTACGCCAAGTCCCCCCAACACACACCGCTGGTTCATGGCGCCCAGGCGGGGCATAAGGTGGGGATGGACACTTCCGGGTTGCTGACGCAGCTGGCTGGGCGCCACCTGGTTCGCGGGGTGACGTTGGACGGGATCGACTGGCGTGATCTCGACGGTGCCGAGGCCGGGTTCGTGGATTGTGTGTTCGTGGGCGCGGATTTCTCGGCGACCTCGCTGTCCGGCGCGCGGCTGGAGAATTGTCGGTTTTCCCAATGCCGGTTCGCGCGCGCCGATCTGCGGGAGGCGCGGTTCGAGACCTGTCAGTTCGCCGACGTGGCGTTTGCGTTCTGTGACATGCGGGACGCGCGTTTCGTCGGCTGTGATCTGTCGTTGTGTCGGCTGGAGCGGTGCGATCTGTTCGGGATCGAGATGGACCGTTGCAATTTGCGGGGCGCGCGGTTCCAGCAGGTCGATTTCAGCCATGCCTATAGTCGCAAGCTGGTGTCGACGCGGGCGACGTTTCGCGGCTGCAATCTGGAGCTCGCCGATCTGGCCGGGGTGCGGTTGGTGGGGTGTGATCTGCAGGCCAGCCGGTTTCGCGAGGCCGATCTGTCGGGCGCCAATCTCAGTGACGCCGATCTGCGGGAGGCGGATCTGTTCCAGGCCAATCTGGCCGAGGCCCGTCTGGACGGGGCCGACCTGCGGGATGCCGAGATCAGCGGGCTGGATCTGCGGGTACTTGCGGGGTATGCCGGGCTGAAGATCGACCAGGGGCAGCAGCATGTGCTGCTGCTCGGGTTGGGCATCGACGTGCATCCCAGGGCCGGATAGCTGCCCCGCGCACGTGGTTGTTGCATCTGGCGCTGGGGGCTGTATAAGCCCGCGCTTCCCTGCCAGGGGATACGGCATTCCCTGGCTATGCCCACGCACCATGGGGTGCGGGACCCGATCCAGGTCCGGGGCGGAGACAAGCCAGAGGGAGCCCACATGCCGCTATATGAATGCGTGCTGATCGCACGCAACGACATTACCCAGCAGCAGGTCGAGGGCATCGCCGATGCCGTGACCATTCAGCTCGACGCCGATCGGGGCATCACCCATCCGCCGCGCACCGAGGCGGAGGGCGAGACCCCGGCGCCGCTGGAGAGCGTTTCGATCAAGAAGCGCGAATATTGGGGCCTGCGCAGCCTGGCGTATCGCATCAAGAAGAACCGCAAGGGGCATTACATGCTCCTTGGCATCGACGCGGCCCCCGCCTCGATCCGGGAAATGGAGCGTCAGCTCGGCCTCAACGAGGACGTGCTGCGGTTCATGACGATCCGCATCGACGAGATCGACGAGGCCCCCAGCGCCATTCTGTCGCGCAAGTCCGACGATCGCGAGCGCGGCTTCCGCGGGCCGAAGCCGGCTGGCCGGTTCGAGAGCGGCCGCAAGCGCGGCTTCGACGATCGTGAGGAATTCCGCGCCCGTGATGACGGTCCGCGTGACGATTTCCGTGGCGGAGACCGCGATGGCGGCTTCCGCGGCGTTGAGGAGTAATCCGCATGTCCGACACTGCCCGTGGCGCCGCCAGCGCCGAAGACATCAATCCCGCCGCGCGCCGTGCCGCGGTCGGCGCGCGCCGGCCGTTCTATCGCCGTCGCAAATCCTGCCCGTTCTCCGGCCCGAACGCGCCGAAGATCGACTATAAGGACGTGCGGCTGCTGTCGCGGTTCCTGTCCGAGCGCGGCAAGATCGTGCCGAGCCGCATCACCGCCGTGTCCGGCAAGAAGCAGCGCGAGCTGGCCAATGCCATCAAGCGCGCCCGTTTCCTGGCGCTGCTTCCCTACATTCTCGCGTAAGGGGCACGGATCATGGCCGCAATTGAACTGATCCTGCTGCAGCGCGTCGAGAAGCTGGGCCAGATGGGCGAAGTGGTGAAGGTGAAGCCGGGTTATGCCCGCAACTTCCTGCTGCCGCAGCGCAAGGCGATCCGCGCCAACAAGGATAATCTGGCGAAATTCGAGTCCCAGCGCGCTCAGCTGGAGGCGCAGAACATCAAGCGCCGCGACGAGGCCGAGCGTCTGGCCGAGCGGATCGGGCAGCTGTCCGTGGTGATCATTCGCCAGGCTGGCGAGTCGGGCAGCCTGTATGGCTCGGTGTCGTCGCGCGATATCGCCGATGGGTGCGCCGCCGGCGGGCTGACGGTGAATCGTTCGCAGGTGATTCTGGATCAGCCGATCAAGACGCTGGGCCTGACCAACGTGAAGGTGGTGCTGCACCCCGAGGTGCTGCTGTCGGTGACCGTGAACGTCGCCCGCAGCCCCGAGGAAGCCGCCAAGCAGGCGCGTGGCGAGGCGGTGAATGCCGAGCCCGAGGAGGAGATGACCCTCGAGGACATGCTCGACGAAGAGGCCGAGACGTCCGCGACGGAGTGAACGGCCGCCAGGTTCCGTGCTGAATCCGCCGGCCATCCTTGCCCTGAGGGCAAGGGTGGCCGGCGTTCATCGTATTGAAATCGTCCGTGAAACCGGTTCATTGTTGCTTCGTTAATCCTTCGTCCATTTGGGAGGGAAACGATGCGGGCCGTGCTCGATCGGATTCTGAAGCGCTTTATCGTCCTTGGTCGCCTGACGATCCGTTGGCCCGACGGAGAAATGACCACCTATACCGGTGAGCCCGGTCCCGAAGCGCTCATGGAATTACGGGACAACCGCACGGTCTGGCGGGTGACCCATAATCCCTCTCTCGCCGTCGGCGAGGCCTATATGGATGGCGGCCTGGTGCCGGTGGATTGCACCATCTACGACCTGCTCGATCTGCTGGTCACCAACCTCAACGCGGAAACCTCGGCGCACGGGATCGTGCGGTTCCGCTGGGCGCTCGACCACATGACGCGGCGGATCGCGCAGTTCAACCCGGCCGGCCGGTCGCAGCGCAACGTGGCGCATCACTACGATCTCAACGGCCGGCTCTACAGCCTGTTTCTGGATCGCGACCGGCAATATTCCTGCGCCTACTTCCCGAACGGCGACGAGACGCTGGAAGAGGCGCAAATCGCCAAGAAACGGCACATCGCCGCCAAGCTGAAACTCGACCGCCCCGACCTCGAAGTGCTCGATATCGGCTGCGGCTGGGGCGGCATGGCGCTGACCCTGGCGCGGGATTATGGGGCGCGGGTGACCGGCATCACCCTGTCCAAGGAACAGCTCGCCGAGGCGCGGGCACGGGCGGACGCGGAGGGGCTGGCCGATCGGGTGACGTTCGAGCTGCTGGATTACCGCTCGCTGTGCCGCCGCTTCGACCGGATCGTGTCGGTCGGCATGTTCGAGCATGTCGGCGTCGGCCACTACAACGAGTTCTTCAATGTGGTGAAACGCTCGCTGGCGCCGGACGGGGTGGCGCTGATCCACTCGATCGCGCGCAGCGACGGACCGGCCGCGACCAACCCGTGGATCACCAAATATATCTTCCCGGGCGGCTACTGCCCGTCAATCAGCGAAGTGTTCCCGGCAGTGGAAAAGGCCGGCCTGGTGGCGACGGACCTGGAAATCCTGCGGCTGCACTACGCCGAAACGCTGCGCCATTGGCGCCGCCGCTTCGCCGCCAATCGCGATGCGATCATGGCGATGTACGACGAACGATTCTGCCGGATGTTCGAGTTCTACCTGGGCTGCAGCGAACTCGCGTTCCGCCGGGAAAAACATATCAACATCCAGATCCAACTCACCCGCCAACAAACCGCGGTGCCACTGACCCGCGACTATATGGTCGAAACCGAACGCGCCGCGGCGATGGCGCGGGTGGCGGCGGAGTAAGAGTCCGTTTGAAAAGGTGGCCCAAGGTTCCGCGCGACGGCGTCGTCGCGTGGCATGGCCACCGGAGGGAGCGCCCGGCTTACCTGCTTACTTCGCCATCACCCGCGGCGCCGTCGCGTCCCACCGGGCGGCGACGTGGCTGCCGGTGCGGAAGGTTTCGGCCTGTTCGCTGGGCAGGTCCGCCCAGAGTTTGCCGCCGTCGGGCAATGTGAGGTGGAGGCGGGTCAGCGAGCCGAAGAACGTCGTTTCCTGGATGATGGCGGCAATCGCGCCGGGCGGGATGTCGTCGGTCAGGGCGGCCAGGCGGACATGTTCGGGACGGATGAACAGGTCGACCGGCTGACCGGGGGTGAAGGTGGCGGCGGCTCGTGCTGGGAGGGTGAGCGCGCCGACCTGGATGGCGGCTCCGGCGGCGCGGCCGGCGAACACCGAGGCGGCACCGATGAAGCTGGCGACGAACGCGTCGGCTGGTTCGCGGTAGATCGTGGCGGGGCTGGCGACCTGCAGCAGCCGGCCCTGGTTCATCACCGCGACCCGGTCGGAGATCGACAGGGCTTCTTCCTGATCGTGGGTGACCAGCACCGTGGTGACGCCGGTGTCGCGCTGGATGCGGCGGATTTCGTCGCGCAATTGCACGCGCACCTTGGCGTCCAGGGCCGAGAGCGGTTCGTCCAGCAGCAGCACGCGGGGCTGCACGGCGAGGGCCCGGGCGAGGGCGACGCGCTGTTGTTGGCCGCCGGAGAGCTGGTGGGGGAATTTCTGCGCGTGGCTGGCGAGCCCGACCATGTCGAGCAGATGTTCGGCGCGGCGGGTCTGTTCGGCGCGCGGGGTGCCGGCGACGCGTGGGCCGAAGCGGACATTGTCGAGCGCGGTCATGTTGGGAAACAGGCTGTAGGCCTGGAACACCATGCCCATCTTGCGCGCGCTCGGCGACAGGGCGGAGACGTCCTGGCCGCCGACCAGAATCTGCCCGGAATCCGGTGTCACGAAGCCCGCGATGATGCGCAGCAGCGTGGTTTTGCCGCAGCCGCTGGGGCCGAGCAGGCAGACCAGCTCGCCGTCGTTCATGGCGAGGTCGAGGCGCGCCAGCACTTCCCGGCCGGCGTAGGATTTATGCACCTGCCTTATGTCGACCTGGGCCATGTCAGCGCGCCCCCGCGACCGGGGCGCTGCCCCGTCCGACCAGCAGCACGCCGAGCATCGCACCCCAGGTGATCAGGAAGCTGACCACCGAGAGGGCGGCCGCCTCGGTGGCCTCGTGCTGGCCGACCTGGTTGATGAACACCGCGAAGGTGCGGAACAGCAGCACGTTGGCGAAGGTGAATTCGCCGATCACCACGGCCAACGTGAGCAGCAGGCTGCCGACCAGGGCGGCGCGGAGATTGGGCAGCACGACCAGGCGGATGACCTGGCCCATGCCGGCGCCGAGGCTTTGCGCGGCCTCGGTGAGGGTGGCGAGGTCGAGCGCCATCAGGCCGACGTCCAGCGCGCGGTAGGCATAGGGCAAGGCCAGGAAGAAATACGGGATCACCAGATAGAACGGGCTGCCGATCAGCCAGTCCGGTCCGGTGAACAGGGCGCTGAGGCCGGCGACCAGGGCGATCGCCGGCACCACGAACGGCAGGGTGGCGATGAATTCGAACGCCGGGCGCAGGCGCGGGGCATACAGGTTCATGAAGATCATCGCCGGCAGCAGCAGGAACAGCAGAGCGGCGGCGGTGGCGACGGCGAGCTCCAGCGACAGCAGCAGGCTGGTCGGCAGCTCGGGGCGGCCGAGCAGCGCGCGGTAGGCGGCGAAGCCGTATTGGCCGTGCCCCTCCCACAGGCTGAAGGTGACGGTCATGATCAGCGGCAGCAGGAAATAGATCGCGGCGGGCAGCAGGACCGCCCAGCCGGCGAGGCCGAAGCCGGGCGGTCGCGGGCGCGCGGGTGTGGTGGTGGCCGGGGTGGTGTTCGGGGTGGTGTTCGGGGCACTCATCGCCGCGGCGTCCAGCGCGCGGCGCGGCGGCCGAGCCGGGTCGAGATCAGCAGCACGCCGACCATCACCACGATCATGCCTACCGACAAGGCCGCACCGGTGCCCGGCTCCTCCATCACGTTGCCGGACAGCACATTGCTGATTTCCGTGGTGACCAGGCCGATATTGCCGGAGGTCAGCGCGTAGGCGGTGGCGTAGGCGGAGAAGGCGCTGCCGAACAGCAGGATCCAGCCGGCCAGCAGCGAGGGGGCGAGCACCGGCAGGCCGACCATCCGCCAATATTGACCGGGGGACGCGCCGAGATTGTCGGCGGCCTCGCGCCAGGCGGGGCGCAGCGCCTGGATCGCCGGGGTGATGATGATGATCATCAGCGGGATCTGGAAATACGAATAGACCAGCGTGAGGCCGGGGATGGAATACAGGCTGAAGCCGGCGGCGTAGAGGTCGATGCCCAGGTTTTTCAGCATGGTGGTGAGCAGGCCGAGCGAGCCGAGCGTGGCGATGAAGGCGAACGCCAGCGGCACGCCGGCGAAATTGGCGGCGACCGCCGAGAAGCTGGTGACCGCGGAGCGCAACCAGGTCGGCGCGCCGGGTCGCAGCACGGCGTGGGCGATCAGCCCCCCGGCGATCATGCCGACGGTGGCGGACGCGATCGACAGGATCAGGGAATTCTCGAACGCGACGCGGTAGCGATAATCGCCCAGGCTGGCGATGAAGGCGAAGGTGAAGCCGTCATCGCCATAGATGGATTGCACCGCGAGCATCGCGGTCGGCGCCACCATGAAGGCGGCGGCGACCGCGAAGAAGGCGCCGATGAACAGCCAGGCGACCGGCGCCCGCACGCGCGCGCGGATCAGATTTTCACCACGCGGGGCCACATGTCGGCGACCACCTTCTGCGCCTTGGCGGCCTGGTCCTGGGTGGCGAATTTGACCCCCTTGTAGGCGTCGGCGGGCGGCAGCGTCTTGAGCACGGCATCCGGGATCTTGCCGGCCGCAACCATGGCGTTGAAGCGGATCGGGTGGGCGAAGCCGCCGAGGAAGGCGAGCTGTCCCTCGTCGGAATAGACATATTCCATCCACAGCTTGGCGTTGGCCGGATGCGGCGCGTAGGCGCTGATGCCCTGGCAGTAGAAATTGCCGTACGGGGTGGCGCCGGTGGGGACCAGAACCTGGATGTCGGCCTTGCCCTCGGCCTGTTTCTTGTAGCCCAGGCTGAGATAGTCCCAGTTGATCACCACCGGGGTCTGGCCGGCGATCAGGCTGGCGGGCGTGGCGACCGAGGGATTGAGGTTGCCCAGTTTGGCGAGCTCGCCGAAGAACTCCACACCCGGCTCGATATTGTCGTAGCTGCCGCCGTTGGCGAGGGCGGCGGCGAACACCGCGCCGAACGCGGCACTGGCGCCGAGCGGATTGCCGTTCAGCGCGATCATGCCCTTGTAGGCGGGTTTCTTCAGATCGGCCCAGGTCTGCGGCACGGTCTTGGCGACGCCGACATTCACGGCGAAGCTTTCCACGCCGAAATAATCGCCGTACCACAGGCCGTCGGCGCTTTTTACGTCGTCCGGAATGTCCTTCCAGGTGGCCACCTTGTAGGGCTGCAGCAATTTGTCCTTGGCGCCGATCAGCGCGAAGGAGGGGCCGACATCGACCACGTCGGGCGCGCGCTGCTGGCTTTTCAGGCTGCGGATCGCCTGCAGCTCCTCAGCCGAGCTCGCGTCCGGGTTGGCGCTGTCGAGCTTGACGCCATACAGCGCTTGGAAGCGGGTGATCGTGGCACCCCAGTTGGCCCAGTCGGGTGGCAGGCCGATGACGTTGATCTGGCCTTCCTTCTTGGCCGCCGCGATCAGCGACGCGGGCAGCGCCGGTCCGTCGGCGGCCAGGGCGCCTCGCAGCCCGCTGGCTGACGCGAGGCCTGCGCCGGCAAGGCCGAGGCCGGTTTTGAGAAGGTCGCGGCGATCAAATGTCATGGTGGTCCGCTCCGGATATGTGCCTCGATGCTCCTAACGTGGCAGGGTTTTGCGGCGGCGTCAGCTTCGAGATGTTTTCGTGATATCCCCCTGCCGTTATCAGCTCGGGCGCACCAGCCGGACTGGTATGGCCGGCCAGTGCCACGCTCAGCGCCCGCGCGGCCTCGACCACCATCGCCGCGACCCGGTGTCGGGTGGTGGCGTCGAGCGCGTCGGCGGTGATGGTGACGGTCAGGCTGGCCCGCAGGCCCAACGACAGCGACAGCACCGGGGCCGCGAAGCCGACCAGTCCCGGCGTCACCTCGCCGTGCGAGATGGCGATGCGGGATTTGCGGATCGTCTTGAGCTCGGCGCGCAATGCCGCCTCCGAACCACCGGGCCAGGTGCTCGCGTCGCCCGACTGGCGCAGCACGCCGGCCAGCCGGCGGGGTGGCAGATGCGCCAGGATCGCGCGGCTGGCGGCCCCGCGCAGCGGCGGCATCGGTCGGCCGCGCTCGAAGCCGCTGGAAAACCCGATGCTCGGGGTCGCCGCGTCGGCCACGCACATCACGGTGGCGTTGTACAGCCGGCACAGCAGCGCCACGCACGGCACGTCGGCCTCGTCGACCAGGCGGCGCAGCATTGGGGCGCCGCATTGCACCAGCGGATCGGTGAGGCGCACCAGCCGGTCGAATTCGACGAACGCCGGGCCGAGCCGATAGCGCGCGCCGCTGCCGCTTTCCAGCAGGCCGGCGGTGACCATGTCCGCGATATGTCGATAGAGGGTGCTGGGTGGGCCATGCAGCGCCTCGGCCATGTCGTGCACGGTCCAGGCATCGTGCTCCGGGCTGAACAGCCGCAGCACCTCCATGACACGGGCGAGGCCGGACATCGGCTAATGCCGGGTCGATGCGGCGGGAACCGAAACGTCGCCGGTCGGTTGCAATGAGACGGGTCGTGATCCGCGGGGCGATGGCATGGTGTGCTAGGTTTAGCGGCGAGCCGGGTTGCGCAAGGGCTGCGGCGGGGGTGCGATTGGCCGCGGTCGGCGGCGTGGTGCCTGCTCGGCCAGCCCCCAGGAGGGCAAGCGGGCTTTGCAGGCGGGCTCGGCCGCCCCATCTATGATGCTTCAACAGATGGGCCATGCGTTCCCGGGGGCCATGCGTCCCCGGGGGCCATGCGTCCCCGGGATGCCGGTCGGGCGGGGCCCACGCCGGCAACGGTTAGCACGATCACAGGAACAGGTCCGTATGTCCGACGCCGCCCACGCTCCCCTCACTGCTGCAGCCGTCGACGAGCAGATTCTGGCGATCGTGGCCAAGGAAGCGAACCTCGATCGCGCCCTGCTGCGGCCGGAGGCGCGGATCGACGAGCTGGGCATCCCGTCGCTCGACATGACCATGGCGGTGTTCGAGCTGGAAAAGCATTTCGACATCGAGATCCCGGTTATCGCCGAGCAGCCGGGGGCGGAATTCGCGACGGTGGACGATCTGGTCAGCCATGTGCGCGGTGTGCTGAGCAAGGCCGGCCGCATCGCCGGTCCGGCCGCTTGAAGCAGTCCGCGTCCGCCGCCCCGCCGTGCCGGGTCGCGGTCACCGGGCTCGGGGTGGTCGCCGCGATCGGGGCGGACGTGCCGGCGTTCTGGTCGGCGCTGACCGATGGCGCGTGCGGCATCGGGCCGATTGCCAATATCCCGACCGAGCGGCTGGGCAGCCGGCTGGCGGCGGAGGTGAACGGCTTCGATCCGGCGGCGCATTTTGCGGTGCGCCGGCTGCCGATGTTGGATCGCGCCACCCAGCTCGCCCTGGTGGCGGCGCGCGAGGCGCTGCGCGATGCCGACTTCGGCGACAGCGATCCGCGCCGCAGCGGCGTGATCTTCGCGGCCGCGATCGGGCAGGAGACCTTCGACAGCGCCTATCTGGAGCTGTATGGCCGCAACGCGGCACGGCTGCATCCGCTGACCGTGCCGCGCATCATGCCGAACGCGCCGGCCAGCCACATCGCCATGGAGTTCGGTCTGCGCGGGCCGTGTTTCGCAACGGCGTCGGCCTGCGCCTCGGCCACCCACGCGATCGGCACGGCGTTCCACATGATCCGGTCGGGCCAGCTCGACTGCGTCGTCACCGGCGGCGCGGACGCCTCGATCTCGGTCGGGTTCATGAAGGCGTGGGAGGCGTTGCGGGTGCTGAGCCCGGACGTGTGCCGGCCGTTCTCGCGCGATCGGGCCGGGCTGGTGATCGGCGAGGGCGCGGGCGTGCTGCTGCTGGAGAGCTGGGACCGGGCGGTGGCAAGGGGGGCTGCGATCCATGCCGAGATGCTCGGGTTCGGGATGAGCTCGGACGCCGGCGACCTGACCGCACCCAGTGCCGACGGCGCGCTGCAGGCGATGCAGGCGGCGCTCGACGATGGCGGGCTCGATCCGGGCGATGTCGACTATGTCAACGCGCACGGCACTGGCACCCGGCTGAATGATCGCACCGAGGCGGCGGCGCTGCGGCGGCTGTTCGGCAACCGGCGGGTGCCGGTGTCGTCCAGCAAGTCGATGATCGGGCATTGTCTGTGCGCCGGCGGCGGGCTGGAGGCGGTGGCGACGGCACTGAGCCTGCGCGACGGGCTGCTGCCGCCGACCATCGGATTTCGCGAGGCCGATCCGGATTGCGACATCGATTGCGTGCCCAACGTGGCGCGCGCCGTGCCGGTGTCCGTGGCCTTGTCCAACTCGTTCGCCTTCGGCGGCCTCAACGCCGTCCTCGCCATGGGAAGAGCCTGATGACCACCGCTTACGTCAATCGGATCGGCACCGCCGTGCCGCCGCACGACATCCACGCCCCGTTCACCGCGTTCGCCGGCTCGATGCTGGCCGACGCGAAAACGCGGTCGGTGTTCGACCGGCTGGCCGAGCGCTCGGGCATCGCGCATCGGTATTCGTTCCTGCCGGCGGGCGATATCGCGGGCGGCGAGATCGACGCCGAGGGGTTCTATCGGCGCGGCGCGTTTCCCGGCACGCGCGCCCGCATGGCGCGCTATGAGCGGGACGCCGTGGTGCTGGCGCTGCAGGCGATCGCCGCTTTGGCGCCTGATGTCAGTGCGATCACCCATCTGATCGTCGCGTCCTGCACCGGATTCACCGCACCCGGTCTGGATTTGATGCTGGCCGAGCGGCTGGGCTTGCGCCCCAGCGTGGAGCGGACGCTGATCGGCTTCATGGGCTGTTCGGCGGCGGTGCCGGCGCTGCGGGCGGCGCATCATATCGTGCGGTCCGATCCGGCCGCGCATGTTCTGGTGGTCAATCTGGAACTCTGCACGCTGCATCTGCAGGAGACGCCGGACCTCGAGACCGTGCTGTCGTTCCTGCTGTTCGGCGATGGCTGTGCGGCGGCCCTGGTGACCGCCGAGCCGGTCGGGGTGGCGCTGGATGATTTCCGGGTCAGCGTGATCCCCGATAGCCAGGACCTGATCACCTGGCATATCGGCGACCAGGGATTTCTGATGCATCTGTCCGGCCAGGTGCCGGCGCGGATCGCCCGGGCGCTGCGCGCGGACCTCGCCGATGCCGATGGCATCCTGCGCGGCGAGGGCACGCAGTCGATCGATCTCTGGGCGGTGCATGCCGGGGGTCGCACGGTGCTGGATGCCGTGCAGACCGGCCTCGCGCTCGATCCCACGGCCCTCGCATTCTCGCGCCAGGTGCTGCGTCGCCATGGCAACATGTCCTCGGCGACCATCCTGTTCGTGCTGGCGGACATGATGGCGCAGGCCGATGCCGCGACGCGGCGCGGGTTGGGGATGGCGTTCGGGCCGGGCATGGTCGCCGAGACGTTCCGCTTCCGGCTGGCGGCCTAGCCGATGGATCTGTCGCGGCGCAGTGACGCCGCCGAGCTGATGGACACGGATTGCGAGGACGCGGCGGATTATGCCGCCTGCCTCGCCGATCTGGCGCGGGTCAATCGCGTCACCTTCACCCATACCACCACCTTGCGGTGGCTGGATCGCGCCATGCGGAACGTGCCGGACCCGGTGCGCATCCTCGATGTCGCCTGTGGCCATGGCGATTTGTTGCGCGCGATCGCCCGCCGGGCGGCAAAGCAAGGACGCGCGGTGATTCTGGAAGGCATCGACCTCAATCCGCAGAGCGCCGTGGCCGCGGCGGCGGCCACGCCGGCTGAGCTGCCGATCAGCTGGCGCACTGGCAACGTGTTCGACTATGTGCCCGATCCCAAGCCGGACTTCATCGTCAGCTCGCAATTCACCCACCATCTCGGCGATGACGAGGTGGTGCTGTTTCTGCAGTGGCTCGACGCGCATGCCGCGCGAGGCTGGCTGAATGTCGATATCCACCGGCATATCCTGGCCTATCGCGGGTTTCAGCTGCTGTCCTGGGCGGCGCGCTGGCATCGCTTCGTGCGCTATGACGGGATGGTGTCGGTGACCCGGGCGTTCCGCGGTGCCGAGTGGCGGCGACTGATCGAGCAGGCCGGCGTGCGGGCCGAGCTGCGCTGGAGCCTGCCGTTCCGTCATCGGATCAGTCATCTCGCATGACCGCGGTGATCGTCGGCGGCGGCCTCGCGGGGGCCGCCTGCGCCACGCTGCTGGCCCGCGCCGGTCGCGAGGCGCTGGTGATTGAGCGGGAGGCGGAGCCGGCGCACAAGATCTGCGGCGAATTTTTGAGCGCCGAGGCGCATCTGCATCTCGGTCGGCTCGGTCTCGATATCGCGCGGCTCGGCGGCCATCCGATCGCGCGGCTGCGGCTGGTGCGCGGCGACCGGGTGGTGAGCGCGCCGCTGGGGTTCCGCGGGATCGGGCTGACGCGGCGGGCGTTGGACGAGGCGCTGCTGGCGCATGCCGAGGCGGCGGGCGCGCGGGTGCTGCGCGGCCACACGGCGCATCTGGTTGACGGCACCGCGGCCACCTTGCGGGTCGCGGGGCTGGCCGACATCGCCGCCGCGCCGTTGTTCCTGGCCACCGGCAAGCACGAGCTGCGCGGCCTCGCCCGGCAGCCGCGGCGGCCGCCGGAGAATCTGGTCGGCTTCAAGAGCTATTTCGCGCTGTCGCCCGACCAGCATTCCGCCCTGTCCGGCCATGTCGAGGTGATGCTGTTTCGCGATGGCTATGCCGGGCTGCAGCGGGTCGAGGGGGAGCTCGCCAATCTGTGCCTGCTGGTGCGGCGGGAGCGGCTCGACCGGGTGGGCGGCGGCCGGATGGGCGGCGGCTGGCCGGCGTTGCTGGCGGCCCTGCGCGCCGACTGCCCGCATCTCGATCGGCGGCTTGCGGGTGCGGTCGAGATGCTGGCCCGGCCATTGTCGATCTATCGCGTGCCGTACGGGCATGTGCATGCCGACACGGCTGACGAGGCGTTCCGGCTGGGCGACCAGATGGCGGTGATACCGTCATTCTCCGGGGACGGCATGTCGATCGCGTTGCACAGCGCCGCGGTCGCCGCGCGCAGCCATCTGGCCGGCGATCCGGCCCGCGTCTATCACGCGCGGATGCGCCAAGATATCGCCGCCCAGATCCGCCGCGCCGGCGCGCTGTATCGGGTGGGCCGCACCGCGCCCGGCCAGATCGCGCTGATGCGCCTCGCCGAACGCTGGCCCGGCGCGCTGCGCCTGGCCGCCCGGCTGACCCGGGTGCCCGATCACGCGGTGCGCGCCGCATTGGCCGCATGATCACCCCGCGCATCGCCCAGACGCGCGACGCGGTGGCCGCGCATTATGACGAGCTCGACCCGTTCTATCGCGAGATCTGGGGCGAGCATGTGCATCATGGGTTCTGGATCACCGGCCGGGAAACCCCGCGCGAGGCCACCGACGCGCTGGTGGACCACGTGGCCGAGCAGCTGGCGCTGGTGCCGGGCATGCAAGTGATCGATATCGGCTGCGGCTATGGCGCGGCGGCGCGGCGGATCGGCGCGCGGCATGGCGTGGCGGTCACCGGTGTCACGGTGTCCGCGGTGCAGGCGGCGCATGCGCCGGGGATAGCCCGCCATATGGACTGGCTCGGCAACGACTTCCCGGACGCGGCGTTCGCCGCCGCCTATGCGATCGAGAGCTCCGAGCACATGGTGGACAAGCAACGTTTCTTCGACGAGGCGCGCCGCACGCTGTGCCCCGGCGGGCGGCTGGTGGTGTGCGCCTGGCTGGCGCGTGACGCGCCGTCGGCGTGGGAGGTGCGGCATCTGCTGGAGCCGATCTGTCGGGAAGGCCGGCTGCCGAGCATGGGCGACGAGGCCGATTACCGGCGGTTGGCCGAGCAAGCCGGGTTTCGGGTGCGGATAATGGAGGATATCAGCCGCGAGGTGCGGCGCACCTGGACGATCTGCGCCCGCCGGATTGCCGCGCGGCTGATCACCGATCGGCGCTATGTCCGGTTCCTGGTGAATGCGCGAGCGAGAAATCGGATTTTTCTGCTGACGCTGGTTCGGCTGATCGCGGCCTACCGGACCGGGGCGATGCGGTATTGCGTGCTGGTGCTGGAAGTGCCGTGAAGGAAGGGTGTTCTTTCTTGGGAGAAAGAACCAAAGAACTTCTATCCATTGGGGTGATACTGCTGCAACCGCGTAACCCTGCCCCTACAAGGGCGAAACGATCTCCTTGATCCGCCGTCCCAGCGTCTCCAGTGAGAATGGCTTGGTGACGATGTGCATGTTCGGTTGCAGGTTGCCTTTGCTGATCACGGCGTTTTCCGCGTAGCCGGTGATGAACAGGATTTTCAGGTCTGGCAGCGTCGCCAAGGCGGCGTCGGCCAGCTGGCGGCCATTCATGCCGCCGGGC
>Ga0116226_10003138_pt1 | contig 14565 bp, 12 predicted proteins | sample S1TSphfallax_FD_89692 | JGI IMG/M metagenome (GOLD analysis project Ga0116226, IMG submission 89692) | Host-associated microbial communities from peat moss isolated from Minnesota, USA - S1T2_Fa - Sphagnum fallax MG | ecosystem: Host-associated > Plants > Peat moss > Unclassified | place: USA...
ATACCCTATCTCGGCCTCAGCAACCGGCGATTGGCTTGGGTCTTTCGTGTTAATACTGATGGCACCACCGGTGGCATTGCGCCCAAAAAGCGTACCCTGCGGCCCCTTCAAGACCTCGATGCTCTCGATATTGTTAAAGTCGAACAGTGTTGATGCTTTGTTCGAGACATAAACGCCATCGAGATAGACCGCCACCGAGGATTCGAAACCATCCTGAGATGAACTAGAGCCAATGCCTCGAATGAAAGGCAAAAACACGGCTGCGACGTCCACTGTCACGAGACCAGGGGCCAGTTCAGGAAGGTCCAGCGTTTGGCTGACACCCGAATCCTTCAGCTGATCTGCCGTCACCACGGTGATCGCGATCGGCACGTCCTCAAGGTTCTCAGTCCGCTTCTGAGCCGTTACCGTTATTTGAGGAATCTCGGCCGCCTGGACGGCGTTTTCAGGCGCCTCGGCAGCAAAAATGCCCTGAACAGGCATTAGAAAGATCGGCGCGAGCAGCGCCTTAATGCACACGCCACGACGCAACTGCGCCGCGCGGACAAGCCGCTTGTTCGTCATTTGGACATCCTCATGTTTTCTATATTTATTCTGCCGACGATGCGGCGGATATTCCTCCGTGTCAACATAAAATGACGTATAACGGTATTTTCTACCGTATAGTATAATATGATGTAAGTTTCCTTGCCTTCATGCTGATGGATCGGAGATCACGATGACGTTGACCATCAATGAGATCACGAAGATATAAAAATAGAGTTTGAAACACTGGTAAATACTAACTCTAAAAACAGATATAAAAATGGAGAGGAAAATGCCCGAGAAACCGATAGCGATAGTTACAGGCGGCGCCGGTGGCATCGGCGAGGCTTGTGTGCGACGTATTGCACGGGATTTTCGTGTTGTGGTGACCGATACGAATTTGCCGGCTGCTCAGAAAATTGCCGACTCGATCAATGGTATTGCCATCGAGGCCGATGTCGCATCCGAACGATCAGTGGCAGACTGTGTCGCATTCGCCGAGCGAGAAGTTGGACCGCTCGATGCGCTCATCATGTGCGCCGGAATTATTCAGGAACGCGCATTGTCACCCGAGGAATTTGAGCAGTCTCATTGGGACGAGGTGCAGACCGTCAACACGCGGGGCACATGGCTTGTCTGTAAAGAAATCGGCGCCAGGATGGCCCGTCGCGGACGGGGCAGTATTGTAACGGTAGCCTCGATTGCCGGACTCCGCTCATTTCCAACCCATTCCTACGCGGCGTCAAAGGCCGCCGTATTGAGCCTTACCCGCGGATTGGCGGTGGAGTGGGGGCGATCGGGTGTTCGGGTAAATTCGATCTCGCCCGGATTCACGCTGACGCCGCGGCTTAAGGAGCTGATCGAGGTGCGCAATTGGGATGTCAGCGCGATTGGCAATCAGACGGCCCTCGGTCGTTGGATTGACCCTGAGGAGATCGCAGACGCTGCTGCATTCCTGATTTCGGATCAAGCGCGCGCGATTACAGGAATCGATCTACCCGTCGATGCTGGCTGGCTCAGCAGCATCAACTGGCTCAGCTTCAATGGCATACCGCCCAGCCGCGATAGAGCATCGGGGTGATGCCCGGCTAGCGCTTCTTACCGGCCAGTTCATTGCGGGGGTCCTGAGCCAGGATCAGGTCCCAAAGCTCAAGACCGAACGGATGGTCGCGCTCCTCCGCCACATGGGCGATCAGTCCGGCGCAACGGCCGATCAACGCGATACCACGACCGAGCAGGGGATCAAGGTTCATCTCCGCCATGATTGCGCCCACGCCACCGCCGGCGTTTATGGGCAACTTCTTGCCGCGCTCGCGGTTCATGACTTGCTCCAGGGCGATCAATAGCCGCCAGTGCTTGCCAAAATAATTATATTGTTTGGCATAGTCGACCAGCACCGGAATACGCGGATCGCCGTTGACGTGAAGGTTATGGCCCAACCCCACAACATGCAGGCCCTTCGCGCGGCGTTGATCGATGACCTCTCGCGCGCGGTCCAGGACCTCTTCATTGCTTGAGTCGGCGGTCAATGAAGCTGCGCCATCCACCAGCATCTCTGCGGCGTTCTGCGCATTTCCGAGGAAAACGCTCCCCGCTCCTGATAGGCCCGCTGCCACCGCCCCCTGTAATGCCTCAGGCGCTCCCAAATAGGTCAAGCGCGCGCTTACCGCGCTCGGCGTCAAGCCATGGTCGGCGGTCAGGACCAGCAGCAGGTTGAGCATGACCTTCTCCCGCGCCTCGGGAAGCCGTCCGTAGAACAGCAAAATGATCATGTCGACGAAATCGACCTTACCGAGCAACTCGGTCGCCAAGTTTTTACCCCGAACCGTTATCGTGTCGGGCGTGGTGTAGCCAATCTCCGTCTTGATCATCGAACGCTTCCTAATGTCAATACTGCGTCGAGCGCCAGGACGCCTTGGCCGCGCTTGCCGACCCAGATCGGATTGATCTCGATATCCAGCACGGCTTGGGCTGGGTCGCTGAAAAAGTCTGATAGAGCGACAAGAAGAGCCTCAAGGGCTGCAATGTCCGAGGCGCCTTGACCGCGAATGCCCTGCAGCAGCTCAAAACAGCGTGTCTCGCGGATCATGGCGGAGGCCTGGACAGCGGTAACCGGCAGCATTCGGCGGCTGACGTCACGGAACAATTCTACATATACCCCGCCGAGCCCGAAGGTCATGATCGGCCCGAACACCGGATCGCGATGCACGCCGGCGAAAGCCTCGATACCCCCCGACGGCGCCATATGCTCGATCAGCACCCCGTCGAATGGCGCGTCGGGGAAGTGAGATTGAGCCCGCGCGACGATATCGGTCCAGGCGGTGGAGACCTGGTCGGGCGAAACCAGACCCAATTTCACACCACCGATGTCAGATTTATGGGTGATCGCGGCACAGACGATCTTTGCGACCACTGGCCCCCCGATTTCGGATAAAGCTGCGGCTGCAGCGGAGGCGTCCCGGCAAAGTCGGCCAGCGGGCACCGGCAGCCCATAGGCCGCGAGCTTCGCCTTGGCTTCGACTTCCGTAATCGTTACAGCCGGTCCCAGAGGGGCAATGTTTTCCGCCTGCAACGCCATTGGTGACCAATTCGGCTCGTCCCGTTCGAGGCGTTGGCCAAAATCTCGCCAGCGCTTGATCGCTTTGGCGGCATTACGAAGACTTCTTATGGGGACAACATCGGCGGCCACCAAATTGGCGTAGCCGGAACCCGTTCGGTCGCTCATCCACACCGGGATGATCATCGCGCCGGTCTCGGTCCGAACCCGGATGATCTCATCGCAGACGATCTCGATGAACTTGCCGTAATCCAGCGGGATGGGGAACAGGGTAATCGAGACATCGGGGTCTTCAGCAACGGCCTTGAGGGCCGGATAGAGCAAGTGCGGCGTTGCCAGAATATTGCCGCTCGTATCCAACGGATTGGCAATTGCCGCAAAGGGCGGCAGCAATTCCCGCAGAGTCGCAATGGTCTGCAAAGAGAACTGCGCCAGGTCCAATCCGGCCAAGCCAATCATATCCGCCGCTAGCGCTGCAGAGCCTCCGGACATGCTGAAGATACCGATTTTCTCGTCGCCGCGCGGGCGCCTTAAGGCAAAGAGCGAGGCTACATCCACCAACTCGTCGAGATCATCAACCTCGATGACCCCCAGTTGCTGCAAAACTGCAGCATTAACCTCTGCCGACCCGGAAATCGCCGCCGTATGAGACTGGGTTGCCGCCATGCCAGACGCCGACTTGCCAATCTTCAGCGCGACGATCGGCTTGGCGCGCCGCGCCGCATGCCGCGCCGCAGCAATGAACTTCGGGCCATCGCGCACCCCCTCCAGCACCACCGCGATGACGTCGATACTAGGTGCCTCGGCCATGTGATCGATGAAGTCGCTGGTATCGAGATCGACCTCGTTGCCGGCCGTACACCACAGGCCGATGCCGAGCCCACGATCCATCGATTGCATGATGGTCCGGCCGAGGGCACCGCCTTGGGTTACCAGACCGGTTGAGCCGGGTCGCAGGTCCGTCTTGAAAGCCGGTGAGAAGGTGAAACCCAGCCGCTTGTTGACGTTGGTGAGGCCAGGACAATTGGGGCCATAGATCCGCATTCCGGTGCCATCGGCGAGCGCTTTCATGTCCGCTTCGTTTTTCTGCCCCGCCTCGTTCACTTCACTGAAGCCTGCCGTGAAGACAATAGCAAACCGCACGCCAAGCGCAGCGCAAGCTTTCAGACTAGGCAGAACGGTCTCCGCCGGGGTGGTAATGATCGCAAGGTCGGGCGTGTCTGGCACCTCTGATATATCAGCCAGGCAGGGACGCCCGAACACCTCGGTGCGATTGGGATTGACGAGATAGAGCTCCCCGTCGAAGGCGGAGTGTGCGATCAGGTTCTCCAGAGCCCGTTGCGCGATACTGTCCTGCCGATCCGACGCGCCGATAAAGACGATCGACCGAGGATCCACCAGGCGCGTAAGATCCGCGCTCATCAGCCCATCTCCGGTCGGCGCTTCATCAGCATCAGGACGTCGCAGATACAGACAGTCTCGCCGCGCTGATTGATCGCAGAGCGCAGAAATCGAATCAGTCCACGATCCGGCTTGGATGTGGCACTTAGCTCGGCGATCTCGATCTTCACACCGATTGTATCCCCGATGAATGTCGGTTTTGGGAACGTCGCCTTAACCTCCAGCAGGCCCATCAGCGACGGCGCGAGCAAGGCATTGACTGTGGTCCGAGTGTTGAGTCCGGCGACCATGGACGCCACCAGCATTCCGTGCGCAATCCGCTGCCCGAAGGGGCTGGCCTTGGCATATTCGGCGTCCACATGCAGCAGGTTATAGTCGGCGCTCAAGGCGGCAAAAGCGACCACGTCGGTCTCGGTGACGGTCCGCGTCGCCGTCTCGTAGATGAAACCCGTCGTCAGGTCGTCCCAATAAAAGACGGTGTCGTTGAGTGCGCTAACCGCATCTGAGAATCGTGACGTCATAATTGGAGTCCAGGTTAAGCGTGATCAGGATGAGAAGCGTCCGCCAGTTACAAAGATGGTTGTCCCGGTGATATAACGGGCGTGATCTGAGGCCAGAAAAGCGATGACGCCGCCGATATCCTTAGGCTCTCCCAGGAAGCCAACAGGCGTTCGCGCAATGGCCGTCTTCGCCAGCTCGTCGAAGCTCGGCAGAGCACGGGCGCCCTCAGTGACCACGAAACCAGGAGCGAGCGCATTGACCGTGATACCGTTGCGCGCCTGCTCAAGCGACAGCGAGCGGGTGAAACCCACGATGCCAGCCTTCGCCGCCGCGTGGTTGGTCTGACCAGGATTGCCGAACAGGGAGCGAGAACTCATGTTGATCACCCGCCCCCAGCGTCGCTGATACATGTGCGGCAAGACAGCCCGACAGAAGTTAAACGCGCCCTTGAGCGTGGTGCCAATGACCGCATCGAAATCGGCTTCTTCCATTTTCAGAATGGACTTGTCACGGGCCACCGCCGCATTGTTCACCAGCACGTCGATGCGGCCATAGGTCTCCATGGCGAGCGCGGCCACGGCCATCGCGTCCTCCGACTTAAGGACGTCCGAACCGATTCCGATCGCTTCAGATCCTTCGCTTCGCAGGACCTCCGCTGTCGCGAGCGCGCTATCGACGTCGACATCGGTAATGACCAGACGCGCGCCCTCGCGCGCGAGAATGCGTGCGCTCTCCGCACCGATCCCGCGCCCAGCACCGGTGATGATGACGACGCGGTCCTCCAGACCCAGATCCATGCTTTCTCCCCTTCTCCTGCCAGTCGGCCGGCATCGCCTATCGGATCGCCGAAATGCCGAGGATTTCCCGACCGACGATCAGGGTCTGAATTTCGGGCGTCCCGTCGGGGATGGTGGCACCCGCCGTGTCGCGATAGATGCGTTCGATGGGAAAGTCGCAGGCATAGCCCATCCCACCATGGACAGCGAGCGCCATCTCGGCGACCTCATGCGCGGCACCCGTCGCGTAGAGTTTCGCCATGGAGCACTCCATGCGCGCGGGCAGCCCTTTCTCGAGGGCGGCCGCTGCCTGATAGCCCAGTGCCCTGCAGGCATGGGTGCGCACCGACATATCAACGATATGCTTCTGGATCAGTTGGTTCGCCCCGATCGGCTTACCGAACACGACCCTGGTCTTGGCATAGTCGATGGACATGTCCAAGGCCCGCTGTGCCAGGCCGGTGGATCCCATGGCCATATTCAGTTTGGCGTGGTTGATGCTGGTCAAAGCCGCCTTCAGCGCATCGCCCTCCGGGCCAAGAAGATTGCCTTTGGGCACCTTGACGTCAACCAAGGACACGGACGAGGTCCCGCTCGCCTTGACGACCATCTTGTCAATGATACGGGTCTCGTAGGGTGACTCCTCGCGGTCCAGCAGAAAGAAGGACGCCTTACCGTCGCATGTCGGGCTGAATGTCCTGGCCAGGACCAGCAGCAAATCTGAAGCATGCCCGTTGGTGATCCAGATCTTCTCGCCATTGAGCAGATAATGGTCACCCTTGTCCTCCGCTTTCGTGAGGATAGCCGAAGGATCTGATGCCCCATGAGGCTCGCTCAGCGCATTTGCCACCTGTTTCTCGCCCAGCATGGCGGGCTTGAGAAACTGTTCCTTCTGCGCTGGCGTGCCGAATTTGCTGACGATCCGCAGGAAGGCATTGGTGATGCTGACGGTCGTGCGCAACGATCCCCAGCTATAGCCCAATTCCTCCATCATCATCGCCCAGGTGATGAAATCCACGCCGAGACCGCCATCCTCCTCCGGTAATTGGCCGCCCTGATAGCCGAAGGGAATGAGACCACGGATGACATCGAGCGGAATCGCATGCGCCAGCTCGCAGTCAAGGATTTGGGGCTCCACTTCCTTGGTCAAATATTTGCGGATGGAGTCGCGAAGGTAAATCTGGTCTGAATCGAGATCGACGCTCATCAAGGCCTCAATGGAAAGAATGGCTAAAATTTCGCAGGTAATCGGGCGCCGGCAAGGCGGACATGCTAGGGCGCGACTGGATCCTCATCATGTTTTTTATACCACATGTTATTTTTTTATACTAATTGGTATCACAGTCGTCAAGTCTCATCCAGCCGGGGGGGGGACGCGACCGCTCTAAGTGCCCGGCTCGGCAATGGCAGATGCCGCCGCGTTTGCAGCCAAATTCGCCGCGGCGGCATCGCGCGCTCGTCCCCTTGCGGCCGCCAAGGGGGATGGCAGAGAAACGGGGAGGAGAAAAAGCCCCGCGAGCGGCGCCAGGCAAGCAAAGCTGATAAAAAGAAGCTCATAACCGCCGGTTCGATCAAAGACGACACCCGCGAATCGCACGGTCATCAATTGCAGCGGCAGGTGAACCGCGAAGGTCAGCCCGAGCGCCGCGCCATAGCTCCGGGCACCGAATCGCTGCCCGATCGACGCGTACCAAACGGGCATCGTCGCTCCGATGCCCAATCCCGCCGTCGCGCAGGCTACCAAAAGCGCCGTGTGGGATGGGTGAGACGCTAAAATCAGCATAAACACGACTGTCACAACGCTGACCGCCGCCATCAACCAGCGCTTATCGATGCGGTCACACAGATAACCGGATCCTATTTTTCCGCAAAAGGCGACGGTTGCGATGGTCGCCATGAGGTTCGCCGCCTGGTCGGCAGAGAGGCCCCGCAACCGACCGTAAGGCACCAGTGAGGCGTACAAAGCATAGTCGATTGACATCAGCGTTCCCGACGCGAGCGCAATAAGCCACAGGTCGCGGGACTTGAGGAGTTTGATCCATGGATAAACCTGATCATCCGCGACGATCTGTGCCTGCTCGACGGCGCTTGCTTTGACGCCATCGATCGGGACCCCAACATCAGAAGGACGATTACGGATGACCAGGAGGGCGAGAACCGCTACCAACACGCCTTCAAAGACACTGTAACTTCTCAGCGTCAGGCGCCAGCCGACATGCTCGATAAAATAGGAGAGTGCCTTCACGACCACCACGCCGGCAACGGAGGTGGACAGAGCGGCGATGCCCAAGGCTCTTCCGCGCCTCGCATAGAACCAGCGGGAAACCATCGTTGACGTCATCAAATGGCTGGAACTGATGGCGCATAGGGAAACGGGAAAGGCCAGCAGACCGAAGATCAGCAGCGGCGACTTCGCGAAAGATATGGCAATCAGGCCAGCGGCAAACCCGAGGACGCTGGCCGCCATCACCAGCCGTGCCGAGACGCGATCAAGGACCCACCCCATAAATGGCGCGCCCAATGACATGCCACCAATAATGGTCATGAGACCAATATTGGTGTCCGCCCGGGAGAGCCCGAACTCTGCGCTTACGGGGATCACGAATAAGCCAAAACTATAGGACGTTAGCCCGATCGTCAACATTTGCGCAATGAAAACGACAGCGAGTATGAACCATCCATAGTAGAATCTTGCTTTCTTGGCACTGGAAATTTCGAGATTCATTACGTCACCTCTCCATTTTTGCCTTACCGGCTTATCGCTTTTTTCTACATCTGTTTTCTTTTTACAGGCGCTACATCCTTGAATAGAAGCCTCTATAATGACGGCCAGACGCCACCGGACACGGACAGGATTTCGCCTGTGATGAAAGACGATTCGTCGCTGCCCAGAAACAGCGCTGCGGCTGCGATTTCATCGGGCTCGCCGAGACGCTTCATCAGATTTCTGCCGCGCAGTTCAGCCAGTTTCGCCGGCTCCATGGCGTTTGCCGCGCGCGTGTTGATGATGCCCGGGGCGATGACATTGACCGTGACGTACGGGGCAAATTCCAAGGCCATGACCTTGCTCAAAGAGACCAAAGCGGCTTTCGAGGCGGAGTAGTCGGCATGACCGATCTCGCCGGCAAAATCGATCGAGGCGATATTGACAATACGGCCATACTGGTTCGCGAGCATTTGGGGAGCCAAGGCACGCGTCAAATACCGCGTGGCATTCAAGTTGACGGCGAATGTCCCGGTCCAGCGTTCATCATCGATTTCCAGGAAAGGGCGATAGAATATCTTATCGTGAATTCCCCCGACCACATTGACCAGGACGTCCACGCGAGAGAACTTTTCCAGCGCGGCGCGCGCTAGCGCCGCAGCTTCGTCAGCCAAGGTCACGTTACCGCGCAAGGCCAGAATGGACTGGCCTTCGCCGGAAATGGCCTCAATGTCAGCCGCCGCCTCGGCCAACCGGGACCCAGATATATCGTTGATGACGAGTGTGGCGCCCTCCCGCGCCATGCGCTTGGCGATCGCGCGCCCCATCGGTCCGCCTGCACCGGTAACCAGCGCAACTTTGCCGGCCAACTGCTTTTCACCCGGCTTTTGCATACTCTCCCCTCTTTATCATGTCTGTATTACGGGACTATTTCGCACTCTATTCAACTAATGCATGCTGGTATTTGGGGCAGTTTGTTGATAACGAATTCGCGCTTTCTCCTGCGAACATTTGTTTAGTAGATTGGTTTCAGCGGCATGCAGAAGGCGCGAAGCAGCTGACGGAGGGCGACTCGGATTTCGTGAAACGGCCGACACGGTTCCCCGTGCTGCTGGAGCAGCAGCATTGACGCGGACGCATGGCCGGTTCATGTGAAACACTGAAAATTGGCGTTCCCTTTTTTGTTTTTTAGCTGTGATTTAGCGTTCAAAAATAATACTGTTTGGTATGTATATCAAGCTGTTTGGAATTGTTTTATTCGAAAGAGGCATAATCCAGAGCACGACGTCGCGTCAGGCGACGAACGCATGGTGCTTTGCCTAAAGTGCAACTGATTTTGAGAAGCGGAGTGTTGGCATATGCGTGACGAGGTACGAGAGTTCAAACGTGATCGTATCCTGATCGAGACAATGAAGCTCTTCTATGAGCGAGGATTCCAGGGCACCAGCATCGATGCGATCGCCGAAAACCTGAACGTCACCAAGCCCTTCATTTACACCTATTTTCAAAACAAGCATGCGCTTCTCGAAGCACTCTATGAGCGCTCAACGAAGAACCTCATTGCCGGTGTAGACGAGATATTCGGGTTGGACCTGCCTCCCGATGAACTGCTGCGCCATTTGATCGAATTTTACGTCCGGCAAAATATCGAAAACCGCGAACTGACCGCGATCTTCTTGAATGAGGAGCGGAATTTGCCGACGGAGAGCCTCGAGAAACTCCGCAGCCAAAACCGCAGTTTCGATCACAAGCTGACTGATCTTATCCGCAAGGGTGTGGAGACCGGCGTCTTCGTCGTCGAAGATGCGACCGTTGGATCGATGGCCATCAGCGGCATGGTGCGTTGGGTCTATCGGTGGTTCAACCCCAATGGACGCATCGGCGTAGAAGAGCTATGCCGTCAAATGTCGCTACTGGCCCTAAACTTAGTTGGCTATACCGGAGAAAAAACAAAAAAACGACGGCAAACCACTCGGCCTAAAGCCACATTGAGCGCATAGATTAGTCATCCATTGACCAATTTCCTACGCGGCCTGTTTCTTGGTTTTGAAATGCGGCATGATTTCCTGAGCGAAGCGCTGCATCATGGAGTGACGAACGCTTCTCGGTACGCCGGGCGTGCCATTGCGGATGATGAAGTGATTGAAGCCGAGATCGACCAAGGCCTCTAGCCGCTTGCGGATGGTGTCCGGCGTCCCGATCAGGTTCAGGTCGATCTGGGGATCGAGATTGTCCGGGTTGGTATAGAGCTTGAGACGGTTCATCATCTTACCCGTCTCCTGATAGCTCGGCATATCCTTCCAGATATCATTCTCGGAATCGTAGTGATCGACCTGCACCTGATAATAGATGGGCAGATAGTGCTTAGCTTGCGCGCGCGCCTCTTCATCGGTGTCAGCGATGTAAACTTGGGTCATCAGCGGAAGGACCGCATTGTCACTCCCGCCCTGCTCAGCGCTGGCCTTCTTCCAGTCGGCGATGATGCCGGCCAGGACCTCGTGGCTGTAATTCAGCAGCGATAGCGGCGCCAGACCCAGGGAAGCCATGATGGCCGCACTCGACGGGCTGCTGACAGCGCCATAGAAGTTCGGCCGGCGCGCCCCCAGCTGAGGCCGCAAGGTGATCGGCTTTTCAATCTTATGGAAGCGGCCATCATAGGTGAAGGGCTCTCCCTTCAGTGCCGTACGAACGATATCCCAGCATTCCTGAAAGCGGTCGCGAGCTTCCTCCATCGGAATGCTGAGCGCATCATATTCGAACTTCGCCGTGCCCCGTCCCATGCCGATATGCAACGGGCCCTTCGAGAGCAACTGCAGCATCGCGATGTCTTCCGCCAGGCGCAAGGGATTGTACCAGGGCAACACCATCACCGAAGTCCCCAGGCCAAATCCGGGGCACAAGGTCGCGACATGGGACAGAAACATCAGGGGATTGGGGGTCGGATAATAATCCGAGAAGTGATGCTCGATCATCCAACCGGCGCAATAGCCGAGATCGTAGCCGATCCTCGCATCGGCCAGAGCCTCCGCGTACAGCGCCGAGTCCGACGTGCCCGCGCGTTCGACCGGGGACAACTGCATGGCAAATTCGACTTCTTGCATCGCTCCGCTCCCTAGACATACTTCTTATAAGGAGATAATACTCATTGGTATGAATTTTCGTCAATCAATTTCCCGCACGATCCCCGAGGTAACGCGGGCTAAGGAGCCAACAAATATGTCCAGCCCTGGCCTCTTGATGGCGAAGGAACTTGAAGAGGCCCACTTCGCCGCAGCAGCGCTCCCGAAGGAGGGATTCGATATCTCAGCCTTGCGCCGGGCAATCGGCGATATCGGACTCGACATGCCGCCCGGGGTAAGAATTCAGCCTGCGGAAACCGCGAATTGCCATTGGGTGACGACTCCGATTTCCGACACGAAGCGACGTATCGTCTATTCGCATGGGGGCGGTTTCGTCGCCGGCGGCCTTCCGTCCCACCGGACGCTGCTGGCTTGGCTCGCCTACTACGCCAGCGCGAGTGTCTTGTTTGTCGATTATACGCTAGCTCCCGAGGCTCGGTTTCCGACTCAGCTGCACCAAGTCCACGATGCTCTGGCATGGGCGGCCTCAAACGGGCCCTCGGGCGCTTCAGACGCTGCAGGCCTCTTTATTGCCGGCGACTCTGCGGGCGCCGGCATCGCCCTGGCCGCGCTGCTGATGGCGCGCGCGAACGGCGCGCCGTTGCCTGACGGAGCACTATTCTTTTGCGGCATGTTCAATCTGGCCCATGCCAGTTCGGCTTTTATACAGGCCGCGTCTCGGCGGCAAAGTATGGTCGAGGCTTACCTGGGTGATCTTGCCCTGGTGGAGGATCCGCTTGCCTCACCGATCCGGGCCGATCTCGGCGGGCTGCCGCCGTTGCTCGTGCAGACCGGCACCATGGACGGATGCCGCGCCGACAGTGCAATCCTCAGCGAACGCGCCAAGGCCGCAGGCGTGCCGGTCACGTTGCAGGTTTGGCAGGACACCTTTCATGTCTGGCAACGTTTTGCCCCATTGGCACCCGAAGCCGACGAAGCCCTGCAAGCAGCGGGGCGCTTTATCGCCGAGCAAATAGGGTCTTAATCGATGCAAAGCTTTTCCGTTTTTCCCTTCGAGTGCCCAGCCGACCTTCCGGCCTTGCGCGCCGAAGTGCGCAATTTTATCCATCGCCATCGGCCTGCGGGCGATCCCACGAGGCAACTCAATTGCTGGGCCGTTCCAGATGCCGCATTCAGCCGGGCGTTGGGCGCGGCCGGCTATATCGGCATGACATGGCCCAAGCGTTATGGCGGCCACGAGCGTCACCCGCTTGAACGCTACACCGTTCTTGAAGAACTGTTGGCCGGTGGCGCCCCGGTGGGGCTGCATTGGATCGCCGATCGGCAAAGTGGGAATCTACTGCTTCGTTACGGCACTGAGGAGCAGCGACAGCGCTTTCTGCCTGGTATCGCAGCGGGCGAGATCTATTTCTGCATCGGCATGAGCGAACCTGGTTCCGGTTCGGACCTTGCCTCGGTGCGGACCCGGGCCGACAAGGTCGAGGGCGGCTGGCGCGTCAACGGCCAAAAGATCTGGACCACGTTCGCCCATCATTCGCAGATGATGATCGGCTTGTTCCGTTCCGAGCCCGGCTCTGTTCGACAAGCGGGGTTGACCCAGTTTCTTGTTGATCTCGCGACACCCGGTATCACCATCAGGCCCATTCGGGACCTGGTCGGAGGGACTGAATTCAACGAGGTCTTCTTCGACGACGTGTTCATTCCAGACAGCATGCGTGTCGGCGAAGCGGGAAACGGATGGAAGCAAGTGACCGCCGAGCTATCGCTCGAACGATCGGGACCCGAGCGCTATCTCTCCAGCTTCGGACTACTGGTCGAGTTCATTCGGGTTTCCGGCGCCGACCCCGACCCCATCAGCCAAGCGCTGATCGGCCGCCTCGCCGCCGAACTTTGGACACTGCGCCAGATGTCACGATCGACCGCAGCCAAATTGGCCGCCGGCGACGACCCGATCCTCGAGGCGGCCATCGTCAAGGACCTCGGCAATCTCTATGAACAGACGATGCCGCGCGCCATTCGATCGGCAATCCAGGGAACGGACGATCTCTCCATCGACAGCGATTTCGCCCACATGACCGCACTCCTGCTGCAAATCTCGCCCTCCTTTTCGCTACGCGGCGGAACGCGGGAGATTTTGCGCGGTATCATCGCAAGAGGACTGGGACTGAGATGAGCGAAAATCATTCCATGTTGGTCGAAACGGCGGAACGCCTGTTCGCCGATCTGACGGCAGACCCAACGATGGCGTTCTCCGACCTGTGGGAAAAAATCGTCGCGATAGACCTGCCGTCGCTCTTGGTCCCGGAAGAAGCCGGCGGGTTCGGCGGCGACTGGCTCGACGCGGTCGCAGTGCTGAGACTGGCCGGGTATTACGCGCTCCCGGCGCCCCTCGGTGAAGCGATCATTGCCACCCGCCTTGCCGCCGACAGCAGGTTCCCAGCGTCCGAAGGCATGACCAGTATCGCCGCCATGGTCGACGGTACCATGTTGGATGATCGTTTCAGTGGGCACCTCAAGGCCGTGGCCTGGGGCCGCTCCGCAACGCATATCGTCGCCTCGCTGAACGGCCAAGTAATCCGCTTGCGACGGGCGGATGCAACGGCAATCCATCCGTCGCAGAGTCCGGCCGGCGATCCTCGAGATACGCTCGAATTCAGGGATGCACCGCTCGACCATGCGCCAACAGCCGAGGACATGTTCAGCCAGGGCGCCCTGATCCGGACGGCGCTGATTGCCGGCGCGCTGGACGCAGCCCTAAGCCGGTCGGTCAGCTACGCGAACGAGCGGGTACAGTTCGGCCAGCCGATCGCCAAATTTCAGGCGGTGCAGCAAAACCTGGCGGTCTTCGCTGAAGAAGCTGCAGCGGTCAATTGCGCGGCGCAGGCAGCCGCGCGAGCGATGGACCGAGGCAAAGCGGCGTTTGAGATTGCCGCAGCCAAATATAGGGCTGGGATCGCGGCCGACATTGGCCACGCGACCGCCCATCAGGTCCACGGCGCAATCGGATTCACCGGAGAGTAT
>Ga0116226_10003139_pt1 | contig 14562 bp, 12 predicted proteins | sample S1TSphfallax_FD_89692 | JGI IMG/M metagenome (GOLD analysis project Ga0116226, IMG submission 89692) | Host-associated microbial communities from peat moss isolated from Minnesota, USA - S1T2_Fa - Sphagnum fallax MG | ecosystem: Host-associated > Plants > Peat moss > Unclassified | place: USA...
CCTGATAGTACGGCTCGAACTCATCGTAGCTCACCGGCCACGCAGGCGAGATCCCATCCGGGTGGCTGATCTTCGCGAAATCCCGCTCCCGCAGACGCAGCAACACCGCGCCGTACACCTTGCTGTTGCCGCCGACGAAGTAATGCAATCCCGGGTGAAAGCTCTTGCCATCGGCGCCATACCAGGTCTCCGGCGCCTGATAGCGCGCATCGATGAACACCGCCTGGCTATCCCAATTCTCGCGCTCGCGCGGCAGGTAATCGCCGCGCTCCAGCAGCAACACGCGTTTGCCGGTCTGCGCCAACCGCCAGGCCATGGTCCCACCGCCCGGACCGGAGCCGATGACGATCACGTCATAGTGAGTGTCGATCTCAGCCACCCGTCGCGAAGCCGGGATACAGCGTCATTCCACCGTCAACGAACAGCGTCGCACCGGTGACATAATCGGCCGCATCCGAAACCAGCCACACGGCGGCGCGCGCGATATCATCGGGTTCGCCGATGCGTTTGTAGGGAATCAATGTCATCAGGTCCTCATACGCCTGCGTGGTGCTCCAGGCTGAAGTATTGATCGGCGTGCGGATCGCGCCGGGGGCGATGCTGTTGACGCGGATCCGATGCGGCGCCAGTTCCTGGGCGATACTGCGCATCAACATCATGATGCCGCCCTTCGAGGCGGCATAGTTCGCATGTCCGGCCCACGGAATCTCCTGATGCACCGAACTCATGCAGAGAATCTTGCCCGCGGCCACGGAGATACGTGGGTCGACGCCGCGGCGTTTGAATTCCCGGGTCGCCGCGCGCGTGCAGAGGAATTGCCCGGTCAGGTTGACATTGATGACGGTGTTCCATTGCTCGAGCGTCATCTGATCGTAAGGAGAGTCACGCTGGAGTCCCGCATTGCTCACGGCCACATGCAACGTTCCAAAATGCTCGATGGCCTTCGCGAACATCGCATCGACCTCCGCTTCCTGGCTGACATCCGCGTGGATCGCGATGGAGCGCCGCCCCATCTGCTCGATCTCATGCGCCACCGCCTCTGCATCGGCCGGATTGGTCACGTAGTTGACGACGACATCGGCGCCGGCGCGCGCGAGTCCCAGGGCCACGGCCTTGCCGATCCCGGAATTGGCACCGGTCACGAGCGCCGACTGCCCGGCGAGCACGATGGGATAGTCGAGGGTCGGAAGCGGTCGGGTATTGGGGGACGCCGGAGCCGCGGGATCCTTTGATGCTTCGTTCATGGTGCTCCTCGTTTCAACCTGCACTGGATGAGGATGCCAGCATGCCATAGACACCGGGTTCATCGTCACCGCTCTTCGGTATGAACATCGTCGAAGTTCCGCGCCGGCCCCGCAAACTGCTAAGGTCACCCCAATGAGCATCACTGCCGAGCCCGACGAACCCTTGTCAGTGGAGGACTACGCGATCATCGGCGATTGCACCACGGCGGCACTGGTGGGCAAGAACGGCTCGATCGACTGGCTCTGCCTGCCGCGCTTCGACAGCGGTGCCTGCTTCGCCGCGTTGCTGGGTCATGCGAAGCATGGCCGATGGCTGATCGGACCGACTGCCGGGAGCAAACGCGTGACCCGGTCCTATCAGGACGACACACTCGTGCTCGAGACCGTGTTCGAGACCGAGTCGGGTTCGTTCGCGCTGATCGACTTCATGCCCATCAACCAGCCGGCCACCTCACTGGTACGAATCGTCGAGGGGCGGCGTGGCGTGGTCGACGTGCACATGGACTTGAAGGTGCGGTTCGACTATGGCTCGTCGGTCCCCTGGGTGTCGCGCCTCGAAGACCAAACGGGAATCCAGGCCATCGCCGGGCGAAATCTCGTGACGCTGCGCGCTTCGGTGCCATTATGCGGCGAAGACCTGTCGACCACCGCGGACTTCACGATCTCGGCGCAGCAGCGCGAATGGTTCATCCTATCCTATGGCCCATCGCACCGCCCGCCACCGGCCGGCCTCGAAGTGACCGCGGCACTCGCCGACACGCTGACGTTCTGGCGCGAATGGTCGGGCCGTTGCACCTATCACGGCGCGCGGCGTGAGGCCGTGATGCGCTCGCTGCTCACGTTGAAGGCACTCACGTTCTCGGAGACCGGCGCCATCGTGGCCGCGCCCACGACCTCGCTACCCGAGCAACTGGGCGGACCCCGCAATTGGGATTACCGGTACTGTTGGATCCGGGACGCGACCTTGACGTTGGCCGCATTGATGGGCGCTGGCTACTTCGAAGAAGCCAGAGCCTGGCGCGAGTGGCTGCACCGTTCGCTCGCCGGCACGCCCGATGACATGCAGATCATGTACAGCATCTTCGGTGACCGGCGCCTCGATGAGTGGGAAGTACGCTGGCTGCCGGGCTATCAAGGCGCGGCACCGGTGCGCATCGGCAACGCCGCGTCGGGCCAGCTGCAACTCGATGTGTGGGGGGAGATGATGGGCGCGCTGCATCTGGCGCGCGAGGGCGGACTCGCGGCCTGGCCATCGGGTTGGCCGATGCAGCGCCAGGCGCTCGAGCGTTTGGAGGCCATTTGGATGCAGCCTGACGACGGCATTTGGGAAGTGCGCGGCGGCCGCCGAAATTTCACGCACTCGAAGGTGATGGCGTGGTTGGCGTTCGACCGCACCATCAAGGACGCGGAGAAATACCAACTCGAGGCCCCGTTGGAGCGCTGGCGCAAGACCCGTGATGAAATTCATCGCACGGTCTGCGAACGCGGCTACAACAGCAAGCGCAACACGTTCACGCAAAGCTTTGATGGTGAGGAACTCGATGCGAGTCTGCTGCTGATCCCCCAGGTCGGCTTTTTGCCGATCAGTGACCCACGAGTGACCAACACCATCGCCGCCGTCGAACGCGAGCTTCTGGTCGATGGCTTCGTGCGGCGGTATCGCACCGCGAGCGGCGCGGATGGGATGGCCGGCGGCGAAGGCGTTTTCATACCCTGCAGCTTCTGGCTCGCCGATGCCTACCAGTTGCAGGGCCGCCATGCCGACGCGAGAGCGCTGATGGATCGGCTGCTGGCACTGCGCAATGATGTGGGACTGCTCAGCGAAGAATACGATACCGCCGCACATCGCCAGGTCGGTAATTTCCCGCAGGCATTTTCCCATATGGCCTTGGTGCACTCGATCTTGGTGCAAGATGGTCAGGCGCCGTTGGTGGATCAGATCACCGCGACCGTGGTGGCCGCGGATGCGCCCGCCGCGAACCGGGCGCGTTGAGTGCACGCGCCGGAGGCGGTGCTCGGCATCGGTATCACAGTCGCGGCACGCGGCCTGCTCGTGCTGCTGTTTCTGCCGTTCAGCGCTTTGGATAAACTGCTCAACTTCCAACAAGCGGTAGGACAAGCGCAACAGGCGCTACCGAGCCGCGGGCTGGCGCGAAGCCTCATCGCCATCGGCTTCTGTATCGAAGTGCTGATGTCCGGCGCGATCCTCACAGGGATTGCCGATCGAGCGGCGGCGGTCGTGCTCGCCGCCTACTGTGTGGCCACCGCCATTTTGTGGAAACAATTCTGGAAGGCAGCGGATTTCAGACTGCGCGGTGCCAGCCGCGGCCGCGACACTTTTTGGGATTTTCTGAAAAATCTTGCGCTCGCAGGCGGTTTCCTGATGCTGGCGTCGGGGGGCGGCGCCAATGGAGTGCGCACGTTCTTGCATGCACCGCTGGCATCTTCCGATCCGTATCGACTGACCACCTCGTCCGGAGACTCTCGATGAGCACCGTTCAAACACACGCTTCTCTCGCGCCACCCCAGGTGCCTTACTGGCACCTCTGGACCGACAGCGATGGCATCAGCCACCAGACCCGCTGCGCGATGACGGAGTTCGAATTACAGTCCATGCAGCCGCCCGCCGCTCCGCAATGGCAGGGCGCCCGGCGATCCGGACCGATGACGGTGCTGATCACCGTACAACCGGTGGGATGGATCGGCGACTGGCATGAAAATCCCAAGCCGCAATGGATCGTGCCCTTATCAGGACGTTGGTTCGTCGAATCCATGGATGGCACTCGCGTCGAACTGGGCAGCGGCGAGCTCGCCTTCGGGGGTGACCAGCACTGCCGCGAGGTCGACGGCAAGCGCGGGCATCGCTCGGGTACCGTCGGGGATGAACCCGCGGTGCTGATGGTCGTCCAGCAGAGCGGCAGCGCGCCGGCCGCACCGGCGTGCGCCTTCCGGTAGAGCCGTGGCGTTCGAGATCAGCGATCCGCGCTTCGCGCACTATGTGCTCGACAACGCCTCGCTCGAGGTTCTGGCCGACGGTTTCGCCTGGCTCGAGGGCTTGGTCTGGATGGGCGATGCGGGCTGCTTGCTGTTCCAGGATCTTCCCCGCGATCGGACGTTACGGTGGATCGAAGACGTCGGCGTTTCGGTCTACCGTCAGCCCTCGGGTTTCGCCAATGGGCAATGCCGCGACCGTGAGGGACGGCTCATCACCTGCTCGCACCGTGAGCGCTGCCTGTTCCGCACGGAACTCGACGGCCACGTCACGCGGCTGGTCGACTCGTATGACGGGAAGCGCCTGAATTCGCCGAATGATGTCGTGGTCAAATCCGATGGCACGATCTGGTTCACCGACCCGCTCTATGGAATACAGAACGACTACGAGGGCGGTCGGCAGCACTCGGAACAACCCCCGGCGCTGTATCGCTTCGACCCCGTGAGCGGCGACCTCTCGGTCGCGGTTGACGATTTCGACGGACCGAATGGCCTCGCCTTCTCGCCCGACGAACGCCGTCTCTACGTCTCAGAGACTGGCGATCAAACCACCGAGGAGCCGCGCCAGTACATCCGCGTCTTCGATGTCGATGAACGCGGAACCCTGCGCGGTGGCGACATGTTTCATAAAATCGAACCGGGTTACGCGGACGGCATGAAAGTCGACGAGGACGGCAACCTCTGGTCGAGCGCCGCCGATGGCGTGCATTGCCTGTCGCCCGAGGGTCGCTTGCTCGGCAAAATCCTCATCCCTCATCGCGTGTCCAATCTCGCCTTCGGCGGCCGCGCGAGGAGCCGGCTGTTCATCGCCGGATCCCGCACGCTGTATGCCATCTATCTGAATCGCCGCGGGGCGGGCTGGCCGTGATGCCGCACGGGGAGCCTAAGGCGCGAGGTGACGCGTGGCGGGCGGGACATATCGCCGGATTCGGCCTGACGACGCCGAATGCGCCGCGGCTTGCCGAATTCTATGCGGCGGCGTTCGACTGCCGATGCGGCCCGAGCGAGCGGCTCGACAGCGCGGAAGTCCAAAGCATGCTGGGCATCGCCTGCGCTGCACAGCGCACGCGTCTGACGGTGGGTGCAGAGGTCATCGAACTGCTGCAGTTCGATCATCCCGGCTCGCCCTATCCCACCCATCACTCGCCGGTCGAGCGGACCTTTCAGCACCTCGCACTCGTCGTCGCCGATATGCATGAGGCGCTGCTGCGTCTCGAGGGCACGGCCGGTTGGTCGCCCATCTCCCGCTCGGGACCCCAGCGCCTACCGGCATCGTCAGGGGGTGTGACCGCGTTCAAGTTTCGCGACCCCGATGGGCATCCGCTGGAATTCTTGGAATTTCCACCGACGCACATGCCTGCTCGCTGGCGCAGCAGCCGCGGCATCACGAGCCATGGCATCCGAGGTATCGACCACTCGGCCATCAGCGTAGCCGACACGGCCGCGAGCACCGCTTTTTATCGCAACCTCGGCTTTGTCCCGACGGCTCGAACGCTGAACCAAGGTGAGGAGCAGGCCGCGCTCGACGGCATTGCGGATCCTCATGTCGAAGTGACTTCCCTGACGATACCCGTCCACCCTACACCGCACCTGGAACTGCTGTGCTACCGTAGCAACGCTGCGCGAGGCAGCGGCGCCGCCGCCGCCGCCAATGACGTTGCGGCCACCCGGATCCTGATCGCCGTCGAAGCTGGCCGCGCAGACGACTCGGCAGTAGCATCCATGATCCAAGATCCCGATGGCCATCGGCTGCTCGTCGTCGCTTCGCCATGGCCTTCAGCGTGATTTAACGGGCCGGATCACGACCGCTCGCGCTAGTCGGCCAACCGGTAGTGCACCTCGTTGGTCCGCCAGAACCACGGGGTCCACGGCGGATTGTAAAAGGCGTAGATCGGCGCCGAGGCCGGTGTGAGATGGTGCTCGGCGAGGAACGTCAGCAGTTGGCGCTGATGCTCCTGTAAGTTGGCGTCGGTCCAAAAGCCTGAGAAGGAGATCACCGCCACTCGCTGGGCAGGCACCTCGCTGAATCGAATCCCAGGCTGGTCGGCCTGCGGAAGACTCGCGCGCGTATATCCCCCCGGCATGATGAAGGACACGTCCCAGCCGGTCACCGCGCCTGCGGTCGCGGTGACGCCCACCGGCTCCGCCGGCATCTGCAGCACCGGCGCCGTCATCGCGATCTTCGTCTGGCTGCGATTGCCGCCGAATATATAGTGCGCGAGCGTGCGGAAGCCCTCGCTCACCGCCGCATCGCGTGTGCCCGACACGTGCACCGTGGCCTCGAGCAGCGGCGGATAGTCACGGATCTGAAAGGGCTTGCTGTCGAGTTCGACCCGATACGCCGGAGTTTCAACCGCCATGCACACGCCTCCGCCCCACAGACACACCATGACCACGATGAGAATCCGCATGCCGGGTGCTGCCATGTCTTAGTGTACCCTTGAAAACGCTGCAACCACCGCCACCCTGGAGTCGTCATGCTTCGATTATTTCGACTTTGGCGGATGGGCGGCAGCGACCTGCGCTTATTGTGGTTTGCGCTGCGCCATCCCGATCGGCCGGCGTGGTTGCTGCCGGCGGCGGCGCTGCTGATTCTTTATGCAGTCGATCCGCTCAATTTTGCGCTGCCGCTGTTCGGCGTGGTCGACGATCTCGTGCTCCTGCCGCTGTTGCTGCATCTGATCCTGCGATTCCTGCCGCTGCCGATTCGGACCGCGGCGGCGCTACGTGGAGGGACTGGCCGCCAATGACATGAGCCAGTCGCGACAGGCCTGCACGGCACGGCTCGAACGCTGCGGGCGCTCCGGCGTGACCACGAAATAGGAATTATCATCGGCAAACTCACGCAGGATGGCGGGCACGAGTCGCCCCGTTGCAAGATAAGCGCCCAAGAACAACCGATGCGCGAGCGCGCAGCCAACACCGCTCGCCGCCAGTTCCAGCGCCGCGAGTGTGGTGTCGACCGTGGTGCCGACGCAATGGGTGCCCAGGCTGGCAAACCCCAACCCTTGTCTCACCTTCAGCCAGTGATTCTCGTAACCCATGATATGGATCAAATGCTGCGCAATGAGGGCGGCCTCTTCGCCACGTTGTCGCGCCGCTTGCAGTAGCGCAGGACTGCACACCGCGAGAATGGGTTGATTGAGCAGATGCTCAGCGCGGTAGCCATGCCAATGGCCCATGCCATAACGAATCTCGAGGTCGGTGGCATCGTCGGGTGCGGGGTTATCCCAAATCACCGAGGCGAGCCGAATGTCGATGGCGGGGTGTGCCACACTGAAGGTCGACAGTCGCGGCGCCAGCCACAGGGCTGCCAGCGACACCGGCGCATGGAGGGTCACCTGCACGCGCTCCGAGCCACCAAACAAGCCCACCGTCGAATCCGCCAACTCCTCGAAGGCCTTGCGCACGGGAGGCAGATAGGCGACCCCCATCGCGGTCAGCCTCACTCCCCGCGGTAGCCGTTCGAACAGCGCCACGCCGAGGTGCGCTTCGAGCGCCCGGATCTGATAGCTGATCGCGCCCGACGTGAGGCGCAGTTCAGTGGCCGCGGCGGCAAAACTCGAGGTTCGGGCGGCCGCTTCGAAGGACCGCAGCCACGCGAGATTGGGGAGGCCGACCAGCGGCCGAACGGTCGTCATACGAGGGAAACGCCCTGCGGCGGAGGCCGCATACACAAAAATATTAGGGCCAAAGATAGCAAAATCCTGGGTTGCGCCGTCAGTTGGATCAATTTATTGTGGTCTATCTTTTTCGCTCGATGAAACAAATGAAAACACACGCACGCGTGGTCATTGTCGGCGGCGGCATCATGGGGGCGAGCCTCGCGTATCACCTGGCACTCGAAGGTTGTACCGACACGCTGCTCATTGAAAAGAACGAGCTGACCTCGGGCTCAACCTGGCACGCCGCCGGCCAATGCCCGAGCATCACCGGCAGCTACAACCTGGCGAAGATCCATGCTTACAGCAACCAGCTCTATCCGCGCTTGGAATCATTGACCGGCCAGTACGTGAGCTGGCATCCAGCCGGCGGACTGCGCCTTGCCACCAACGACGTCGAATTGGCGTGGCTCAAACAGATCTACGGGTACTCGAAGAGCATCGGCTTCAACATGGAAATCGTCGGGCTCGATGTCATCAAGCGGCTGAACCCCTTCCTGACCACCCACAATGTGTTGGCCGCCGCTTGGACCACCGACGATGGCCATGGCGATCCCTCGGGTCTTTGCAATGCCATGGCGAAGGGCGCGCGTGATCTCGGCGCCACCATCGTGCGTCGCAATCGCGTCGTCGACATCCGATCGCGGCCAAACGGGGAATGGGAGGTGGTGACCCTGCAGGGCACGGTCATCGCCGAGATGGTGGTGAACGCCGCCGGCTGTTATGCGCGCCAGATCGCCGCCATGGTGGGGACCCAGGCACCCATCACCAACATGCAGCACCACTACATCGTCACGCATCCGGTACCTGAGTTCGCCGACCGCACCATCGAGATACCGGTGATGCGCGACTCCTATACCTCGGGCTACTTCCGCCAAGAACAGAAGTCCGGCCTGATCGGCGTCTACGAACACAGCGACCTGCGCGAAGCGTGGACGCCGTCCGGCATGCCGGCCTGGGAATCGGCCAATGAATTGTTTCCCGATGACTTGGAACGTATCTCGCCGTATCTGGAACGAGCCATCGAGCGCATGCCGATTTTTGGCGACGCCGGCATTCGTCGTGTCATCAACGGCGCCATTCCACATACGCCGGACGGCGCACCTTTGCTGGGTCCGGCCGCGGGTCTCGAGAACTTCTGGATGTGCTGCGGTACCTCGTTCGGCATCGCTCAAGGCGGGGGCTGCGGCAAGTACCTGGCGCAATGGATGCTGCACGGCAGTGCCGACATCAACATGGCCGAGTTCGATCCGCGCCGTTTCGGCCCATTTGCCGATGAGGAATACACGCGCGCCAAGGTGTTTCTGGACTATCGCACGACGTTCACCACACGCCGGCCGGGTGAAGAAGAGCCGGACGGTCGCCCCCAGAAGATGAGCCCCTTGTACCCGACGTTGCTCGCTCGCGGTGCCGTGCATGGCGAGACCTTCGGCTGGGAGCGACCGAAGTGGTTTTCGCTCGATGGTCGAATCGAGGATTACAGCTATCGGCGCAACAATGTTTTCGAGGTGGTTGGCGATGAGGTGCGCGCCGTGCACGAACGGGTGGGCATCCTCGATCTCACGGGGTTCGCCAAGTACGACATCTCGGGGCCCGACGCCGAAGCCTATTTGAACCGCATCGTCGCGAATCGGGTGCCGCGCAAGGTGGGTGGCATCGGGCTCGTGCATCTCCTGTCGCCGGGCGGACGCATCCTCGGTGAAATGACGGTGACCCGCTTGGCCGTGGATCGCTTCTATGCGTTGTCGGCGGCCGCCGCCGAGTTGCGCGATCTCGACGTGCTCACTCAAAGCCTGATGCCTGATGAGGCGGTGAGCGTGGAGAACGTGACCGGACGACGCGGCGTCATCGTCGTGTCAGGCCCGCGTTCGCGCGAACTGCTCGCGCGCTTGACCGGCGCGGATTTGAGCAACGAGGTGTTCCGCTGGTTGACGGCGCGCGACATCACGGTGGCCGGGCATCCGGTACGGGCGTTGCGGGTGAGCTACGTTGGGGAGCTGGGGTGGGAGCTGCATGCGCCCGTGGATTCGATGACGGCGATCTACGAGGCGATTTGGGCCGCAGGTCAAGCGTTCGGTATCGCCAACTATGGGTTGTATGCGGTGAACAGCATGCGCATGGAAAAAGGCTACAAGGCGTGGGCCGCGGAATTGACCAACGAACTTACCATGCTCGAAGCGGACATGCCGCGCTTCATCGATCTCACCAAGCCCGACTTCGTCGGCAAGGCGGCGACTCTCGCGCAAGCAGCGCGACCGCTGAAGATCGTGTATCTCGACGTGGATGCAAACGATGCCGACGCTCGGGGAGGTGAACCCGTGCTCGAAGGCGAGCAGTGCATCGGCGTCGTGACCTCCGGCGCCTATGGGCATCGCGTCAACAAGAGCCTGGCCTTTGCCTGCGTACCCCCGCATTTCGCCGCGCCCGGCCGTGCATTCGAGATCTTGATTCAAGGCGAGCGGCGTGCGGCCACCGTGCTCGCGGCGCCGGCCTTCGATCCCGACAACAGCCGGATGCGAGTTTGAACATGGCTCCCTCCCTTCCCTCGCAGGCCCGGGTGGTCATCATCGGGGGTGGCGTCATCGGCTGCTCGGTGGCCTATCACTTGGGCAAACTCGGCATCACCGACGTGGTGCTGCTCGAACGCAAACAGCTGACCAGCGGTACCACGTGGCATGCCGCCGGATTGGTGGGGCAGCTGCGGCAATCGATCAACATGACCCAGCTCGCACGCTACACCGCGGGCTTATACCGCGGCCTCGAGGCGGAAACCGGCCAGGCCACGGGCTACCGGCAGTGCGGTTCGATTTCGCTCGCCACCACGCCCGGCCGCATGGAGGAGTTGCGCCGCAATGCCTCGATGGCCAAGGTGTTCGGACTCGAAGTCAATGTCGTGAGTCCCGCCGAGATCCGTGCACTGTACCCACTCGCCAACGTGGACGACGTGATCGGAGGGATTCACATTCCGAGCGACGGCTACGCCAATGCCGTGGACATCACGCAGGCGCTCGCCAAGGGCGCACGCACGAGCGGCGTACGGATTTTCCAGGACGTCAAGGTCACGGGCATCATCCAGGATGGCAACCGGGTGCGTGGCGTGGAAACGCCGTTCGGCCGGATCGGCGCCGACGTGGTCGTGCTGTGCGGCGGCATGTGGACGCGCGATCTCGGAGCCAGCATCGGCGTCACGGTGCCCTTGCAGGCCTGCGAGCATTACTACGTGTTGTTCAAGGATGTACCGGGATTGAATCCCGACCTGCCGGTGCTGCGCGATTACGATCACTGCAGCTATTTCAAGTTCGACGCCGGCAAGCTGCTGGTCGGCGCGTTCGAGCCGCAGGCGCGACCGTGGGGCCTCGATGGCATTGCCGAGGATTTTTCCTTCGGCGAAATCGCCGGCGACTTCAACCATTTCGAACCGGTGCTCATGGATGCGATGCGGCGGGTCCCGGCGCTCGAGTCCGCCGGCATCCAGAAATTCTTCTGCGGCCCGGAGAGCTTCACGCCTGACGTGCGCTACCATCTCGGTGAGTCGCCTGAATTGAAGAACTGTTTCGTCGCCGCCGGCCTCAACTCCATTGGTCTTCAATCGGCCGGCGGAGTGGGCAAGGTGATCTCCGAATGGATCCGTGACGGGCATCCGCCGATCGATTTATGGGAGGTGGACGTTCGGCGCAACATGCCCTTCCAGATCAATCGCAAGTATCTGCGCGAGCGCGTATCCGAGAGTCTCGGCCTGTTGTATGCGACGCACTGGCCCTATCGGCAATACGCGACGGCACGCGGCGTGCGCAAGTCGCCACTGCACGACCGGTTGACCGGCGCTGGCGCGTGTTTCGGTGAGGCCTTCGGTTGGGAACGGCCGAATTGGTATGCACCCTCGGGCGCCCTGCCAGCGGGAGCGACACCGGAGTACGAGTACAGCTACGGCCGGCAGAACTGGTTCGAGCATAGCGCGCGCGAGCATCGCGCCGTGCGTACCCAGGTCGGGCTGTTCGATCAATCATCGTTCGCGAAGTTTCGTCTCGAGGGTCGCGATGCCGAACGGATCTTGAACCGCGTCTCGGCCAACGACGTGGCAGTGGCGCCCGGTAAGATCGTGTACACGCAGTGGCTCAACGATCGCGGTGGCATCGAAGCGGACCTCACCATCACCCGCCTGAACGAGCGCGCGTTTCTGATCGTCACGGGCGCGGAAACCGAAACCAAGGACTACAACTGGCTCGAGCGGCACATCCCGTCCGACGCGCATTGCGTTCTCACCAACGTCACTTCCGGCATGGGCGTGCTGTCGATCATGGGGCCGCACTCCCGTGAGTTCCTGCAATCTTTGACGCCGGCCGACCTGTCACATGCCGCCTTCCCGTTCGGCACCAGCCGCGTCATCGAATTGGGGTATGCGCTGGTGCGGGCCTCGCGCATCACCTACGTGGGTGAACTCGGTTGGGAGCTGTATGTCGCCAGCGAATTCCTGCAAGGCGTCTACGATGAATTGGTGCGCGCGGGCGCGCCGTATGGTCTGACCCACGCCGGCTATCACGCGTTGAATTCGCTGCGCATCGAGAAGGGCTATCGGCATTGGGGCCATGACATCACCGATGAGGACACGCCGCTCGAGGCGGGCTTGGGCTTCGCCGTGAAGCTCGACAAAAGCGGCGGGTTCATCGGCCGCGAGGCGCTGCTGCGCCAGCGCGATGCGGGTCAATACAAGCGACTGGTGCAATTCCAATTGAGGTCGCCGGAGCCCCTGATCTATCACAACGAGCCGATCTGGGCGGGGGACTCGCTGGTCGGCTTCATTCGTTCCGGCATGTATGGACACACGCTGGGCGCCGCCGTAGGCCTGGGCTATGTCACGGCGCCGGCCGGCACCCGCCTCGACGTGATCGATCCTGACGCGTACGACATCGAGGTGGCCGGAATCAGGTATCCGGCGCGGGCCTCGCTGCGACCCCTCTATGACCCCAAGAACGAGCGTATCAAACAATGATTCAAAGCAACCCATCAGTCGTCCAAGCTTTGGCCGACCGAACCCGCGGCGGCTACAGCCTGGACCGTGCCCTGTACAGCGACCCCGCGGTGTTCGACGCCGACATGGACCGGGTCATCGGCCGTAAGTGGCTGGTGGCGGGCCACGTCGACCGGGTGCGTAGCAGGGGCGATTATTTCCTGTTCAAGGTGGGCAACGAATCCATCATCATCGTGCGCAGCGATGAGTCGACGATCAACGCGTTCTATAACGTGTGTCGGCATCGCGGCTCATTGATTTGCACGGAGGCGCAGGGCAAGGTCGCCCGACTGACCTGCGGCTATCATGCCTGGACCTACGGCCTCGACGGCGCGTTGCTCGCGGCGCGCCTGATGCCGGCGGACTTCTCGAAGCGGGACAACGGCCTGCATCGCTGCCATGTGCGGGTGTTCTTCGGCTTCATCTTCGTGAATCTCGCCGAAGACGAGCCCGTGGATTTCGATGCCGCGTTCGCCGACCTCGCGCCCTATCTCGACTTTCACGGCTTTGCGGATGCCAAGATCGCCTACTCCAAATCCTATCCGACGTCGGCCAACTGGAAACTGATCGTCGAGAATTTCGTCGAGTGCTATCACTGCGGACCGGCCCATCCGGAGTTCTGTTCCATGCACCCGCCCGAAGCGTTGGTCGCCTTCGGTGCGGGCCCGAGCTCGGGACCCGCCGATGCGGTGGAGAAATATCTGCCGACGCTGCAGGCCTGGGAGCGGCGCGCGGCCACCTTGGGAAGACCGATCGGCAGCATCGATGATGGTCCGGGCTCCTCGCACCTGCGATTGCTGCTTCAGCGGACCGTGCGCGACGGCTATGAGAGCGAGACTCAGGATGGTCGTCCCGCCTCGTCATTGATGGGCAAGCGGTTGGGATTCGATCAGGGTCGCATGTACATGTCATTCAGCCCGTTCACCCAGGTCGTGGCGACCAATGATTTCGCGGTCCTGTTCCTGTTCACGCCGCGTGCTCCGCTGCAAACGGATGTCGATCTGTATTGGCTGGTCGACGGCAAGGCCACCGACGTCGACATCGAGAGGATGATCTGGGGCTGGGATCGCACCACCTTGCAGGACAAGGAGATCACGGAGAACAATCAGACCGGGATTCTATCGAAGCGCTACCAGCCCGGGCGCTACTCCGAGCACGAGCGGCGCGTGGTGACCTTTCACCAGTGGTACTTCGCGCAATTCGGCCATGAATTGGAGCTCGCGCACCCCGCCTGATGGGGGGTATGCCGCGAACAATCATCCATGAGCTCCATCTTTAACCGACTGAAGCCACCGGCTGAGCGCGCTCGCGTCCAGCGCGCCACTCTGACGTGCGATTTCAGCGCCGCCGCGAAAGACGATCAGCGTGGGAATGCTGCGAATGTTGAAGCGCGCGGCCGGTGCGGGGAATGCCTCGGTGTCGAGTTTGGCGAAGCGCAGCGTGGGTTCGAGCTTGCGTGCCGTGGCCTCAAAGAACGGCGCCATGGCGAGGCAGGGCCCGCACCAAGGAGCCCAGAAGTCGACCACGAGCGGAAGATCGCCGCGGCTCACGTGCTTGTCGAAATTCGCGGCGGTCAATGCCACGGGCTTGCCTTCGAACAGGGCGACATGGCACTTCGGACAGCGCGGTCCGGCGGCCAGCCGATCGGCTGGCAACC
>Ga0116226_10003140_pt1 | contig 14562 bp, 12 predicted proteins | sample S1TSphfallax_FD_89692 | JGI IMG/M metagenome (GOLD analysis project Ga0116226, IMG submission 89692) | Host-associated microbial communities from peat moss isolated from Minnesota, USA - S1T2_Fa - Sphagnum fallax MG | ecosystem: Host-associated > Plants > Peat moss > Unclassified | place: USA...
CGTCATCGCCGATCGGCATGTTGCGCCGTGCCGCCACCACCATCTGCTCCTGATAGAACGCCCGTTCGCACAAGGGCCGCAAATTCGGCGCGAACTTCGCGGGTGCCGCCAGGCTCATGTTGATCACCTTGATCCGCGCCCGCACCGCGATGCGCAGGGCGGCCACCAAATCCTCGCCTGATCCCTTGTTCCCCGGCCTGAGCACCCGCAGATCGACGATCCGTGCATTGGGCGCGATCCGCGCGATCACGCTGGCCACGCCGGTGCCGTGCCCATACGTATCGTTGTTGCCGGGCACCTCGACATCGATCGGCTGCCCATCCTCCACGCGCCGTGACGAGGTGACCCGTCCGGCCAGTGCGGGATGCGAGGAATCGACGCCGCTATCCAGCACCGCGACGTCGATCGGTTCCAGATCGCGCTGATGCAGCGTGGTGAGATCCGCTGCCAGGGCCGCCAGCAGCGCGGCACTCACGCGGCGGCCACCAGGCGCTCGATGCTGGCCAGCAAGGCGGCGACGTCGCCGAGGGCGGCGGGATTACGCCGCGTGATCGCCGCGATCGAGGCTGCGATGTCGGCCTCGGCACCCGCCAGCGCCGGCGCCATGTCGCCCAGGCCTTGCAGCCGTTGCGCCTGGTCCACCAGCACCCCGGCGATCGCGGCAAAGCCGCCGAACAGCCGCCCATCCTCGGTGGTGAACCGCTTGCCGGCGCGAAAGCTGACGACGGTGATCACGCCCACCAGCTGCTCGCCCAGCAGCATCGGCGCGGCCATCACCGCCTCCTGCACCGCCGCCGGATCGAGCCGGGCGGATTGCCGGATGTCGCGATAGGTGGGAGCGCCGATCTGCACCTCCAGCGTCGCCGCGGCGAGCCCGGTGATGCCCTGGCCCAGCGGCACGCGTTGCCCCAGCAATGTGGCTTCGGACTCGGCGTCCCCGATGGTCATGGCGAAGCGGAGATCGCCGGCCGCCTCGTCCAGCACCAGCAGCGAGCCCTCATCGGCGCCGGTCACCAGCACGCCCATGCGGATCAACAGCCGCAGCGTGTTGTCGGTGTCCGACCGCGGGGGAATGCGCAGATAGCGCTGCAACAGGGAGTCGACACCGCTCATCGCTTGCCTCCTTGCCGGATCGGCACCGGCCGCGACAGCGCGGCGGGTGCCCCCCACGGATCGCCGGCGCCCGCCACCGGCATCGCCACGCTCTCGATCTCCAGCCCCTCGACGCCGCCCACCCGGTCGCGCGCCGCCAGCAGCCGACTGAACAAGGACGGCCGCGCCGCGAGCTCCCCGGGGCTGCCGCGATCGACGATGCGGCCGTCCTCGAGACAGCACACCACATCGGCCAGCCCGCGCACCACGTCGAGATTATGCTCGACCATCACCACCGTCACCCCCGCGCACGCCTGTCGGAGGCCGGTCAGCAGCTCGCCGATGCTCATCGCGTCCACCCCCGTGGTCGGCTCGTCGAGCAGCAGCACGGCGGGCCGTCGCAGCAGCATGCGCGCGACCGCGAACAGCCGTCGCTCGCCGCCGGACAAGCCCTGGCCGATGACGCGCGGCAGCGGATGATCGAGCGGCGCCTCGCCGCCGAGCCGTACCAGAGCCGGCCACAGCCCGACGGCGCGGGCCACCGCCTCGATCTCGGCATCACCGGCCGCTTCCGCGGCGAGCCGAAAATTCGCCCGCACGCTGTCGGCGATGAACAACGGGAATTGCGAGACCACGGCGACGGCCTCCAGCAGCAGCCGTGGACCAAGCGCGTCGACCGGCTGGCCGCCGATCCGCACCACGCCGGCGGCCGGCGCGCGGAGGCCGTCGATCAGCCCGAGCAGCGAGGATTTGCCGGCCCCGGATCGGCCGACGACGGCACTCACCTGGCCGCCGGGAAACACCGTCGTGATACCGCGCAGCACCGGCGCCGCGGCATTGTCATAGGCGAACACCACATCCTCGAAGGCGATCTCCGGCGCCGGGCCGACATCGCCGGCCCCGCTGGACACCGCGGCCGGCGGCGCGTCGAGCACGGCGCCGAGCCGGGCGGCCTGCACCCAGATCATCCGCATGCCGCCGAAGAACCGGATCATCTGATCGAGCGGTTCCACCACCTTCGGCACGAAATAATAGATCGACAGGATCGCGCCAGCGGCACCGGCCCCCACGCGCACGGCTTCGGTGGCGGCATAGGCCAGGAAGCCGGCCTGCAGCAGTACGGGCATGGCGTTCTGAAACTGGTTGGCGGTTTCGCTGCGGCTCTGCGCCCGCACGCGCCGCGCCATCAGCGCACCCAGCTGAGCCGCGAACGCGCGCGATCGCTGGCCGACCGCGCCCATCAGGCGAACTTCCAGTGGTGCGCTGGCGGAATTGGCGAACTCGCTGGCCACCGCCGCCTGGGCGGTGCGCACCGCGTCATAGGCATGGCCGACGCGCCCGGCGAACCACCAGCCCAGCGGCGGCAACAACAGCAGCACCGCCACCAGGGCGAACTGCGCGGCCGGCGGCACGTCATGGATCTCGTTCAGGCTTTGCAACAGGAAGATCACCGCCGATACCAGGCCGATCCCCTGGGTGACCGGAAACGCCACCAGATCGCGCAGCATCGGCTGACAGCCCGCCGCATCCTGCAGCACGATGGTGGTGGTCTCGCCGATGTCATGCGCGTCGTGATACGCAGGGGGCATGCGCAGCAGCGTGTCGTGCAAGCGCGACTGCAGCGCGCCGAGCATGGCGCCGTCGGCGCGGATGGTGAGCAACCTTGCCGAATATTGCAGCGCGATCACCGCGATCACGACACCTGTATAGAGAGCCGCGAGCGCGATCACCGAGTGGTCGGCCCGCTGCAAGGCGGCCAACGCGGAAATGATCCGCGACAACAGCCGCACACTGAACTGGCCGAGTGTGACACCCGCCACGGCCAGCGCCAGGCTTGCCGCGAACAGAAGTGGCGCGCCGGCGATCACCGCCAGGCTCCAGCCCAGCAATTTGCGGTAGGACATCTTGCCGGCCGTGGCGATCGGCGACTTGGGCGAACCAGCCTCGGCTTTCATCGGATCATGCGGTTCAGATTCGGGTCGCGTGCCGGCGAAAGGCAGGCCCGCGCCTGCCTTTCGCCGCCACAATCAGGCCCGGAACGGCTGCCCGCAGGCGCCGCAGATGACGTTGATATACACGTCGCTGTCGAGGCCGTTGGTCCAGCCGACATGCCCGCACCACGGGCAGCGTGTGTAGGCGCTGTAGCGAAATTCCTGGCCCTCCACCGAATCGCTTGGTGGCGGCGAGGTGGTCATGATCGCGAGTTTGCTGATGTCGGTCTTCAGCAGCTCTTCCCGATCGATCTTGGTGCCCGTCTTGATCTCGACTTTCTCGCTCATGGCTTATCCCTTTTCTGGTGGAACAAAGTCCAGCGGCGGATGGCTCGCCTGTTACTTGTTGTTATGCGGCCAGTCCATCGGCCGGCGCGGATCGACAAGGTCACCAAGATATCATTACTGCACCGATACTCTGAGCAGCCTGCCGGTCCAACGCAAGGCCATCCTGCCGCTGCCATCGAACAATCACGATGAAATGCGTCACAGCTCGATCGCGCTGTCTTGCGTCCTCCGCCAAAAGCATTTGTTGTATGGCCGAGGATATGACCGGGACCCCATGGCCAGCATCGCCGACCTCGACCAGATCGATGCGCTCGGCAGGTCGGCCAGTGCCGCGGCCCGCGCCGGCGACCACGCGCGGGCCGTCACACTGGCGCGCCAGGCCGCCGCCGCCCTGCGGCAGGCGGCGCACCCGGGCATGCCGCGGGCGGCGGACCTCGCGGCACGCCTGGCGGGGCTGGGGTTGTTGTGCTGTGCGATGCAGCAATGGGCGGAGGCCCGCGTGCTGCTCGGCGAGGCCGAGGCCGCCTTCGCGACCCTCCCGGAGGTTCCCGTGCCACACTGGATCGGTCGGATGCGCTCCCTGGCGGCGCTCGTCACTGCGCATCGCTTCGATGGCGATGCCATCGGCGCCGCGGACGCGCTCGGCGCCGGCGCCGCCTGGGCCGAAGCCATGGTCGCCGGCAGCACCGAGCACGACCACCGGCTGGAACTGGCACAGTTTCGCAACGCCTTCGGCGATGCGTTGCTCGATGCCGGTCGATCCGAGGCGGCCCTGCAGGTCCTATCGCTTTGCGCCGCCGACGTCGCCCGGCTCGCCGGCGATAAGGGTGCCGATAGGGGTGGCGTGGGACTGGATAATCTGCACGCGGCGGTGCTCAACAAGCTCGGCCGCGCCGAACTCGCCGCCGGTCAGCCCACGGCGGCCCTCGATCGTTTCGAACAATCGGTCGCCATCATGCGCCGGCTGGTCGAGGTCGAGGGTCACGCGGATTTGCGGGAGGATCTGGAAGCAGCCAGCGCCGACCTGCAGCGAATGCGAAGCGAGTGCCACTGACTGCGCGCGCGAACCGACGGCGGGGACCCTCGGCCCCCGCCGCCCATCCATAGCCCCGTTGACATAGTCCGCAGCACGCATCGCCGGGACGGTATCAGCTCCGCCGGGCGATGCTCACGTCGCCGTCATCATCGAAGCCCAGATCATAGGAATGTCCATCGAGCACCGTGGCGCGCACGACGTGATCGACCGGGCCACGATCGGTGCGAATGGTCACCTGCATGCTGGATTCGCCAGCCTTGCAATACAGCGAACCGGTCGAATGCGGCGCGACCCGCCAGGCATCCGTGCCGGAGGCGCCGGCGCAGCTGGTGGTGAAATGCACCGTCTCGCCGGTGAGGTTGGTGAACAGCGTGTTGGCACGCGCGGCGCCGGTGAACCCGGCGATGCCGACGACGCCGGTGACGAGCAGGGCGGCGCGGGTTGCAATCTTGGAGAACATCGTGGTTTCCTTCGTCATGTTCCGGCTGGTCCGTCGGGGGGAACCATTCCCCCGTCCAGCCGCCGGTGAAGCGAACTTCCCAGATATGCCCGGACATCTCGCTGAACTGTTTCACACCCCGTGCCACGGTCGCCGATGAGCGTGCTCGCCGGGGTGACCCTGTTCCGCGATATGCCGAGCGCCGAGCTGTCGGCGATCGAGCGGCTCGGCCATGTCAGCGAACCCGCCGATGGCGTCGAGCTGTTCGCCCAGGGCGACCCCAGCGACGCGCTCTACGCCATCGTCGCCGGTGACGGGCGGGTGCGGATCGGCGCCGTCGATGAGCGGGGCAAGGCATTGATGGTGGAAATCTTCGTCGCCGGCGACGTGTTCGGGGAGATCGGCATCATCGATGCCGGCGCGCGCACCGCCGCCGCCGTGGTCGAAGGCCGGGTGCGCCTGTTTCGGCTGCCCGCCGCGGCATTCCTGGCCGCCGCCGCCGCGCAGGCGCCAATCGGCATCACCCTCGCACGGATCCTGGCGCGCCGACTGCGCCGCACCTATGAGCTGTTCCAGGCCGCCTCGTTCGAGCCGCTCAGCGTGCAGCTGGCGCGTCAATTATTGTATCTCGGTGCCGTGTCCGGCCGCCGCACCGAGCGCGGCCTGCGGCTCGCCGGCCGGCTGCGTCAGCCGGATCTGGCCGATCTGCTGGGCGCCACCCCGCGCAGCATCATCACTATTCTGAATGAGTGGCGACTGCGCAAATGGGTCGCCTATGACGGCGACAAGGCGATCTTGACCTTGCTCGACGAGGCCGCCCTGCGCGCGCTCATCACCCATCCCGGCAAGCGCGGTCGCCAGGTACACGATATAGCGAAGTAACATCATTGTCCGATGACAGCCGTGTCATCCGATGGACTCGCGTGCCGGCCATCGCTAAAATGATAAATGGGGATGAGGCTTTTTCAAGGGCGCCGCTGACGCATGCAGAGCGAGGCACCGCACCGCCGGACCGGTCGCCAAACCATGCGCCCGCCCGGTTTGTCATCATGCCTGCGCCAGTTCGGCTGCCTGCTGCTCACCATCAGCCTCACGAACTGTGCGCAGCTGGACAATGTCGGCGCCCAGCTTGGCATCGGCACCCAGGTGCTGACCATGTATCCCGGGGACGCCTGCTATCGCGAGCGTGGCGCGTTCAACAACTCGCCGAATTTCATGACCCAGCGGATCGTCACCTCGGCGGCCGCGGGGCTTGCCGGCGGTGCCGTGGTCGGCGCCGGCACGGCGGCCGCGACCCACGGCAATGTCGGTGAAGGGGCGCTGATCGGCGCCGCCGCCGGGCTCGCCGGCGGCATCTTCGTCGGCTACATGTCGGCACTCCAGCAGGAACATCTCGATCAGGCCACCCTGGCGCGGCGGGTCAATTCCGACATCACCACGGAAAGTCGCAACATCGACCGGATCACCGCGACCTTCGCCACGCTGCGCGAATGCCGCTTCGCGCAGGCCACCCGGATCAAGCAGCAGGAACGGGCGCGGCGCATCGATGTCGCCACCGCCCGCCAGGAACTCGCCTTCCAGCGCGACCGCTTCGCCGAGGAGATCGCGCTGGCGCGTGGCTACAACGTCAACATGGGCAAGCACGAGGATCAGTTTCAGGACGCAGCGACCACCTTGCGCAAGAACAACGCACCGAACGCCAGCCAGATCCAGCGCGTGGCCACCGAGACCATTCCGGAAAAGCGCAGTGGCTTCGACAACAGCGTGGAAGTTGCCGATAGCAAAGCCAAGGTCGCATTCAATCTCGACGACGATACCAAATCCACCGAGAATCTCTCGTCGTTCCGCCGTGCGTGATCTTCGCCGCCTGTTGGTGGGGTGCCTTATGCTCTGCCTGCCGCCCCCACCGGTATTTGCCCAAGGTCACGCCCCGTCCGCGCCGACCCAGCAGTCTGCAGCGGATCCCACGGCCGGCCAGACGCTCTATCCCCGCGTCGAGACCGGCCTGCACGAAGCCGACATCAACCGCCTGATCCTGCTGCCCGGCCCAGGGCCAGCCACCATCGTCACCGCCAGTGACGACAAATCCGCCCGGCTCTGGTCCGCCGATGATTTTGCCGCCCGCGGCATCGTGCGCCCGCCGATCGGCGATCGGGATAGCGGACAGGTCTATGCCGTCGCCGCCACCGGCAGCCTGCTGGCGGTCGCCGGCCGCATCGCCGACGCGCATGGTGGCTATGCCATCGAATTCTATGCGCTGCCCGGCCTGAAGCCGCGCGGCGCCATCACCGGCATGCCCCGCCCCACCCTGGCGATGGGCTTTTCGCCAGCCGGCGACACGCTCGCTGCCGGCATGATGGATGGCGCCGGGGTCTGGATGTTCGACATGCGGACGCTCACCAAGCTGCCATCCGACCTGCCCTATAGCGGCGATGTCGCAAGCCTCGCCTTCGCGCCGGACGGCCGGCTGGCGGTGGTCGGCAAGGACGACGGCATTCGCCTGTACGGCGCCGACCATCACCGCATCGACAGCCAGAAGCCCACGGGCGTCAGCGCGTTCGGTGTCGCGTTTTCGCCCGATGGCACGATGCTCGCGGTTGGTGACCGCGTTCGGGCCGTCGTCCATGTGTTTGCGGTCGGCGGCGGCGCGCCACCGCGCAAACTCCGCGACCTGCCAGGCGCCCCCACCCATCTCGGCACGCTCGACGTGGTGGCTTTCATGCCCGATGGCAGGACGATCGTCGCGGCTGGCTCCTACAAGGATCTGCACGGCCAGCGGATGATCCGGCGTTGGAGCCTCGATGGCCGCACCAGCTCGGAGACACCGGCGGCCACCGACAGCATCACCGACCTGCTGCCGCTCGGCGACAACGTGCTGTTCGCCAGCGCCGAGCCCTCGCTCGGTCGCATCGATGGCGCGGGCCACCTGGCGCTGAAGGCGCGCTCCTCGCATCCGGACTTCCGCGACGCCTTCGACCATTCCTTCCGCCTGTCGGCCGATGGCGCGGTGATCGAAATCCCGATCGGACAACCGCAGCTGGCGGCCGTGCCCGCCGCCAACATCGCAACCCTGGTCTTCGATATTCGCGCCCACGCGCCGATCGCCATGGCCAGCGCGCCGCCGCTGGCACCGCCGCGCAGCAGCGGCGCCGGTCTCGCGGTCACCGGATGGCGCAACAGCGACGCGCCTTTCCTGAATGGTCATCGTATTCCACTGGAAGCGAATGAAATCTCCCACGCGATCGCGGTCACGCCGGCGGGCTCGGCGGTCGCCATGGGCACGGATTTCTACGTGCGCTATCTGATCGCCTCGGGCGAGGTATGGCGCACCGTCACCGCCGCCCCGGCCTGGGCGGTGAATGTCAGCCAGGACGGCCGTGTCGTCGTCGCCGGCCTCGGCGATGGCACGGTACATTGGTATGACGCGAAAGACGGCCACGAACTGCTGGCTCTGTTCGTCGATCCGCCAACCGGCCGCTTCGTGACCTGGACGCCGGATGGTTTCTTCGACCATGATCACCGGATCGACGGGCTGCCGGATGGCCGCGCGCTGATCGGCTATCAATATAACCAGCCGGATCACCGCAGCAGCGCCTTCGTCGCGATCGGCCAGATGTACGCGAGGTTTTTTCGACCCGACCTGGTCGGCCTCGCGTTCCGTGATGACCCGGTTGCCAGCGTCGCCCTGACCGATCAGCGCGAGCGCATCGGCAGCGTCGCACATACGCTGGCACAGGGGCTGCCCCCCGAGATCACGCTGCTCGACAGCTGCGGTCGGCCGGCCGCGGCAAAGGTCAGCGGTTGCCCGGCAACCCGGTCGTTCGATGCGGCGTCGGCGCATGGTGGCGGCGGCCTCTCCACGTCCGCTGATTCGGTGCTCGTGCAATATAGGCTTACCAGTGCCGATGGCAGGCTCGGCAACGTCGTCGTGCGTCGCAACGGTGCGGTGATCCGGCCTGCTCTGTTCGTCGACGATGAAGATGCGCACAGCCGAACCGAGGAAGCCGTGATCCCGTTGGGTGACGGCCCCAACGCTATCCGGATCCTCCCGATCGCTGCCGGCGGCGGTGTGGAAAGCCCGGATGCCGCGGTGGCCTCGCTCGATGTCACCCGCTCGATCGCGCCGCCGCCGCAGCCCACAGCGGCTAACCCAACCGTACCGCCCGCGCGTCCGCATACCACGCTCTATCTTCTGAGTATCGGCGTGAGCCACTATGCGCATTCCGAGCTCAATCTCGCCAATGCGGACAATGATGCGAGCGCCGTGCTGAAACTGATGCAAACGGCCGATCCGCCGGTCTATGACCTGCCGGTGACCCGCCAGCTGATCGACACGGACGCCACATCGGCCAACATCATGGCGGCACTCACCGACATCGCCGCCAAAGCCACACCGGACGATCTCGTGATGATCTTTCTCGCCGGTCACGGCCAGGCGGTCGACGGGAAATATTATTTCGCCCCGGCCGACATCGGCACGCACGACCCCGACCTGTTTCAACGCGCCATCGACCCCGCCCGGCCAGCTCAGCAATCCGCCCACCAATCGGCGAAGGATCAAGCGATCAATCAGCTGTTCCGCCAGGAAGGCATCGGTCAGGACCAGCTTCTGTCGGTGGTGCAGAGCATCAAGGCCAATCGCGTCGCGCTCATTCTGGACACCTGCTACTCCGCGTCGATCGCGACCGGGGACGCCACGTTCCGCCAGGATCTCAACAGCACCGTCGCCAATGCCGTCGGTCAGGCAACCGGTCGCTTCGTACTGTCCAGCGCCACCACGCTGGCGCTCGACTCCGCGCGCGACACGAGCCTGCCCGCGGACAGCCAGGGCCACGGCCTGTTTACTTCGTTTCTGCTGCAGGCGTTGGGTGGCGCCGCCGACTTCAATCACAAAGGTACAGTGGATACCTATAAACTCGCGGTGTTCACCCAGGATGGCGTGAAACAGGCGACGGCGACGATGAATCAGGCACAGGTCCCGGAATATTATTTCCAGGGCAACGTGTTCTTCGCATTGCGGACGTCCGGCTAGGACGAGGGGCTGCAACCCCACATCCTAAGTGGCAAAAATTCTTTGGTTCTTTCTTTCAAGAAAGAACGACTCGTCTTATCGCCTTGGAACCCGAAGCTGCCTCACTTCTCACTCATCTCAATCGTCGCGGACACGAGTCCTTCGCGCGCCCGGCCGAGGTGAAACGCGACGCATCCATCATCCGGCCGCACCGCCTGCAACCGTTCCAGCGCATCCACCGCGGCCGGTGATCCGGCCACCAGCAGCGCATAAGCCTCGCGATAGGCCGCCATGTAGTCGGTTCCAGCATCGCCCGCTTCGAGCAGTTCATGCACCAGCACCAGCTGCGTCTTGCCCTTCAGCAGAAACGCTCCCAGCGGCCGCGTATCGGCATCCCCCGCCGCGTCGCGCGTCGCCTCAGAAATGCAGACGCCCGTTGCAAAATACTTGTTCAACCCCTCCAGCCGCGAGGTGCTGTTCACCACATCGCCGAGGGCTGCGTATTTCAGCCGCTGCGGCGCGCCGATATTGCCCACCGTCGCCTCCCCCGTGTGCACGCCAATCCGCGTCCCGCCCAGACCCAGCTCCGCCGGCACGCCCGCGCGGCGATAGCACTCGGTAAACTGGCGCACCTGCCGTGCCGCCGCCAGCGCCCGGGCGGCGTGGTCGGGCTGCACATCCGGCGCCCCGAACATCGCCTGCACGCCATCGCCCAGGAATTCGATCACCATCCCGCCATGCCGCATGATGGCCTCGCACACCCCATCGAAATAGCCATTCAGTACGCGCGCGAGCACCGCCGGATCGGCACTCTCGGTCAGCGTCGTGAAGCCGCCGATATCGCTGAAGAAGAACGTCATCTCGCGTCGCTCGCCGCTCATCGACGGTAGCCGGTCGGCCGCCACCATCCGCTCGATCACGCTCGGCGCGAGATACAGGCTGAACATTTGCCGGATCCGCCGCTTGTCGCGATCCGCCACCAGAAACCGGTAGCCTACCAGCAGCGCGAAACTCAACGCGGCCGCCCCGGCCGCCTGCAGCCACGGCGTCACGATGGCATGCTGGAACAGCATCGTCGCAACCGCGGTCGTGGCCCCCAGCACGCAAGCGAGCCCCGCCAGCCCGATCGCCAAGCCCGCGCCCAGCGCCAGCAGTGCGGCGATCGCGGATGCCAGCGCCACGAACCCGGCGCCGGTCATCACCGCGACAGGCCGCAGCGCCTCACCGCGCACCAGATTGTCGATCGCCGTCGCGTTGACGAACACGCCGGGCACCGTGGCGCGTACCGGCGGTGACGCCGCGGCACCCCCCGGCGCGCAGCGCGGACCGGTCAGGCGTTCCGGCGGATTGATGAAACGCCGAGACGTCAGCAGCCGATCCTCGACATCGAGCCCCGTCCCGATCAACACCACCTTGCCGGCAAACTGCCGCGCCAGAAACGCCGCGTCCGCGCAGGCGAATACATCGCTGAACGCATAGGTCGGAAACGGCGTACCCCCATCGAAGTTGAGCAGCACATCACCATCCCGCGGCGCCGCCCCGGCGCGGCGCGCCAGCTCCTCCACGAACGTGGTCTGGCTGCCACCCCCGGGCCCCACCAGCTGCAGCGATGTGGGCACGCGCCGCACGATATCGTCATCGTCGCGCCACACATTGGTCGCGCGCACATTGGCCGCCGAGACAATCCGCATCTGAATCGGTGACGGCAGCTGCATCTTGTTCGCGGACCGCAGCTTGGCCAGCACCAGCCGGTGATCGTCCGCGGCGTCATGCAAGGCGGTTTGGAACGCCAGATCATGATCATCCTGGTACGCCGCCAGCGACGTCGGCAGCAGAATGTCGAACCCGATCGCCGCGGCTCCCGCGTGGTCCAACGCCGCGATCACCCGGCCGAACTGCGGCGTCCATAAATCCTTCGGCAGGCCGGCGAACGGCGGCGTGTCATAGGTTGCCTCGTCGATCAGCACCAGCGCCACCTTGGCGTCGGCCGCCTGATGGCGTGGACCAAACGCCACATCCCGCAGCAGAAACAAACTGTCGAGCGACACCCCCGCAAGACCACCACCCAGCCGCGGCGCCAGCATCACGCCGCTGCTGAGCGCCACCGCCACCACAGCGGCCAGCGCGTGCCGCCAGGCATACGGCGGCACGATCGGCGAGCTCAGAGCGGCAGCATGCGCGCCAGCAACGGCGCGTCCGCGCCGACCGCCGCCGCATCGACCGAGAACACCAGACTATGCTTGCCCAGCGTCGCGCGATATGTCCCGCCCTGCGTCAGCATCCGTCCCCGCGCGGCCAGATCGAGCAGCGCGCGTCCGCTACCCGGCGCCACCGTCAGATGGATCGGCGGCTCCGCGCCATCCAGCCGCTCGATCAGCAAATCGCCTGGGCCATTCGGCAGGATCATCGGCGCGGTGCTCCGCAGCACCAGCGACGGCGCGTCGCCAATGCCGCGATATTCCGCCACGGCCCCCTGCTCGGACAGGCTGGCGGCAACCTCGAGATCGCCGCCGTCACAATCCAGCCGCCGCCGGCTGAGATGGCCACCGGTCATCTGGCTCTGATCGGTGCCGATCGTCACATGGCCGCCGGTGATCGTCTCGCGCACGCACTGGCTCAGATAATCCAGCACCAGAATCGTCCCGCTGCCGAGATCGAGCGTGGTGCCGGCCGTGAGATAGCCCAGCGGCGTCACGCCGGGCACCGGGGCCGACACCGATTCCACCAGGGCGGTCGGCGCCGTCGCCCACGCCGCCGGCATGCCGCCCAGCAGTGCCATGAGGCCCAGCAGCGGCAGTCGCGGGCTCATACCCGGAACGAGCAGCCGCAAGCTCCACACAGGATCGTGTTGGCCCGCGTGCTTTCCAGCCCGACGCTCCAGCCCACCTGCGCGCAGCCGGGGCACTGGGTCCAGCCGCTATACACGTACTGGCCTTCCACCTCATCGGCGGGGGGCCGGCTCAGCAGCAGGGCGAGCTTGCCCTGGCTGATGTCCGCCCGCGCCTCCTCGATATCGATCTTCTCACCGCGCCGCACCTGGATGTCGCTGCTCATCGCCCTGTCCCCTCGGTCTGATCATGGCGCCGGCAGGATCGCCGGCGACACCAACGTGCGGCAGCCCGCGCCCCGGTCGCACTGAAATGTTTCATCCGCCGAGCCAATCCATCCCGCGCGCTCATTCGGGCGTTGCGGCCCCGGTCCGTTTCGGGTTCACTCGTGATCACGACAATACCCGGACATTTTCCGCATGTGGCGTCTCTTCGCGATCATTTCTCTGCTTGTGCTGAATGCCTGCTCGCTGTCCAGCATCATCAAGCAGAACAGCGCCGACTACAATGAAGTGATCGAGTACGTGACCAACGATATGCTGGTCACCAACATGCTGCGCTCGCGTGACGAGGTGCCGCTGCATTTCTCGGACCTGTCACAGATCCACGGGGTGCTGCAGGTCGGCGGCTCGGCGCAGGTGTCGGCCCCGTTCGGCAACCCGAATATCGCCAACCAGAAAACCCGGGACATCTTCACCGGCACACTCCAGGCCAGCTCCAGCCCGACCTTCGATGTTGCGCCGCTCAACAACACCCTGTTCGCCACCGGCCTGCTCCGCCCGCTGGACCTCCTGGTGCTGCAGACCTACCTCGATCAGGGGGTGCCCCAAGGGCTGCTGCTCAAACTGCTCGTCAGCAAGATCGAGTTCGTCAATCCCGGTCCCCCGTTCGCCATCTGCGCCTATGACAACGCGGCCTTCACCAACCCGGTGCAGACCGACCGCGCGGCCCCATCCGGCCCGTGCCCGCCGGCCGGCCTCGATCCCTCCATCCAGGGCTTCGGCGCCCTGGTCGATCGCATGACGCTGCCGGTGATCGTGCACAGCTATGCGAGACTGCGCCCCTACGGCCCACCCTTCATCGTCGATGCCCGCAACGCGGTGCGCAATCTCAGCACCGCCGGTGCCTCACCGCTGGTGCTGCGTCCGGTCAATGGCCATCCCGGGGAATTCCAGTTCTTCAAGTCCTCGACAGAAACGGCGTTATGCCTGCCATTGCTGCAGCAAATGGGGGTCGGGGCCGCGCCAGGCTATGTCAGCACCGTCGACGTGCCGCGTGCCGGCTGCTATGCGAGCGAGATCGCCCAGTCCGATATGCCGGAGACCAGCCTGCATGTGCGGCTGTACATGCGCTCCATGCAGGGCATCTTCGAATATCTCGGCGCAGTGCTGCGGCTCGAGGCACTCAATGATCAACGCGCGACCCGCGGCGAAGCGCCGCTGGCGCTGCCACAATATCTCAACTTCTACGTCCGCCCCGGCCTTGATCTCGGCAGTCGCCTCAACCTGACATACAACGGCGACCCGTACCACGTGGCCGCCTCGTCCGGCCAGGACAACACCATGCGCATTCTGCAAATCGTCAACCAGCTGCTGGATACACTGAAAAATGCCAGCGAAATCCCGTCAACCAAAGCCGTGGACGTCCTGCCGTGACCGGGCGTCCTCGGCCCGGACCCGCCAGGTCCGGAGCGCGCCTTCGCGCGACGGGCCAAGCCCCTGGACCTTAGCTGTGAAGGGTAGGTGACGAAGGGCGCTTACTCCGAGGCCGCAACCTCCGTGTCAGCCGCCCACCCCCGGTTGCATCAGACGAGATGATTGTCGATGTAATCGAAATTGATGTCGTCGCCCAATCCCGGAATCCTTGGCAGATGCACG
>Ga0116226_10003141_pt1 | contig 14562 bp, 15 predicted proteins | sample S1TSphfallax_FD_89692 | JGI IMG/M metagenome (GOLD analysis project Ga0116226, IMG submission 89692) | Host-associated microbial communities from peat moss isolated from Minnesota, USA - S1T2_Fa - Sphagnum fallax MG | ecosystem: Host-associated > Plants > Peat moss > Unclassified | place: USA...
ATCGCAGCACTCGGCACTCGAGCCGTATCTCACCCCCAGCGTCTATGAGAACCAGGGCCAACGCTGCGTGCAAGGCCAGCGCATCATGCAATACGCGAGCGACATCTTTCTCGGCTGGAGCTCGTGCGACGGCCACGACTACTACGTGCGCCAATTCCGCGACATGAAAACCGGCGTAGATCTCGCCGCACTTGCAGAACAGCCGTATCTCGCCTACGTCGAATACTGTGCCCGCGCGCTCGCGATGGGCCACGCTCGCTCCGGCGACGCCGCCGCCATCGCCGGTTACCTCGGCAAGAAGAACACCTTCGACAAAGCCGCCCTCGCCTTCGCGCAGCGCTACGCCGACCTCACCGAATCCGACCACGCCCGCTTCGTCGCGCGCGAAAAATCACAACCTCCCACCAGCGCGTCATCGTAAGCAGCTACCATGTCATCCTGAGCCTGTCGAAGGATGGGCTTGCCGCACAGCATGCCACTCACCACAAAGGAACGCGCCGCGTCGTCTGGTAAGAGCGCGCGACGCAGGGGAGCGTACGGGTCTGGTGGCTCGCGCGGTCTTCAAAACCGTTGAGGCCTTCGCAAGGGGGCTGGTAGGTTCGATTCCTACACGCTCCCGCCAAGTATTAAATGTACCAAGCGCGAAGCGCGTTCGGGTTCGGCGCCGCCACATGAATTGACGGAATGAGCGGGTTGGTGACCGATCGGTGGATCATGCAGCGTCCCCTCGAGCCGCGTTCGGAAAATCAATTTCCGAACCTCGGCACGACCTACACCGTGTTATCGCTGCTTGAATCCGTCGCGCGCGCGGCCGCGACGGTTTTTGCACGTCACGGAATTTCCGGTCTCGATTCGTACGCGTTCGCGGATACGTGGCGCGCGCGTACCAGCCGGCCATGGAAGACGTTCGCAGCGGCCGGAGCCCCTTCGTTCCGCTGGACGCGTTGCACCGCGAGAAACTCATTCTCGTGTTGTTGGATATGGGCATCGAGCCGGACGATTTTGGAATGGCCGAACTCGATGAGCTGAACCTCGCGTGCCACCGGCTCGGTCCGTGGCCCGACGTCTTCCGGGGCTGACCGGCGACCTCGCTGCGGCTCGGGCATGCGGACGATGGATCGCCTTCGTCGGCCGTCGGGAATACGGCGAAGGACAAACGGACGATATCGTGCCGACCGAGGCCTGGGGCATCGTTGCGGCCGATTTCATCGAGCTCGCCGAGAGACTGACCCCGAGTACCGCTAATTTCAGGTAACTCTGCCGAGGCAACTCAACGGACTCGGCATGAGAAGACGCAGCAACGGGTCCCCCCTTGCGGGCTGGTTCCTGTTGTGGGATATGCCGAGCGACCAGGTTGCGCACAAATAGACCCGGCAACGCCGACACGTCGATCGCCTATGCAGATCGTGAGATCGCAAGAGGGGGGCGACCGTTTCTGGAGGCGTCAACCTATCTGGAAGGGAATCCTGCTATAAATGCTGGGGAGTACGAAATTCAACGAGCGGAAGGCGACGCAAGTCGCTGCTCGCTTCTTGGCTGCCGCCGGCAACCGCATGCACTACATCAAACTTTTGAAAATGATGTACATGGCGGACAGGGAGGCCTTGGCGCGCTGGGGCAGCCCGATAACGAACGACAAGTATTTTTCGCTCGACTACGGCCCTATTCTGAGCGCCGTGAAGAACTTGATGGTCGAGGAGCCGCAGCAGCGTAGCTTTTGGAACGACCACATATCGAGTCCGAGCAAGTACCAAATAGAGCTCATAGACGAAGCTGGGAGTGACGAGCTATCCCGCGCCGAGGAGAACCTTGTCGATGAGATATTCAATAAATATCGGCGTATGGATCGCTGGCAGTTAATCGAGAAAAGCCACGAGCTGCCTGAGTGGCAAGATCCCCAAGGTAGCAGCATCCCGATCGAAATTGCGGACATTCTGCAGGCTGTTGGTAAGCAACCACAAGAAATCGACGATATCGTTCGTGATCTCTCTGGGCTTCGCAAGATGCAGGCTCTTTCGATCGAATAGCGGCCGCGACTCTTGCTCGATCCGGGCATGACGTTTTACTCGTCTCTCAATGATCATCTTTGGGTTGTCTTGTCCGAGCCGAATGCAGATGGGAAAGTCATATGCGTCAGCTTCACGACCAAGCGAGATCACTCGGATTGTACGACGGAATGTGAACCAGGGGATCACCCGTTCATCCGGCATGCCTCGGTAATCGCGTATGCCTTCGCTCTCCTCATCCCGGTAGCGAAATTCGAGGATTGCCTTGCTTCAGGTGCGTTTGCCCCAAGAGAGCCTTGCAGCGCGAAGCTCATGAAGAATATTCTGGACGGACTACTCATCTCGGATTTTACTCCCAATCTTGTCAAAGCGGCATATCGCCGAATGCTTCCCAAGCCTTAACGGAGTCGGGCGTCAAGCGTCCACTGCACGTGTCGAACGATCGGAGCGCCGCGTGGGCATCGCCCCGTGCAAGTTGCAACCAACCTGCGTTCAGGAGCGCAGTCGCCCCAACACCATTCGCCGGTAGCGGCGCGGCGGAGGCACAAGCACATACGATCGCCGATGCGAGGACGTACTTCCGAAGACGCTCGATCATGATGGCAAGCAAGCTTTCAGGCTCCGCGCTGTCCGGCTCCTCCGGCCGGATCATGTTTCCCGCACGGCCTGAGATGGGAAGTAGCGTCCCATGGAAGCGACCGCGACATCACGCACCCCATCGAGCTCCGAGGTGCCGAAACGCCGCCTGGGGCGGACCGACGAACAGGTCTCCATCGTCGGGATGGGCGGCTTTCACATCGGCCACCCGTACACGCCCGACAACGACGCGATCAAACTGATCCATGCGGCGATCGATCGCGGCATCACGTTCATGGACAACAGCTGGGATTACAATGCCGGGATGAGCGAGCTTCGCATGGGCCGCGCGCTCTCGGTCGACGGGTATCGCGAGCGCGTGTTCTTGATGACGAAGATCGACGGCCGCACGAAAAACGCGTTCAACGCGCAACTCGAGGAGTCGCTGAATCGCCTGCTGACCGATCGCCTCGATCTCGTGCAATTTCACGAGAACATCCGGCCGGACGATGCCGATCGGATCTTCGCGAGCGGCGGCGCGCTCGAGGCCGCGATCGCGGCGCGGAATGCGGGGAAGGTCCGCTACATCGGGTTCACGGGTCACAAAGATCCCGCGTATCACCTGCACATGATCGATCTCGCGGACAAGAACGGCTTCACGTTCGACACCGTCCAGATGCCGATCAACGTCTTCGACGCGCACTACAAGAGTTTTGCCGCGCAAGTGATTCCGGTGGCGCAAGCCCACGACATGGGCATCCTCGCGATGAAGACCTTTGGCGATGCGAACCTGCTCGAAACCGGCCTCGTCGATCCGATCCAGATGCTCCACTACGGCATGACCTTGCCGACGAGCGTCGTGATCACCGGAATCGACAAGCCCGAGATTCTCGATCAGGCCATCAAGGCGGCGACGACGTTCAAGCCGCTCACGGACGCCGAGGTGAAAGCGATCCTCGACAAAACGGCTGATGCCGCGCGCGACGGGAAACTCGAGCGCTACAAGACCTCCCACTTCTTCGACTCCACGTTCCAGAACCCGAACTGGCTCGGCTGACGGCCCCTCGCGGTCGCGCGCTAATCGGCGCCGGGTAACGTCTCGTGGAGCGCTGCGAGTGCGGAGCCGATCGTGATCGTCCCCTCCGGCTTGCCGTGCTCGCCGATCGCTTTGCGCGAGCGGCCGATGGCGCGCCGAATCGCGCCGCGCTGCGCTTCGCTTGCGATGCGCGGCGGCTGCAAGCGGCGCGCGTGATCGATCCAACCGGCGGGATGATCGGGCGCCGCCGACCAGCGCACGATGCGGCGGTGCCACATGACCGGCGGCGCAACCCCATCGAGGTCCGCGAGCGCGGCGGCGAACGCCGCATGGCGGCGCGCGTATTCCGCATCGTCGTCGTGCGGGTGCACGACCAGGTCGTCGAAGGCCCTGAGCGCATCCGCGAGGCGACGCCGCACGACGGCCTCGGTACGGATCGGGAACACGAGCCAGGTCGCGGCGACCGCGCACAGCGCGCCCGCGACGATCGCCTCCAAACGCATGCCCAAGAGCGCGACCGTCGACGCCGACGTGCCGGACGCGAGCAGAGCGAGGATGAGCGTCGTGCAGGCCGCCCAATAGGCGTAGTTGAGATCGCGCAAGAGCAAGCCCACGAAGAGGATCGCGAAGATCGCGCCGGCTTCGAGCGGCCCACTCGGCAGCCACGCAAAGGTCACGAGCGCCGCGAGCGCGGTTCCGCCGAGCGCACCGATCAGACGCAGCACGGCTTTGTAGACCGCATCGCCGCGCCCGATCGCGCCGACGCACACGATGAACGCCGTGAGCACCGTCCAGCCCCAGTGCTCCGGAAAGAACGTGAAACCGGCCGCGAAGGCGAGGCCGACGGCGACGCCCATTTGCGACGCCATGCGCGTATGCACCGAGAGCCCCGGCTGCCGTGGCCGCGCCGTCGCGCCGTCGCGAGCGGGCTTCTCCGGCACGGCGTCCGCCGCGAGCAGCCGAGCCGCCAGCGCGCGAAATCCGTAGGCGAGGAACCCCGCACACATCACCAGCCCGATGCGGACGAGCACGCCCGTCTGTTCCCCCGGGCCCGGTCCGGGGACGATTAGGATCGCGACGAGCGGCAGCGCGATCAGCGTCCCGAGCGCCCGCAGCCGGCCCTCGAAATTGCGCAGCCAGACCGAGAGAAACAGACCGCCGGTGAAGACCGTCGCGCCGAGATAGCGGCTCAGGTGGAACAGATACGCGACCAGCGCCACGGCGATCGCAACGCCCGCGACGTTCAGCGCCCCGAACACTCCCTCCGGGACGCGACGGCGACCGGCGCGACGCGTCATCCCGAGCGCGAGAATCGCCGCTAGGGTCGCCGGTTGCGGCCCCGAGCCCGCAAGCTCGCACAGCACGTACTCGATGCCGAAGCTCGCCGCGGCCGCGAGCACCGTCACCAGTGCCGCGATCGGACGAAGGCGCACGCGCCGCAGGACCGGGGCGGAGTCCATGCCGGTCCCTATACGACGCGCGCGCCGCCGCTTCGTCTACATCGCCGGAAGCGGAATCGGGCAGGTTCCGGGGGCGAGGATCGTATCGAGCGTGCTCTGATCGACGTCCGTCTTGAACGTCGCGTGAAAGCGGTTGATGACGTTACTCATGCCGATGATGAGACACAGATCCATGATCTGTTCGCGGCTGAAGTGCTCCGAGAGCTCCGCGAAGAGATCGTCGTCGATCTGGATGTGCAGCGTCGATTGTCGCGCGTAGCGCACGATGACATCTTCTGCGGGGGTGAAGAGTCCGGCCGGTGGCCGTTCGTCACCGAGATGCGCGAGTTGTTCGTCCGAAATCCCCACGCTCCGACCGAGCATGATGTGGGTGGGGATTCAATAGTGACAGTCGTTCGCGACCGTCGCGGTCGTGTACGCGAGTTCCGTTTCTTTGGGCGTTAGCGATGAGAAGCCGGTGCCGGTACCGTTGTTGTAGACCGCGTTCGTAAGCGCCATGAAACCGGTGAGCGCTTCGGGTTTGTTCGCAAGCGCGCGCAGGACGTTGAGCGTCGGAAAGCCCGAGGCGCCGATGCGATCGAGGACGTCGAGAATCTTCGGATCCGTCGCTGGATCGTTCTCGTGATCGAGTGGTAAGCGAGCCATGCGGCGAGCGTTCGCGCTCCGCGTCGCGCCGTGCTCTGTCCATTCGGCTAGGGGCGGCGGCGTCGCTCGCTAGCGGCTCTCCCAGGTTCGAAAGACTTGATAGCGGCGCACGTTGCGATCGATCCGCGCGCGGCGCGTGAGGATGAACGTTTCGACCGAGCTCTCGTCGCGCAAGAGCGCGCTGCCGAGGGCGCCGTATTCGGCGCCGGCGGCGGCTTCGACCGCCTCTTTACTCCCGGTCTCGAACGTATCGAAGGTGATGATGTCCTTCGAGCGTGCCGAGAAGGTCGGGTCGCCGTTCGTCGAGACGCAGCGGCACAGCGTCAGCGTGGCCGTTTCATCCTTGTCCGAGCGTGCCGCGTGTTCTTCCGGCTCGTCCCAGGCTTCTTTGAGATCGGCGAAGCCGTCGGGGCCCTCGACCCAAATGAACGCAACGACGCGCAGTCCGTCACGCGACGCGAACAAATTTGCCGCAAGGATGCCGTCCGAGTCGACGACGCGGCCGATGCGGCCCTCGACACCCGCCACGACCGCCGACTGGCGATCGGGCTTGGCGGCAAATTCGGCGATCGCGATCCACGTGTTGGCGACCAGCGTTCGCGCGGCCGCCCTGCGTGTCGGACCTTCGGCGTTCGGAATACCCCACGACCTTCCGGCAAATGATTGCCAACCCGTTCTTATTCGTGAACGCCGGATACCATCCAATGCACGGCCGCACGACGGGAAAGACCGGCTGGCGCTGCCCGTGAAGAATCCGCGCATGAATCGCGTTCTCGTCCCCGCCTGGATCGCCGCCACGGTCGCGCTCGGCGCTCCCCTGGCCGCGCACGGCGCGCCGACGCCGGTCCCCGCCTCCACGGCGCCCGCCGCCTCCACGCCCGCGACGGTTCCCGGCTATTACCTCATGCACGGCAGCGCGATCGTGAGCAAGCCCTTCGAAAACGAGCGGGCCTGTCAGAAGGCGCTCGCCGCGATCCAACGCGACCTGCAGCCCGGCAACGATACCCTCGTCTGCGCCCACCGCCGGCCGTAACGCGCTCGCGCGGCTCGCATCGTGATCGACGTCCACACGCACCTCCATCCGCCGCGGCTCTTCGCGGCGATCCGGCGCTGGTTCGCGGAGCGCTCGCCGTGGGCGATCGATCACCCCGAGACGCCCTCAGAGATCGCGCGCGTGATGTTCGAGCACGGGGTCGATGAGTTCGCGTTCTGCAGTTACGCGCACAAGCCGGGGATCGCACGCGATCTCAACGAGTGGCTCGCGCGGACGGCGCGCGAACTGGGTCCGCGCGCACACGCCCTCTGCACCGTTCACCTCGACGATCCCGATCCGCTCGGCGACGCGCGCGCGGCGCTCGATGACGGCTGCATCGGGATGAAGATTCATGAAGATGTCCAGCAGTTGCCGATCGACGATCCGCGTTTCGCCCCGATCCTCGCGCTGCTCGCGCAGCGTGAGGCGTTCGTGCTCGTTCACGTTGGCCCGATCCCCTGGCGCACCGACACGAACGACGGCCCGGCACGCATCGCGCGCGTGCTCGATCGGCACCCCACGCTGCGTATCACCGTCGCGCACCTCGGCTCGCCGGACACCCGGCGGTATTTCGCGCTCGGCACGATCTATCCGACGCTGTTCACCGATACGACGATGGCGCTCACGCATCCCGATCTGCTCGCGCCGGTGGACGCCGCCGACCTCGAATCCGCCCACGCGATGATCCTCTACGGCAGCGATTATCCCAACGTGCCGTACCCCTACGAGCGGGAACGCGAATCGATCGAAGCGCTCGGGCTCAGCGAAGGCGCGCGGCGCGCGATCTTTCGCGAGAACGCGCTGCGGTTCAGTCCGGCGTTCGGCGGAAGTCGATGAACGAGGTGGCGAACTCGGGATCGAATTGCGTCCCCGCGCAGCGCGCGATCTCGTCGAGCGCGCGTTCCTCGGAGACACCGAGATGGTACGGCCGGTCGACCGTCATCGCCGAGAACGCATCGATGATGCTGACCGCGCGCGCGACGGGGTGGATCGCGTCGCCCTTGAGGCCGAATGGGTATCCGCCCCCCCTATAATACTCGTGATGCTGGCCCACGATCGCGGCGGTCGCGGTGTAGCCGGGTTGCGCGCGCAGGATCGCCTCGCCGAACTCGGCGTGGCGCTTCATCACGGCGTATTCCTCGCGCGTCAGACCGGCGGGCTTGAGTACAATCGTCGCGGGGATCAGCATTTTCCCGATGTCGTGAAGCAGGCTCGCGCGTAAGAACTCCTTCGCATCGTCGCCGGTGAAGCCGATCTGCGGCATCCAGTCGTTCGCGAGGCCGTTGACGTGGATGAGATGCAGCCGCGAGTACGGGTCTTGCGCGAGCGCGGAGTCGATGATCGGCTCGATGCCGCTGAAGTCGCCGTAGGTGCGGAGTTCCTCGACCTCGCGGCCGACGTAGGCACCGCCGGCCTGCATCGAGAGCCGGACGCGCAGATCCGCCAGCGCCAGCAATGAGGCGCGTTGCCCGCCTTCGCTGGGCGCCACGACGTAGCCGCAGTTGATCGAGATCGGATAGTCGGTACCGCCGGCGCGATACGAAAGGCCGTGCAAGCGTTCAGCGATCTCGGCGAGGATCGCCTCGATTTCGGCGTCGCCAGAACGCTGTGCGACGACGACGAAATCGTCGCCGCCGAACCGGCCGACGACCGTATCCGGATCGTAGAGCGTGTGCAGCCGCTCGGCGACGAGCGAGAGCACTTTATCGCCCTTCGCCGAGCCGTGGGTATCGTTGATGCGCCCGAAGTTCGTGATGTCGAAGGTCGCGATCAACAGCCGATCGTCACCGAGGTCGCGCAACCGGTCTTCGATCGATTCGAGGACGCGCGAATGATTGTAGAGGCCGGTGACGGGATCGACGTCGCGCAGGTGTTTGACGCGATCGAAGAGCTGCTGATTGCGGACCGCGATCGCGAGATAACGCGCGATCGCTTCGAGCAGCGTGACGTCGTTCTCATCGTAGACGAACGCCGCGGTACTCTGCACCGAGAGCACGCCCAGTTTCTCGCCGTAGGCCTCCATCGGCACGAAGATCGCCGAGACGGAATCGTCCGTCCAGGGCGCATGGGAGTTGATCGGAAAGCGCGGCAAGCCGTCCCAGTCCGACCGCTGCCGATAGAGGATCGGTTTGCCGCTGCGAAGGGTAAGCCACGAGCGGCTCTGCGGATCGAGCGCGACGTCGGGCGGATCGCGCCGAACTTGTCCGTGATCGTGCACGTACTGCATCCGCAGCGCCTCGCCGTCGCGCAGTGCGATGAAACACACCGATGCATCGACGAACCGCGCCAGCATCTCGCACAGATGCTCGAAGAGCTCGTGCGGGGCGCGATCGGCGGCAAGAAGAGCCGCCGCTTCATTGATCAGCGCACGATCGCGCTGATCCGGCGGGATACGGGCCTCTGTTCGAGTCGCCGCGATCCGCAATGATCCGCTCCCAAGAGATGTACCGGGCCGGCTATGTTCTTGAGGTCCGGGGAAGGCCCTGCGAATCTAGCGGCGTGCCGACCAAGAGTGAGGTGAACTCTCCGTAACTGCGTACGCCGCTCGTCACCCGGTTCGCATGCAGATACGTATCGTATGCGCGCCATTGCAGATCGTAGAGGCGGGGCTGGTAATACCGAAGGAAGCGCGCCTGGGCGGCGGCTTCATCCGCCCGCACGAGTGCCGAGACCGGATAGCGAGCCGTGATATCGCCCGGCAAATAGCCGTAAGTCCAGAAGAAACCGGAATAGCGGATGAGCGGATCGCGCGAACGCAGGCAGGTCAGCGCGGCGATGAGGTTCGCGTCGCCTTCAGCGGTAAAGCCGGCGACGTGGCCCCATTCGTGCGCCAGCGCAAAGGGCCGTTCGAACGGCAAGAACGCCGAATTGAGGATCGTCTCGTAGGCGAACGGATCGAACATGCCGCCGATGCCGGCGATCTGGAACCAGCGGTCGAGCAGAAACGAGGTCTTCGGCGTGCTTACCCGCACGGCGTACGTGTCGCCCAGCCGCGCGACGACCGGCAGAAAATCGGCTTGGAGCACGGCTAGATCCGCGTCGCCCGCGCGCGCCATCTCGGCGTGCGCCGCCGGCGCGGTGTCGTTCAAGCCGGCCACAATCGTGCGCGCAAATGCGGTGACGGCGGCCTCGTTCACGCGCGCGCCGTCGTAATCGACGCGCAGCGCGATCGGTGCGCGCCGGTAATTGAGTCCCCACGCGCATTGAAACCAGATGCCGAGTGCGCCGCCGAGCGTCACGAGACCAAGGCCGATCGTCACGATCGCAAGCGCACCGCCGCGCCGCGCACACCGAATCGCGAAGGCGGCAAAGCCCAGCGCGACGAGCGCGATCAGGAGGTCGCCGAGCGCGAACGGCAACCGGTTCACGAGCGGGACGAACGTGGTCGCAAGACCGGCGTAGATTCCGTCGGCATAGCCGTGCTCGATCCACGCCGGGTCGATCGGCACGGTGAAGAGGACGATCGCCAGCGCCGCGGCGGCGAGCGCCACGAGCGGGCCGCGCGCGCGAGTCATGGAAAGAGATACGTCGCAAGCGCCCCGCTCTGAACGAAGCCGAGCCGTTCGTAGAGCGCGATCGCCGCGTCGTTGAAATCGTTCACGTAGAGGGAGAGCGTCGGCGTGCGTTCCAGCAGGCGCTGCGCGATCGCGCCGAGAGCTGCGGCGGCATAGCCTCGCCCGCGTTCGGATGGCGGCGTCCACACGCCTTGAATTTGCGCCGTGTGGCGCGAATGCGAACCGACGCTGCATTGGAAGCGGAGCCGTCCGTCGACGATCCAGACCCACCAGTTCCCGGCCTCGATCTGGTAGCGCACGCCGGCAAGAAAGCCCGCGCGCGCCTGGCGCGGATCGTAGCCGAGTTCGCCGATCATCATCTGGGCCGACTGCTCGGCGATCGTCTCCGCGTCGGTAAGGTTCGCCGGGCGCACGCCGGCCTCGCCGGCGGCACGCAGCGCCCCGCGTTCGAGCACGTAGAGCGGCTGATATTCACGCACGAGCACCGGCGCCGGATGCCAATCGTGCACGCGCTCCCACAGCCGGCCGACGCTTGCAACGGGACCGACGAAACTGCGCAGCCCGCGGTGACGTCGCGTTTCGATCGCGAACGCGTCGACCGTCGCATCGTCGTCGGCGGCCAGTACGAGCTGCGTCCCGTAGTAGGCCACGCCGGTCACGGCGTTGCGCCGATCGCGACTGAGGATCAACTCGTCGGGCGCGTTCGGTCCGTGGCCGCCCTCGAGGACCCATTGGAGAAAGACGTTTTCGTACGGGCGGCGTTCGACGTACGCGACCGCCTCACGGCGCGACAGGCGCGTGACGGGTTCGAGCAGGGGCGGTCCTTACGAGAGCGGTTGGATGAAGGTGGGTTTGGACGTCGGCGCTTTGCTCCCGCCTTCGGGCTCGACGGTGAGAGCCACCGCGGCAAGCGCGGCCGCGTCGGCCGGCAATTGGACGACCGCCGAGCCGGAGGCATTCGGCGTGAAGGTCACGCTCGGTGCAACCGTTTTCGCGCCCTTCGCAAGTGTCCAGGCTTGATAGACCTTGCCCTTGGGGAGCGCCGGTAACGCGCGCAGCGCGAAGTACACGTGGCTGCCGCGAGCGACGACCTCGCCGTCCGCCACGGTATAGCGCTTGGCTTTTGCGGCGAAGAGATCGGCGAGCATGTCGCGCTCGTTCTCGTTCGTCCGTTGCGTTTCGGCGACGCGCGTCTGCAATTGACTCGTCGCGCGCTGGGCGTTCGCAAGGTCGCTGCGCAGGCGAATATCTTGCACGGTCGAGACGAGCGCGAAGACGACGGCGGCCGCCGCGACGAGGCTCGAGGACCAGATCAACCCGCCGGATGCGGGCGCGCGGCGTGCGTTTGCCGTCGGCGCGATCGCGGCCAGCAAGCGCTTCTTCATGCGGGCAGAGCGCAGCGTGTCGACCGGTTCTTCGGCGATCAGACCGACGGCATCGGCGGCCGGACGCAGCGCGTCATATTCGGCACGGCATTCCGCGCAAGCAGCCAGGTGCAGCGTGACGAAGCGGAGGTCGGCAGCGGGCAGCGCTCCGAGCGCCGCGACGGCGACGAGATCCAGCATCCCTTCGTGCTCGGTCGCTCCGTTCATCGGGACACCGCCCCATCGAGCTCGACCCGCAATTTGCGCAGGCCCGTCCGAATGCGCGTCTTGATCGTGCCGAGCGGAATACCGGTGCGTTTCGCGATCTCGTCGTGGGTGATGCCGCCGAAGAAGCCCATCTCGATCGGCGACCGCTGTTCGTCGGGCAGCGTGGCGAGTGCGCTGCGAACGCGCTGCGAATCGAGCCGGGTGAAGACCGCGTCGTCGAGTGTGCCCGGTTCGGCGAGGTCGGCTGGAATTTCGCTCTCGTCGCGCAGCGAACGGCTGCGCAGGACATCGAGCGAGCGGTTGCGGGCGACGCGCGCGATCCACGCCCCGAAGTTGCCGTCGCGAAACGCATCCGGCGAACTCCAGACCTTGAGGAAAACATTTTGCGTCAAATCTTCAGCCATAGTTGCATCGCCGAGCATACGAAGAGCAATACCAAAAACAAGGCGATGGTAAGAATCATAGAGGCGCTCGAATGCGGTGCCGTCTCCGGCACGCACACGTTCCATTAACCGTGCGCCGTCTTCCATAACCACGCGGGCTTCGCGTCCCATCGCCGAGGCCCTCGGTAGAGTCAACGCCTCGGGAAGCCGCGCGGATGGAGTCGAACGGCAAAGAACGTGTATGGATCCGATAAAAAGCCTGGGCAACGTCCCGGCGCCGGCCGGTAGCGGCGAATGAACGAAGTAGCGGCGGGGACCTTCGCGTTCGTCGGTTTGCTCGGCGTCGCGCTCATCATTGCCTTGCTTGCCGAACGTATCCGGATTCCGTCCGCCGTCGCGCTGGTCGTCATCGGGGCGTTCGTCGGCATCATCAAGCCGTTCACGCTGCCCTTCTCGTTCGGGCCGACGCTGCTCTTCGTGTTCTTGCCGCCGCTGATCTTCGAGGCGTCCTGGACGCTCTCGCCCCGGGCGCTGCGCGTGATGGCGCTGCCGATCCTCGCCCTCGCGATCCCCGGCGTTCTCGTCACGAGCCTCGTGATCGCGGGAGTGATGACCGCCGCCCGCGTCTTGCCGTTCGATCTCGCGTTCTTGCTCGGCGCGATCGTCGCGGCGACGGACCCCGTCGCGGTCATCGCGGTGTTTCGGCGGATGAACGTCCCGCTCGAGCTCGCGACGCTGGTCGAGGGCGAGTCGCTGCTCAACGACGGTGTCGCAATCGCCCTCTTCAGCATTGCGCTGCGCTTCGCCGATCCCGAGACGGTCCGTCTATCGATCCCGCGCGAGATCGCACACGCCGTGGCCGGGGTTCTCGCCGGGATCGGCATCGGGATCGCGGGCGCGATCCTGATGGGCGAAGTGATCCGCTTCGCGCGAACGCGCGCCGCCGAGCTTACCGGCACGATCGTGCTCGCGTACGGCACCTATACGATCGCGGCGGGGCTCGACGTCTCCGGCGTCTTCGCGTGCGCTGCGGCCGGGATCGCGCTGCGCGCCATCAGCGCGCGGATCATCACGGCGCAGGAGCCGCAGGAGATCGACCGCTTTTGGGAAGCGATCGCCTATGTGTTCAACGCGTTCGTGTTCCTCGGGACCGGGCTCGTCATTCGCGTCGACCGGATCGTTCACGAACCGCTGCTCGTCCTCGTTGCAATCGTCGCGGTGTTGACATCGCGCGGCGTGATCGCATACTTCATGATGCCGCTCTTCCCGCGGCTGCGCGGACAGCCCGGCGCGCGCACCCTGACGTTCGTCGCGGGCATCCGCGGGGCGCTGGCGTTGGCGCTGGCGCTCGATATGCCGCTGTCGGTGCCGCAGCGCCCGGTCATCATCGACGCGGTGTTCGCGATCGTCTTCGTAACGCTCGCGGTGCAAGGGCTCGCGATCGAACCGGTACTGCGCCGGCTTGGGTTCGCGCCGCCGGATTAGGGCGGGAGCTGGATCGGCGGGCCTTCGCCGTCTTCGTAGAAGCCGGGCGGCTGCGGCGGGTCGGGCATGATCGGTTTGTCGTTGTCGCCGCCGAGCGAGCGCGGGATGCGCAGTTCCGGCAGATCGAGCGAGAGCGAGTGCTGCGGGCGGCGGCGCGGGCGCAGCGGTTGCGGCGGCTCGGGTAAGTCGATCCGCGGCAACGGCGTGATCTCGGGCGGCGGCGGCGATGAGCGCGCCGGTGCTGGCGGCGGTTTCGAGACGCCGCGCGGCGGCTCCGGCGGCGCCGGCGGGGGGGCGGATGCGGCAGCCGCCGCCGCGGGTGCCGGCGTTTCCGGCGGGGGCGGCGGCGGGGCGGGTTTTTCGATCGTGGTTTGCGCGAACGCGCCCTCGCGCGGCATGCGCAGGTCGTCGCGGTCGTACTTCTTGAGCCCGCGCACGATGAACGCATCGGCGAGCCGGCGCAGGCCGGGCAGCGGCACGCTCTTGACCGGCACGAGCGTGAACATCTCGCGCACGACGTCGCAGGTCTTCGCGGAGGCGACGATCGAGGCGTTCAGCTCGACCGTCGCTTCTTGCAACCGCGAGGCGTAGAGCGTTTCGGGGCCGACGACGGTGTATTCGCGGCGGTCGTTGTAGCCCGCGTCGCCGGCGATCACCTGACCCGAACTGATCCCGATCCCGACGTTGAACGAGCGCCGGCCTTGCGAAGCCCAGCGTTTTTCCATCGCGTCGACGAGCCGCACGATGTCGAGCGCCGCCTTGAGGCCGTGCTCTTCCTGGAACGGGTCCTCGATCGGCACCCCGAAGACGCCGACGATCCCGTCGCTGAGG
>Ga0116226_10003142_pt1 | contig 14562 bp, 18 predicted proteins | sample S1TSphfallax_FD_89692 | JGI IMG/M metagenome (GOLD analysis project Ga0116226, IMG submission 89692) | Host-associated microbial communities from peat moss isolated from Minnesota, USA - S1T2_Fa - Sphagnum fallax MG | ecosystem: Host-associated > Plants > Peat moss > Unclassified | place: USA...
AAGCGACTGACTACGATGCTTTGGTTGCGGAGGCAATGACGGTAATCCAAGCGCATGAGAATCTGAAATGTTCCGATCCTGGATTGCGAAAACTAGAACTTGCGGAAGCGATTGACGCGCTTCGTGTGAGAGTCAATTTGTGAACCGTCGAAAATCCCACGCCTATCGCGAAGCAAGGCGACGCCGAGCGCTGCGCCGAGCGCTGCGGTTCTGCTTGTGGGTCGTGTATTCCGACGGCACGCGGTCAGTTCCGTTTTGGCACGTTCCCGGCGATCCGATTGACACTGCGATGATTGCGGCGTTGCCGCTGGAGGCCAATCGTGTGTAAATGCACCCCGTCAAAACGAACCCCGTGGTGCGGAGCGCCGAGCTGCGAAGCACCGCAGCAGTCAGCGAAGCAAGCGGCAGAGCGTCGTTTGGACGTTGCACGACAGCGATGGGTGCTTGCGAGCGAAAAACTGAATAATGCGCAGACTGAGTTGCACGCAGCATCTCGTGAGATGGATAAATTCTTTGAGGAGGTCGGAGAGTCGTGAGCATCCTCCACACCCGCGCGCTAATCTCGCTCATCGAGAACGTCTACTGCGAGACCCTCACGGCGTTCCACGCCCAGCAACTCGTCGCCTACGCGATCTGGCAGAAGCGCCAGGCGCGCGGGATCGAAGGGGACGCGCTTGAGGACTGGATCGATGCGGGGAATCTCTTAAATGCGTTTGCGCGGCGGTTGGGGTTGATTCAGCGATGGTAATTGCGAAGGCTTGGTTTTTTCTTTGGTGTTTGGGCTGGTCTTTGCTCGGTTACTGGTTAACGGCGTTTGTTCATCGACGCATGAGGAGCAAGCGCAAATGGTGAAGCGTCTGAAATGCTTTTTTCGAGGCCACATCGCCACCTACAAGGTCGGCGCGCACCCGGAGCATCGGATCGTGTGGTTTTGTTTGCGGTGTGGGAGGGGGTTGTGATGAAAGAAGAGATGATTGAACGCATCAAAAAACGTGGCGCAGCAGAGGAGTTGAAAAGTGAGGCGCGCAATCGTTTGTCGGACGCAAAAATAGCAATTCAAAATTGTGATGATGAGTCGGTTAAAAACTTTAAAAAACACATTGATGTTGCACGCAAAGCGCTGGACGACGCGGAAGCGCTCTTAGATCACGCGAACAGACTCTGAGCTATCATGACCCCCACCGACCTCCTAGGCGACCCCCTAACCGCCCGCACCTTGAAAGGCAAAGGCCATTCCTCCCGAGGCAAGCAGTGGGGATACGCGATGCCGCCCGGCACGGGACCTGAAGGCAAGACGTGCGGGGACTGCCGGCATATCGTGCGCACAAGGCGGTATCGCAAGTGTGGGCTCAATCGTGCGCGGTGGACGGGTGGGCCTAAGACGGATATTTTGGCGAGGGCGCGGGCGTGCTTACGGTTTGAGGAAGCGGTCGCCGTGACCGGTTTAATTGAACCATGACCTACATTGAATCCACCTCTCCAGACCTGCAATGCCAAGCGCGCACCAAGCGCGGGCATCGCTGCGGCAACATACCGAAAGGCCGCAGTCATGGCAGGTCTCTATGTGCGCGACATTTGGCGATTGCGGAGAAATCCTCTGAGGATGCCGAGCAGCGGTGGCAGGAGGCGGGAAAGCCGGAAGGGGATTTGTGAAGCCGCTAGCAATCGACCTCTTTTCGGGCCTTGGCGGCTGGACGGAAGGACTGCTCGCCGAGGGCTTCTACGTGGTCGGTTTCGACATCGAACGCCACATCTACGGCGAGCACCGCTATCCCGCGCAGCTTGTCATCCAAGACGTGCGAACGCTGCACGGCAGCCAATTCAAGGACGCCGCGCTGATCGTCGCCTCGCCGCCCTGCCAGCGCTACAGCTATATGGCAATGCCGTGGAGCCGCGCAAAGCAGCAGGCCGCAGAGATTCGAGCCGATACCACCGGAGCCGCCCTGCGCGATTTGAACGCGCTATTCGATGCGTGTTTCCGTATCCAGCGGGAAGCGTGCGCGGCTAGGGGGGGGGCACGTGCCGATGGTGATTGAGAATGTGCGCGGTGCGCAGCCGTGGGTCGGGCGCAGCCGGTGGTCGTTTGGAAGCTATCATTTGTGGGGTGATGTGCCGGCGTTGATGCCCATGACCTTAAGGCGAGGCGTGAAAGTCGGCGGGTTGGATTGGAACAAACGCATACCCGGACAGGCGTTTAACACACATGAGGAACGCGCAATTAAAAACGAGGGCGAGTCGTGGTTCAACATTGCCCATAACACGGTGAGCGGCTGCGGACAGAATCCCGATGGGCGAAAAACTCACGGGCTTATCAACATTCGAGACGGCCACACACACGCGCGACACCTGACGAACCAAGCCGAGCACATAAAATGCGGCGGCGATTGGTTTGATGGGTCCGAACCATCGCAGATGCGACACCATTCCAGCCGCAGCCGCAGCCGCAAACAAGGTAGCGCCATGATTGCCAAAATACCTGAGCCGCTGTCCCGATGGATCGCGCGCACGTACTATCCGAAGCCATGACCTCCACCCGCTCCCTCAAACTCGCCGCCAACGCAGGCGACCCCGACGCGGTTCTAGCACTTCGAATCGATGTCGTGGCTGCGGCAGTGGCGTGGTATGAGGCGATGGGGCAGTCGGATGTGGATGTGCTGGACCAAGCTGAGCAACGCCTTGAGCGCGTCGTCAGGCGCTACCGTCGTGCAATGAAGGATCGCACGCCAACAGCAGCTCACCGCCCGCCGCCTGCAACGTCGTAATCCTTGCCCCTCTGCCCGCCATCATCATCAAAAGCACCATGGGGCTGATGCTGTGCGCCATGAGGGGAAGCGTTTTCGGGAACACCCCGATGTGCTGCAAAGCGTTCACAGCCAACTGACTGCAATCATAGACGCCGTTGACCGTCACTTCGCGCCCGGTGATGAACCCCCAGATGTCGATCGTGGCGTAAGGGTCGCCGATCTTGGCGCGTAAGTTCGCCTCCCACGCGGCGTAATCCTGATCGGTGACGGTGAGCGACGCCCTGGTGCGTTTAACTGAACGCTCACTCAACGCATGGCGGATATGCACGCCTGAGGGCACGCCCGCGATGACATCGGACCTGGCATCCAAATACCGCCCATCGGCAAGCACGTTCGCCGCGTGGCTGTAGCCGCCGTACCCTGTGCCGTACCAAGCGATGATTCTTGATGACCAGTCCGGCCCTAACAGGAAATCAACCGCAACTTCGGCCATCGCGGGTTTACGCCTTCGCGGCGACGCTCGCGGTACTGCTCAGCAGAGCCTGCGCCTCGGTTGAAAGCAACGTCGCCAGCGCTTTTAATTCATCCTGCTCAATGGTCGGCAGCGCCGCAAGCACATCGGCCTCCAATTTTCCCAGTTGCGCCAGGATGTTAAGCTCATTCGGATTCGCCGCGATGTTTTGCAAGAACGTTACCACCAATGGCACGATCAGTTTTGCGGTGTCCTGTTTGGCCAACGAGATCAAGGGGGCAATCAGACCTGAGATGGACAAGGACATGGGATTCTCCAGTGTGGGTGAAATTGGCGTGCCCGGCGTGGGCAAGGTAAATGAAACGGTTGCGCGCGAGGGGCCTGCGCGCACGGCGGTGATGTTGGGCGCGGCTGGCAACGCTTGAGGCATCAGTTAGGCACATAGGCCACGTAATCGCATGGGCCGCCGTTGCTGTTGGTGTACGTGAACCCTAAGTTGCTGATGCTGCCAGGCGTGACCCATCCCACGTTGGGGTTGGCGTAGTTCCATTGCGTCACCACGATGGGCGTCACGCTGGCAGCGAAGGGCGTCGAGAACGTGACCGTGACGACGCCGTTGATGGCGCTAAACGTGCCAGCCCGATAAAGCGATCGGGTATACGTCTCCGATATAGTGATCGCTTGGGATTGAGCGTTGTTTGCCGCCGTCTGGGCAAAAGTTTCCGAGGCACTGATCGCAGCGGCCTGCGCATTATTCGCCGCCGTCGTGGCGAACGCTTCGGCGGTGCTCTGCGCATTATTGGCCGCCGTGGTGGCGAACGCTTCGGCATTCGTTTGCGCCTGCGAGGCTTGCGATGCGGCATAACTATACGCATTGCTTTGCGCGGCGGAGGCTTGAATGTTCGCGTAATCGGTATCCGCATACTGCATGTTGCCGCCATCGCAAACGAGCAGTGACCTGTATCCTTGGCGCACCAAAATGTTAACGCCGTTGCATCCCCAATACACGGTGCCCGCGCCTGAGGTGTTATTGAACACGCTCCACGTGCCGCCCACTCCTGCCGGCACGGAAAGCACGATGGTGTTATTAGAGGTGCCTGAAATTTCCAAATTGCGCGGCTGGTATTGCTGAAGCGACAAGGTATAAGTGCCGCTCGCTAATCCCGTGACGGAGATCTGAGAGACACCCGCGAGCACGGTATCGATGATGTCCATGTTGCCGTTCACAGGCACATCCCACGTGTCGTTATCTGATCCCCGGCTTGGTTTATCCAAGCCGATGTTCGGCGTGAACGTGTCGGTCATAGCGAGCGTCCTGAAATTTTAAGCGCGTGCACGATCGCCTCATCGGGCATCGATAAAAGCGGCTTTGATTCGCGCTCAGTGGCGCGCTTGGCGGCATGCCAGCGGGAAATGAGGCGATTGACGAGCTCATCGTCCGTGGGCGCGGCGCGGCCGCCCGCGGCTCGAGGCTGACGCGCGTCCTCGGGGACGACTTCAATGCCTGCCCCTGGGCGCGTCGCGTCTTGGGCGAATTTAAGCTTTGCGTCGCGCATCGATTGCTCGGCTTTCGCTTGTGCGGCTTTCCCTTGCGCTTCCCGGCGGCGACTAAGTAGAAGATCTCCAGCGCGGTGTATGAGGCCACCATGGGGAATCGTATGCGCGACGGCACCCGCTGCCGTGTGTGCAAGCGCGCTGCCAATGGAAGGCACTCCCGTATCAGGCACGGCGGTGGGAAGCGCTCCAAAACGCGCCAAGGCGCTGCCCGTATTAGATCGATTTTTCCCCGATGCGGCGCCTTCCCATGCCACATCATCCGCAAAACGCTTCAAGCGCGAGACGTTTTTTAACGTGTCGGGCTTTAAAAGCAACGGCGCTTTGTCGCCTAACTTACCGACCGTTTTGGAAAACGCAGCGCTTTTAAACGTACCTTCGCCCAAGGCATCAATGCCGGCCGCATCGCGTAGTTTATTAAGCGTCGCCCCTTCAATTGCCGAGTGCAGATCCGCGCTCGGCACGGCTTCTTTTAATCGAGCCACCAGTGCGGGAGAAGCGGTGTCTAAATCCCCGGTGGCAAAGCGATGCAAAAATGACCCCGCTTGCGGCGACGGTGCGCCGATGACGTGCAGCCGTGTCTCGGGGTCCATTGGCGTATTATCTTCGATCGCCGCCTTGTAAGCGGGGTTTTGCTCAATCGTGTCAAAACGATCCTTCGCAGCCTTTCGAGCGGTATCCGCAAGAGCGCGCAGCGGCGCGGCTTTTTCGGTCAACGGGATGTTGTTTAACGTGTTGTGAATCACGCCTGCGGCGGTCGCCTGCTCTCCGTTGGCGCCTCGCTGAATACGGGCTAACCCTGAGCGCCAATCCTCAAAAGTTTCAAAATCAATCGGATCTCCATTTCGAAGGGTGTCCATGATCTCGGACATATACGGATGCTGCGCCACAACATTGCGTAAGGATTTTTTCTTAAGGGTGGGCACGATGTCATTGACCGCTTTGGCCGCATCGATCGGCATGTCCCCGCCATTCTGATCGGCCAATTCCTTGTATTTGGCGCGAATGTCGGTGACGGTCGCATTATCCTGTGCCTTAATCGCATCGATTGCCGCCTGACCGTGATCCGCAGTGGTGCGCTGAACCAAATCAGGGGCCGCGCGGCGCTGAATCTCCCCGATGCTCATGCCGAGTTTTTTCGACTGATCCGAGATTTGCGACCGGATAAGCTTTTGCGTATCCGGGTCATCGCGCATGTTAAATTCATCCGCGATCTGCTGCTCGTCTCGGCTCGCTTGGCCTTTAGTGAGTCGAGGCGCGCTCTCCCCTTCCGGCAGCGGCAAGGTCTCCGCGTTTCGCTGACGCTCAAGGGCATCCATATTCATGGGGCCTTGATGCGCTTGAACCGCCTGTTGCAGCTCGGGTGTGGTGCCAGTGAGGTCTGGCAGCGTGCGCGCGGCGCTGATCGATTGCGACGAGCCGATTTGTTTAGGCGCCGCCGCAGCGTCTGCCGCTGAAGTCGCCGCCGCCGCACGACTGCCGCGCATCAAACCCGCTGTGCCTGTCAATGCGGCAGCAGCCGTCGGAATTGTTTTGATTGCGGTCGATACGCCGGGCGAGGCGCCATGCTCAGCCGATTTATCGGCCAAATAATCGGCGGAATTCTGTGCCCAATTCAAAGGGTTCCAGGGCGACTCAATTACTCGCTTGGTTGCACTATCCGGCGCCTGATACGCCTTGGCCGTCTCCTCGTTCACCGCATCCGTCGCCGCGTCATTACCCTTCGCGGCAAGCAAATACCCCAGTCCTTTGAATCCCCCCACAGCCCCGTGATACATCCCGGAGGCCATCGCATGCAGGTTTTGCGTCAGGGCGTCGTCTCCCCACGCATCGCCGCCTAAATCGTGGAGTTTTTGCTCGGCGGCGCTGCGCACCTCTGGGTCCGTGTCAGGAGGCGCCCAAGCAGTTGCGGGGGCATCCGGATCGGTGTCGGGCGGTGTCCAGTCGGCCATCATTGCTTGACCTTCACTTTGCCGTTCCAGATGTAGGTATCGCCTTTTTTCAAGGCGTCGTATTCGGCTTGGGAGGATACCGATTTGGGCGCACCGGATGGGTTTTCATTTACGGCCGCCGCTCGAGGATTGTATTTTTCGTTCCAGTCGCCGAACCTCAAGGCTACGCCGCCGCGATCAATGTAGTCGATGGCTAAGGTGGCGGAATTTTTGGCGTACTGATTGATGCGAATGGTTTCATCCAACAAATTGCGAAGGCCCGCGGCAGTTTGAGTGACGCTTGGGCTTAATTGTTCGACCTGAAGCCCGACCTCTTTTTGCGTAGCGTTAGGAAAATTTCCTTTACCCGACTGAATTGCAAGGTTGCCCAATTGCTTCGCAAGCGTTTCATAATTACTGGCATCTGGCGTTCCCACGATGGAACTTGCCCATTTGATATACGCACCCGCAGGTCCAGTGACCGGTTTTCCTTTGGAATCCAGAATTGCTTTGGCCGCCTGCGCATATTGCAACGCGGCGCCTGAACTCGTTGCGGTGTCGCTTGCCACTTCCTGCAATTCGGCTTTGCGCTTTGCTTCCGCTTCGGCGCTGATGCCGGTGCTTGATCCGAATGTCGTGCCCATCTGGTTCGGCTGTCTCGGCGGAAAATACTTGGGATCTGAAAACGCCTTAACGGCAACGGGCGCTGGCAGCACCGACGTGGGCACTGAAGGCGTCTGTCCAAGGCGCAAAGCGGGCGACGCAGCGGCTGGCGCGGGACGAGATTCGGAAGGGCCAGCGCGAGACGATGGAGCCACAGCAGGCGCCACAGGGGCGCCTGAAGGCTTCGCTGACACCGCGTTAGGTGGGGTCGGAGCACGCCCTGGTACATCGGGGGTGCCTTCCGGCGGGAGCGCCGCTATCGCTTGCGCTCGAGTCTGGTAACCCATTTTGCGATACATCGGCACTTGAATCATTTTGCCTGGGTCGCTCGGATCACCGGCAGGGACATCAACTTTCTGATCCAACTGCATTGCCATCTGAGTGTAGGTTTCAGGCGATAGCCGCTGCGCCTCGCGCCCAATGTAGGGCTGCATGGTGCGCCCGTTGACTTGCACGCCGCCCAACATTTTAGGCTCATCTCCTGTGTATTGCTGGTATGCGTCCGCAGTAGCCGCAGCGCTTGCTGCTAACGCGGGGTTGCTATCCTTTGTTGCTTGATAGGTGTTGACTGCGGCGTCGTAATTATCGCGCGCGTCTTGCTGCACCTGAAATTGCGCCGCTGCTTTACGATTTTCAATCGCGTCCTGAGCTGCCTTGACTGGCTGATCGCTGTTTAGCGCTACAGCCTGTTTGTGTGCGTATTGTAAATTCGCGGCTTCTTGCGGCAGTACGGGCTGCAGCATCTGGGAATACTGCGATCGCAAGCGCATTGGCAACGGCACATCGGAACTAGAGGCCGGCGCTGCCGCAGCAGCGCTTGGCGCCGCCCCGCCCGCGCTCGGCACAGTCGGCGGCGGTGTCGTCAGGTATGTAAGCTTCTGCTGCGCCAACTGATTCTCGATTCCCTTGCCAGCCGCCTCCTGCTGTGTCAGGCCCGCTTTGGCTAATCCCTCTTGAGTCGGCACGTAAGAGCCTGCGCCAGCGCCCAAGCCCGCCGCAAGCGCCACGCCTAAATGCTTGGTCGGCGCCGTGCCCATGGCGGCGATGCCTTGCAAGAGCGGGATCACGTTGCTCGCTTTTTGATACCAGTGTTTATCGGAGTCGCCTCCATCGGCGCCACCGGTCGGCGCGCTTGCTGCCGCCGCGGCCACGCCTTTCGGCGCATCGGGCGCAGCCGCAGGCATGGAAGGCGCCACCCCCGCATCCGTAACGAAGCTGGCAGCGCCTGATAACCCGGTATTGGCCACAATCGGATCAGGACGCGTGCCCGTGACATCGACCTCGGGCAGCATATCGGGGTCTGCCGAGGCATCGGGCGTCACATCGCCGCCGTCATCGTAGCCGCGCCTAGCCAGCCCTCCGCGACTGAAAATATCCATGGCGGTGTTGGCGATGTTGGCAATTCCCGATCCCAAGGACACGGCTTCCTGCAAACCGCTCGGGGATTTCTGCAATGCTGGCGCGGTCTGCAATTGGTGCTGATTGACTTCATCGGGGATATCAAGGCCGCCTTCATTGCTGTAAGGCAAGCTCGCACCGCCCAACGCACGGCGAAGCGGCACGACGCCGCCAGAGTAAAAATGCCCCTTATTGGCCGCCTCTTCGGTGGCTTTCCCGTAGTCGACCGTGCGATATCCCGCTGCCAGCCCCACGGCTTTCGGATGTTTATCCTCGACCTCTTGCGCCATCAACCCAATGCGCGTGCGCGGATCGCCTTTCAATCGATACGAATAGATCGTCTGACCGTCGAAAGTTTTGCCGATGGGTTTTTTGTTTTCCTTTAAGCGCTCGTCTGAGAAAAACCCTCCTGGCTGCGTCGTCGTCGTGGTAGACCCCGAAAGCGAGCCGGTGCCTTCTGCGATGTTCGCCAAAAACTGATCGACCTGAAAAGGATAGCTTTGCTGCTGCTCAAACTGATTGTAGAGCGCCGTGTCTTGCGCCTGCTGCGTCTGCTGCTCGACGGTACCGGCTTGCAACTGCGCGGCGGCTCCCGATAAGCCCGCAGTCTGTGCGCCCGTGCCAAGGGCGCCTAATTCGGAGGCCGTGTTTGCGCCTTCGCCGTACTGCGTCTGACCGATTGATGCAAGCTGCTGTCCCGCCGTGCCGAGCGCGGCGCGATTTGCTTGGCTTGCGGATAAATTCACGCCCTGCTGCTGCTGCGCGGTGGACAATGCCGTGTTATAGCCTTGATTTAAGAGCCCTGAATAAATACTCGCATTCGCTAAATTCTGCTGCTGCTCTAAATTCGCCGCCGCAATGCCGGTGCGATCGCCACCGAAAGCACCAGAGGAAATCGCCGTGCCAAGCGCGCCGGATTGTTGCTCTTGGTTGTTTTGATTAAGGAGCGCGGATTCAGATCCGACCACATCGGACAAGTAAGGCGACAGGTATTGATTGATGTCAGAGCCCGTGAGCGGCGTCGCGTTTACCGCCCCCGCACTTGCCGCAGTCAACCCAAGCGCGGCGTTATTGACGCCCGCAGTTCCCGATTGCGCGTTGCCGAGCGTGCCCGTGGCTGCGCTGTAATAGGGCTGCGCTTCGTTTGCCGCAGCGTTGGTGCCAGCAATACCGGTCTGCTGTTGGCTGTTAACGGGAGCGACAAACTGGCCGCTATACGTCTGAAACGGCGTCTGAGCGGTTTTATCGGCCGCAGCGTTGACCGACTGGTACTGCGCCAGCACAGATGCCGGGATCTGCACCTGCTGCGTTGACTGACTGGATTTGCCTCCCACGTTAAGTGGCCTCTTCCTTCACATTTTCACCTGAGGCCGCGCCATAGAGAAAAAATGCGCCGGCAGGTTCGCCAAACTCTCGAGTATAAAGCGCCACTTTGCCGGCCGAGCGTTTGGTGGACATGATGCCGATAATGAGCGGCAATCCTAAAGAATCCGCTGCTTTTTTCGTGAACTGAAGCAGCCGTTTGGCCCGCCCGATTTTCGCTCCTCGGTGATTGGGGTGCACCCACAGGCATTTTTCTTCCAAGCACGGGCGGCTGGAGTAAAACATATGCCCGATGCGAAGCAGCACAAATCCCTCGATGGTGCCGTCGGCCGGCCCGATCACCGCAAAAAGCCCGTGATCTTGCGTAAGCGCAGGGTAAATCTCGCGCACCAGTAACTCAGGAGAGTAATCAAGGAAGCCATTGTCCTCGCACGCCTGGAACGCCAAGGCCATGACTTGCTCCAGGTCGGCAAGCGTGGCTAGGCGGATGGTGAGGTCTTTATCCACGTCAGTCGCGCTTCGGCCCCGGCAGGCGCTTCAACGTTTTCACCAAATCGGCCCGCATTCGAAGCACGAATTTATCGAGCACCCGGTGGCCGCGATCCAAATCCCCGGCGCCCGCCATGCGCACTTCATCGGGAGTCAGCACATGCTCGCCTCCCGCGGCAACGATGCCGACGGCGCCCGTCTTGCCGCCCTTGGCCATGCCATACGGCCCCTTCGCCACATCATAAGGATGCGGCCCGGCATCATAAGGACCACCCGCGCCGGCATACGGCTCACCGCTCGCATCTCGAGGCAACCCCGAGAACATGCGCTTAAGCACCTTAAATCCGGCCGCGGTATTCGATTCGCCCAAGTGCCCGACCACATCGGCAGGAATCACGTAAGCCCCTTCAGGCACATGAACGGGCAAATGATCGGTGCGCCCGGCCACGGTGCTATTGATCGCCCCGGTGTGCACCTTAGGCATCGCGGGCGTTTTAGGCGCGTGCGGCGGTTTGACCTCCGCCACGGGCAAAGGTCCACCGTCCTCTCGCATGGGGCGAGTCACGGGGCGCGAGAGCGCAAGCGGCATGGGCTGTGGCGCAGGTTTAGGGCTCCCTAGCGCGGGCGGGCGAACGCCTAACTGTGTGCGTGGCGCGATCATGCGTAAGACACCGCAAGCGTCTGTCCCGCGCCAGGCACCACATAGATGCCAAAACTTACCGGCATGTCCACTTGGTAAGGCTCTGAGCCGATTGCCGCAGGGATCACGTACAGCGGCTTCGTTGTCGTGGTGGTGGCCGAGTCGTAAATCATGCCAGGCGCGGTGCCTGCGGTCGTGACGCTGACCTTGGCCACGCGGCCGGATTTTGCGCTCACCGAGGTGGGCGCGCTGATGGCGGTCGCATTGATCGTGCCGTGAAAACCTAAATCTTGCGTCGCCTGACCATTAAGCGCCTGCACGATGTTTTTGATCGCGGTAAGAACGTCTGAAGTGCTCGCGCTCACGGATGCAGTGCTCCAAGGGATGCAGACGGTCCTGTTGGATCGCGCCCGTGACGCTTCAACGCACGATCAACCAAGGCCGTAAAAGCTTTGGGCGACATACCCATTTCGCGGGCCTTCGATTTATAGTTGCCCAACCGCCGCCGCTCTTCCCACCACCGGCACGCCTCCAGCATTTCCTGATCCGTGTAGCGGCGGTAAGGGCGCGCCATCAAAACTTCCCATCTTGCGCAAATCGATACCGAATGGCCCCGATGCGCCAGAATGATCCTAAATCATCGCTCGCAATTTTCACGCTCATCAGGCGCCCTCGAAAGCGCGTGTAAAAATACTCCGTGGCCTGCGTCACGGAGTAAGGCCCGTAGGCTACAGGGGTGTCACCGGGGTAGTCTGCCACGAAAAATGTAATCATTACAGTGGCCTGCTGAGCTTGGGAGTATTGCCCCCATTTGAAATCCGGCCAGATCAAGTCCACAAACGCCTTAACGTCCGCCTCGCTGGTGGCAAAATAGCCGGTCTGAAAGCTTGATTGCATCGCAGCGCCGTCGGCATCGTTCGATGTTTCGTGTTGGTAGAGGTACAGGCTTACAGGGTCCGCGCCCACCGGAGGCCCCAACACCGACTGATCGACCCACGCCGAGCGAGCGAGTGTGCCGTAATCCCACACCCCTAGAGCGATGTTCAATTTCACATAGCTGTCGACCTCGCCCGTGCCGCCACCCGTGGAGTCCTCAAGTTCCAGATAACCGGTGCCATCCTCAAGGAGAAACGCCCCGGTGCCATCTTCAAGTTCAAACCCCGCCGCACCGGAGCCTGTGATTGAGGGGTAAAACCAAGAAATTTCCCCAAACCGAGAGTTGACCGCGACGCGGATTTTATCAAGATTCGACTGGTCCAAATTCTGGAAAATGACATCCCACACCGAGCACAGAATTGCCTGCACGCCGCTTGAGGAGAGCGTGAAAAACTGCGACGGTCCCATCCAATAGCCGATCCCGTTTACGAACGCCGCGGCACGCCGTCCAATCAGCCCGCACCCGGTGCCGATTTCATTGAACGAGTACACGTACGGCGTGCCGATGTACTGCATGCTCCAGACATCAACATCGGTCCACACAATGCCCTGCTGAGGACCTTGCATGGCGGCAACAATGCGGCTGCCTTTCGGGATGCGGTAGCTGCCCGCCTGATTGGTCACGAGCGCAATCCATTGGCTGTAATTGCCGATATCGCACCAGTTAATGAGGAGCGGATCTTGAATCCCGGTTTGCGTCGAGCCCCAGGCGATGATCTGCCGCTGCGGCATGGCCACAAAAATCCCATCGTTCACAGGAGGCGCTTGGGAGATCACCACCGCATTTTGACTGCCCGGTGTCCACACGTAGATCGGCTGAAACGGTGTCGTCTGATTTTGTTGCACCGCGCACGCAATCAGGTCTTGCCCGAAATTATCCAGCGTCCAGTCCACGGCCGGTATCTCGTTGCCCTGCTGCGATGGCGGCGCCACGGGGGTGCCTGTGCCAAAACCGCCAAATCCAAAAGGGCCGATACCAAAACCGGTGCCAGCAGGAATTGCCCCGTATCCGATGTTGTAGATAAAAAGCGCGTTGCCGCCGTTTAGGGTTTGCGTGTCCGAAAAAGTCGCTACAGCGTTGGCGATGATGGTGAACTGTGTGGCGGATACCAGTTGCTGCACGATGTAATTGCCAAACAAGGTGATGCCGCCCACCTCGGTCGGAACCAAAACAGGAAACGTGTCGCCTGCGGCGTAGGTGTAATAGGGAAGCGTGACGGTGACGGTGGTTGATCCGGGCACGCTTCCGGAAGGACCGATGGTGGTAAATGAAGGCAGCACGGGCAGGCTTGAGGTGCTGGTCGCGGGATTGGCGTTACCCAAGATATCGATGGAGCGCACACTGTAACCTGAAGGACCGATAAAGCCTTCTGGATCTGTGCTGTAAAGGCCAAAAAGCACGATGCCGCCGATGGAAATTTGCGTGGCGATGTAAATCGCATCGTAATTGGTAATCCCGGTGACGATGGAGTCCGTGATGAGCACCGAGGCGGACCCGGCTGTCGTTGAGATCACCGCAGGGGCGGAATTGGTGATCTGGGTTGGCGTGATGTCCGATAGCGTGCCCGCCGCGATCGCGGCCAGTTGGCAGTTCGTCGCGCCTTCGATGGTTTCAGTCCCCACGGCAAGCCACGAGTTATCGTTTAAATCCTCCCATGCCCAGAGCTGGCGCACCGGCGCGGCCATGGGTGAGGGGTAGAATTTTTGCCAGCCGCCTATTTTTTGAACCAGCGCAAGTCCGTTGCGATCAGGGAAAAATCGAATCAGCTGCGTATCGCTAATGCCCGCGTTGGCATTGAGCGCTTGCGTTTCCTGCGTATCGGTGCCGGGAACTAGCTTTAAGGTGGCATGCGGCATCGGCTCACCGCGTTGGCGTCGCCGCCACCGGCGTTGAATAGGACGACCAGCTGGAGCCTTGGAATTTGCGCTTATTTTCATCCGGAATCGCGGCAAGCCTGAGCGCTTGATATTGCTTCTCATAGCTCATCGACATTTCCGTGTCATCCGAGGTCGCAGAGAAATTACGTTGGAACGCAGAAATGTAAATCATGCTCGCCATGATGAGCATGTCCGGATAGTACGCACTGATGTAGGTGTATGCGGTGTCCGCCACTCCCGCCGATGCATATTTGTAGAGCGACGGTGCGCGGCTTGAGCCTGTCACGCGAAGCGTATAGGCGTAGTTTGGCGTGGGACCTAAGTACACGTTATTGAACGTGTCTTGGCCGTCCTCCCAGTTATCGCCATACATGGCAAAATACTTGGGCGTTCCGGCGTTTGCCATGCCGCCGCCATAGACGTTTTGAATGAATTCCTTCGATGCGGGCACAAGCGGCGTTGCATTGACCGGTGTGGTGCCGTTCATTTGCACGATCTCAAGCGTCTGCACGGTGAAAAAATCATCGACCGGAA
>Ga0116226_10003143_pt1 | contig 14556 bp, 11 predicted proteins | sample S1TSphfallax_FD_89692 | JGI IMG/M metagenome (GOLD analysis project Ga0116226, IMG submission 89692) | Host-associated microbial communities from peat moss isolated from Minnesota, USA - S1T2_Fa - Sphagnum fallax MG | ecosystem: Host-associated > Plants > Peat moss > Unclassified | place: USA...
AAGATATATTCAAACTGATAGTTAACATTAAATTAATTATTACATTAATTCCAAATATTAACCTTAATTATGTTTCATTAAATTTATAAAAATAACTATCATTACATGTGTTGAACATTGTTAATTAGAAAAAGGTCTGTAAATAAGACAAGGTAGAATAGGTGGTTAAATAAACAAGTAGCCAAAATTCGAATTTAAGAGGAAAAAAAATTGTTTATTTCATCTAATACTGCCTAATTATTGTTAAAACAAAAAAATTAGAATATATAAGAACATTGGTATTTACATTAGACAGTTTTTTGGTTTGGGACATGTTTTTGTGTTGTTTCCTTCAATTAGGAAAAAGACGAAGCCCTTTGTTTATGAAGTAAAATAATAAAATTACTGTAATATATTAGAATACTTTGATAAAGGACATAAACAAACTACTTCACAAAATTTGTTGAAGAATAACATCAGAACCTATTCAATTTTCTTATGTTCTTAAATCAATTTCAAAATCAAGGTAATAAAAAACTTCATTAACAAACATATTTTAAACTAATATTTTAATACAAAATATTTTTAAATTATATATTTTATTATTATTATTATTATTATTATTATTATTATAGTTTTAATTTATTATTTAAATGAAAAAAATCATCTTACAAAAATTAATTTTTACAAATAAAATTTAGATGTCATTTCAATTTAATGAATTTTGATAAAGGAACAAATATAACTTAATTATCATATGTATAAAAATGAATAAACATTAGAATTCCACAAAAATATTAATTATCTATCATCACTTGATATATTGAAAATTAAATTTGATTAAAACATAAATAAAATTTACGTATATTGAACATATTATGCATTATTATCAACTTATATTTCAAAATTTTGCTTAATTTTATTTCAAAATTGAATACTATTGTTTGAATGCGTAAAAATAATAATTACATCATACATAACCATTCATTTTTACAAATAAAAATTACATGTAATTTTATGTTTGATGAATTTTGATCATATTTTTAATAAATATTAAGCTATCACATGAAAAGAAATGAATGAACATTAGAATTTCACAATTTCATTATCATTAATTCTATATCATAAACTAAATTTGATATACATAAAAATCAAATATTACATGTATGAACATATACAAGATTAAACTACTAATTTATATTCAAGAGAATTTATTCAAAATTTATATGCATTACAAAAATCATGTCACACATAACTATTCATTTATACAAGTAAATTTTCATGTAATTTGATGTCATCAAAATTTAACATAAATATTAACATATATGATATGTATAAAGGCAAAGTCACCTAGTAGTTGTTTAATTGAGTTGAAAGATAGTTGCAACAAAGTTGTAAATGAAATTACATTTTATCCATCCTTTAATATATTTTATCATCCATACATGTGTTGATGGTGTCACAAAAATAATTGAACATTGATTAATGTTTTGACTATGTGTTAACTAAAGAACCTTAAATGTTAAAAATATTCCAAGAATGACCTTTTACTCAAGACATGTTTTTCACTATTTACTAATGTAGTAGGCATTTTAATTTATAAACATTGTTGATGCGAAGGATATTCAATAAAATATTTGGCAAAACAGCACCTAGTTGAAAACTACTTTCAACTATATACCATTTTAGTTGATGAGTCGACTTCATCGGTAATTATCATTATTCAATTTTTTTATAAATAATTTATAGTTGCAAATCAAATCTAGTTGAAAACATTTTGGTTGAAAAAGAGGGGTTTTCTTCTAGTGTCAATTCGCTGGACATGCTCAACCTCCCAGTTGGTTGCTAGAATGCTAATTCTTTTATTAACACCAGCAACAACTAATGGTGCAGGGAGCTAATTGCTGACAAGATGTACTAGTCAAGTGCTTTTGATGAGTGGGTTACTTACTGTGAATATGCAATATCTATTACATTGTTGTGCTTCTTTTGGTAATCTGTCTGACACATAGTCTAGCTAATGATTAAGGGCACAAGTGTTAGGGCTACACAACACACAAATGTGTTGTTAGCTCCTTATCTACATGTAGGTTGCATTCTCTCAAAGATGATAAAATTCCAATTAAGAAAATAAATATGCCAAGCACAATGAATCATATATTTTGTGGACTTGCATCGCATGCGCGCACATGCTTAATAGGCCTTGTCACTGTTATCTGTACTTCACCTCCTTCAATCTAGTATACATGGTCTTGCTTATTTTGATGGCCACTCCATTGGACTTTGACTTGCATTGGCACAACAATATGTCCCCAAATGAATTAGTTGTTCAATTGACTGGTTATGTGCACTTACAACAAACAAGTGATTTATTGTGTCGCAATGCCAAATTTTGTGTGACTGCCATTGTACAGGTTCAAGTCTGTACAACAGTTGAACATCTTCCAGCACCAATGAGATTTCATACCTTACTTTTATTACATTTGATGCATGTGTGCAAGTGGTTCTTGTTCACAATAGAAACCCAAGGAAAATATGAGTGCCTATGAGTTCATTAGGGTATTTCTAAATTTGCATTGTTCATACCATTTTATAGGCTAGGTGCACAATTGAGCTCCCTTGGCTCTGTAGATGTTCCGTCTTGGTTCTTTCTAGGTGTTTGTCACTGATATTTATTTCATCATGGGATATCAGCATAGGACAAACATTGCATCCTTTGGGTGCATTGGTTAGGCTTGAAGCAGACATAACACTTCAAGAGTGTGGTTCTACCTGTTCAGGTACGGTGCACTGTTTTGCTGCAATCCAGCCATTCATCTAAAGAAAAATATCTTGTATGTTTGCCAACGTGACTTTGGGAAGGGGGTAATGCAGGTGTGCAAAGAACATGCATTCAACTTTGGTCCCACTGTGTTTGTATGAAGATGGTATATTTTGTGTTATTTGCAATTTTTATGACATGTAACATTACATGTGAATTGTACAACGATAATAGGATTTGCACAGAAGTTTAGGGTTCTCCGAAGCAGTGCTCCACGTAGTTTTTAGGGTTCAACTACAGGTTAAACCTGTTGCTGGTCAGAGGGGGCTGTGTGTGATCCAAGCAGACTGAGGTCATCACTTGTTATATTGGGGAATAAGGACACATGCCTCCTAGTGGTGGCCACTTGCATGACACATTGAAGGAGCAAGAAAGGCAGAAGGCAAGAGACAAGTTTTGGGTGTGGGAGGTTAGGTGGGTTAGCCAACATGGGGTAACAAAAATGAGGTGCCCTTGCACAAAATGTGTAAGGAGGGGCTATCTAGTATTGCTTGACACAGTTCACCAGCATCTCATTATGAATGGCAAGCATCTGTCATTCAGGAGGTGGAAAGGCCCAGGTCCATTTAATGACAGTGATGTGGAGTGGGCAGTGGCATCCAGGGCCCCGGTTTCCTTAATGCAACAGGAAGCGGACGAGGGTGTCAATGTTGGCAAGCTTTTTGATGACCTTTTTCCATGCACAGGTGACAAGCAACCTGACAATATTTTTGATTACTTAGATGATGGGCTTGACGCTTACGGATTGGAGGAGATGGACATGGTGCGAGGCGCCTGTGATATAATGGAGGAGTTATCTGCTATACTTGAAAGCATGCATGCACATATAGAGACTACTGAAGATGACTGTGATGTGGAATAGATTGTTGGACAAGGGGATCCAGGGTTAGAAGTAGCAGGAGTGGTGCCTATTGTTGAAGACATTTCCAATGAAGCTAATGTTTTGTGGGAAGCATGCCAGCCATTATACCTTGGTGCTAGGTCCACCATGCTTGCATCCACGTTGTTGTTGATGAACATATGCACGGTACATGGTGTTTCAAACAAGTTTACTAAGGAGTTGTTGGCCTTACTCCATAGACATTTTCTTCCCAAAGACAATTGCTTGCCCACCAAACATGTACGCAACTAAAACCTTGCCACAAAAGTTGGCTTAGACTACAAGAACATCCATGCTTGTGCAAATGGGTGTGTTTTATTTAGAAAGCAATATGCAATGCTCGAGTCTTGTCCAAAATGTGGAGCCGATAGGTTTAAGGCATATGGGAAATCTTGAATGGTAGTGAAAACCTTGAGACACTTCCCATTGGTTCCATGATTGTTCTGCATATTTTGAATTCCTACAACATTTAAGCTCATGAGGTGGCATAGTAAAAATAGGAATGCAAACGGAAAATTTTGTCATGTTCTTGACATCACATTGATTCAATGTGGCCTGATTTTGCAATTGAACCCAAGTATCAGACTTGGGTTGGCCACAGATGGAGTGAATCCATTTGGGGAAAAAAACAACTTTCACTCAACTTTGCCAGTTCTAATTTTAAACGATAACCTTTCACCTTGGTTGGTGACGAATTTTTTTTTTCTTGTTACTATCACTTATAATACCAAGGCTTGATAATGTCAAGTCTAACAATTGACGTCTTCTTAGTTCTTGTACTTGATGAACTATAGGAATTGTGGATAAAGGTGCAAGGTTTTGATGTCCAGCAACCTCTAGATGGGCGACAATTCACATTGAGGGCAATCCTAATGTGGACCATTCATGATTTTCCAAGCTATGGCATTATTTTGGGTTGCCAACACCAAGGTTACAAGGCATGTCCTCCATGTGGATGTGGAATGGTCAACCGATGGTCAAAGGAGTTTCGAAAACCAATGTTTGAAAGGAGGGTGAAAGCACATTAAAGGTGAACCATTTTTGTTCAAAAAAAGTGATGTATAACAAGTATTATAGTACATAGTAAATTAAAATCTTGATGGCATCTTTTGGTTATCCTAAACACAAATAAAAAACTTTAAAACTTACACAACAACATTTTTGAACTCAAAGTTCATTTTGAGTCAAAATTAATTTTGATCCAACGGTTAGATGAGGAGGATTGGATAAAATCAACGTACATAGAATACATAACTTACAGTTTTTTAACGGCCCTAAGGCCTCGTCTTTATGATTTGTGAAACATTACGAAACAAAAGATATTTTTAAAAATAATGTAATGCCCATTTATAAAATCTCCTCCTTTTTTATATGGTAATGGTTTTTTGCTGAAATAAGATATTATTATACATTTTTTATTAAACAAATGCAAAAAATACACATTTTTTGAATGAAATTTCATCCAAAAACTTTAAATGTTTAAATTGTCCTAAATTTAATTGATGTATATCAATATCATACACCATAAAAAAAATTCACCCAATAATTCTTTCAACAACCTTAGTTTTGAAGTATATATATTCAAATTTTCAAATTTTATGACATGTATTATTTGTCACGAATATATTCCATATGTTCAATTTTTTTAATGTTTGTTGAAAATTTCAAAATAATTGATTGTGATGCACTCCCAAGCTCCTTAATAGACTCAAATGTGAGTTTAAGGTGAATACAACGAAAAAATGAGGAGTTTGGGTACACTCCCTGGCTCGCAGCAATTCGGGGGTAGAGGGGCGTGCTAGAGCTCTAAGATATGGACTAGGAAGAATGACAAGCAAGTCAATTATTCCCATGGACCTATACAAATCAAACAACCAATTGGATAGTGCATAATTGGAGCACTTTTGGTGAACGAACAAGCCATGGGCAAACACAAATTCATAAGACTCATCATGGCCTGGACTTGGGGGAAGCCATTTCCTTCCCCATTATAGTATTCTCTATGCTTGGCCATGAGACTAGCACCCAAATGCCATTTTGTCCCGAGATTCCCAAATTGGAGTCTTGAAATTCCCTAAATTGAGACTCCCGCGACTTTGGAAGCCCATAATTTTGTGTGCATACCTTTGATTGAGGTGCAATCTAAAGAAAAGTTCTAGCCCTTGTTGACTTCTTTCCAATGACATGTGGCACATCACTTGCATAGAAGAAATTCAGGGCGATTCCTAACTTTTAGTGGTTGGGAGTCAAATTGGTAATTTGACTTTTGACCTTTCTTTTGGCCATAACTTATGTTTTAAGTACCCCAAATGGGTCATCCAAGCCCGTTTTATACATTTAAGTTCCAAGAGCTTTTCAACAATATAAGGAACTTTTTAATCCAATGAATTTTGACCCATAAAATCACCCTTTGAAGATTTGGGAATCCATTGGGAGTCCAATTCCCAAAGTGGGAGTTCACTTGGGAATGTGAGGGTTCATTCCCTCACACTTTCCTAAACTCTCGAAAGCATGAAATGTGACTCATGGGCTTCACTCTAGGCCCGCACCTTTGCAAGGCCTTACCTTGGTCAAGAGCCCAAGGCTAGGGTTGCAACTGATTAAATGAAATCTAAAGTTAATCAAATATACTTAAAATAAACAAAAATAATTCAAAATGTGACGTCCATACATTACCAAAAAGTTTAATTGCAAAAATATTAAATGTGTGACTATAATTTTGGGGGGGGTTTAGTGTGCTTTCACCTAGGAGTCAACGATGGTTGTGAAGAAACCACCCATATTGATTGCACCCCATGCAAAACATTTTAATGGAAAAAAGGAGTTGTGAAAAAGGCCATACACAACTATTATTGCGGAGATAATATGATGAACATGGAAGACTGAAAAGTGGGTTACAACAAGCAATTCTCTTGGAGCAAAAGGTTACGCATCATTAAAACAAGTGTCAATCATCTTTCAACTTTGTTGCATTGCCATATTGGGAGGTGCGAATGTTCCCATAGCCATCCAGGTGGGGTGTTGTGTAGATGAGCACCCCAACTAAGGACCAATATTTGATATAAAGGTTATTATCATTAAAATGTTTATGATTTTAATTAGTTTGACACCTTAATCTTAGTCTAATTTTTTAATTCACTTGCAAGATTTATTGATTAGGCACACATTAGATGTCATGCTATTGAAAAAAATTGTTTATGAAAGCATGGTCAAATTCATGGTTATAATGAAGGACATAATCAAGGTGCACCACAACTTGGAGGTTTGTGGGGTTTGATCACATTTATGGTTGATGCGGGATCCAAGCACACCCGGTAAAAACTTCAAATTAAATGCCCCATATGTTTTCACGCCTAGAGAGTTGAAAGTTTTCTTAAACCAATTGGCTTATGTTCAAAGTACGCATAAACTACTATGGTGTGTTAGGAAAACACATCATGGAAAAGAAGTTGGGATCAATGAAAAGTCATGATTGGCATGTTTTGATGCAATAGCTTTTGCCCTTAGCTTTGAAGGGATTGATGGATGATCATGTTGAACCGACTTTGATGTGACTCAGTAAAATGTTTCGAAGCATTTGTTGGGAGGTTTGGGATCCAGCCACCCTTCCATTTCTAAAGGATGATGTGGCAAAAACCCTCTGCCTACTTGAATGGGAATTGCCTTGTGCATTATTTGACGTGATGACTCATTCAATTTTGCAAGTGGTTGAAGAACTTGAGATTTGTGGGCCAGTCCACAATAGGTGGATGTACCCTATTGAACGGGCCATGAAGACGTTCAAGGGGTATGTATGAAATAGGGCAAGACTTGAGGCATCCATGGTTAAAAGGTACATCTATAATGAAACAATTGGGTTTGTGATTGAATACATGCATGAGTTCAAGCCTGTCCAATTTTGGATATGGATCCAAATGAAGAATAAGGGGTCTATGGTGACGTCTCTGAAGGTGCTAGAACAAAGGTTTTTTTTTACCTTGTTGCTTGAGACCTTGCACATCAATATGTGTTCACAAACATTACATGCCTAGCACCATGGGTCTGGTGTGTAACCCTAACACCTTAATTATGAACCTAACTATTTTTTAACAAGTGGGTAGGATACATTAAGGAGGCAAACATGGACCATTGATATTGATGCCAAGTTCCATGTATATTGTTGTTTAAAACCCTTGTCTACAAGACAATTTTTGAACATAAATAAGCTTGTCGAACCTAATCAAAATAATTGATAACTATGTGTAACAAATGTTGTAATAGTGAAAATATAATCTAGGTGTGTCCATGTCAAATTTTGTAACGTAGCTCACACAAATAACATCTAGATTTTTGCATTTGAAGTTATGTAGGCCATGATGTGTTTACCACTTCCATTTTGTGGTAATGAATTTTCCATTCATTCTACAATTTTTTTATGTAAGGTGCCTAAATCCTAGCATGGAATCAACGTAACAAATGGCTTCATACATAATAACTATAGGTGTGGGTCATGGCAGGGATATTATAGCAAGCATGAGGATGAAACTATTTGGGTAACAAGATTATGAATTATTTTTTCCATAACATAGTAGTGGGAAGGAGGGCCCTAAACAACAGGCATGTTAATAATTTCTTTGCCAAAGTTTGCATATTTGCAAAAGTTAGCAAGCTGGGTGCACAATGCAATCTGAACCCACATTGTGGAGCATGGTCAAATTGAGGATAGGGATGTGAAGCATATATCAATCCAACCATAATTCACTGCTTCAAGCTACACATAGATTTTAGCATATGGAAATCATTTTAAAGTTTCTATAGACACCCATGCCAACACTTCAATGGCCACATATGATGTCACAACCCTAACATTGGGTTCACAACTAAATGTGAAGGGCAAGGGCCCATGAGGCCAAAAATGTGTTTAGGTCTAAAACTCACTTTCACAAATGTGGGAGAATGCAAGGGATGAAGCCCAATGACTCCCAAGTCCATTCCCACTTTGAGAGTTGCATTCATGTGAGAGTTGTGAATGTTCGGAGCCTTGGTTGGAAAAGGAAAAAACACCAAATTGGGCCCCCATGACACCATTAGAAATTCCTTGAAGCATAGATGTTTAAAGTTCCTTGGCATTGTTCATTTAGACCTAATTTGCATAAGTTATGATCAAAAGAAAAGGTGAGAGTCAAATTGGGAATTTGATTCCTAAGCACAAATCCTTTGAAAACAAGGGTCAAATGAAGTCCAATTGGGGCGTGCTATACATTGTTGGAAATATATTTTTGAAGGCTATAAAATATTGACCTTTTATTTTCAAAAAAGACTTGATTTGAGAAAGATATGAGAGTCCAAAGTTTTGGGATAACAAGAGTCCCAATTTTGGGACTCCCACTTGGAAGTCCCGGGGAAAAGTGACATTTGGATGTAGTCCCCGAGGAGAGGCACAAAGTATACTATAGGGGGGGGGGAGTGGTGCCTACTCCCAAAGGTTGCGAGCTATGTAAAGCTTGTGCTTGAGGTTGACCCTATTAAATCTATCACACCACTTTTATTCAACTTGCATTAACCACCCTCTTTTCTTAGTTGTGAAACTTGACTTCATTTTGAACTCTCGTTTGTGAATTTTTCCTAGTCCCATCTCAAAACTCCAACACACCCACCTACCTCCGAAGTGTTGCAAGTTAGGGAGTGTGCCCCAATTTTCTTCTTTTTTTATTGTTTCATTTTAGGACCCACCTTTGGGTCTCTTGAGGAGTTCAGGGGTGCGTCATATGATTTAGGGGTTGCATTTGTCTTCCAACAACAACAACTTTCTCATGATGGCACAACCTTGGGGTCAATGTAGTACGTTGGGGTGTTGAAGGACATATTTTTGCTGGATTATGAACATGTTTCACAACCTATAATGTTGTTCAAATGTGATTGGGTTACAAATGGGGTTAATAGGTTAATGAACCCTACGTGATCCAAGCCTAGGTTTAACAAGTGTTTTACTATGAATAACCAACCCAACCATCATGGAAGGTTGTCCTCCACAAGGAACCAAGGTCTAAGAGTGTTGTGGTAGAGGATAACAATGAGACTATTACCCCATTTGATAATCAAATTGGGTCAAAGGTGCCATTGGATATTTTGAAAGTGCCTAGCAATGCACCACTTGTAGGGGCCATTGAATTGGGTGGGGTTGACACCATCCTAGCAAATGAAACTTTATGGATGCCGTTTAATGACAACGAAGATGGTGATGTTGGTTGAGTTGTAGATACGATAAATTTTGATTTATTTTTCCATGGGCTTAATACCACCAATGTTTGGCCTTGGGTGCTAATCTGTTAGTCCAACCAATTTAGTGTGTCTTGTAATATTTGCTTAGACGATTTTTTGCATGTGATGGGGCCAAACATGCACCAATTCAATTTTCCATATGCCTACTAATGCATGGGTGTGTGTTATTGGGTGTAGGATGACATTTATTTCTATTATGTACGATGTAAATAGTTGTATTATTCAATTAGTTCAATTTTGCAACCAAAAAAAGGTCTACACATAACTATTTAAAAGTTTTTTATCACCTTAAACACTCTCTACAGTGGAGTGGAGTGTGTTATGGCTACTAACCAAAAAGAACCATCAACTTCTAAACTAAGCACACAAAATTAATTGCATTGTTCGTTACATCTTAGGTGCCCCTTCAACAATTGAATGCCATAAAGATGTCTTGTTATGTTTTACAATTTTTACTCCTATGTGGTAATGTTGTTATGTGTTAAAGAACCATTTCACTATGAGGCCAACAAAGTCCATGTTTCTAGTCCCATTCAAGGAGAGGATGGAACACATGTATTGACATGCCCCCAAATTCCTTAAGAAACCCAAATGTGGGTCCTAGAATGAAACAACAAAAAATAAATAAAATTGGGGCACATTCCTTAACTTGCAACACTTCGGAGGTAGGTGGGTGTGCTGGAGTTCTAAGATGGGACTAGGAAAAATTCACAAATGAGAGTTCAAGATGAGGTCAAGCTTCACAACTAAGAAAAGAGGGTGGTTAATGCAAGTTGAATAAAAGTGGTGTGATAGATTTAGTAGGGTCAACTTCAAGCACAAGCTTTACACAACCCACAACCTTTGAGAGTAGGCACCACTCCCCCCCCTATAGTATACTTTGTGCCTTTCCATGGGGACTACATCCAAATGTCACTTTTCCCCATGACTTCCAAGTGGGAGTCCCAAAATCGGGACTTTTGTTATCCCAAAACTTTGGACTCTCATATCTTTTTCAAATCAAGTCTTTTTTGAAAATAAGAAGTCAATATCTTATAGCCCTCAAAAATGTATTTCCAATGGTGTATAGCACACCTCAATTGGACCTCATTTGACCCTTGTTTTCAAGGGATTTGTGCTTAGGAATCAAATTCCCAATTTGACTCTCACTTTTTCTTTTGATCATAACTTATGTAAATTAGGTTCAAATGAACAATGTCAAGGAATTTTAAGCATATATGCTTCAAGAAATTTCTAATGGTGTCATGGAAGCCCAATTTGGTGTTTTTTCCCTTTCCAACCAAGGCTCTGAACATTCACAACTCTCACATGAATGCAACTTTCAAAGTGGGAATGGACTTGGGAGTCATTGGGTTTCATCCCTTGCACTCTCCCACATTTGTGAGAATGCATTTCACACCTAAACACATTTTTGGCCTCATGGGCGCTTGCCTTTCACACTTAGTTGCAAACCCAATGTTAGGGTTGTGACATAAACGCTCAAAAATGGATTCATGTGGCATTGCACCACAACTTCACTCATGGAAACACCCAAACTTGTTGTGGATAATGGGTTTTTTAAACCAAAATTGAAGATCCCAATGGTAGGCTCACTTCATTGTGGTAAACGTGAAATTTAATTCTTGCAGAATATTTCACTCTACTATAACAACATATTTGCATTTCACAAACATATATTCGTTGTTTATGCTTTAATTCTTCACATTTTTATCATGCCCATTCATTCAAACACCAAATTCATGGTTATTTCATCTAACCAAAATCTACCTTTCATTATAAAAAATTCCAAAAACAAAATTGCAATTCATTTCATCATATGTTGATGCTACAAACAATTCACACAACAATATGAACATAACATTCATTGTAAAAAGTATGTGCATCTCTATAGTATTATAAAATCTAAATCAAAATATAGTAGAATCCCATGTTTTGTTGAAAAAAATCTTAAAACAACAAGTAAAATCTATAGTTTATCTAAACATAATCTGTGATTTTCTATTAACAAGTATTTATTGCTCCTCCTAATCTTCCTCAAAACTCTTTGTCTAAGAAGCTCCCCTATTTTCCATAATTCCTTCCTTTTGAATAGTTTGAAATCACGTCAACATGACCAAAACAACAATAATTCAAAAATTCAAATTAACAAAATTTCCCTAATCAGTCCCTATCCTAGGGGTAATGTTAAAGGGGTAGCCTTGTTCATCCAAAATCATGTACTCATCCTACCCCTTAACATTACCCCCTTTTTATTTTGGATTCCATCTTCGAAATCCTTATAAAATGATAGAAATGAAATGAAAGTATTTTATATCCTTCTAAACAGATATCTCCCCTACAATGATTATGTAATCTCAACTCGCACAAGAACCAATGGTTTTACATCTATTTTTAACTTAATAATTCTAATCTCTTCCCCCATTAATTTAATATGTGATTATATTTCCACTAGTTTTGTTATTGAAAAAACCTCCACCTTTTCCTATTCTTGAATTGTCTGTGACTTTTTTTTCTTCCTGACCCCTTCCTTTAAGGTCTTATGGTTTCTCTAGTTGTACCTCCTCCTCTTAAGCTACTTTACTTTTAAAATCTTGTGGTTCCTCAATTTACACTTCCTCTTCTTATGTTATTTCACTGGGGCCGCTTCATTTTCCTCATCCTGACCCAATACCTCTATACTTATTGGATTGGCACAAATAAACTTTGGAAAATGCTTTTGATAAGCTTCCAACTTGTACCTTAAAATCCTTTCATTAGCTCTATGTTGAGCCAAAATTTTCTCTTACTCCTTTGTAAAATATTCCACTACAACCTCCCGCCATTCTTTAAACTCTACCTCATAATCCTTCATCTTGTTCTTCATCCTCATCTGGGTACAATACTGTAACATTTGTTCACAATCCTCTAGTTTTTTCTTGACACTAGCTAGATCCAAACTTTTCCTCTATTCTTGTGCCATCTCCAACTATGCTTGCAAGTGTTGCAAATTCCTTTGATATTCTTTCTTGCCCTCCATTATTTATCTCTTTTTGCCTCTACTATTTTCCTTCTAATCTCTTCAAACTATAACAAAGACACATTCTTCAGATTTATTAATTCCAAATTTTTCTAAACATTCTTTTTTCCCTTCTTTTCCTTAACTAGTTCTTTCATTTGACTATCCAAAGCCTCTTATTGTTTTTTATGAATAAATAATGCATTTATCCACTTATGTTTTGTGGTTTCCCATATTTTAGCCTTCTACTTTAAATCATGTAGTTCTTCTTTTTGCAATTTCAGCTATGATGTGTTATTCTTGAGCTCCCCATTCTAATCTTGCAGTTTCTTAATGAACACTTTAATTTTCTACTTAGCTTCTACCTTACTATTCCTCCAAATTTCCACATTATGTTTATACCCCTTTTGAATTTTTCTTTCATTATCCAATTCTTCATGTAACATTGTTTTCTCCTTCTCCTTATAGCCAATATGTTTTTCAAAGTATTCACCTCCAAAATCAAACTCCTTATATTCAAACTCACAATTGGCATGGTCTAAAATAATTCAACTACCTTATTTGCTTTCATTACTTTTGTAGCTACCTCCTCTACAGTCTTTGGAGTATTTGTTTGTGTTGTAGGATCTCCAAATCTTTTTATAGATGAACCCAACTCTTGCACCAATTCTTCTCCCCAATTCAAACTCAAATGGGAATCCCTTTGCAAATTATGGTCTACTAGGTGGTACCTCTAGTTCTGCTAGTTTGAACTCTTTAAAAATAGATTGTGTCACAACTATCTCTGTTTGAGTTTAATAGCATGTAAACCTTCCTATGTCTGTTATTATTACTACTATACTACAAATATTGTTCCAAATGCTGCAAATGTTGTGGACTTGTAATGGTCTCCATCCAATCTTCACATACATTTGCATCCAAGAGCAAATGTTATTCACCCTTTGAAAACCTTGTGTCATGTTCCCTCTTAACTTCCTAGTTTTGCTCCCTTAGTTGTCTTTCATGTGAAGATGCCATCTGTCATACCTCGAGCCTCTCCTCCTCCCTCAACTATGTCTCTTGTGGAATTGGCATCTATGGTATCTTTATAGTTTGTTTGGCTACATGTGCCATTGTTGGCATTACCCTTACCACTATTGGCACTATAGATGGTTCCACTCTACCCTTCATCATTTTTTGTGTCCTTAGATTTGTGCTTTCTTATTCCCTCTTCACTCCTAAACTTGAGGCTTTTCCTTTTTCAACTATGTTTTTCCTTTTAAGAGCACTTCTTGGAAAGTTTGTTCCAATTTTTTTTTTCTATTCTCTAATGTTGTTTACATTTCCTCTCTAGTTCTTTTAACCTTGGTTGGTGGTTTCTATGGATTTTCCTTTTGATGCACAAACAAATATTAAAAGATCTTCGCCACTACTAATGCAAATTGATAGGTATCCTTCTTATCCCCTTTATTTTCCCTAACATACTTATACCACCAATCTAACTCACTACACCGATTGTTGAATATAATTTGTGCCCATTCTACCTTTTGCCCTTTTTTTGCCCTCATCAATCTTATTGTTAAAATACTAAACCTTATCCTTTTGATAGATGACAAATATTATGGTAGGATATTTAATAGA
>Ga0116226_10003145_pt1 | contig 14554 bp, 10 predicted proteins | sample S1TSphfallax_FD_89692 | JGI IMG/M metagenome (GOLD analysis project Ga0116226, IMG submission 89692) | Host-associated microbial communities from peat moss isolated from Minnesota, USA - S1T2_Fa - Sphagnum fallax MG | ecosystem: Host-associated > Plants > Peat moss > Unclassified | place: USA...
CGATGAGCGCTATCGGGAGTATTGGCAGGCCTATCACGCACTCACTGAGCGGGATGGGGTCACCGGCCAGTACGCCAAGTTGGAAATGCGCCGCCGTACCACTTTGATCGCCGCGATGCTGCTCAAGAAGGGCGAGGCGGATGGCTTGATATGCGGCACCATCAGCACCAACGCGCGACACCTGCACTACCTGGACCAGGTCCTCGGCCGCAGTCCGGGCGTGAACGTCTACGGCGCCATGAGCGGACTGATTCTGCCGGGGCGCCAGGTGTTTCTGGTCGATACCCACGTGAATCTCGAGCCGAGCGCCGAGCAGCTAGCGGAAATCGCCGGGCTTGCCGCCGACCAGTTGTCCGCCTTCGGCCTGGTGCCGAAAATCGCGCTGCTGTCGCATTCGAACTTCGGCAGCAGTGACGCGCCCTCGGCGGTGAAGATGCGGGCAACGCTGGAGCGCCTCAGGAACCTGCGCCCTGATCTGGAGGTGGACGGCGAAATGCATGGCGATTGCGCGCTCGATGAGGCGGCGCGCAAGGCGACGCTGCCGCACAGCACCCTGCACGGCAGCGCCAACCTGCTGGTGCTGCCGAATCTCGACAGTGCGAACATCGCCTACAATCTGCTGAAGTCGGCCGCCGGACAGAACGTGGCCATCGGTCCGATCCTGCTCGGCTGCGCCGCACCGGCGCACATCTTGACCGCCGCCGCCACGGTGCGCCGCATCGTCAACATGACCGCGGTGACCGTGGTGCAAGCCGCTGCCGCATGCATATCCTGATCGCGCCCAATGCATTCAAGCACAGCCTCTCCGCGGTCGATGCGGCCGCGGCCATTGCCGCGGGTCTCGGCGCGAGCATCCTCTCCGGTACCTGGGCGGCGTGTCCGGTGGGCGACGGCGGCGACGGTACGGCCGAGGTGCTGCTGCGCGCGCGCGGCGGCGAGCGGCGCCAGGCGCTGGCCCGTGACCCGCTGGGTCGCCACATTCCCTGCGAGTTCGTGCTGCTCGATGAGGGCCAAACCGCGGTGATCGAGCTGGCCGAGGCTTCCGGCCTGCGGCGCCTGCAACCCCACGAACTCGATCCGTTGCGGGCGAGCACAGCCGGAACCGGCGACCTTCTCAAGTGCGCCTTGGATTGCGGCGTCCGCGAGATCATTCTGTGCGTCGGCGGCAGCGCCACGGTGGATGGCGGGAGCGGATTGTTGCAGTCCTTGGGCGTCGGCTTCCTGGATAGTGCCGGGCGGCCGCTCGACTGCCTGCCCGGACAGCTGCCTGCGCTCGACGCAATCGATCTCACGCGCCTCGACCCGCGCCTCGACCCGCGGCGCGGCGAGCGGGTGTTGACGGTGCTTTGCGATGTGACCAACCCGCTGCTCGGCGCGCGCGGCGCCGCTGCCATTTTCGGACCGCAAAAGGGCGCCACCGGGGAAGCCGTGGGTGCGCTGGAGACGGCGCTCACGCGTTTCAGCGAGGTGGTGCTGCGGCATACCGGGGAGGACATCGCACGCCTGCCGCGGGGCGGCGCAGCGGGCGGTGTCGCCGCGGGACTCTATGGACTGCTCGGCGCCCGATTGGTGGGCGGCATCGAGTATGTTCTGCAGTTGATCGACTTCGATGCCGCGCTCGAGGGCGCGGATTTGGTCATCACCGGGGAGGGTGCCATCGACGACCAGACCATCGACGGCAAGGCCCCTTGGGGCGTCGCGCTGCGGGCGCGAGCCCGCGGTGCGTTCGTGGTCGGCATGGCGGGTCGGGTGCCGCTGGTGACGAGCCCCGAGTTGCGGGAGGGTTTCGACGCCTTGCTGGCGATCGGCGATGGCGTCACGACGCTGGACGTGGCGCTCGGCCGAACCGCGGATAACTTGCGCCGGACGGCGTTGGAACTCGGCAACCTCCTCGCGCTCTGCGGCCGTTATTGACGGCCTCATCGACGGCGCTCAGGGCGTCTTCGCCAGCGCATTCCTCAGCACCACGATCGCACCCACGAGGTGGTAGAAGGTGCTTGCCGGCGATGGCGCATCCACGAGTTCACCGCTCGGCAGCTGTACGTCCAACCACAATCCCTGCACCGGCGTGTCGATATAGGGCAGCAAACTCGCCGCGGCCGAGGTGGCCATCTGCCAATGGCCGTCTTCGCCCGTGAGCTCTGCGGCGAGCAGCGCGGCTTTCAGCCGTTCCGTTTGCGGCCAGAACCGCGCGTTGGGGTCATGTATCGAAAAATCGTCGAGCAGCGAGTTGATGGCGACGTGATTGTGCACGCCGTGCTGTTCGCCTATGGCAATCAACTGGAGTGCGACGTCGCAGAGCGGCGCCGGATGCCGGTCACGCGCCCGGAGCAATAGCCACGCCCACTCGAATTGATGGCCGGGCTCGATGATGCGGCCCGCGACTCCCGGAGCCGGCAGCCAATCCGTGCCGTACACTTCGCCCAGCGCGCCGCTGTCGCTGCGGACAAAGCGCGTGACCGCCAGGTCGACGAGATCGCGTGCACGCATGGCCCAGAGCGGATCCGCGCCGACCTCGGCCCACGCGAGACAGGCCTCCAACAAGTGCATGTGCGGATTCGATTCGAAACGATCGGAGTGGATTTCGTCCGAGCGGAACGCGCGGTCACCGGTGGCGAAGCGGCTCTCGATGGCGCCGAACAGCGCCAGCGCGCGATCCTCGAAGGCGCCGCGGCGCTCCAGCGCCTTCCCGGCAGCGGCATAGCCCAAGAGTGCGAATGCCTGGTCATAGAGCACGGCGTGCTCGTCGAGCGGCGCGCCATCGACGTCGGCGAGCGTCCTGAACAGCCCGTCCGGGCGCAGATAATACCGTTCGAAGTAGTCCATGCCGCGCTGCACGATCCCACCGACGTCGCCGCGCCAGCCGAGCAGGCCACCTTCAGCGAAGGCGTAGATCTGCCGCGGGTGCACGCGGGCACGGCGCGGATGCGGCAACCCCTGGCCGTTTTGCGCCAGGGTTTCGATGAAACCGCCATTCGCGCCGTCAATGCCAGCACGCGCCCACAACGGATACGCGGAATCAAGCAGCCAGGACTCGAGCTTGGCGTGAATTGCGGCGAGCTTTGCCCGGGCGGCAAGACTGACCGTGGAGGGCGGTGGCGCAAGGGTTGACATGCGCGGAGTGTGCCATGGGAACGCCGGTTTTGAGGAGCGTTGCGTCGCAAACGCGGTAAGCTTGCGCGATGCCGAAACGATGCTCCGGGACGCCTTTGGGGTGCACTTTGCTGCTGCTTGCCGCGCTGTGGCTGCGACCCGCGGTGCCGGCAGACGCTGCGCAAGTGGCCGGGACGGCGGGCGGGGAGGCCGGGCGCTCCATCACCGTGTTCGCGGCGGCGTCGCTCACGGATGCCTTGCAGGAGATCACCACCGAATTCGACAAAACTTCGGGAATCACGGTACGCCTGTCGTTCGCCGCCAGCTCCGCCCTGGCGCGTCAAATCGAATCCGGTGCACCCGCCGACGTGTTTTTCTCCGCCGACCTCGAGTGGATGGATTACTTGCAGGCGCACAAGCTGATCGACTCGACGTCGCGCCACAATCTCCTCGGCAACCGCCTGGTGCTGATCGCACCGTCCTCGAGTCCGCTCAAATTGACCATAAAGCCGCATTTCGACCTGGCGGGGGCGCTCGGCAAGGGACGCCTGGCCACCGGAGATCCGGACTCCGTGCCGGTCGGACGCTATGCCCGTGCGGCGCTGACCTCACTCGGGGTATGGAGTGAAGTCGAACCGCGCCTGGTCCGCGCGGAGAACGTGCGTGCCGCACTGGCCTTCGTCGATCGCGGCGAGGCGCCGCTCGGCATCGTGTACCAGACCGACGCGTTGATCGATCCGGGTGTGCGGATCGTCGACGTGTTCCCGGCCGATACGCATCCGCCGATCACCTATCCCATCGCGCTGACCGCGAGCGCCCATCGTGGCGCGAGCGAGTTTGCGGATTTTTTGCGCTCGCCCAAGGCGGCTCAAGTGTTCGTCAAGTATGGATTCACCGCGAATGAATGAACTGCGAACGAATGACTGGATCGATTTGCGCAGTGACACGGTCACGCGACCCTCCGCCGGGATGCGCGCCGCCATGGCCGGCGCCCCGGTGGGGGATGACGTGTACGGTGACGATCCGACCGTGAATCGACTACAGCAGGTGATGGGCGAACGCTTCGGCTTCGAGGCGTGCCTGTTCTTTCCGAGCGGCACGCAGAGCAATCTGGCGGCGCTGATGGCGCATTGCGGGCGCGGCGACGAATACCTGGTCGGCCAGGATGCGCATACCTACAGGTACGAACAGGGCGGTGCCGCGGTGCTGGCGAGCATCCAGCCACAGCCGCTCGAACATGAGGCGCATGGCGGCATCGCGCTCGCGCGCATTGCCGCGGCCATCAAACCGGACGACATTCACTTCGCCCGCACCCGGCTGCTCGCGCTGGAGAATACGATCGGCGGCCGGGTGTTGCCGGTGGACTATCAACGCGAGGTGACCGAGTTCGCACACGGGCGGGGTTTGCGCACGCATCTGGATGGCGCCCGGCTGTTCAATGCCATCGTCAAGCAGGGCGTCACCGAACGTGCCGCGGTGGCCGGTTTCGATTCGGTTTCGGTATGCCTGTCGAAGGGCCTGGGCGCGCCGGCAGGCTCGGTGCTGCTGGGTTCGCGCGAGCTCATTGGTGCGGCGCGTCGTTGGCGCAAGGCGCTGGGCGGCGGGATGCGCCAGGTGGGCATTCTCGCGGCCGCCGGTCTGTATGCGCTCGAACACCACGTGGCGCGGCTCGCCGACGATCACGCAAACGCCGCTCACCTCGCGGCGGGATTGCATGAGCTTGGACTGCCGGTCGAGCCGCCGCAGACGAACATCGTCTATGTCGACCTCCCGGCAGAGCAGGTGGCGCCGCTCGGCCAGCACCTGGAATCGCGCGGTATTCGCGCCTCGGTGGCACCGCACATGCGGCTGGTCACGCATCTCGACGTGTCGCGCGCCGCCGTGGAGACGGCACTCGGGGCGTTTCGCGACTACCCCGGGTGGGGTCGTTTACACCGTCTTTACACCTAAGCGACCGAATTTTTCCGGGTTTTTCCGCGCGTCCCTCTAACGTGCGCGCTGCCGTACAGCTAGCTAAAGAGTCAATGTGGACATGTTGTTTCTGGTCGTTGTCGCCGCCTTGGTGATGCTCACCCTGGCGCTGATCCTTGGCTGCGCCACGCTCGAGCGCAGGAAATGAGCGCGATATGAACTGGGGCTACGTCGTGAGCGGGGGCATCGCTCTCGGTCTTCTGGTCTATCTCGTGGTCGCGCTGCTGCGCGCCGAGGAGCTGTAGGTGAGCGCGCAAAGCGCCTTGATGCTCGCCGGGTTTCTCATCGTCGTGCTGGTGTTGGCGTACCCGCTTGCGGCCTACATTGCCCGACTCGCGGGGGAGGCGCCGCTGCCCGCGTTTCCCGCGCGGGTCGAGAGCGCCCTGTACCGCCTTGCCGGCGTCGATGCACGGCAGGACATGCGCTGGACCCAATACGCCGTCGCGCTGGTGGCGTTCAATGGGGTCGGCGTGTTCGTGGTGTACGCCCTGCAGCGCCTGCAGGCCTGGCTGCCGCTCAATCCCCAAAAGCTGGCCAACGTCTCGACCGATTCCGCGTTCGATACCGCGGTGAGCTTCGCGACCAACACCGACTGGCAGGGCTATGCCGGTGAGTCGACCATGAGCTACCTCACGCAGATGAGCGGCCTCGCGGTGATGAATTTTCTGTCGGCCGCCACCGGCATCGCGGTGGCCTTCGCGCTGATCCGCGGTTTTGCGCGCGGCTCGGCACAGGGCATCGGCAATTTCTGGGTGGACCTGACCCGCACCACGCTGTACTTGTTGCTGCCGCTGTCGTTGGTATTGGCGCTGCTGTTCATGGGCCAGGGGGTGATTCAAAACTTCGACGGTTACAAGGACGTGACGACGCTCGAGGCGCAGCCCTACGACAACCCGAAGCTCGATGCCGACGGCAACCCGCAGAAGGACGCCGAGGGCAACGCCGTGACCGAGCCCGCGGTTGCAACCACCCAGACGCTGCCCATGGGTCCCGTCGCCTCGCAGGAGGCGATCAAGATGATCGGCACCAACGGCGGCGGATTCTTCAACGCGAACTCGGCACACCCGTATGAGAATCCGACGCCGCTCACTAACTTTGCACAGATGATCGCGATGTTTTTGATTCCGGCGGCGCTGTGCTTCGTGTTCGGGCGGATGGTCGGAGATTTGCGTCAGGGCTGGGCCGTGCTCGGCGCCATGACGGTCATCTTCGTCGCCATGGCGACCCTGATTTTATGGGCCGAGCAGCAGGGCAATCCCACGTTCGCGGCTCTCGGCGTCGATCAGGCGCAAAGCGCGCTGCAGGCGGGCGGCAACATGGAGGGCAAGGAGACGCGCTTCGGGATCGTCGCCTCCGCCTTGTTCGCGACCATCACCACCGCCGCATCCTGCGGTGCGGTCAATGCCGCACACGATTCCTTGACCCCGCTCGGCGGCCTGGTGCCGCTGTGGTTGATGCAATTGGGCGAGGTGGTCTTCGGCGGCACCGGCTCGGGACTGTATGGCATGTTGATCTTCGCCATCATGGCGGTGTTCATTGCGGGATTGATGATCGGCCGTACGCCGGAATACATCGGCAAGAAGATCGAAGCGTTCGAAATGAAGATGACGGCCATCGTGATCCTCCTTACGCCGTTCCTGGTGCTGGTGGGCACCGCAGTCACCACCATGGTGAGCGCGGGCACGCTCGGCATCTTCAATCCGGGCGCGCATGGTTTTTCCGAGGTGCTGTATGCGTTGTCATCGACGGCGAACAACAACGGCAGCGCCTTTGCCGGATTGTCGGTCAACACCCCTTTCTATAACTCGCTGCTGGCCGTGGTGATGTGGTTCGGCCGGTTTGCCTTCATCGTGCCGGTGCTGGCGATCGCCGGTTCGCTCGCCGCCAAGAAGCGCATCGGCGTGACGGCGGGCACGCTGCCGACGCATGGACCGCTGTTCGTCGCGTTGTTGATCGGCACCGTCGTGCTGGTCGGAGCCCTCACCTACGTGCCGGCGCTGGCCTTGGGTCCGGTGATCGAGCACTTCGAGCTCAACGCGATTCATTGAGGGTTTCACCGTGGTCCGCAAATCTCTGACGCTGTTCGACCCCGCGCTGCTCGTGCCCGCGGTAGCCGACTCGTTTCGCAAGCTCTCGCCGCTGGTGCAGCTGCGTAATCCCGTCATGTTCGTGGTCTACGTCGGTGCGATTCTCACTTCCACGTTGTTCCTGCAGCGAGTACTGGGAGGAGGTGGGGAGCGGGGCGCCTTCATCTTCGCGATCTCGGCCTGGCTGTGGTTCACCGTGCTGTTCGCCAATTTTGCCGAGGCGCTGGCGGAGGGACGCAGCAAGGCCCAGGCGGCCAGCCTGCGCGGTTTGAAGCAATCCATCCTGGCGAAGAAACTCGACAGCGTCGAATCGCGCAGCCGCTTCACCGAGACGCCGGCGCCGCAACTACGCAAGGGCGATCTGTTCCTGGTCGAGACCGGCGACGTGATACCGGCGGACGGCGAGGTGGTCGACGGCGTGGCCTCGGTGGACGAGAGCGCGATCACCGGCGAGTCCGCACCCGTGGTGCGCGAATCGGGCGGTGACTTCTCGGCGGTGACCGGCGGCACGCGGGTGCTGTCCGATTGGCTGGTGGTGCGCGTGGCGGTCAATCCGGGTGAGGCCTTCATCGACCGCATGATCGCCATGGTCGAAGGGGCGAAGCGGCAGAAAACACCCAATGAAATTGCGCTCACCATTTTGCTGATAGCCTTGACCCTGGTGTTCCTGCTGGCGACCGCGACCTTGCTGCCGTTCTCGCTGTTCAGCGTGGCGGTGGCAAAGGCCGGAGCGCCGGTCACGATCACGGTGCTGGTCGCGCTGTTGGTGTGTCTGATTCCGACCACCATCGGCGGCCTTCTGTCCGCGATCGGCGTAGCCGGCATGAGCCGCATGATGGCATCGAACGTGATCGCCACCTCGGGCCGCGCGGTCGAGGCGGCCGGCGACGTGGACGTGCTGCTGCTCGACAAGACCGGCACCATCACCTTGGGCAACCGCCAGGCCGCCGCCTTCGTACCGGCGGACGGCGTGACCGAGTTGCAGCTCGCAGATGCGGCCCAGTTGAGCTCTCTCGCGGACGAGACCCCCGAGGGCAGGAGCATCGTGGTGCTCGCCAAACAGCGCTGCAACCTGCGCGAGCGCAACATGAGCCAGCTCGAGGCGACCTTCATTCCGTTCTCGGCGCAAACGCGGATGAGCGGCGTCGACTTAGGGAAGCGCGAGGTGCGCAAGGGCGCCGCGACAGCCATGCGCCAGCACGTTGAGGCCTTGGGCTTCACGTTTCCGGCGAGCGTGACCCAGAGTGTCGACGAGATCGCACGCCGCGGCAGCACGCCGCTGGTGGTGGCGGACAGTGGACGCGTGCTCGGGGTGGTCGAGCTCAAGGACATCGTCAAAGGTGGCATCAAGGAGCGATTCGGCGAACTGCGTCGCATGGGCATTCGCACGGTGATGATTACCGGTGACAACCGGCTGACGGCGGCGGCGATCGCGGCGGAGGCGGGTGTCGATGACTTTCTCGCCGAGGCCACCCCCGAGGCGAAGCTCAAGCTCATCCGCCAGTATCAGGCCGAGGGCCGGCTGGTTGCCATGACCGGCGACGGCACCAACGACGCGCCGGCGCTGGCCCAGGCGGATGTCGCGGTTGCGATGAACTCCGGCACGCAGGCCGCGAAGGAGGCCGGCAACATGGTCGACCTCGATTCGAATCCGACGAAGTTGATCGAAATCGTCGAAATCGGCAAGCAGATGCTGATGACGCGCGGCTCGCTGACGACCTTCTCGATCGCCAATGACGTCGCCAAGTACTTCGCCATCATTCCGGCGGCCTTTGCCACCACGTATCCGCAGTTGAATGCGCTCAACGTGATGCATCTGGCCAGCCCGACCTCGGCGATTCTGTCGGCCGTGATCTTCAATGCCTTGATCATCGTCGTCCTGATTCCGCTAGCGCTCAAGGGCGTGCGTTATCGGCCGCTGGGTGCCGCCACATTGCTGCGCCGTAATCTGCTGATTTACGGCCTGGGCGGGATCATCGTGCCGTTTATCGGGATCAAGGCAATCGACATGGTCCTGCAGCTGTTCGGTTGGGTTTAACCGACCGCACCAACGCACTATTGCAAGGAAACATCATGAAAAAGCAAGGTTTCACCCGTCCTTTGATCACGGTCTTCGTGGTGCTGGGCGCGCTGACCGGCATCGTCTACCCGCTGGTAGTCACGGGCATAGGCCAAAGCGCGTTCAACACGCAAGCCAACGGCAGCCTGATCGTGCAGGATGGCAAAGTGGTCGGCTCCGCGCTGATCGGCCAGCAGTTCGATGCCCCCGAGTATTTCTGGGGCCGGCTGTCGGCGACTTCGCCGATGCCTTACAACGCCGCCAATTCGGGCGGATCCAATCTGGGCCCGACCAACTCGGCGCTGCAGGATGAGGTCAAGGGGCGTCTCGCCGCGCTCAAGGCTGCCGATCCGACCAACACCGCGCCGGTGCCGGTCGATCTGGTGACTTCGTCGGGTAGCGGCCTGGATCCTGAGATTTCGCCTGCAGCCGCCCAGTATCAGGTCGCACGGGTTGCCAAGGCGCGCGGTTTGACGCCCGATCAGGTAGAGGCCTTGGTGGCACGCTATACCTCCGGTCGCCAGTTCGGCATACTAGGAGAAGCGCGCGTCAACGTGCTGCAGTTGAATCTGGCACTGGACGCGAGCAAGAAGTCCTAAAAGATCCTGAAGCCGTTGGCACTGCGTTCCTGTATCCCAATCGATAGGACAGGCGCCATGCCACCGCGGCATTCGGACCACATTGGCGCCGACCTCGTGCGAGGTCGGCGCCAGCTCATTTGAAGAAGACATGGAAAGACCCGATCCGGACGAGCTGCTTGATAAACTGCAGCGCGAGGAGGCAAAACGGCAGCGTGGCCGGCTGAAGATTTTTTTCGGCGCGTCGGCTGGCGTGGGCAAGACCTTTGCGATGCTGCAGGGCGCGCGGCGGCGCCGCGCCGAAGAGGGGGTCGACGTAGTGGTGGGTATCGTCGAAACCCACGGCCGCAGCGAGACCGCCGCCTTGCTCGACGGGTTGGAAGTGCTGCCTCCGGCAATCATCGAATACCGTGGCCGGCAATTACCCGAGTTCAACCTCGATGCCGCATTGGCGCGCAAACCGCAATTGCTGCTGGTCGACGAACTGGCCCACTCCAACGTGGCTGGCGCGCGCCATATGAAGCGCTGGCAGGACGTGCACGAACTGCTCGACGCCGGTATCGACGTCTACACCACAGTCAATGTCCAGCATCTGGAAAGTCTGAACGATGTGGTCGGTCAGATCACCGGCATTCGTGTTTGGGAGACCGTGCCCGATCGCGTCTTCGACATGGCCGATGAAGTGACGCTGGTCGACCTGCCGGCGGAAGAACTGCTCGATCGCCTGCGCGACGGCAAGGTGTATCTGGCCCAGCAGGCCGAGCGCGCGGTGCGCAACTTCTTTCGCAAGGGCAATCTGATTGCGCTGCGCGAACTGGCACTGCGCCGCACGGCCGACCGGGTCGACGCGCAGATGCGCGAGTATCGTGCCGACCAGTCGATTCAACGCATCTGGCAAGCGCGCGAGCGCCTGTTGGTGTGCGTCGGCCCGGCACATGGCAAGGAAAGCGATGCCGAAAACCTGGTGCGTTCCGCCGCCCGGCTGGCAGCCAGCTTGAAGGCGGATTGGATCGCGGTGCATGTCGAGACCCCGGCGCTGCAAAAACGCCCCGATCGCGAGCGCGAACGCACGCTGCGCGCGTTGAAGCTGGCCCAGGACTTGGGCGCGGAAACGGTGTCGCTGGCCGGTGCCGATGCGGTCGGCACGCTGCTCGGTTACGCGCGCGTACGGAACGTGTCGAAAGCCGTGGTGGGTGCCTCTTCGGGCGGCAACGGCGGCAGCAGTATCTGGCGTTTTCTGCGCCGCCCATTTGGCGATCGTCTGATCGAGCGGGCCGGCGACATCGACGTCACGCTGATTCAAGTCAAGCGCGACCGCATGCGCGCCAGCGACGACGAGACCGGGTTTACCGATGAACTACGCATCGCCTTGTCGGGCGGGCGTGGCAGCCACTCGGTGCCGCGCAGCTATGGCTGGGCGGCGCTACTGGTGGGCGGCTTGACGCTGCTGGCCAGCGTGTTGATCGGCCATCTGGATCTCACCAATCTGGTGATGGTGTATCTGCTGGGCGTCATTTTTACGGCGGCCCGCCTGGGGCGCGGCCCCGGTGTGATGGCTTCGTTTTTAAGCGTGGCCGCGTTCGACTTTTTCTTTGTCCCGCCGCGCTGGTCGTTCTCGGTATCGGATACCCAGTATCTGCTGACCTTCGCCGGCATGCTGGCGACCTCGCTGGTGATCAGTCACCTGACCTCCAGCCTGCGCCATCAAGCGCGCATGGCGAGTTATCGCGAGCGTCGAACCGGCGCCATGTACGCGATGGCACGTGAAATGGCCGCGTCGCTGACCAATGAGCAGATCATCGAGATAGGCAGTCGTCACGTCAGCGAAGTATTCCAGGCGCGTGTCGCCATTCTGCTGCCCGATAGCGCGGACAAAGTGCGGCAACCGGTCAGCGACCCCGATCCCAAGGTCGCCCTGACGGGCGACAAGCTGGATCTGGACGTGGCCCAATGGGTCTACGATCAACAGAAGCCGGCCGGACTCGGCACCGATACGCTGCCGGCGAGTGCGGCCAAGTATCTGCCTTTGAAAGCGCCGATGCGCACGCGCGGCGTGCTGGCGCTGACCGGCCAGGAACAGGGCGAAAAACGTCGCCTGCTGGTCGGCCAGACCGAGGCCAGTGGGCCGCTGGCGGGGCCTGAACAGGAACAGATGCTGGACGCCTTTGCGGCGCAGATCGCGCTGGCGCTGGAACGGGTTCACTATGTCGAGATCGCGCGCGATGCGCTGGTCAATATGGAGTCCGAGCGCCTGCGCAATTCCTTGTTGTCCGCCATCTCGCACGATCTGCGTACCCCCTTGACCGCGATTCTGGGGTTCTCTTCGATGCTGGCCGCATCGCAAGGCAGCGCAGCGTCCTCTGCCGCGTCGACGGTAGATACCGCATTGACGGCATTGCCCGAGTTGCAAACCCACTGGTCCGGCCCGACGCGCGAGCGCGATATCGAACTGGTCGACGCCATCCACGAAGAAGCGTTGCGCATGACAGGGCTGGTCACCAACCTGCTGGATATGGCGCGCTTGCAGGGCGGCGGAGTGCAGTTGAACCGGCAATGGCTGATGCTGGAGGAAGTGGTCGGTACCGCATTGCGCGCTTGCCGACGTTTGCTGGCGCGCCATACGGTGCAGGTGCGGCTGCCGGCCGATCTGCCCTTGCTGCAGCTCGACGCGGTGCTGATGGAGCGCTTGTTCACCAATCTGTTCGAAAACGCGGCCAAGTATGCGCAACCCGATACCGTGCTTGAGATCGGCGCCAGCCGCACGATAGACGAGGGGCGCGCTATGGTGCGGGTCACGGTCGACGATCAGGGCCCCGGTCTGCCGAGCGGGATGGAAACCCGTATCTTCGAAAAATTCACCCGCGGCGAGAAAGAATCGGCTAAACCCGGGATCGGACTGGGTTTGGCCATTTGTCGCGCCATCGTCAATGCGCACGGGGGCAAGATCGGTGCCGAAAACCTGATCGATGCGACCAGTACCGAGGTACGCGGCGCGCGTTTCTGGTTCACCTTGCCGGCAGATCCGCCGCCTACGGTGCCGGAGTTGCCCGATGAGGATGATGAGAAATAAGTGCGCCGAGGCTGACACCTTGAGGGGGCCAGAAGATTCGGGTCGCCCGGCGTTTTCTTGAGAGAGATGCAATGACAGAACCTACCGTCAACGTCGTGCTGATCGAAGACGAAAAACAGATCAGACGTTTTGTGAAGGCGGCGCTGGAAGCCGAAGGGGTGTCGGTGCATGAGGCCGATACCGGTCAGCGCGGCCTGATCGAGGCCGCAACGCGCAAGCCTGATCTGGTGATCGTCGATCTGGGCCTGCCCGATACCGATGGCCTGGACGTGATCCGCGAGTTGCGCAGCTGGACCGATCTGCCGGTGATTGTGTTGTCCGCACGCAGCCAGGAAAGCGAAAAGGTAGCCGCGCTCGATGCCGGCGCCGACGACTATCTGTCCAAGCCGTTCGGTGTCTCCGAGTTAATGGCGCGCATCCGTGCGCACTTGCGCCGGCGTAATCAGGCCAGCGCCGCCGAAACGCCCAACGTGCGTTTTGGCCAGATCGAGGTCGACCTGGCCTTGCGCCGGGTGCTACGCGATGGCGAGCCGATACATTTGACCCCTATTGAGTACCGGTTACTGGCCACGCTGGTGCGCCATGCGGGGCGGGTCCTGACGCATCGGCAACTGTTACGCGATGTGTGGGGCCCCTCTCATGTCGAGAGCAATCACTATCTGCGCATCTACATGGGTCATCTGCGGCAAAAGCTCGAGCGTGATGCGGCCCAGCCGGAACATATCGTGACCGAAACCGGGGTGGGCTACCGACTGGTCGGGGTGATTTGAGACCGTGACGGCGATCCGTGGGGCCGCGGATCTGGCGTGACAGCCCCCCTGGACGCGGGCCCTCGGTGGCGTCAGTTGCGCGACACCCCATCGAAATCCGCCCACCTCCCGCGCCACGCGTGGTTATAATCAAATTGCCGTCGGTGCGGGAGTGGTTCGCGCACGGTCCGGCTCCTGCATCCGTGGTGCCTGCTCGCACGAGTCCGGCGCCCGGCAGGCCCCGCAGGTCGCACCCGAACTGAAGTTCGAGCGCGCCAGTGAGCGCCCGCGGGTTTTTGCGAAGAGGGGGGCGCATGCTTGAATCCATTTCCTTGGCGGCCGGACTTTCATGGGCCGCTGGCCTGCGCTTGTACTTGACCGTGTTCTTGGCCGGTCTGTGTGCCAATCTGGGCCTGATTCATCTTCCCTTGCCGTTACAAGGCCTGGCTTCGCCCTGGTTGGTCTCAACGGCGCTGGTGCTGGCCTTGATCGAATGCTGCGCCGACAAAATTCCTGCTTTTGATTCCCTATGGGATGCCGTGCATACCCTGATCCGGATTCCGGCCGGTGGTTTGCTGGCAGCTGGCGCCATGGGCCATGCCGATCCGCGCATCGTGCTGGCGGTCGCCCTGGGCGGCGGCGTGCTGGCTTGTGCCGCCCATCTGACCAAAGCCGGCGTGCGCGCCGTGATCAATTTCTCTTCCAGCTGGATCCTCGGACGCAGCGCGTCGATTGCCGAGGAACTGCTGGTGCTGGGTGGCCTGACGCTGGCGTTTTGCGCGCCCCTGGTGTTCCTCGCGCTGTTGGCGGCCTTTCTGCTGCTGGCGATCTGGATCCTGCCGCGTTTGTGGCGCGGCATCCGGGGCGGCTGGCGCGGCATGGCTCTGCATATGGTGCCGGTGCATAGCAGCAGTGCGGTGCGTCCGCTGGCGAGCGCGGTCGCCCCC
>Ga0116226_10003146_pt1 | contig 14553 bp, 16 predicted proteins | sample S1TSphfallax_FD_89692 | JGI IMG/M metagenome (GOLD analysis project Ga0116226, IMG submission 89692) | Host-associated microbial communities from peat moss isolated from Minnesota, USA - S1T2_Fa - Sphagnum fallax MG | ecosystem: Host-associated > Plants > Peat moss > Unclassified | place: USA...
GTCCACCCCACAAGATTGGATAATTTATTTCTTGGAAGTCCCTTATTAAATCCCCTAAATTTATTTATGGGGATTATCTTTTTACTTTTTACTTCTTAAACGGATCTCGGTTTCATGCCTAAGACAAGAATTTCCACACCTGCTAAGACTGCCTATCCCTTTCAAGGTGGTGAAATTCGGAACGAAGATTGGTAATTTCAACCTTGAAAAAGCCCAAAATCTGAGCAAAGAACTCAGGATGATAGCACTGAAACAACGTATTTTCGTTGAACACCTTGAAAGGGATAGTCCTAGAACAGTATGTTGCTAGTTGACGACTGTTAATTTTCTCTCTAGATCAAACAAGAAGCCGTGGATATATTCTTCAGTCCATTCGGCACCATAGAAGCGTTTGAACATTCCTCGTGCTGGGTCTTTTTCAGCCCGATATCGCAGGTATCGCAGTTGGGCTTGCTCAATCGCTACTAAATTTTGGGAATCTGTTACAACTTCTGCCTGCTCTACGAAATCCAGATAAGCTTTTAAATAGTCTTGGAAAGCGGCAAACACCTGAGTTTCTACTACAACCGTTTCTTGGGGACGAGTCCACAGAAAAGCGGGAGAGAAAAAGGGCTGTGCTTCTTCAGGAAAATCTCCTCCCCAAGATAGATGCTGTTGATGGGCGTGGGAAATGGGCAGAATTGGTTCGGTATATTTTGCCTGATATGCTGGTTCATCTCGAAATAGGGGCTGCATATCCAAAGCAATTAGGTGTCCTCCTGGCAATGTCACCAAATCCGCCCCAAAAAAGGGTAAATCGTAGTTGAGGCGGGGAAAAATCACAAAATTCAGCACTTGCAGCGAATTACCACCCTGGACATGAGCTGCACGAATTTGCCGCAATTTTGCGGTTTGAAAGGCGTAACTTGTGGTGACAACCTCTTCCTGATTTTTACCCTTGCCCACAAAAGCACTCTTTGACTCAAACCCTGTGGGGATAGGATAGGGTTGTAAATCCAAGCGCGATCGCATATAGGCGATCGCATAATCGAGAAATGGCTGATAGAGTGTCAAGGTTGCTTCGCTCCAAAACTAGAAGTAGGGAGTAGGGAGGGGAATAGGGAGCAGGGAGCAGGGGCAAGAGGGGAAAGAGGTAATTTGAATCTACCCCATGCCCAATGCCCAATGCCCAATACCCCATGCCCAATACCCCATACCCGTTTTCATTCAGTCATCTTTTGCTGCTACTAACTGCGAGGGGAACAGCATCTTCAAATAAGAATTCATGGAGAAAACGCTCCGCCCATTCATGACCAAAGTAACTGCTAAACAGACCAGATGCTGGATCGCGGTCTGCACTATATTGGTCATAGTTTTTTTGAGCTTTAACAATCCGCTCGATATCTTCAGGGTATTGGAGCGGTTTTGCATCTGCTAGCATTTGCCAATATAAGTTTAAATAATCCTGAAAAGCTTCAAATACACGCGTTGAAACTGTTTCAGGGTCGATTTTGGCAAACAATAAGTACTTAGAAAAATACTGGTTGGCATCGTAAAACTTCATTTCTAAGTTTTGCGCCAAATCCGGGTATTTATCATGAAGAGATTTCAGAGGAAATATATATTTGTTTTGATAATCTTCATCCTGAAATAAAGGCTGAAAATCAAGCACAATCATGTTTTTGATTTTGCCAAAGGATAAAAAATCAATCCCTAACAGTGGTAAATCGTAGTGATGACTAGGATAAACCACGCTGTTGAAAATTTGGGCGCTTTCCCCGGCATCAATATAGGTATAGCGAATTTTCCGCAACTCTTGACATTGGTAACACCAACTGCGGATAGTTGCTGGGTTTCTGCCGCGATCGCTAGCTTTGAATTCCAAACCAGGGGGAATGACCCTACTTTGTAAATCAAATCGCTGAAATAGCTCTGTTTCTAAAAATTCCAGGAAAGGCTTATACATGGAGCATGATTTGTTAACCCTTGCATGAAAATAAATGATGTCAATCATGCACGTCTCATTTATGAGAAACAAAGCAACATTCCTTAATGGGCATTGGGAATTGGGCATTGGGAATTGGGCATTGGGAATGAGTTATTCTCCTTGTCCCCCTCATCTCCCTACTCCCTACTCCCTACTCCCTACTCCCTACTCCCTATTCCCTACCTAGAATGATTGCGACTGATCATTTGCTCCAGAAGTTCTTGGGAAACACAACGACGCTCGGAACAATAAGTCATTAAGTTGACACCATTCATCATTCGCACGGTACTGACCCTGACACGAAAATCATCCGTAACAAACCAACAACGTTCCTGACCTTGGTTATTATCATAGTCAGTATCAATCGTCAGCACTCCATCATCGGCAAACCTATACCGACTCACAACAGGAATGCTCTCAACATAGCCTTGGTTGCGGATCAGTTTTCCAGAACGTTTAGTTTCGTCGGGAACATCAACCAAAATGGCAGCATGATCACTATTAGGTAGCCTGGTATCTAGATTAGCCTGCCATGCAAAACTAGCACCACCTGTTGCTTTAGTAGGATCTATTCTTTGGGCTTTACAGACTTCTTGGACTTTCAGATCATCCTTTTGCATGACTTTAATGATCAAATTCGACTCCCCCGACTCATCGGCTGCCGAGTCAAAATGATGAACGGAGCGTTCCGTAAACCATGTCCCCTCACTTTTACGGAAGAAGTCGATCATTGTCAAGGGTGGTATTAGATGCATCTGTTTTAAAACCTCATTTTATAAAATTTTGGCGTTATTGAATACTGACTAATGAGATGAAGTCACGATTTCGCTAAAGTGTAGAATAACTCCAAAAGTTATGTTTTTATCAACTGATGACAAATAGTGAAATTCAACTTATTATTAGCGAACGTCCCAGTCCGACTTCAGAAATCTTAACAGCCCTCAAAGCCGGAATCCCTCTAGATTGGGCCGATTTGTACCAATTCAATCTCAGAGAAGTCGATTTACAACAGGCTAACTTGAGCAAAGCCAAGCTACTAGGAGCCGACCTCAGTGAGCTAGTCTTGAGTAATGCCGATTTGAGTGGGGCAGATTTGCGAGGTGCTAATCTGCAAGGAGCAAATTTAAGTGGGGCTAATTTGCAGGGAGCCTATTTAAACCGTGCTAACCTCCAACAAGCAAATCTCAGTGGCGCAAATTTAGAGGGAGCCAAACTGCAAGTAGCGCGTTATGATGCCCAAACGAAATGGCCCCAAGAATATAACTATAAAGCTTCGGGAGCGGTGGGGCCGGGTGCTAATCTCAATGGTGCTTTTCTCAATACAGCTTCTTTACGAAACGCAGATTTACAAGGTGCTAATCTTCGTGGAGCCTACCTGAGTGGCGCTGACTTGACAGGAGCCAATTTGCAAGGTGCGGCTTTAAGTGGTGCTGACCTGACAAAAGCTTATTTGACTGGGGCTTGCTTGCGAAATGCTCGATTGACTGGAGCCGATTTGCGCGATACAGATATGCGAGCAACTGACCTCAGTGACGCAGAAATGGAACATCTTCAAAGTATCGCTGGGGCAGATTTTACTTTAGCTCAAGGACTTACAGAAGCAACTAAAGCCATGCTTCAAAGCCGTCCATATTCAGAACTCGACGTTTGGAACGCCTATACTCGCACAACAACTCGTGAGAGTTTGAGTGCTGAGTTTAGAGTCATGAGTTAACTCAGCACTCTTCAAAAAGGCTGCCAGTTCTTTTTTAGGAGCGCTAAAAATGTAGCGTATCCTTCGGAAAAACCCGGCGGATCAGGTAGATTGGAAAAATTCTTTATACGATCGCCAAGGTTCCGAAGCATTATGCCGCAAATGTAAAGCATATTCTGACGAACCTGGTAGTCGCCAAGTCATGGGAATGGGGCACAGGGGAAAGACTTACTACAACTTATCCTCTGTTCCCCACCCCAATGCCCAATTCCCAATGCCCAATTCCCTAAATTAATGACTCAATTAAGCGAAACCGTCAAAGAATTAATAGCCAAAGCTAGAATTATCAGCTTTGCTGAGTGGGAACAGTCCCATTCACAACGAGCGCTTGCCATATTCCAAGCTGCGGATAATGCTTTTTGCTACCTAAACGACGAAGATCTATTGCAGATTCAAGCCTTGTCACCCGATAATTCTGAGTTGATTCCTGTTGCTGTGTTGTTACGCGATCGCGCTGCCGAAATTGTTGATGAAGCTAGAGAGCAGGTTTTAGCAATCTATCCTAAAATTATCCAGCCTGGGGGTGGCCTTTATCCGCCTGAACGCGCCCAAGCTTGCTGGCGCGATTTTTGGCATTTTCTTCGCTGCATTACTTATGGCATAGCAGGTGGACACATTCAGTATACCAGTCCCATAGGACTGCACTATATGAACTTGCTCTATCAGGAATTACAAGTTCCAATAGATGCAATGCTCTTAGGCTTAAAAAGCATCAAAGCTGCTAGTTTGAAGCGGTGTCCAGCCAATCAACAAGAAACTCTTGCTCCCTATTTTGACCACTTAATCACCCAACTGGCTACTTTCCAAATTCGATGAGCGTGAATAATTAAAGATTTGTAGTCAGCGGATCGAGATGCTTACGAAGAGCCAATTTAATTAAATTTACATTACGTAACATAGTTTGATTTATCAAAAAAGTAAAGGTTTAAAACCTCGCCCGCAAGTGGCGCGAAGCAGTCCTTGTATCACAAGGGAGGTAGAAACCCCACCCCGAGGTGTCTGTCTTGATTTAATTGCGAATTGCGAATTGCGAATTGCGAATTGGTTTCATTCCTACCCACTCACCGAGATGAACTTCTCCCAAGGGAAGACACCAAGGGCGAACGGTGGCACGTTTAATACTCTTGCTCAAGGCAGGAAACAATATCATCACCCGTATCCTAATCGCAAATCAAATACTAAAAACAAGCTGAACTTTCTCTAATCTCAAGTATTATCTAACTTAACAAATTTTAATAAATAAGGCTTCGGCATCGTATCAGAATATATAAAGGCATTAATCAGTCTCTAGTCACTAATACCCAGTGTTCACCATTCATCAAAAGCGATCGCTGATCTGAGGTTTAATCAATTCTGCCGTCAGTTGTCATATACGAATATATCTAACACACTTTAAAAACTAAAGCTTTACAACTGAATTTTGACGACTGAGGTATGTATTCTGTTTCGATAACTATTTAGCCAAGATATCTCTTGGATTGTAAGCTACTTTTTAAAATCACTTTTCTAATGGAAATTACTGAATTCTTTGAACTTTCAATTGGACGATGGCGATCGCAGCGTAGTGGTCATCATTTAGCATTCGCCCACTTTGAACAAGTGCTGTCTAACATTGACATTGAATCTCTATCCGTCGATGATTCGGCCGTGCTAGAAATCTGTAAATTGTATGATACCGACCCAGCCACTATCACCCACCCCTTTCGGATGACTTGGGAAGGTGAGTCAGACTGGGACGATAAAGCAATTTCTGGTAGTAGTGTGCTAGTACCAATCCCCGATGTAGATAATCCTTCTAGAGGAAAACTCCTCCGTGACAAAGGATATGCCGAAACAATTCCCGCAGTGGGTAAATATCATCTAAGTGACGATGGTATTTTTACCCTGCTGACAGAATATGAACTTGCTGCTGCTGAAGAGCGAATTTGGTTTGCTACCCCACATCTGCGATTTCGGGTGGCAACAATTAAAACCAGTGATGGTAAAGGGGTGACAACAGCTTCCTTTTCTTCAGAGATTCGCTCTTTGTCAAGTTCAACCAGTTAGCAATATCAGGTTACAACATCAAAGGATACAAGCTCATAAATAAATTTATGAGAATTTTGAATTTTGAATTTTGAATACGGAGCGAAGCGACGTGACGATAGCGCCCAGTGAATCTAGCACCAACGCTAGCGATTTGCTCACCTTAGCCTGTTGGATGGCAGGAGATTTTAGCAACTATAAGCAATCTTTTGCAAATCCGCAACTTTACGCCCACATTCACATTTTTTTTCGTCCTTTACCGGTTGAATTTTTTTCCACCATCGGTTTTTATTCAGAACAAGCCTATGACCACGATTTATGGACACCCTATCGCCAGGGAGTACATAGACTAGTTGATTATGGCGATCGCATTTATATCGAAAATTACAGCTTGAAAGACCAGATGCTTTATGCTGGTGCTGCTCGTGAATTAGATATCCTCAAAACCATCACCCCAGAGAGCATTGAACGACGTTATCACTGTTCAATGATTTTCCAACGAGAGGGTGAAATGTTTCGCGGTAGTGTGGAACCAGGTAATCAATGTCTGATTAAGCGCAATGGATGCCAAACATATCTTGTCAGCGAAGTAGAAATAACCGAGCATACTTGGATAAGTCTAGATAAAGGTATGGATATTGAAACCCACAAGCAAATATGGGGGTCAACTGCTGGCCCTTTGCGGTTTGAAAAACGGGCAAGTTTTGCTGATGAATTACCTGCGGTGAGAGCATTATGTTGATTCAGCTTGAATCTGTTAAATATAAAATGTTACCTCCACAGGCTGAAAAAAAGATGCGCTGTTGGATTCGCAGTCGCCACTTAATTTGTTCGGGTAACTTTTTTATATTCGAGACATTAGAATATACGACCATTGAAAGATTCTCTGAATGTGTTGCTTCTTTAGGAGGGACAGTAATATCCGTTGACCCCATTCATAAAATTTGGATGGGCGATCATCGCCAAGTAATTTTATATCAGGCAAAAGCTAGTTTACATACACCTCATCATACTTTGAAACAATACTGGATAAAATACGGTGGTTTCTACACTAGATTTGACGAGCGGGTTTGAGAGTTCTCATACTGCAAAAATGCTTCTGACAGAAATCTATATGCCAATTCAAAATTAAGTTTTGAATTTTAAATACTCCTTAAGGGGGTTGACGGCTAACTGTTAATGTTTATTTAATTGCTCATTTTTTTTTATGATTAGCTGTTAATTATTAACAGTTAGCCGTCTCAGTTTGTTAGAAAATGTAACTAAAAAACTCCCCAAAACTTGATAAATTAATTATGACTGTAAATAGTGCTTAATACTTAGCTCCCATTACCTTTAAAAATATAGATTTCTATAAGACTTACGCAAAACTAGACACGGTAGGGGCAATACCATGCGTGTACATGAATTGCCCTAAGAAGAAAATCAGGGTTTTGCTTATTGTTTGCGTAAGTCCGATTCTAGTGAACATACTCAACTCAGGCATTAGTCACTCTTACCGAAACTAACTCAACTATGCAAACCTTCATAGACGACGAAACCAGACGACGCCAATATCAAGCATTTCCCCAAACAGAACCTATCGAACTGTGGACTAATGCTTCAGTCGATGACATTGAAATTGTAATTCGGGCAGTTTATCGGCAAGTGTTTGGTAATGCCTACATTATGGAAAGTGAACGCCTTATCGTTCCCGAATCCCAACTCAAGCAAGGTATAATCGATGTCCGTGAGTTTGTGCGTCAGATTGCCAAATCAGAGTTGTATCGCTCCAGATTTTTTGATAACGTTTACCGTTACCGTGCTATTGAACTAAACTTCAAACACCTGCTGGGTCGCGCTCCCGATGACTATTCTGAGACGATACATCACAGCAATATTTTAGATGAGGAAGGTTTTGAGGCGGATATTGATTCTTATCTTGATAGCGACGAGTATTCAGATGCCTTTGGGGATAGCATAGTACCATATTATCGGGGCTACAAAACCCAGACGGGCAAAAAGATATTGGAATTTAGCAATATGCTGCAACTGCTGCGGAGCAATTCTAGCAGCGATCAGAACCTAGCAACGAATAATAAACCTCAATTGGTGCGATCGCTAATTTGCAACACTCCTTACGGTAAACAGAAGCCCACTGATGTGAGTGCAATACTGGCTGAAATATTCAAGCCAAAACCAGAAACTGCTGCTCCAGTTAATCCGTTTATTGCAGCTCGTACAGAAGCTGAACAAGGCTTGAGGCAAAAGATTCAAGAGCAAGAAAGCCAGATTGCAACTTTGCAACAACAACTAGCAGACTTACGACCATTTGCCAGCATCGGTACAACAAAATTCAGTAGTAGTTGGCAGTCTTCCAGTTCCATAACCAGTACAGGCGAATATACATCTTTACAACAGCAAGTTGACGCGCAAGCAAAACAGATTGCAGCTTTGCAAGAGCAAGTTACTGATGCCCAACGGTTTGCCACAATTGGAGAAGCCCGGTTGAATAAGTGGCGTAGTCGCGTTTTTAATGGCTAATTTTTCACTGTTTAGAGTCAGATTTCAAGACTACAGGACTCAATACGGTTCGGTTAAGGAAAGTTATTTGTGCAGGCTAGATAGGGGAGATGGGGAAGAATTTTCTTCCTCATCCTCCAAGAGCCTATCCGAACCGTATTGCTACAGGACATAATTACGAATTACGTTAGAGACGCGAAAAGCGAGTCCGCGTACTCCTACGGAGAAGCGAGCTACGCTTTTCGCGTCTTGTAGAGAGCGTCATTACGAATTACGAATTACGAATATAGGCTTCATATACGCCTTTAACGTTGTACCAGTTGAGAAAAATTCGGGCAATTTCTAAAGCTAATTGTGGTTTACCTAAGTTAATTAGCCATTGCAAAAATGGAGCCATTGTCCGCTCATTTAGTGCGCCGTTAAATGACAAAATTCCCCAAAGTAGACGATGCAACCAAGTCATTTGAATCATCATTCGCACCTCCCATGTGGGATGCTTTTGATAAAATAAAACTCCCATCCGTCCGCGTTGAATTTCTTGGTCAATCAGTCGGGGAATTTGCTCTAAATTAAATGCTGGATGCCAGTGATATCCAACGGCTTTTGGACATTTGATTAGTTTCAAACCTAGTTGTTTAAGCCTCACACCTAGTTCTAAATCTTCCCAACCATAGAGTTGGAAACTAATATCAAAAAGTCCAGCTTTCTCTAGCCAATATTTAGGAATTGCCACATTTCCGGTAGCAAAAAAAGCTGCTGAAAAATCTGTTACTTTGTAGGGTTCAGCCGTTGGTTTGTCGAAATTACAAGTATTAATAACTGCGCCGTAAGTGAAAAAGCGATCGCTCCTTAATTTCTCCTGTCCCTGCATTAGTGCCTCAGCATGAGCTTGCAAGAAATTTTCCAGCACCACCAAATCGCTATCAATAAAGATAATGGTGTCTCCCAACGCCTGTTCTACCCCCAAATTTCGAGCCGCAGCCGGGCCAGCATGGTCTTGCTGAAACCATCGCACATGAGGAAACTCCTCTTTGTGTTCTGACAACCACTGCAATGTGCCATCAGTGGAACCATCATCGACTAAGACAATCTCATAACCAGTAACCGAACTTGGCTGACTTAACTCCTGCACCTCCAAGGCGCGGAGGCATTTTTCTAAAATTGGTTGGCGATTATAAGTCGGTATCACAACGCTGAAAAACACAGTCTCACCCACAACACTACCTATCTCCAGGATAGGACAGATGCGACGCTGTCACTGTTCCTGATCTAATTGGGATTACAGCTATTAGAGCAGAAAGCCCATCGGCTTAACCCTCTAATAAATCTCTCTTTGTATCTATTTTCACCCTATCATTGATCATTCCAGTTGGTGCGATCGCTTAGTTATTTTCGACAAAAAAATGAGTATTAATAACAGACAAAATCGGTTTAAATTATTTTAAAAAAAATCTTAATATTTCTCAACTAACTTTAAAAAATCTTGGTATTTAGTTAAGAATTAAGAGCGATCGCTTTGTAAAGGTTAGTTGATATTTCTTGTCAAACTGTTAGTGAAGTTAGAGACTAAGAATACAACACACGCAATTATTTTATGACTGCTATTTCTAACCTTGAATTCAAACGGCCAGTTTGGCAAACCGCTATCATATTGACTTTGGGCTTTTGGCTCAGTGCTAGTCTAGTTTTAGACTGGGTAATTATGCCTAGTCTTTATCTTTCTGGTATGATGAGCCAAGCTGGTTTTACGACAGCAGGCTATACGATTTTTTGGAACTTCAATCGAATGGAATTATTATCTGCTGCTGTAGTATTGACTGGGGCACTAGCTTTGAGTAAAACCCGATATCATTGGTGTATTGGCAGTATTGTTTTATCTACTATGCTGCTAACTATAGCGATGTTTGATACTTATTTATTAACTCCGCAAATGTGCGCTATAGGAGTTCAACTCAACCTCTTTGAAACTGCTGCTGCTATTCCATCGACAATGAATTTACTACACGGCAGTTATTGGGTACTGGAAATAGTTAAGCTGGTAGCCGGTGGTACACTTTTAAGCTGGTGTTGGCGAGAGCAAATTTAAATAGATGAAGAAAGAAGTATAACGGTGAGAATGTCCACTTTTAAATCTCACGCCAAAGACGCAAAGGATTTCTTTGTGTCTTTTTGCTACCTATATAGCGTTTTCAAACATCCTCTAAGAGAAGAAAGGTCGGGAGCATCCCATTTTTGCCAAATTGGGATGCACCCGAAAGTTGAAAGTGTATTGCATCCAAACACGCTGAGTTTGCCGTTGGTGCAGCCTCTCATAGAGAAGTGTCGAAACTGTAATTACGAATTAGTAATTATATTGAAATTTGCTATATATTTGTGATTTTTAAAACTTGTGATTTTTCGGATAAATTGCTACCATAAAATCATTCACTCATTTATAAGTGTAATTAAATAAGCATACATAATTGTCTTTTACTGTACATTTTCCGCCCTCCCGGATATTAGGGCAAATAAATACTGAAAGATAATATTAATTAGTTTTCATGTTTACTTTACTGATTTATCATGAAGTTTATATATTTCTGCTAACTTTTTTTGAAAGTTATAGTAATCTGAATTTTAGTAAGTACGTTACTTGTTATCTACCATCTAGCTGAAAATAGCTATTTTGCAGGTATGTACTACCAATCAAGAATTGCGCCGTAAGTTCTTGAATTACTCACTTCAAATTGGGCAGGGTGACTATTTAGCTCCACACAACATTAGAACCCATTTCCTGTACTTATGAAGAGATTCCCTTCTACTTATCTCGTTGCCTGTGCATCTCAACACACAACATTATGGCGGTGATTATCAGCTAACTCATTATTGCTCGGAGGTTTACCATTCTTGTTGTGTAAGTATTTTGCCCAATCTCAACACTAAGAGTTGTTCCAATACTGCGTAGGTTTTGCCTAAAAAATAAAAAGGAGTCAGAATACAGAATTCACCAATTTTGAATCCTCTACCCATAAAGGGATAGAGTTTTAATAAGGTTTGTCCACGATTCGACTTGGTTTGAAACCAATATTCAGAAGCTGTCTACGAGACGCTACGCATAGCAAGATCCCCTCCGGGGTACGCGACTCGCTACCGCCTTTTCAAGTCAGGCGATCGCCTTTAACACTCTTTTGCTTGCTTCCCCATAGGAGTACGCGACTCGCTACCGCTTTACACGTCGCCCAGTCGTACAGAATTACCAATACACATTGCCTCAACCAACCTACGAATATTCAAAACCTACGCAGTATTGAGAGTGGCTCTACAGTCAAAAACCTAAGTAAGCCATTGAGCTTATTGAATACTTGGTTGTTAATAATACTTTTTTCTTGATGAAGTTGCCCTCAAAAATAAACTTCTAGCAAAAGTATTCAACGACTTTAGTCATGGCTACAAAAACATAGTTTATCAACGCGGACTTAATGTCTAAAACTCTTGAGATAGATGCTTTTACGTCTACGCCATAGGAGATTTTGAACGCTCCAGACTTTAGCATTAGAGGCAAAAAACTTTTGCAAGAGAACCAAAGTATCTGCAATTTTAGGCTGCCAAATACGGATAACAATGATGCTTTTATGACTGATGGGCGAGAGCCAATAGTATGTTTGTTGCACTTGAGTTATTGTTAGATTGGCTAGATTAGCGAAAGATACAGAAAACCAATCTGATTTTTGAAATACTATATCCTGGCAACCAGTCGGGCCATTTTGCTATTGGGCAATAATATGGATTGCTTTAGTTGTAATTGGTGCTTTATAGCATAACAGAGATTGGTTAATTAAGAGTTGGGGGGTGTGGAATCTCTGTACCAACTCAAATGTTACCGCTATATTTATCTAACAGTGCTTCCAACAAAGTCGCGGTGAATTGCGAAAAGGTAATTCACTAATTTTGCCTGCAAATGTTAATTTTATTCCAGAGTCATTCCAATGAAGACACTTCCGATTAGTAGATACAGATTTTTCCAAAAGCTCCAGCCTTTATCTTTGTTGAAAAAAATCACTGGTAAATCTGTTACTGGTTGTTTGCAGGTGTTTAGCACGTCAGGCTCTTGGTCGATATATGTAGACGAGGGTAAACTAATTTATGCCTGCTATTCAGAGAAAATGTTTGAGCCACTTTACAGGAATTTGCAACACTTGAGTCAGCAAATTTCTACTATCCCTCGTGAAATTCACAAACAGTTGCGGGCGATATTTGAAACCGGTATTGAAAATCAGGCAATACCGAACCCAGATTATCTGGCTATTTGCTGGTTAGTCAATCAGAAATATATCAGCCCCTCTCAAGCGGCGATACTGATAGAGCAGTTGGCGCTAGAAGTTCTGGAGTCATTTCTGAACTTAGAAGAGGGAAGTTATGAATTTATTCCTGAAAGCTTTCTGGATGATATGCCAAAGTTTTGTCATCTAAATCTCCGCTTACTGGTTGAACGATGTCAAACACCCCAAAGCGTTGACGTTCGCGTTAGCGTCTCTGAAAGAGAAGCCTCTCGTAGAGAAGCGGCTTATCGTCAGACATCGCCAAGTTATCAATTGCACCCCTCAGAATTGTTCAGAATAAATGAGCTAAAACCTCAAACCAAAACCACACCAAACTCGTCTAGAACAAACGCCTATAAACCAGCAGCCTACTCTATTAATACTAATGAACATAGGGATCAGGGAATCACCCAACCTCCTGCTGATAAAAAAATCTACACAATCTTTTGTATTAATGATAGTCCTACGGTATTGAATACTATTCAAAGTTATTTAGATGAAAAAACCTTTTCTGTAGTGGGAGTCACCGATTCTTTAAAAGCTTTAATGCAGATTGTTCACACCAAACCTGACATCATATTGCTGGATATTTCGATGCCTAATCTAGACGGATATGAACTCTGTTCTTTGCTGCGTAAACACTCACATTTTAAAAATACACCTGTGATTATGGTGTCAGAAAAAGTAGGATTTATAGATAGAGCTAAAGCTAAGATGGTCAGAGCATCAGGCTATTTAACTAAGCCTTTTACACAAGGGGATCTACTAAAAGTCATATTTAAACATATTATTTAATTTCCTAATATAATAAATACCTCCACTTAATCAACATATAGCAATCCTATTTGAATTGTAAAAATTATCGAACCGCCTTCGCGCAGCGTCTCGTTAGAGAATAACGTCAAGAGAAGAAGGAAAGAAGTTTACGAATCATTTAGGATTGCTATATTCTTCTTGGAGATTAATTGCTCACTACGAACCTTTTCTGGGGTAGAGTTGACGATTTTAGTGGCTCTGAGTAAGTGGTTAGGACTATCCCTTTCAAGGTGTTGTGTGATGTGCTGATTTGTAGTTTGGTAAAAAGAGGTGCAAATCTATTGGGTGGAAAAAAATGTTGCTAGGGCAGTTGTTTGAGCGTTTTGTAAAAGAGAGTCCAGTGTCGGTGATGGTTCGTGGGCTGTTAGAGAAAGCATTATGTCCCCAGGTACTCGATGAGCTATTTGAGCGTAGTGCAAAAACTCAATACACTAGCGAGCTATTATTCTCCACAGTTGTGAATTTAATGAGCCTTTTACTTCATGAATTTTAACCGAAACCAGGAGTATGGAAAAGGTTTTTCTAAGCGGGCGGCGGGAATCGAACCCGCATTAATAGCTTGGAAGGCTATAGTTTTACCACTAAACTACGCCCGCAAATTTCCAACTTATTAAGTTTAACATAGCTTTTGGAAAAAATCAAGCATCTAGTTGGAATTGGCAGGTTGGATTTTAAACCTTACAAATAGGTTGCTTGTTTGTTTTTTTGTCGGATCAGCGAGTTCGTAGGCAGGATTAAATCTATTTTTTTGACAAACTTCCTGAAAGGCGAATTGCTCATATATGCCCCTTTCGTCCGGTGATATATTCTTATCTGGCAATAATACAGCCTTTGAACATACACCATTTGCCTCAATGATTAAGCTAAATAAAAAATTCCCCGTCTTCAGTCCAAGGTCTCCTGGGATTGAAATTGTAGAATCTTGTTTCGTCTTTTCTGCAAGTTCAGGTAGTTTGATGTCCTTCGGTAAATCAGTTATCATTAAGTCTGTCTGTTGAGATGGAGTTAAAGGAACCCAGGTAACTATTACTCCTCCTCGTGTGGGAGTTTGTGCGGTAGTTCCGCCATTTTCAGTTCGTGGAGCTTGTCCTGTTTGAGTGCGTGGTTCCTGTAGCGGTGAACCATTTTGTTGAGCAAGTTCTTGCTGATGTTGACGTTGTTGAGCAAGTTCTTGCTGATGTTGACGTTGTTGA
>Ga0116226_10003147_pt1 | contig 14553 bp, 11 predicted proteins | sample S1TSphfallax_FD_89692 | JGI IMG/M metagenome (GOLD analysis project Ga0116226, IMG submission 89692) | Host-associated microbial communities from peat moss isolated from Minnesota, USA - S1T2_Fa - Sphagnum fallax MG | ecosystem: Host-associated > Plants > Peat moss > Unclassified | place: USA...
ATGTACTTGAGAACGACGAGGGCGCTGCTCGCGAGTTGGGATACGGCCCGCGTGACATCCGCGCCTTCATGAAGGTAGACCTTCTCGACACCCACTCCCTCGTAACTCACGGCTTCGATGCGCGAAATATCATCGACCAATGAGGCCAGCTGACGTTGATGCAGCGTCAATATCCGATTTTGAATGTCCTCGGCGCTCATGCCGTTGTAGGTCCAGACGACTGCAACGACGGGAATGTCGATCTCGGGGAAGATATCTATGGGCATACGTAACGCTGCGCCAACGCCCATCAGCGTGATGAGGATCAGCACCGCCGCGACGGCGTGCGGGTGTTTCAGGACGAATCGGACGAACGTCACTACGCCATTCCTCTGCTCGCGCCCGGGCCGCCCCCGGGGCGGCAGTCGATGATGGCGCGCACGCCCGGCTGGGCATCCTCCAGGGTCACGCTGAAGTCATGCAGCCGGACGATGGCGACGACCACGCTCAGGCCGAGGCCGGACCCGGCGACCTGTCGAGTGCGTTCGCTGCGGTAGAAGCGTTGCAGGACCGCGCCGCGCTCTGCGGCGGAGATACCGGGACCGTTGTCCTCGACGATCAGCTGCGGGCAGGTAGGATCGGCGCCTACACGCACTTGAACCGTACTGCCGCGACCGCCGAACTTGATGCCATTGTCGACGAGGTTGCCGAGCGCCTCAAAGAGCAGTTTGGCATCCCCCCGCGCCGAGGCGCCGCGCTCTCCGGTGACCAGTAGCCGGACTCCCGCGGCCTCAGCCAGTGGCTGGTATAGGTCCGCGATCGGCACAACGACCTCCAGCAGATCGAGGGTGCAGAATCCTGCCCGACGCTGTCCAGCGTCGAGCTCGGCGATACGCAGGATCGCCCGAAATCGCTCCGTCACCGCTTCGATCCGTGTAGCGACGCGCTCCAGGGCCTCGGGCTTGGCGTCGTCGGAGCGCTGAATACGTCGCAACTGCAGCGCCGCGTTGGCGAGCGGGCTGAGGAGATCGTGGGCGATGAGTTCGGTCGCGCCCTTGACCTCGGAAATCAGCCGCTCCACCTCGCCGATCATGTAGTTCACGGCGCCCGCGAAGACGTCGAGCTCATCTCCCCGACCGGTCACAGGCATCCTACGTTTGAGGTCACCGCGCGCGACGTCCCGAGCTACGCTCTGTAAATCGCGCAGTCGCCGCAGCGGTGCGATGCTCAACACGGTCGCCAGTGCCAGACCCACGAGCAGAATCAGCAGACCGCTCCAGTTCAGGGCATGCGTGATAATCGTACGCATTTCGCGCAGTTGCTCGATGTCGCGCCCCACGACCAGAATGTCCCCATTCGGCAGCCGACGCGCGATGAGGCGGGCGCTCGCAGGAAATTCCGGCGTGGGAGGCAGCTCCACGGGCCTAGAGCTTTTCAACAGGGCGGCAGGCAGTGCGGCGAGATTTCCGGCGAGGCGACCGCCCTCAGGCGTGAACAGCCCGAATACATTTCGCTCGCTGCCATTGAGCCTCAACTCCTGCGCGAGCCGCTCGCGCAACCCCGGCCGTGCTGAATGCAACAGGGCATCCGCCTCAGTATTGAGGATGGTATCGACCCGCTGGGTGAGGTAGCCGGCCGAGCGCAGATAGACCATGCCGAGCAGCGCAATCGTTCCGAATGCGAACAGCAGTCCGTACAGGAGAGTGAGCCGGAAGGTGGTCGTGCGCCGCAGAGCGTCAAACCGCATCGAGCACGTATCCTGTACCTCGTTCTGTACGGATGAATGACGGCTGGCCCGGAGCATCGATCTTCCGGCGAAGCCGACCGACGTGAACGTCGATGAGATTGGTGCCGGGATCGAAGTGGTATTCCCACACGTGCTCGAAGATCATGCGGCGCGAGAGCATCTGTCCCGCGTTGCGCATCATGAATTCGAGCAGCTTGAATTCCATGGGCAGAAGCTCGATCGACCGCAGACCGCGCCGCGCCTCGCGCGTGACGAGGTCCAGGGTGAGGTCTCCGACCGTCAGCCGTAGTGCCTTCTGCCGCCCACGGGTCGACCGCCGGAGCAGCACCTGCAGCCGCACCACCAGCTCGCTCGGTTCGAAAGGCTTGATCAGGTAGTCGTCGCCGCCGCCACGAAGCCCGGCCAGTCGATCGTCCAGCTGTCCGAGCGCGCTTAGCATCAGGATCGGGACATCGCGTCCCGCCTCGCGCAGGGTCATAGCGATGTGCAGTCCGTCACAGCCCGGGAGGACCCTGTCAAGGGTGATGGCATCGAATGGCTCCTTCATCGCGAGTTCAAGACCCTCCCTCCCGTCGAAGCAGCGCTCCGGGTAGAAGCCGTTCGCCGCGAGGCAGTCTGCGATTTCAGCGGCCATCTCGACGTCGTCTTCGATTACGAGAACGCGTGTCAAGGTTCTTCCTGAGACTCGAGGTGAGAGGGGCGAGGTGTAGCAGCGTTCGCCGCCTCCCGACGGTACTATAGTAAGTCGACGGCCCCAGAGCCTCAGTCAATCGGGGTGTCGATGGCATGAAAGACTTCCTGCAGGTCGTTGACGCATTCGCCGAAAGTGCCACGGGAGGGTTCGAGGCCGAGCGCTGCGCACGCGTTTTCCTCGCGTTGCCTCGTCTCTTTACCGGACGCCGAGAAGAAGGATCCACCGGCCTTCGGTAGGTCCTGCGCTCCGGAACCATTGAACGCTGTGATGAGCTGCGCACCCTCGGAAACGGATGATCGACGTGACGATTGCAGGACGCACAGGGCCAGCTTCGGGGAGGCGCTGGCATAGCCTTTCTCGCGGCATTCATGGTCCGCATCCCGGGTGGCCCCGAGGTCCGCCTGCTTTTGCACGGTGTCCGAGAGGCTGGTGATGCACGCGCGGTAGTGATTCGACCAGCGTTCAAGGTGAGAACCTCCGAGCCAGAAACCGCTCCTAAGGGGTTCTGATGGATTCAGTCCCATGACGTTCTGGCAGACCTGCGCAATGCGCGACAGCTGCGCCTCCGGTAGGGCATCGGGGTTGAATATCTTCGGCGCCGCGGCGCAGGCTGATATGCCGAATATCGCGGTTGCGCAAGAAGCGGCTCTAAGTATCTGCGCAAACTTCCTTGGTGAACCGCAAATCAGAGCACTCGAGGTAAGCATTTCATCTCTCCATTCGGGATCGTAGATCCGGGTGAAAAGATGCTAAGGGCGTCGCGCGGTACAACCCAGTGAAAGAAAATTTACGGGAATCGGAACCGCCTCGAGATAGAAAATAGGCAAATAGGTAGTTATCCGCTCGCAGGCAGTACGTGACGGGTCGGCCCGGATTTATCTCTGATACGGGTAGTAACGGAAGGACAAGAGCGCAATGTTCATGTTGGTGGAGGGATTGCCGCCGACTCCCGCGAATATCGATCTGCGCAGATAAGTATCCGTGGCACCGAGTTGCATGTTTCCCAGGGCGCCCGTGTAGAATTTCCACCACGCACCAAGAGTCGCCGATCGAATGGTGGCCGTGTTCGCCGTGCAGGTACCGACGCCCTCGGTTTCGCAGCCCGCATTGCTGAACAGCGGATTGCCGTAGCCATAGCCGTACAAGACCGCCGAGTCGGAAGGACCGGACGCGACATCGTAGGATCGATTGCCGACATGTTCAGTGCCTCCGTAAGCGAACAGTGTCCAGGCCGCGCCGGGGTGCAGAATCAGGCCGGAAAGAACGTGATACCCGCGCAGCGGAGCCAGAGCGCCGGTAATCGGATTGACCGTGGCATCCGGTTCCCCTGTGGAGCCGTAGCGACCGATGCCGGTTCCGGTAAGGAAGCTTGCCTGGAACTCGAGCAGCCTCGGCACCAACGGCAAGAGCGCGCTGCCGCCGACACCATAGCCATGGGTGACCTGATTGTCGTGCTCGCCGGTAGCGATGTAACGGCTGCGGAACCAACGCGTCAGGCCAAAGATCTCATAGTGGCCCCAGCCCGGGTCGGCTGCCGCCTTGGCGACAAGGTCCGGCAGGTAATCCGTCGTGACGTTGGTAGTAGACGCGTAGGCGTTGCTTGCCCCTGCCGTACTGTAGTAGCTGTTGCTATTGAGATTGGCGTTGGCGGGCGCGGTGGTGCTCGCGGCGACCTGCACGGCAGGGTTTTCGGCTGAAAGCCCTAACCTGACCTCGTCGCCAAGGTTCTTCACGAGCCTGACCTGGGGCAGGCGCAGCCAGTCAAAGCCGGGTACATACTGCCCGTCAATCGTGAGTGGGATATTCTCCTGCCGGGGGAGCATGCCACTTTTCTCGGCGGTCACCAGGCTCCAAGTCTGACCGAATAGCAGGTACCAGCCGCCGCTCAAGCTTCGGTAATCGGCGTAGAAATGCCGAACGCGGGGCGAGAAGCTGCCGCTCTGGTTGTTGTTTCCGTTGGTGGTGGAGCCACCGAAGTCCGTTTCCACGTAGGCTTCGGCCGAATGATTCGCGTCCGAAGGCCCTTCCGCGAGCGCCGCAATCCGGCTCTGGCGTTCGGTCAGATGAAATTCAGACAGCCCATAGTTGTGAGAATTCGGATACGGGATGGCGGTATTGAAGTTGGAGGCCCAGTCCGCTGCCTCATTGCGGTTACGATCGATGGCCATCAACTCGACAAACCCGTTCAGGGTCAGCTTGACGGGACCGGCGAAGAAGCTCGGTGTAGCGTTTGCGCTGCCGACTGCGGCCGACACTGTACTGCCGGGAACGATACCCGTCGACGCGGAACCCATTTCGGTCTGCTGTCGGGCGGCGAGATCGTCGATCGTTTGCTGAAGGTGCTGGACCTGCTGCTGCAGTGCCTTTACCTCGGCATCCTCGGCGAGAGCTTCAGGGCAGCCGACCGTGGTTAGTGCGGCGGCCACGATGACGCGGCTCCAAGCGGCGTGAAAGGTTCGCAAGGTTTGATCCCTCTGGTCGTTCCACCGCGGGAATCCCGGTGGGTTATGAGGGCCAAAAGCCTAGAGAAAATGGGTTCTTACACCAGTAAATTATAATTCATCGTACTCGCGACAGACCGTCACGGATGATCGGCGCCACTGGGTCTTGCGAGATCGAGCCATCTGCGAGCGCGCTATCCGTGCTCACGAGCCGAATTACCTTCGCTCCCGCGCGCACCGTATCCAGATAGTTACCCCACGACTGCAAAATCTTCTGCCGCTCTGCCAGCCGCTGCGCCCGGTTATAAGCCGCGCGAACTTCATTCCGTTCCGCATGAGCGAGCTGGAACTCGATGAGATCCGGATGCCATCCCTGCTCATTGAGACAGGTCGATGCCATCGACCTGAACCCGTGCGACACCATCTCATCGCCGCTGAGCCTGAGCCTGAGCCCGCGCAGCGCGTACTCCGCCGAGACCTGACCCCCATAACCCCGGATGGCCCGTAGCAGCTCTCCGATCCGGGCGGGGTCGGTGATCGCTGAAAAATTGCGGACTACGACGGGGGCGAGGGCGCCGCGCAGCCAGGCCCTCGGGCGCTTTGATGCCGGCGATCGGCATCTTGCCGGGATACGGGCATCCGAAGGATTCGAAGCGCTGCCGCTTCTTGAGGAAGTTGCGCGGATCGCAGGATTTCGCCTGAAGGGTCAGCCACTCGCGCGCGATCGCCTCGAAGGTATCGGCCTGCGCGGCGTGGGCGGATTAGCTGTCAAGCGACCGGCTGCGACGGTACGGCGCTAAGACCATTGAAAAATAAGGGCAATTATCCCGCTGGAGACGCACCCTGAGACGGGGTGATACGGCATGGGATGAAGAAATGGCTCCCTGGGTTGGACTCGAACCAACGACCAACGGATTAACAGTCCGACGCTCTACCGACTGAGCTACCAGGGAACATCGCAAGGGACCTCGCGAGCCGCGCGAATTCTCCAAGAAGCCTGGGGAGGCGTCAAGGAACGCCGCCCTCACGCCACGCGACGGGGAAGGGGGTCAGGCCGTTTTCGCCACCGTGGGGACAGTGAGGAAGGCGCGCATCCGGTCGATCGCCTTCTCGAGCGTCTGCATGCTGCAGGCGAAGGAGAGGCGAATATGCCCCGGTGCACCGAAGCCGGAACCTGCGACGACCGCCACGCCGGACTGGTTGAGGAGGGCTTCGGCAAACTCGTTGTCGTCGCGTAGTCCCATACCCTTCATGGCGCCTGAGACGTCGGCGAAGGCGTAGAATGTGCCGGCGCCACCGATGCAACTCACTCCCGGCAGCGAGTTCAGGCCCGCCACCACAAAGTCATGTCGCTCCTTGAAGGCGCGGTTCATGTCGGCGACGCAGTTCTGATCGCCGGCGAGGGCGGCAACCGCGGCTTTCTGGGAGACACTCGAGGCATTGGAGGTCGACTGACCTTGAATGGTGCCCATGGCGGTGATGATCTCCTTCGGGCCGCCGCAATAGCCGATTCGCCAGCCGGTCATCGCGTAAGCCTTGGAGCAGCCGTTGATGGTGATCGTGCGCTCATAGAGTTCCGGCACCGCGGTGAGGAGACTGCAGAACGGCTCGCTGCCCCAGTAGATCTTCTCGTACATGTCGTCGGTGCCGATGATGACCCGCGGATGTGCGAGCAACACCTCGCCGAGCGCGCGGAGTTCCGCACGCGTATACGCAGCGCCGGTTGGATTACAGGGGCTGTTCAGAAGCAGGAGCCGCGTCTTGGAATTGATCGACGCTTCGAGTTGGCGCGGCGTGATCTTGTAGCCCTGGTTGGCGCCGGCGAACGGCGTCACCGGCAGTCCATCGGCCAGCATGACCATATCCGGGTACGAGACCCAGAACGGCGCCGGGATCACGGCCTCGTCACCCGGGTCGAGCACGGCCATGCAGAGGTTGTAAATGGTTTGCTTGGCGCCCGAGGAAACGAGGATCTGGTTGCGCTCGTAGCGAATCCCGTTGTCGCGCTCGAACTTCGCGATGATGGCGTCCTTCAACTCCGGCGTCCCATCGACGTTCGTGTAGCGCGTGAACCCCTTGCGGATCGCTTCTACGCCCGCATCGGCAATGTGCACCGGCGTATCGAAATCGGGCTCACCGGCGCCAAGGCCGATGATGTCTTTCCCCTCGGCCTTGAGCTTGGCAGCACGGGCGGTAACGGCGAGCGTAGGGGAGGGCTTGACGCGCAGCACGCGTCGCGAAACTTGTAATGGCACGGGGGAACCTGTCATGCGGGAGGAGTTCGACGAGAAGCGCTATATTAAGCGATTCGTCCGCGCGAGACCAAGAACGATGGACATGATCGAAAACCCCGAGCCCCAGCCCTTCGTGCTCGAAGCGGACTACGAGCCTGCGGGCGATCAGCCGCGTGCGATCGACCAGCTCGTGGAGGGTATCGAGAGCGGTCTTGCGCATCAGACCCTCCTCGGTGTGACGGGCTCGGGGAAGACCATGACGGCTGCCTCGATCATTGCGCGCGTGCAGCGCCCCGCGCTCGTACTGGCGCACAACAAGACGCTTGCCGCGCAACTTTACGGCGAATTCCGCGAATTCTTTCCGAAGAACGCGGTCGAGTATTTCGTCAGTTACTACGATTACTATCAGCCGGAAGCGTACGTGCCGTCCTCGGACACGTACATCGAGAAAGACGCGTCGATCAACGAGCACATCGAGCAGATGCGGCTCTCGGCCACCAAGGCGCTGCTCGAGCGCCCCGATGCGATCATCGTCGCGACCGTGTCCTCGATCTACGGCCTCGGCGATCCGCAGGCCTATCTGTCGATGGTGCTGCATCTGAAGCGCGGCGAAAAACAGGACCAGCGCAAGCTGCTGCGCCGTCTTGCCGACATGCAGTACACGCGCAACGAACTCGACCTCACCCAGGGTACCTACCGGGTGCGAGGCGACGTGATCGACATCTTTCCCGCCGAGTCCGAGCGCGAGGCGATTCGCGTCGAGCTGTTCGATGACACCATCGAAGCGCTCTCGATCTTCGACCCGCTTACCGGTGAGATCCATCGCAAGCTGCCGCGCTTCACCGTCTATCCCGGAACGCATTACGTGACGCCGCGCGATCGCGTGGTGAGCGCGGTCGATGCGATTCGCGAGGAGCTGCGCGAGCGGCTGCTCGAGCTCAAAGAGGCGGGCAAGCTCCTCGAGGCCCAGCGGCTCGAACAGCGCACCATCTTCGATCTCGAGATGATGCGCGAGGTGGGCTACTGCTCGGGGATCGAGAACTACTCGCGCTACCTATCGGGTCGGGCGCCGGGAGAGCCGCCGCCCTGCCTTTTCGATTACCTTCCGCCGAACGCGCTCCTCTTCGTCGACGAGAGTCATCAGACCATCCCGCAGCTCGGCGCGATGTACAAGGGCGACCGCTCCCGTAAAGAGACGCTGGTCGAGTATGGGTTTCGATTGCCGTCGGCGCTCGATAACCGACCGCTCAAGTTCGAGGAGTGGGAGTCGCTCGCGCCGCAGATGATTTTCGTTTCGGCCACGCCGGGGCGCTATGAGGCGACTCACTCGGCCCAAGTAGTGGAGCAGCTCGTCCGCCCGACGGGCCTCGTCGATCCGGAGGTCGAGATTCGCCCGGTCCGCACCCAGGTGGACGACGTACTCTCCGAGATCGGCCTTCGGGTCGAGAAGAACGAGCGCGTGCTGATCACTACGCTCACCAAGCGCATGGCCGAAGATCTGACCGAGTATCTGAGCGAGCACGACGTGAAGGTGCGCTATCTCCATTCCGACATCGAGACGGTGGAGCGGAGCGAGATCATCCGCGACCTACGATTGGGTAAGTTCGACGTACTGGTCGGCATCAACCTCCTGCGCGAAGGTCTCGACATGCCTGAGGTGTCGCTGGTGGCAATCCTGGACGCCGACAAGGAGGGGTTCCTGCGTTCCGAGAACTCCCTGATCCAGACCATCGGTCGCGCGGCTCGCCATCTGAACGGACGCGCCATTCTGTATGCGGATTCGATCACGGGCTCGATGCAACGGGCGCTCGAGGAGACGAGCCGGCGTCGCGCGCGCCAGATTGCTCATAATCTGGAGCATGGCATCACGCCTCGGGGCATCGTGAAGTCGGTGATGGACGTCATGGAGGGCGCCCGGACCGATCCCAGCACCGGTGAGCGCCGTCGTGGCGGCAAGGGCGCCGGCGGGGGTGCGGGTGCCGGTGGCGGCCTGGAGATCTCCTCGGTGGTGGATATGCGCCCCGAGCAGATCGTCCGCCAGATCAAGAAACTCGAGGCCGAGATGTTCAAGAAGGCCCGGAATCTTGAGTTCGAGGCCGCGGCGCGCCTGCGCGACCAGATCGAGCGCCTCAAACAGGCCGAGCTCGGTCTGCCGTCGTCGCTTGCCGGCTGAGGGCAGCTTAGGTATCGTTCCGCCCCCTTGTTTCGACACGGTTTACAGGCGCGTAGCTCAGTGGTAGAGCACCACCTTGACATGGTGGTGGTCGGTGGTTCGATCCCACTCGCGCCTACCAAAGATTTCACGATGAGCGAGTTCTTCCCATGCCCGTCGTGACGCTGCCCGATGGCAGCCAGCGTAGTTTTGCCCATCCGGTGACCGTCGACGACGTCGCAGCGAGCATCGGCGCGGGTCTGCGCAAAGCGGCGCTCGCCGGCCGCGTGGACGGAAAGCTCGTCGACACGTCCTTCCTCATCGATCACGACGTGCCCCTCTCGATCGTCACCGAGAAAGACCCTGCCGCGCTCGAAATCATCCGCCATTCGACCGCGCATCTGCTCGCGCAGGCGGTTCAGTCGTTGTTTCCCGAGGCCCAGGTAACCATCGGGCCGGTCATCGACGATGGCTTTTACTATGACTTCGCCTACAAGCGGCCGTTCACGACCGAGGATCTCGCCGCGATCGAGGCGAAGATGACCGAGCTCTCGAAAGCCGATCTGCCGGTCAAGCGACGCGAAATGGCGCGCGATGCGGCGGTCGAGTATTTCAAGAGTATCGGCGAGCTGTACAAGGCGGAGATCATCGCCAGCATCCCGTCGAACGAGGCGATCAGCCTCTACGGGCAGGGCGACTGGGTCGATCTCTGCCGGGGGCCGCACGTCCCCTCGACGGGTAAGCTCAAGGCTTTCAAGCTCATGAAGGTGGCCGGGGCCTACTGGCGTGGCGATTCGCGCAATGAGATGTTGCAGCGGATCTACGGCACCGCCTGGCTCGATCGCAAGGCGCTCGATGAGTATCTGCACCGGCTGGAAGAGGCGGAGAAGCGCGATCACCGCCGGATCGGCCGCGAGCTGGATCTGTTTCACTTTCAGGAAGAGGCGCCGGGGGCCGTGTTCTGGCACCCGAAGGGCTGGACGGTGTTCCAGTCGTTGATCGGGTACATGCGCGACAAGCAGAGTCGCGCCGGGTTCCAGGAGGTCAATGCGCCAGAGCTCATGGACGCGGGCCTCTGGGAGCTATCGGGGCATCTCGAGAAGTTCGGCGAGAACATGTTCCTGACCCGGACTCCCGACGATCGGCTGTACGCGATCAAGCCGATGAACTGTCCCGGGCACGTGCAGATCTTCAAGCAGGGGCTGCGCAGCTATCGCGATCTGCCGCTGCGGTTCGCGGAGTTCGGCAAGGTGCATCGTTATGAGCCGTCGGGCGCTCTGCACGGACTCATGCGGGTGCGCGCCTTCACCCAAGACGATGCGCATCTGTTCATCACCGAGGACCAGATCACCACCGAGTCGGTTGCCGTGACCCGGCTGATTCTCGATATTTACCGGGACTTCGGCTTCGACGATGTGCGCATCAAATTCTCCGACCGTCCCCCGAAACGGGTCGGCTCGGATGAGGTCTGGGATCGGGCGGAGTCGGCGCTCAAGGCGGCGGCCGAGGCGGCGGGGATCGAATTCGGCCTGAACCCAGGGGAGGGCGCCTTTTATGGCCCGAAGCTCGAGTTCGTGCTGCGCGATGCGATCGGCCGGGACTGGCAGTGCGGCACGCTCCAGGTCGATTTGAACCTGCCGGGTCGACTGGGCGCTTATTACATCGACGAGCATAGCCAGAAGCGCACCCCGGTCATGCTGCACCGGGCGATTTTCGGGTCTCTCGAGCGTTTCCTCGGGATTCTGATCGAGCACCATGCCGGCCGGCTGCCCACTTGGCTGGCGCCGGTCCAGGCCGTCGTCCTGACGATTACCGATCGGCAGGACGAATACGCGCGAAAAGTGACGGAAATCCTGAAAAATCAGGGGTTTCGGGTGGAATCCGACTTGCGGAACGAAAAAGTCGGCTTTAAAATTCGCGAGCACACGCTCGAGCGGGTGCCATTTATGCTGATCGCGGGGGACAAGGAAGCGTCCGCGAATTGTTTATCCGTGCGTACCCGCAACGGCAAGGATCTGGGTTCCGTCCCTCTCGATGTACTCATCGGGAAGCTGCGACTGGACGCCGATAGCCGCGGACGCCAGAACTGGGAGGATTGATCTATCGCCATTGCAACGAAGCGCGTCCGTCGGAACGATGACATCACGGCGCCGCAGGTACGCGTGATTGCCGCCGACGGATCGCAGGCTGGAGTGATGAGTCGTTTCGACGCACTCCAGATGGCGTCTTCCGCTGAGCTGGATTTGGTTGAAGTCTCCCCCACCGCCGAACCTCCGGTCGTGCGGGTGATGGACTACGGCAAGTTCCTCTTCGAAGCCAATAAGAAGGCTCACTCGGCGAAGAAAAAGCAGAAGCAGATTCAGGTAAAAGAAGTGAAATTTCGCCCTGGGACGGGAGAGGGGGATTACCAGATCAAACTGCGTAATCTGATCCGCTTCCTCACCGAGGGTGATAAGGCCAAGGTAACGTTGCGTTTCCGCGGCCGGGAGATGGTGCACCAGGATATCGGTCGCAAACTCCTCGATCGGGTCTCCGGCGATCTCGTCCAGTACGGCGCGATCGAGCAGTACCCGCTCATGGAAGGGCGTCAGATGGTGATGGTGTTCGCTCCCAAGAAAAAGTGAGCGGCTGAAGCGTAAGCGGAGGCCGTATCCGCCCGTAGCGAGGCTGATCGAAAGATCGTCCTTTGCGACCGGGGCTATACAAACTGGAGATGATCATGCCCAAGTTGAAAACCAACCGGGCGGCGGCGAAGCGTTTTCGCAAAACAGCGAAGGGCTTCAAGAAGTATGCGTCGGGCCGCCGTCACAACCTCGGTCACAAAGACATCAAGCGCAAGCGCCACGCCCGTTCCGGCGGAAGCAGCCTCGTGCACGAAAGCGATGTGAATCGTCTCGTGCAACTGCTGCCTTATCTCAAGTAACCGCCGGGAGCATCCATCATGGCAAGAGTCAAACGTGGTGTCACGGCGGGTCGCCGTCACAAGAAGGTCCTCAACAAGGCGAAGGGTTATTACAACGCCCGACGCAAGGTGTATCGGACCGCGAAACAGGCCGTCATCAAGGCCGGCCAATATGCCTATCGGGATCGTCGTGCGAAGAAGCGCGACTTCCGGGCACTGTGGATCGCGCGTATCAATGCCGCGGCCCGCATCTACGGGTTGTCGTATAGCCGTCTCATCAACGGGCTGAATCTCGCCGGCGTCACCGTCGACCGCAAGATGCTGGCGGACATTGCCGTGCATGACACGGTCGCATTCGGCACGATCGCTGGCCAGGCTAAAACCGCGCTCGGAATCGCCTGATCGCGCGCGGTGGCCCCGGTTGGGGTCACCGCGACTTTGAGTTCCATCGTGCAGGACCTGAACGCGCTCATCGCCCAGGCACTCCCAGAGATCGAGCGCGCGTCGGATCTGGCGGCGCTCGATGACGTGCGCGTGCGCTGGCTCGGCAAGAAGGGCACCCTCACCGAGCAGCTGAAAACGCTCGGCGGACTGCCCGCTTCCGAGCGTCCGGCGGCGGGGCAACGCATCAATGCCGCGAAGGCGGAGGTCCAGAGCGCACTCGACGCGCAGCGCGCCGCGCTCGAACGGGCGGCGATCGAAGCCGAACTCGAAGCGGGCCGCATCGACGTGACGCTGCCCGGGCGTGGAAGCGAGCGCGGAAGCCTACATCCGGTTACTCAAGCGCGGCTGCGTATCGAGGCCATCTTCGCCGCGTCCGGGTTCGAGGTCGCCGCGGGACCGGAGATCGAGGACGATTTTCACAACTTCGAGGCGTTGAATATCCCCGCAGACCATCCGGCGCGGGCGATGCACGATACCTTCTACTTTCCGGACGGGCGGCTGCTGCGCACGCATACCTCGCCGGTGCAGATTCGCGCCATGCGCGAGCGCAAGCCGCCACTGCGCCTCATCATGCCCGGGCGGGTGTATCGGGTGGACTACGACGTCACGCACTCGCCGATGTTCCATCAGCTCGAGGTGCTGGCGGTGGATGAGGGCTTGAGTTTCGCTAATCTCAAGTCGCTGCTGCGGGGATTTCTCTCCGCTTATTTCGAGCGGGATCTGAAACTACGCCTGCGGCCGTCGTTCTTCCCGTTCACCGAGCCCTCGGCGGAAGCGGATATTTCCTGTGTACTCTGCGATGGCGCGGGCTGTCGCGTCTGCAAACACACCGGCTGGCTCGAAGTCGGTGGCTGCGGCATGGTGCATCCGAACGTGTTCACCGCCTGTGGCATCGACCCTGAGCGCTACACGGGCTACGCGTTCGGCTTCGGTCTCGATCGACTGGCGATGCTGCGCTATCGAGTGGATGACCTGCGGGTGTTCTTCGAGAACGACGTGCGCTTCCTCAGCCAGTTTCCCAGCTACTGACCATGAAAATCTCGCGTCACTGGCTGGGCGACTGGGTGGAAGTACCCTGGAGCTCGAAGCAGCTCGGCGAGCGCCTTACCATGGCAGGCTTCGAACTGGAAGCGCTGGGGACGGCGGCCCCAGCCTTCACCGGCGTAGTCATCGCGGAAATTCTGAGTGCGGAACGCCACCCCCAGGCCGAGAAGCTCCAGGTCTGTCGTGTGTCGATGGGTGCCGGCGCGCAGAGCGGCGGCGAGACGCTGCAGATTGTCTGCGGTGCGCCTAACGCGCGCGCGGGACTGCGCACCGCGCTCGCACGCGTCGGCGCCGCGCTTCCTGGACAAGTCGAGATCCGCGCGGCGAGTCTGCGCGGCGTCGAGTCGGCCGGCATGCTCTGCTCGGCGAAGGAGCTGGGACTCAGCGAGAGTTCCGAGGGCATCCTCGAGCTTCCCGCGGACGCGCCGCTCGGCGTCTCGCTGCGTGACTACTTCGATCTCGACGACGAGATCCTCGAACTCAACGTCACGCCGAACCGTGGCGATGCGATGTCGGTGCTCGGCATTGCGCGTGAGGTGGCAGCGCTGACGGGCGGTCCCCTCATCGGACCGGCGCTCGCCGCAGTGACCGTGGCAGCGCCCGACACGATCGACGTACGTCTCGAATGGGCGGCAGCGTGTCCGCTGTTCGCGGCCCGGGTGGTACGGGGCGTCGACAATAACCGCGAGACGCCGGTGTGGATGCGCGAACGCCTGCGTCGAGCCGGGGTGCGTTCCATCAGCCCCGTGGTCGATGTGACGAACTATGTGCTGCTCGAACTCGGGTCGCCCATGCATGCCTACGATCGCGCGAAGTTGGTGGGGGGTCTGTGTGCGCGGAAGGCCTCGCCGGCTGAATCTCTGACGCTCCTCGATGGCAAGACGATCGAACTCGAATCGGATCTACTCGTGATCGC
>Ga0116226_10003148_pt1 | contig 14552 bp, 9 predicted proteins | sample S1TSphfallax_FD_89692 | JGI IMG/M metagenome (GOLD analysis project Ga0116226, IMG submission 89692) | Host-associated microbial communities from peat moss isolated from Minnesota, USA - S1T2_Fa - Sphagnum fallax MG | ecosystem: Host-associated > Plants > Peat moss > Unclassified | place: USA...
AACGCCGACGATTTCACCTGTCGCGATATGCATTTGCGGCTGGTAATGCAGTACGAATTCATCGCGCAATAGCGCATGACGCAAGCCGCCTTCCAGCTTCAAGCGATCCAGGGCACGCGCATTCATCGCGTAAGCATAGAACTGGAAATTATTGCGCCCCGCTTCCTTGGCGCGGTACATCGCGGTATCGGCGTTTTTGATCAAGGTTTGGCTATCGCCACCGTCTTTGGGATATAGGCTGATTCCCATGCTGCCCGCGGGGTACAGATCATGCCCCTGTATCGTCACTGCTTGCGACAGCGACTCCAATACCTGCTGCGCCAACATTGCGACGGTATCTTCATGCACGACGTCAGCCACCATGATCACGAATTCATCGCCACCTAGTCGCGCCACTGTATCCACGTCACGCACCTGAGATACCAATTTACGGGCGATGCTGGTCAATAGCTTGTCGCCGATATCATGACCCAAGCTGTCGTTGATATTCTTGAAGCGATCCAAATCGATCAGCAGAACGGCGACTTTTTCGCCCGAGCGATTGGCATAGGCAATCGCTTGCGTCAGACGATCCAGAAACAGCGTCCGATTGGGCAAGCTGGTCAGCACGTCGTGATTTGCGATATGCAGCAATTCACCTTCCATTTGCTTACGGCGCGAAATATCTTCGACGACCGTGCTGTAGTAACGTGGCTCGCCATTTTCATCACGCACCAGTGAACTGGTCAGATTCACCCAGACGTAATAGCCATTTCTATGCAGATAGCGCTTCTCGCGCGAGGCTTCCTGAATCTCGCGCGCGTACATGCGACGACCGAGGTCTTGATCCACCAACAAATCCTCAGGATGGGTCAAATCCTGATAGCGTTTTGCCAGCATCTCTTCCTGGGTGTAACCGACGATTTCCCCCAGCTTCTGGTTCACCATCAGATATCGCCCATCGGATGCTGCAACGTGCGCCAAGCCGACTGCTGCCTGATTAAACGCCACTCGGAAGCGTTGCTCACTCTTGCGCAATTCTGCTTCTGCCTGCAGGCGTTCGGTAATATCACGCGCAACAGCGACGAATAGCTGCCGACCTTCGGACTGATATGCACGCAGATAGACTTCTACAGGAATGCGAGAGCCATTTTTGCATTGATGCGTCGTTCGTATCATGCCAGTCTTGTTTTCGCTACGCAGTACGCTCTCAAAGCGGTGCTGAATACGACGCAACTCACCTTGATCTGGCTTTAAATCCTGCGGCCCCATGCGGCACAGTTCATATCGACTGTAACCGAGCATGTGCAAAGCCGTTTCGTTGGCATCGACGAAGCGCAGTTGTGTATAGTCGATCAGGTATACAGCATCAATCGAGCTATCGAGCGCCATCCGAAACCGACGTAACTCTTCCTGCGCACGCAATGCAGTGGTCACCTCCTGCACCATCACAAGCACAGCTTTATGCTGACTACGTAAAGCTGCAGATATCGAGAAATCGACAAAGCGCTGGCGGCCTGCGGCGTCCACAGGCAGTGTTAGCACCAGGGAAGACACATTCTCACCGCTTGCAAAAACCTGCTCTATCGCGGTAACTAATTCAGGGATGCAAATCAGATCAGACAATGCTGCATCCAATGGCGGCGCATTGCCTTCTTCGCTAACGGCGATATCGAATAATTCACGCGTGTATCGATTCATCGACTGCACACGCATCTGCTGATCAACGATCATCAGCCCCGACGGCATGCTGGCGACAATTTGCTCGGCAAAATTCTTAATGACGAGAATATCGTGCCGCTCCTCGGCAATTGCAGTATCAAATGCCAAAGTCAGATCGAAGCTGGCGATCTTGAGCAATGCATCAAAGGCGCGCCCAAGTGTGGCTGCATCGAAATCGAATTGATGCAACAGCGGCAGCAGTTCCGACAGGTATTTGCGATACGTTCCTATCGCCCATTTCGGTTCAACGCCAATACGATGCTGGACAACGCCAACTTGAATACGGCTCTTGACGTAGTCAAGCCCATAATCTCCCGCCGTCATCAGGTCGAAGTAAATCGCCTGTGCTGCCTTCAACTTGGCAGCCAAATCGGGATTGGAGAGTTTCTCACGCAGTGGCGCAAAGTCAGCCATGTAGTCAATCAGCGTATTACTCAATTGCGCCTGGCTGGGCGACAACAAGTCATGCAACCGTCGCAACAATGCCAGGTCATCATCAGTAATTTCAAGGAAGGCGCGGCGTTCGGCGATTTCGTGTGGATTAAGTTCTATCCCACGCGCGACCGAATCAACCGCCTGTTCCAGGTTCGTCATGCAATATCACTCCCTTGAAACCCTGCCATGTAAATGAAGAGGGGTAATAAAAGGTTGGATAACGATGGACAATCTTGGTTCCAAGTCATGCGCACTTCCCGCGATAGTGAATACGGGCAGCCAAAGCAATCGTTTGTTCCAAAGTGCTCATGTGCAATCCCTTTCTTCTGAACACACCGCAATTGCTTCCGTTAGATGCCAAAAAATCTATATGATTATGTTAGCGAACAATACTCCCAATTTTGTTCATTTATCTTTCAGTATTGTTAATTCTTGTTAAAATGTTTCGTGAAATTAACAACTGAATGTTTTTGGCAACATGTCGAAAAGTTGCCCAGTCGCTTACGAGCGCCTACAATCTGGGCCAGTTCAAAAATCAGAGCAACGACAACGTCATACGAAATCTCTGCGCCGCAATGTTGTCCACATCAGATTGATAGCAATCTCGATGTCAAATGCTGAACTAACGCAGAACCACTGGAGTCACACATGGCATTCTTACAAGGTAAAAAGATCCTGATCACCGGCTTGCTGAACAATCGTTCGATTGCTTATGGCATTGCACAAGCCTGCAAACGTGAAGGCGCGGAACTGGCATTCACCTATCAAGGCGAACGCTTCAAGGATCGCATCGCTGAATACGCACAAGAGTTCGGCAGTACATTGACTTTCGATTGCGACGTTTCTAGCGATGAGCAAATCAACGCACTCTTCGCCGACCTCGGCAAGCACTGGGATCAACTGGATGGCCTGGTTCATGCCATTGGCTTTGCACCACGCGAAGCCATCACTGGTGACTTCCTTGACGGCTTGTCGCGTGAGAGCTTCCGTATTGCGCACGACATTTCCGCATACAGTTTCCCTGCAATGGCGAAAGCTGCCTTGCCATTACTGCGCCCTAATTCGGCACTGCTGACTTTGTCCTACCTGGGTGCAGCACGTGCCCTCACCAACTACAACACCATGGGTGTAGCCAAGGCTGCACTGGAAGCAGCGGTACGCTATATGGCTGAATCGCTCGGCCCGAAGGGCATCCGCGTGAACGGCGTGTCCGCAGGCCCAATCAAGACACTGGCCGCCAGTGGCATCAAGGATTTCAGCAAGATTCTCAGTTTCGTCAAAGCCAATGCACCACTGCGCCGCAATGTAACAATCGAAGATGTCGGCAATGCCTCCGCTTTCCTGTTGTCCGACCTGGCAAGCGGTATCACCGGCGAAATCACGTATGTCGATGGCGGCTTCTCACAGGTCGTTGCTGGGATGAACGACTCCGAATAAGTAACAAATCCTCATTCGGTAATTCGTGGCTAAAGGCACCCATTGGGTGCCTTTGGTCTTTATGCCCGATGCGGATTTCCAATTGCCTTCATAAAGCTGCATTTACGACAAGAATTTCAAGCATGGCATCAAAAAATTTTACACTTGTGCCTAAATGCATGTAGAATGCGGCCTGTCTGTTGCAATGCAACGACATAGGTAGCATCGCAAACTGATAGCATTCACGATAAAGCCCTCCCGCCTCCTGGTGTTGAAATTTGAACACCGTCCCGGCGCAAAGCTTTCTGTGCCGAAATCTCCTTGAGTTTTCATAGCCGTTTCGTTGGTTAGCGTTGCAATATTTTATGGCGCAATCACATGCATCTTGCTTGTAGCAAGCGGCTGGGCCGCGCTTGATTTTACGAAAGAAAAGAATGACTTTTGAAGCTCTGGGTTTACATACCGCTATTCTGAAAGCACTGACTGAAGCTGGCTACACCAAGCCAACTCCTGTTCAGGAACAGGCCGTGCCAGCCGCTATCGGCGGTCGCGATCTGCTGGTATCTTCCCAAACAGGTTCCGGCAAGACTGCAGCGTTCATGCTGCCAGCTCTGCACAAATTTGCACAAGCTGCGGACGAGCAGGCCCAATCCAACAACCGCACGCCGAATCAAGAGATGCAATCGGCCCGCGCACGCGGCGAGCGTCCACGTTTCCGTCCTGCACAGCCAAAGATGCTGGTGCTGACACCAACACGTGAACTGGCCCTGCAAGTAACTACTGCAACAGACAAATACGGCGCGTTCATCCGTCGCCTGAAGGCAGTGTCGATCCTGGGTGGCATGCCTTATCCAAAGCAAATGCAATTGCTGGCCAAGAATCCTGAAATTCTGGTCGCAACTCCTGGTCGTTTGATCGACCACATGGAATCCGGCAAGATCGATTTCTCGCAACTGCAAATACTGGTACTCGACGAAGCTGACCGCATGCTGGACATGGGCTTCATCGACGATATCGAAAAGATCGTTTCTGCTACACCGGAAAGCCGTCAAACCATGTTGTTCTCCGCAACGCTGGATGGCGTCGTCGGCAACATGGCAAAGCGCATCACACGCGATCCACTGGTAATCCAGATCGCAAGTGCCGGTAACCGTCATGAAAACATCATGCAGCGCGTTCACTTCGTGGACGACCTGTCGCACAAGAATCGCCTGCTCGACCACTTGCTGCGCGATACATCGATGGATCAAGCAGTCGTCTTCACTGCAACCAAGCGCGACGCTGACAACATCGCTGATCGCCTGAACATCGCCGGTTTTGCAGCTGCCGCATTGCATGGCGACATGCATCAAGGCGCACGTAACCGTACGCTGGAAAGCCTGCGCCGTGGTAACGTGCGCGTGCTGGTTGCGACCGACGTTGCTGCACGCGGTATCGACGTTCCTGCGATTACCCACGTGTTCAATTACGATCTGCCGAAGTTCCCGGAAGACTACGTACACCGTATCGGTCGTACCGGTCGTGCTGGTCGTAGCGGTATCGCGATCTCGCTGGTCAATCATGCTGAAGGCATGCACGTTAAACGCATCGAACGCTTCACCAAGCAATTGATTCCAGTTGATATCGTTGCAGGTTTCGAGCCGAAGAAAACAGCATCTCCGAATTCGTCGCGTCCACGCAAGCCAAACGGCTGGAAGCCAGGCGACAACCGTGGCAATTCGTCGGCAAAGCCAGGTCAACGCACGTTCTCCAAACCAGGCAGCGGTTCTGGCCCACGTCGTGAAGGCGGTGGCGGCTACAACAAAGGCCCGCGTCAGGATGGCAATGGCGGCGGCGCACGTCGCAGCTACGGCGATCGCTAAGACCTAGTTCTGGCATCAAATAAAAACCGCTTGGTTAGCTCCCAGCGGTTTTTTTTCGACATTGTAAAACAGCTTGATTTCCGTATCCGATGCTACTCACCCTCCTCGCCGTCATATTGGCACTTGCAGCCATTGCTGCAAGTGGCGTAGTGCTATTTTGTTTGCCGCTACTATGGGGACTAGGAACCTATTGCATATTGACGTTACTGATGGGAGTATTTGCAAAACTTAAGTGGCCACAAATTACCAATTTAATCGGTTTGCTCCTGATTGGTGCCACCTTCGGACTTTCTGCCGCGACTGTACGCCCGCTACCACACGGCCTGGATGTACTGACCTCAGTACCTCTTATCTTCGCCTTCTTTTGTATACAGTCTTATTTTGAGCGCAAATTCGGGATTGCCAAACGGAATCCCCTGGCGACCGAACCTCATACAAGGGAAATTGACATTTGTGGCCCCAGGGAGACAGGCGAAACCGATCCATCGGAGATATTCTCGTATAAGGAGATACCGGATTCCAATGCCATAACTTCCCATTCAACCAACATACAAACAAATGAACCACTGCGCGAATTTGAGCGCTGGGAATTGGCAATGAGCCAACCGGAGGTCGCAAGCTTCATCTTTAATGATGGTGCGATATTGACTTCTGTCGGCAATGGGTATTTGCCGCAAGACCAAGGGAGATATTTCGCCTTCCCAACGCCGTCAAATGGTGACAATCAACTTCGTATCTACGATAGTCTGTTGCGCTGTCTCTATTTGTGCGATGCAAGATACACCCTCGGCGTGGTCGAACATTTCGATGGTGATGATTTGCGATGTAGTGTGAAATGGATACCTGGCGCGCAGGCGCAACATTTCCAACTGAACGAATTATTGCGTGATGCGGAGCGTATCGATCTCATTGCTATCGGCGATCTCTTTGTTGAACCAGATTCCATAAAGCACCTGGATGCCTCCGAAATACGCAAACATAATCCCCCGAAAGGAGTACACCAGTTGACCAGCAGGCTATATTTACCTAACCATATGCACAGGCTGGCTGAACCTTTGGAGCCGCTCCGCTACCCACGATATAAGCTGATCATGGACTTTGAAGATAGCAAGCTATTGATCAAAAAGGACACGGCTGTCAATTGGAATAGTTCTGGCACGCGATGTATGTGTCAAGCGATTTCGTTGCTACCGGAAAGACCTGGCAAGGGCACGTGGATTTGGGAAGAGTTTTCTGGTTGGCACTTGTTACAAAACGAGCCCATTGATTGGAATAATTGAAGATTGATGACCCGCTTGAAATTTCCAAAAGGAAAGATATCTTAATAGTGGAATCAAGCGGAAAGTTTCTATAGAATCAATTGCATCTCATCAAACTTTTTGTCCATTGATCGTAACATGCGTACGTCTGGCAAATTTGCGGCACTCTGGCTTGCCTTAATGCTTGGCGTTCTTTGCTTAAGCACAGAAGCTGCCCCCTTGCAATTCTGCTACGAAGACGTACCGCAACATCCCTGGACCATGCCTGATGGCACTGGCCTGAATTTCGAACTATTGAATCGCGTTGAAAAATCGCTGAACGAGGAATTTGTCTATCGATCGATGCCATGGAAACGCTGCCAGGAAGAGGTCCGCAATGGCGAAATGGATGGCATGATTGGTGCTGCCGACAATAGCGAACGCCGCAAATTCCTGCATTTCCCTTCCTTGCCCAACGGCGCTCTCGATACCACCGCTACGTTGTATGAAGACCAATTCAATGTCTATCTACGCGAAGGCAGCGAAGGTAGTTGGGACGGCAAGAGCCTGACCAGCCCCGTGCGCCCTGTCGTAGTTCAAAGTGGCTATGTCGTGATTGTCAACATGTTGCATGACCATGGCATCAAGACCGTTGACTCAATCAAGACAGCGGAAGACGGTCTGCGATTCTTGTCCGAAGGCATGGTCGATGTCGCCGTTCTGCAAAGTGTTGAAGCCGAATACCTGCGCCACGAAGATCCACGCTTTAAAAACAAGATCGTACTCGCTCCCACTCCATTCGCTATTCTTCCACTGTATTTGGGCATTAACCACGAAAGCTACGAACGCGAACCCAAGCGCATCGAAACGATCTGGAACGAAATTCGCTCGGTTCGCAATTCCGTTGAGTATCGCAAGCTGGTTGACAACGCTTGCCGAGACAAGTCCAATTCGCATTGCAATTAGATCTTCTCCCAGATTGATCATCTTCCTTCATGCGGCTTTCACCAGTTGCGCGCTGACGGCATCGCCAGGCGGTGCACTAGCGTCGCTGATTTTTCCGACACCAAACAATGGCCGTAGCAAGGGAACGCGTCGCGCGATTCCAAACACTGCGAACCCGCTGACAAAAGTCAATACGATCAAAATCATCGCTTCGATAGGTGCAGCGATACCCGCCGGTTTAATCGCATGCGCGACAACAACGATCACCGTTTGATGTACCAGGTAAAGCGGGAAAACAGCTTGCGTCAGATAGCGACGGCGCGCATTGTCGAATTGCAAGTGGCGATGTGCAAAGCCGCAGACAGCGACAATCGCGCTCCATTCGCAACAGGCATAGATAGCACGTTGCGTGTAATGCCAATAGGCCATCTGCTGAGATGGAATGCCTGCGTCGGGCCAGGCAAAATAGATGATCAAGGCTGCCCAACAAGTGAATGCCAAGCCTAGACTAGCCCAACGCATTGCATCCATATGTCGCCAGAATTCAACTTGCGGCGCAAGCAAAGCACCCAACAGGAATAACAACAGATAATTCGCGTGACTGAACCAATCATCGATCAACGCATGCGTAGTTGGAAAATACGCCACCATCGCAATACGCATGATCGCCAACACGAGCGTCGGTAATGCAATCACACGCCAGCCACGTAGCTGATGGGTTAGCATATGCGCAGCACGCTCGATCTCTCCACGTGGCAGCAATGCTAATCCCGCTAGAATCAGGGTATACACCCACAGATAGGCAACAAACCACAGATGATTCCAGGTCGGCAGAATCAGGCAACTATTGTCTCGACAGAAGCCATGATAAGCAGTCACATATAACTGCATGAAATCCGTATAGCTACCAGCATAAGCAACCTTCTCTACCACTTCGCAGAATGACTGCGGTGGCACGATAATCAGCATGCCGAACAACAAAGGAATCAACAACCGTTTGCTACGCTGCTTCAAAAAATTCGATGCCGATAATTTATTCAACATAAAGCGCGAGGCGACGCCGGAGATCAGGAAAAGAAGGCTCAAGCGCCATGGTGAAGTCAACATCATCAAGGGCTCAATCGCGTGACTGGTTGCCGTACTTTTTACGTGAAAATCCCACGTCACGTAATACATCCCAACGTGGTAAAAAATCAGAACGAAAAAGGCGATGATGCGAACCCAATCCAGAAAATAGAGCCGGTTCGACTGATTGGCAGCAGGAAGAGATTGAATAGCAATCATGGCTATGTGCATCAGAGTGAGTGATGCACATAGCCTAGAGCGCACGTTGGCAGCTTGCCATCGAAATGTGGCGAAGCGAGTCTGCCACGGGGTGAGTTGGAGAAATCAGCCGATTGCAGCAACCACGGCAGCACGATATTGACGGCTACACGGGACGCTTGCGCCACTACGCATCCGTAGCTCGCCATCACCTTTATCCAATGTCGCCAATGACTCCACCGCATCGCGTCGCACGGCAGCACGACGGTGACAGCGAACAAAATCAGTACCCAGTTTTTCCAGCAATGCCGTGAGCGTTTGTCGCATCAATGGATGTCCATCCGTTGTATGCAAGATGACATAGTTATCGGCCGTTTCCAACCACTCGATTTGATCAACGCGAATCACGCGTGTGACGCCGCGTTCTGTTATCAACAACTGTTTGACGGATGGCAAGGGAACACTGAGGTGTTTATCAGCGCTTTCTGCAACATCAATACGCTGCCGCAATCGCGCATGCGCGCGCTGCAATGCTCGCGTCAACCGCTCCTGGTCATAAGGTTTGAGCAGATAGTCGATAGCATTGGCATCAAACGCCTGAATTGCATATTGATCGTAAGCCGTGACGAATATGATCAGTGGTGCGGGCTGTGGCAACGACGCTGCGACTTCCAGGCCTGTAATTTCAGGCATTTGAATATCGAGAAACAGCACATCAGGTCGTTCTGATGCGATCAATTCCAACGCCTGGTAACCATCGACCGCTTCCGAGATGGCCGTAATCTCGTGCTCGGCCAACATACGACGCATCTTGTCGCGTGCAGGCTGTTCATCGTCAACGATCAGCACACGCATGGCAATCGCATCTCCGCACGTACGCCTGCTGGTTGCAGTTGGATCAAGGTCAAACTGGCACGCTCTCCATACAAAGTCTGCAAACGCGTGCGGAGATTTTTAACACCGATGCCCTTCCCTTCAGGCTTCTGCAACAATTGGCCGATATCGTCGTCCAAACGCAGCAACAAAAATTCTCCATCTCGTTGTGCCCCAATTGTGATCCGGGTTTTCTGCCTGCGCTGTTCTACCGTGTGCTTGAAGATATTTTCCAGTAGAGGTTGCAGGCTCATCACCGGAATCTTGCAAGTTTCGACGGCAGTATCGATCTGCCACGATATTTCCACACGACCAGCGAAACGTTCGCACATCAAATTGGCATAGGCACGGACGAAACGCAGCTCTTCCGCCAACGTGGTTTCGTGCAAATCCCCGAATGCCAATGTCGAGCGCAATACGTCCGCCAACTGCACCAGGATCGCATCTGCACGTTGCACATCGACGTGCATGATTTGCGATATGGTATTCAAAGTATTGAACAGGAAATGCGGTTGAATTTGCTGGGTCAAGCGATGCAACTGCATCTCCCGTAGTGTGCGATTGACCAGTTCAGCCTGTTCTTTCTCCGCTTGCAACGCATCGTAAGACAGAACGCCGAACAACACGACAACAAAGATCAGGTAATAAAGCGATAGTTTGATCGCTTCATACACCATCACTTCTGCCCAGCCGAGATGCGTATATTGCTCGCCAAGGAGAGCATACACACCATGGCGGATCGCAAAGGCTGACGGCGTAAATATGATCCAGTACAACGGCAACCAGACAATCTGCAAGGCAAACCAACGTGCAGGTCGCGATAAAAACCGATCATATCGCTTCATCACGCGCCGTTGGATCAGCAGCAAAATGGTAATGACAATAGCCGATGAGCATTGCCACAATACTGGCTTCCAGTATTCACGGCCGCCGCCGCGCACGTAATCCTGCAATTCGACGGTCGCCATCAATACCCAGAAGATCAGCCAGCAGGCGCCAACAACGCGCGTTCTTAAACTCATCGCAAAGCTATATTATTATTGTTCACGCGGGAAGTCGTATTCACCATCGCTCATCTTCGCGTGGATATGCGAAATCGCACCTGCCTCGTCTTTCACAAACTCCACTTCAGTCAACATAACGCGGCCAAAGAATTTGTTGTTCGACGTCGGATAGAGTGTGAACGGCGAATTGCCTTCAGGCGTTACAACCAGTTGATTGCCTTTCAAGCCAATCGTGAAATAGGAGGATGGTTGGAACTTCAATGGCAGTCGATACTTGCCGACATAAGTCCTCAATACGTTGGGAGCGACGGTAACAACATCTGGTTCCGGTGGCAGTTCCAGCTGTGTGTTGGTATGCTGAAACGTAACCGCTCGCCCACGACATTGCAAGGTCAGCGAGGCAACCATACCCTTGCTATCTTCATTGAAGGCGAATTCGCTACAGTTACCGTTTTGATCTCCTGTTACCGAAAACTTTTTATTTTCCAATGCGTCAACAGCTACCCATTCTCGTTGGACGTCACTCTGCATCAACTTGCCGTCTTCTATCTTCAGGTAAAAAGGTGCACCATTAGTGTCCTTGTAAACCCCGACGTATTTTTCCAGTTGTTCGAGCGGGATGACAATTTGCTTACGTTCATCCAAAGCGGTTTTTTGGACAAAACCGGCTGGCGCATAATGTATCTTATCCAACCATGCTAACGTCGAGCGGGCGACTTCAATACGACGGTCGGAAAAATCGTGATTGGTGTCGAAAGTCTTTTCCGTTACACGTGCTTGAGTCGCATACAAGTCATGCAAAGATTTCCCCCAACGACGCGCCTCGGCTCCATTGCCTTGCGCTGCCCATAGAAGGAATACATCCTTGCCAGCCAAGCCTGCAACGTAATTTTCTGGGTTCCAGCTATCGAAGTGATCCACTACATCGCCAATGATCTTCATGCCATCAGCATCCGGCACGGCAGGCGTCTTCAAGTCTGCAGCCCAATCGGCCCTTTGTTCTACCGTTAAACTCGGCATCGCGCGACTATCCGTGCCATCAAGTTGCATCACGCCACGCACGCCAGCATCGTCAGCAGCCAGTCTCAGCGCCACAGGTGCTCCCAAACTGTAGCCGAACAGCACTATATTGTTGGGATCGACCAGCATGACCTTCGAGCTTTGATATTCACGGAGCGACGCCAGCGCAGCACGCATATCCTGATAAGCATTCTCCAACGAGAAGCTACCGCCCATTCCCCATGTGCCGCGATAATTGAAGATCATGGCGTTATAGCCTGCACGTTGCAGGATCAACGCAAGGTCAGCGCTGGCAGTCATATCGGGGTAGCCACGCGCAATCAACACCGTGGGACGTGGATTGGTGCCTTGCGCAGAAAATACCTTGCCATACAAGGTTACACCACCGCTCTGGAATTTGACTTCATGCACCAAAGGCGGATGGGCTTTATCAGCGATGATCGGGTCTTGCGCAACCGGATCGTAATTCTTTGCATTACCTGTTAGGTTACCCGCTGCAAACGCTGCCACAGAAAATGTGCAAGCCAATGCTATCGCGATCATGGTAGCGCTAGTGCGCATACCCGCCCCGAATCCGATTCTTCCTGTCTCCATGTTGTCCCTTGTGGAATGTAACTTGAAATTGGATCTATGCCGTATACTTCGCTGCGCCATACGCATCACGTAATTCGCGCTTTAATACTTTGCCGATAGCACTGCGCGGCAAGGCGTCAACGATCTCAATCGCTGCCAGTCGCTGCATCTTTCCCAGGCGCTCATTGGCCCAATCGAGCAAACCAGCGTCTGATTGCCCAGCTCTCAGTGCAACGAAAGCTATCGGTGTTTCGCCCCAGCGCTCCGACGGTACACCGACAACCGCCACTTCCAGTACGGCAGGATGTTCTTGCAGCACCGCTTCCAGATCGCTGGGATAAACGTTGAAGCCGCCAGTGATGACCATGTCTTTCTTGCGATCCATCAAAGTCAGGAAGCCATCTTCATCGAAACGCCCAACGTCGCCGGTGCGGATGAAGCGTTTGCCGTCGGCATCGTACCACTCGGCTTCCGACGTCTTGCCCGGTTGCTTGTGATAGGCGTTCATCATGCCGCGCGAATTTCCAACGACTTCACCGATTTCCCCCCGTGCGACCTCTTTGCCCTCTTCATCGATCAAACGGATATCATGACCAGGGATCGGAAAACCCACGGTATGCAACTTATGCGGATATTCATGTGCGGGAAGCATGCAGGTGCCACCACCTTCAGTCATACCGTAGTATTCGATCAGTGCGCCCGGCCAGCGTGCCAGCACATCACGCTTCAACTCAGATGCGAAAGGTGCGCTGGTGCAGAATTTAAAGAGAAAGGACGACAAATCGTATTGATCAAAGTCCGGGTGAGCCATCAAGCGCCGATATTGCACAGGAACCAGCATCGTGTGTGTCGCACGATATTTCTGTGCAAGCTTCAGATAAGCAGTCGCCTCGAATTTTGCCATCAGCACCACGGCACCACCCAAGGTCAAGGTCGGCAAAAAACTGACCAGCGTTGTATTGGAATAGAGTGGTGTCGATAGCAGGGTCACCGCTTGTGGCCCATAGCCGCTCGCAGCACCGCGCTGCACATGCACCCAGCGCATGCCGTGCGATTGCACAATTCCCTTTGGCGCGCCTGTGGTCCCCGAAGAGTAGATGATGTTAAATGGCAGATCGGGCAGGATTTCGACCGCTGCCGGTTGTGCCCCCTCCTCCACGAGCCATGCATAGAAGCCATTCTCGCGATCATCCAGAGGGATCATGCGCGCCGCGATGTTATGTTTTACGGCTGTAAGGGCAGCGTTTGCATCGCTATCGACAAATAGCAGACATGCGTCGGAATCAGCGACCATACCAACAAGGCTTTCGGCAGTGGACGATGGGGCCAGCGGCGCAACTGCAACACCAGCACGCAAAGCACCGAGAAAAACCAAGGCATATTCAATCGAATTAGCGGCGCAGATCGCCACCACATCGCCAACCTGCAAGCCATCACGCTGTAAGCTTGCGGCCACCCGATCCAATGTTTGATCGAGTGTGGCGTAATCAACGATGCGTTCTTCCTGAATTAATGCCGCATGTTGTGGTTGTTGCCTGCCATGATGACGGATCAGGTCGGAAAGGATTCCAAAAGTTTGATCAGGAATCTGCGTCAAATCGATGGACGAGGTAGTGTCAAAGGAGACAAAATCTGGCATAGTTCAATTTGGAAATATAGATACCGACAATCAGGAAAATACCTCACTTGGCGGATATCTTATCCGAAAGTTTTAGTGGCCAAAGTTTATTTGTGCATTCAGTTTTTCGATGATCGTGTCGCTCACCTTCTTTGAACACAAGATATAGCGACGCTCGCCCGGCGGCATATCCGAAAAATGAAGGATATTGAAGTCGCTGCGTGAATATCCCATTTTTTCGATATAGTAGTTTGCCTCCTCCAATGGGATGAAGGTCAAATGCACCCGACCAAGCCGAACCAGACGCACCATCGGGCCATATTCTTCGATCGTGGATACGCGATGAGCCTTCATTTTTATGAGCAGGTTATCGAGGTAAGTTCCGTAGACCACAGCCTCCTTTACCAGCACGGAAATATTCGGATCAGACAACAAGCTCTCGATTCTGCCGTTATCTGGCGCGTGAAAATCCGAAGTGGTCAAGGCAACCATGGTCGAATCCTGTGACACAGCCTTGGTATATTTTGCGTATTGTTCACGCTCGGGAGTTTTGTACCATCCGATGGAACATACTGGTGTTGCATTTTCCTGCAGAATTGCCAGT
>Ga0116226_10003149_pt1 | contig 14550 bp, 15 predicted proteins | sample S1TSphfallax_FD_89692 | JGI IMG/M metagenome (GOLD analysis project Ga0116226, IMG submission 89692) | Host-associated microbial communities from peat moss isolated from Minnesota, USA - S1T2_Fa - Sphagnum fallax MG | ecosystem: Host-associated > Plants > Peat moss > Unclassified | place: USA...
AGCAGGCCTGTGAAAAAGTGGCGTCGCGCGGATCGGCACCGAACATTTCGTCGAAGCGAGGCGCGATGAGGGAGCAACGCCGTAGCGTTGTGACCGAAGAGCAACGAAGTCTTCGGCGGAATGCGCGGTGTCGAGACGCCGGCGTCATTTTTTCACCGGCCTGCTAGATTTCCGGTACTACCGGCGCTCGAACAGGAGAGAGAGGGATTCGAACCCTCGATACGGTGTTATCCGTATAACGATTTAGCAAACCGTCGCCTTCAGCCACTCGGCCATCTCTCCAGGAGCCCAGTTCGGTTCACGCCCTCGCTGCGGCGACCCTTTCGGGATCGGGCCGGCGCGATCGGCGACGTAAGGACCTTCCAAGTGAGGGGTGCCATACTGCGGGGGATGAGCGCGAGCGCGACGGATTTCATCGAAACGGTCAAGGCCTTCGACGCCGCCCGTGCGGCGGGTGATCTGGGCACCGCACAGCGCCTCGGCGCGATCTTGCTCGCCGGCTGGCCGCACGATGGTCGCCTGATGTATCACGTCGGCGCGTCGCTCGCGAAGTACGGGCTGGGCGATACGGCCTACGCGGCTTTGCGAAGCGCCGCATCGGCGCCGGACGCGCAGCCCGTTTGGCTCTTGCAGTTCGGCGTCTGCGAACGAACGCGGGGGGAACTCGCGGCCGCCATGGCGCTCTTCGACCGCGCGCTCGAAGCCGATCCGACGCTCGCTCCCGCGTGGGTCGAGCGTGCCCTCGTGTATCTCGCGCGCGAAGAACTCCAAGACGCCGCCGACGCCTACGACCGGGCTCAAGCGCTCGGATTCCGATTGCTCTCGGCGCTCGTCAACCGCTCGGTCATCGCCTTCCGCCTCGCCGATGGTGAGCGCGCGCTGCAGTTCGCGCGCGAAGCGGTCGCACTCGAACCCACCTCGCTGCCGGCGCAGATCAACGCGGCGACGATGGAGGGCCCGCTCCTCGGCTACCGGACGGCGATCGCGCGGCTGGATGCCGTCGTCGGGCTCGGCGCAAACGACGCCGGCTATTTCCGCGCCCGCGGCCACGCGCACTTCAAACTGGAGCAATTCGCGGAGTCGCTCGCCGACGGGCGCAAAGCCGTGGCGCTCGACCCGCAGCATCCCGCCGCTCACGAGCTCGTCGTGCGCGGCCTCATCGGCCTCGGTCGTCACGACGACGCGTTCGCCGCGATCGAAGCGGCGGCGGGCGTACGCGACGGCGGCCTCCTGCGCGTCAACCACGCGATGCTCGATCTTGAAATCGGCAACCGGGAGCGGGCGCGCGAAACGCTGCGCGCGGTCGTCGCGGAGCATCCGGCGGTCGGCGTCGCGTGGTACACCCTCGGGGAGCTCGACGCGTTCGACGGTGAGGCCGAAATCGCGGTGATGGAAGCGCTGCTCGCCGATGCGCCGGCGCTGCGCAACGCAAACGATCGGCTTTTGATGCACCACGCGCTCGGCAAGGCCTACGTGATGGCCGGCAAACCCGAGCGCGCGTTCGAGAATTATGCCGCCGCGAACGCACTCAAACGGGCGATGATCGGCTACGACGTCGAGCGCGACACCGCGGTCATGCGCGAGCTCGCCCGCGAATTTTCAGCCGACGTCCTCGCCGGCGTCGATCCCACTGCGAATCTCTCCGAGCGGCCCGTCTTCGTCGTCGGTTTGCCGCGCTCGGGAACGTCGCTCGTCGAGCAGATTCTCGCCTCGCATCCGCAGGTCTACGGTGCGGGCGAGGCCCGCGCGATGCCGCAGGTCTTCGGCGAACGCGGGCAGATGCCGCGTAGCGATTGGCCCCGGCTCGCCCAGCGCTATCTCGACGCGGTCGGCGAGCGCGCGGGCGACGCGACGCGCATCGTGGATAAGCTCCCGGGCAATTTCGCGCAGGCGGGCTTCATCCGGCTGCTCTTTCCGAACGCCCGGATCATCCATCTGCGGCGCGACCCGCTCGACAACGGGATCTCGCTCTTCATCACGCTCTTCGACCACGGGCACGGCTACAGTTACGATCTGCGCGACATCGGCCGGTTTCACAACGCCTATGCGGCGCTCATGGAGCACTGGCGCGGCATCTTTCCCGCCGATCGCTTTCTCGAGATCGACTACGAGACGATCGTCGATGACTTCGAGCAGCAAGCGCGGCGGCTCATCGCGTTCATCGGGCTGCCGTGGGACGACGCGGTGCTGCGCTTCTACGAAACGCAGCGCGCCGTGCGCACGGCCAGCAAAGTTCAAGTGCGGCGGCCGATCTACCGCACGAGCGTGAAGCGCGCCGACGCGTTCGGCACAGCGCTCGATCCGTTGCGCGAGGCGCTGGCGGCGGATCCCCGGCACTAACCCGCGCCGAGCAACGCGATCCGATCCGCGATCCGCATCGCCGCATCGGGAAAACCGATCGCCGCGGCCGCAGCCCGCAGCGCGTCCCGGCGCGGCGCATCGTCGAGCAGCGCGGCGACCGTCCGGGCAAGATCGTCCTCGCGCCGAGCGCGGACCGCCGCGCCGCGACCGACGAGATACCGCGCGTTGCGCTCTTCCTGACCCGGAAGCGGCCGCATGAGCACCATCGGCACGCCCGCGACGAGCGCCTCGGCGATCGTCAGGCCACCGGGCTTGGTAACGAGCACGTCGGCGGCATGCATGTAGGCATCGACGTTGTCGACGAAGCCGAGCACGCGCATCTCGTAGGGAACCCGAGCGGCGTCGCCCGCGACGCGCCGCTGCAAACGGGCGTTGCGACCGACGATGACGACCGCGCACAGATCGCGTTCGCTTTGCGCGAGGGCGCGCGCCGTCGTCGCGATCGGGCCCAAACCCAGACCCCCGCCCATCACCAGCACGACGGGCCGGTCGAGCGGCAGGCCGAGCGCGCGGCGCAGCGCGGCACGGTCGTGCGCGCCGCCGAAGCGCGGATCGACCGGGATGCCGGTGACCTCGATTCGCTCGGGCTCGATGCCGCGCGCGATCATCGCCGCGCGTTCTTCGTTCGTCGCGACCGCGTAGGCATCGATGTTCTTGTAGATCCAAAACGGATGCACGACGTAATCCGTCACGATCCCGAGGACCGGAATCGTCGGATCGAAGAGCCGTTTGTAGGCCGCCATCGCGTTGCACGGAAAGGCGTGCGTGCACACGACGACACTCGGCTTCATGCGCTGCACGAGTCCGTGCAGATTGCGGGCCGTGAACTCCGCCGCCCAGACGCGAAAGCCGCCGGCTTGTTTGACGCGTTCGGCGCGATCGTAGATGACGCCGTAGAGCTGCGGGATCGTCTTGACCATCCCGATGTAGCCGTCGCTGACGACCTTGGAAAAAATCGACGCGGCGTAGCGATACGAATCGACGACGTCGGCCTCGACGCCGCGGCGTTCCAAACAGCCGCGCACCGCATCGGCGGCAGCCGTATGGCCGACCCCGACGCGCGCCGAGAGAAAGAGGACCGGCCCGACTACGGGCCACCCTCGTCAGGCTTCGCTTCTTCGGCGAGCACGAAGAAATCGTCGAGGATCTCTTGCGCGAGTTCGTCGTCGTCGAGCAGGGTACCAACGTTGTCGGTCACGACGAACTCGTCGGCCTTTTCGCTGTAACACACCGCGTAGGCGTTGTTCTCGTCGTCTTCGACGAGACCGACGACCTCGAATTCGATTTGATTGCCGTCGTTCGTTTCGATGACCAGCACATCGCGGAGTTCGAGGGGCGCGCTCCCACTGCCGGCGGTTCCGCTCCCGTTTGATGATGGCTCGATGATCGTCTCCTACTTCAGATAGCGCGCGACGTTGGCGTTGTGCTCGGCGAGCGTCTTCGCGAAGGCATGGTGTCCGTCGCCCTTATACACGTAATACAGATACTCCGATCGCTCCGGCGCAAAGGCCGCATCGAGCGAGGGTTTGCCGGGGTTGGCGATCGGCGTGGGCGGCAGGCCCGTGTGAACGTACGTATTGTAGGGCGAATCGATCTCCAAGTCCCGCTTCGTGATCACGTCGTGATGCTCGGGGAAGATGTATTCGATCGTGGCGTCCACTTCGAGCGGCATCCCGAGCCGCAGCCGGTTATAATACACGCCGGCCATCAGCGCCCGCTCGTCGTCGGCCTTCGCCTCGCGTTCGACCATCGAGGCGATCGTGACGGCTTGCTCGACCGTAACGCCCAGGGCCCGCGCCTCCGCGACCGCGTGCGGCGGCAATTCGGTGCGGAACTGGTCGGTCATGATCTTCGCGGCAAGCGCCGGCGACGTCTCGACCGGAAAGAGATAGGTGCTCGGAAAGAGGTACCCTTCGAGCGTCGGCGTGCGCGTGCCGGCGATTTTCAGGCCGCCGTGCATGAAGGTCGACTCGAACGCCGGAGCCGCGCCGAGCCGGTGCGCGGCGAGCGTCTGCGCGATCTGGCGCGCGGTGAAGCCTTCCGGAATCGTCACCCAGACCGCGGTCTGCGCGCCGTTCGAGACGAGCATGCGCAAGATTTCATCGCTCGAGCGATGGGCGGGGAACGCGAACGCGCCCGCTTCGATGTCCGCTTCGTCGTGCCGCAGGCGGGCCAGGATGCGGAAGGCCAGCGGGTGGGCGAGCACGCCCGCGCGTTCGAGGATGCCGACAACCGTACCGAACGAACTGCCGCGCGGTACGACCACCGTGGCGGGGCGGGCCGGGAGCGAGCGGTCGACGTAGACGGCGTTCCGGAACCACAGCGCCGACGCCGTGACGATCACGCCGACGGTGACCAAGATCGCGATCGAGGCGTCGATGAGGGCTTTGCGGGCGCGGTTCACGTCCGCCGTCGCCGCGCGAGAAAGGTCTCCAAAATGAGCGCGGCCGCCAGCTGATCGACGACGGCCTTGCGCTTCTTGCGCGAGACGTCGGCGCCGATCAGTTGCTTTTGCACGGCGGCGGTCGAGAGCCGCTCGTCGATGCGCGCGATCGTGCCGTCGTAGACGCGTGCGAGGTGCGCAACGAAGGCATCCATCTTCTGCGATGCAAGACCGCGCTGGCCCGCCATCGTGAGCGGATCGCCGACGACGATCGTGCGTGCGAGCCGGTCGCTTGCGATCGCGACGATCCGTTCGAGGTCGGCGCGGATGTTGGTGCGCTCGATCGTCTCGAACGGCAGGGCCATCGAGCCCAGCGGATCGCTGACCGCAACACCGATCCGGCGCTCGCCGACGTCGAGCGCGATCACGGACTCGGGGGCCACGTCAGCGTCCGACGGCGAGCCCGCTACCGACGAGGGCGCGAGACTTCGGACGCTTGCCGAGATGGTAGGTGATGAGCTCGTCGATCGCGCGCGCCGTGCGCGGGGTCGCATGCGTGAGCGCCGGAATCGGGCCGCCGCGCGCGGCGCCGACGCCGCGGAAATTCACCACGTCCTCCGGCGCGAGCCGGTTGCTCTCGCCGCGCGCGCCGCCGCAGCGCTCGCAGGCCAGGCCGCCGGCATCGACGTCGAGCCAGGCCGGTGCGGCACCGAGCGCGCCGCCGCAGCGCACGCAACTCTCCGGCGGTGGAGCGAGGCCGAGCGCATCGAGCAGGCGCAGTTGAAAGCGCGGGACGAGGCCGGCGGGATCGTCCGAGGCAGCCAGCGCCGCCGCCGCGCCGGTCAAGAGCGCGTAGACCTCGGGCAGCGCAAGATCGGGTTCGCAAAACAGGTCGACGATCTCGGCAAAGAGCGAGGCCGCCGCGAAGCGTTCCGGCTCGACGAGTCCGAGCCAGTGGCTGCGTACGAGCGACACCTGCGAGATTACATCGAGGCTGCGTCCGCGATGCAGCAGCAGCGTCGACTCGGTGAGCAGCTGCAAGCGCCCGCCGACTTGACTCTTGGGCCGGCGCGAGCCTTTGCCGACGGCGTCGAGTTTGCCGCGCGACGCCGTGAACAGCGTATAAATCCGATCGGCCTCGCCGAGATTCCGTGCGCGTAGCACGATCGCATCGGCGGTGTAGGTTCGCGCGGTCAGCGCATCCCTCGGATGTTGTTCGGCGACGCGGCATCGTTGAGCGCCTGGGGCGTAAAGGCTTCGGGCAGCAATTGCGCGAGCGTCGTCATCTTGAGCTGACCGCGATCGATGAAGATGATCCGCAAATTCAAATTGAATTCGGCGAGCACTTGCCTGCATGCACCGCAGGGCATCGTCGTCACACCGTCCGGCCCGGCGATCGCAATCGCCTCGAACGCGCGCTGCCCCGCCGAGATCCCGGTATAGAGCGCCACGCGCTCCGCACACATCGAGAGCCCGTAGCTGGCGTTTTCGATGTTCGCACCGGTATAGAGCCGACCGTCCCGGCCGATGAGCGCTGCGCCGACGAAAAAATTGGAGTACGGTGCATAGGCTGCCCGCCTCGCGGCTAAAGCTGCCGCGAGAATGCTAGACGGGTCTCGCATCACCATTGGGGATCTCCAAATTTGCGACGGTTGGGTCGTGGGCTTTGCCGTTGGTAAGGACCCGAACGGCTAAGATGCGCCGGCCGCGCGTCCGGTCAACGCGTAATTTAACGCCGTTCCCGACCTCTATCTCTTCCCCTTCGCGCGGCAGGCGACCGAATAAGCCCACGGTGTAGCCGCCGATCGTCTCGAACTCCTCGTGAGGCAGGTCCAGGCCGAGTTCCGCGTTGACATCCTCGATGTTGGTGCCGGCCTCGACGACCGACTCGTCCTCGGCGATGCGCCGGATCGGCTCTTCTTCGCCCTCGTCGTGCTCGTCGCGAATCTCACCGACGATCTCCTCGAGCAGATCCTCCATCGTGACCAGCCCCGCGGTGCCCCCGTACTCGTCAAGGACGATCGCGAGCGAGAATTTTCCGCGTTGCATCTCGCGCAGCAGTTCGGAAATGCGCTTGTTTTCCGGCACGTGGACGACCGGACGCATCAGCGAGCGCAGCGAGGCGCTCGCGATGGTGCCGTTGGCAAGGGCGATCAGCAGCTCGCGGTCGTGGACGACGCCGATCACGTTATCGATCGTTTCTTCGTAGATCGGCAGTTTGGAGTAGCCGTCGGCGATGACCAGGTCGAGCGCGCGGCGCGGCGACGAGGTGACGGCCACCGTTACCATGTCTGTACGCGGGGTCATCACCTCCCGCGCGATCGTGTCGCCGAACTCGATGATCGAATGGATGAGTTCCGACTCTTCCTTTTCGAGCACGTTCTGCTCGACGGAGATGTCGACGAGCGTGCGCAGGTCTTCTTCCGTCACGTACGGGCCCACATGCGGCTGACCGCCGAAGATCCGGACCAGGGCCGTCGTGGTCGTCAGAAAGGCGAACGTCAGCGGCGTCAAGATCCAGGTCACGGCGCGCAGCACGGGCGCCATGCGCAGCGCCCAGCGATCGCTCTCGGCGACCGCAACCGTCTTCGGAATGATCTCGCCGAAGAGCAAGATCACGACGGTCATCACGACGGTCGACCAGATGGCGGCGTGCGGGACGCCGATGATCAGGAACAGATACGTCGCGATGGAGTCGGCCGCCAATAAGACGAACGTGTTGCCGATCAGGATCGAGGTCAGCGTCTTGTTGCGGTTGGTGACCAGCGTAACGACGATGTCCGCGTTGCGGACGCCCTTCTCGGCGAGCGCGCGGGCCTTGATCCGCCCGATAGCGACGATCGCCGCTTCAGAAGCGGCAAAAAACGCGGCGGCGAAGGTGAGCGCGATAAGCGCGGCAATCTCGGGCCAGTAGGGACTCATCGAACGGCCGGCGCTGCCCGCCTCGAGGAAGCCGCAGGTAGCGGGTCGATCTTCAAGCGGCTCTGATTATAGCACATGGACGGCCGCTATCCCGAGCCAAATGGCATATGAGACTCCGACCCCGAGGAGACCGCCCCAGAACACCTCGCGTGCCGAGTGGATTCCGGACTCCACCCGGCTCTGCGTGACCAGCAGCGCGAGGACGAGCGCCAGGCACGCCAGCAGTGCGCTACGGGCGAGGAGCGCGATGAAGGTCGCGCACGCGAACGCCAGGGCCGCGTGTCCCGAGACGGCACCGCCCTGCAGCGTCGAGCCGTGCCCGATCCGGGCTTTTGTCACGATCGTCGTGATCCCGACGATCACGAGCGCGATGAAGACGGCGTTGGCCGGCAGCGCAAGCGCCGCGCGATACACCCGGTCCCCGCCGGCGAGGATCCCCTCGGAAAAGGTCAGATACCCGACGATGACGGCGGCGAAGGCCACCACCAGAACGGCGCCGGCTGCCGTGTCCTTCGCGATCTTCGCGAGCGGATGATGCGCGACCGTCATCAGGTTGACCACCGCTTCGATCGCCGTGTTGAAGAGTTCCGCGGCGAGCACCATCGCGATCACGATCACGATTGCGATCACGTACGAACGATGCAGATGCAGCACCAGCGTCGCGGCCAGCACCACCACCGCCACGAACCAGTGGATGCGCATGTTGCGCTGCGTCCGCGTCGCGTAGATGATCCCCTCGAACGCAAAGTGAAACGACTTGAAAAACCCGCTCGTCTGCACCGGCTTCACGCTCGGCGCCGCCTTCACGAGTCGCGGATGTTTCACGGCCGCATCAGCCGAGGTCGTCGAGGGTGATGGCGCCGATGCCGCGCCAGGTGCGGGTGAGCTCGTTACGGTCGGTGGCGTCGTCGATGCTGAGGGCGGCGCGGGCCGTGACGAGGCCAAAGAGGAGACGGGGATCGTGAGGGAAGCGCTTGAGCTCGTCGAGGAACACGTGCTCGGCTTCGGTGGGATGGTTCGTGCGCAGCAGCTCGGCGCCGTAGGCTTCGTCGATCGGTGCGTACCAGTGACTGCGTGGATCGCCGATATAATCGGCACGGTCGAGCGCGTACCCGGCGGCGAGCGCCGCGAGCGCGCCACCCGGATCCTTGAGCGCGATCGCCCGTTCACCGTCGAGATACGCGAGTTCCACCTTGTCGCCGCTCGCTTTGGCGAGGGCACCGCGTTCGGTGAGTTCGCCCGCGTAGTCGCCGGAGCGCAGCGCGAGCAGCGCGCGCGAAAAGTGATCGTCCGCGGGCACGATCTTGGCAGCGGCGTCGTTGCGGCGTAGCCGGATGTCGGTGTGCGCCTGCACGTCCGCCGACCCGTCCTCGGCCGCGGCCAACGCCGCATCGTCCATCCCCAAACTCGTATCGCCGTAGACGATGAAGTTCACGTCGTGATCGTGGTAGGTCTGCATGTAGCGCTGGCCCGGCCCCGTGCCTTGCGCGAAATAGGCGGCATCGTTCTGCACCGCGATCGTGTTGACCGCGATCATCCGGTCGATCATCCCGAGCCGTGCGTAAATATGCCCCGCCATGTGCGGCAGATGCGACTCGCCCGGTTCGTAGTGCACGCCGGCCAGATAATCCGCGTCGGGGAGCGCGCGCGCCGGCAAGCTCGCGAACTCCCAAAAATGGATCGCGTAATGATGTTCGCCGAGGTTGCCCGGGTCGACCGCGTGCGCGCGTTCCGCATCGGCCGCCATTCGCGCTCCCTCCGGCGTGAGGTTCCCTTGCGCGTCGCTGAACGAGCCGCCGACGAGGAGGCCCGCGTCGAGGGCCTGATCCGCACCGTCGGGATCGCTCGGAAAACGGTCGACGTACGCGCGCATCGCGGTACGGAACGCAAGCTCTTTTTGCTGCAGCGAGCCCGGTGACGTAAAGCGCTTCGCCGTCGCCTCGATCAGCGCACGCTCTTGCGGCGAGGCCGCGCGCGTCTTCGTTGCCGCATAGGCTTTCGCCGCCGCGATTTCGCCCGCCGGGGTGCTCGGAAGATTGATGTCCTCGGTTTCGACCACCATCAGCCCCCAGTACGGCATCGCAGCCCTGGGATCGGCCTTCGCCGCCTTTGCGAAATCCTCACGCGCCTCACCGATGTTGAACGCGTAGAGCCGGACGAGACCCGCATCGAACCAGCGTTGTGCGTCTGCGGAGGAGGTCGTAATCGTGCGGTGCGCGGCGGCGGGCTCGCCGGAGTCGAGGGCCAGCAGCGGGAGCGTGCAGACGAGGGCCAGCGCAGCGCGCGGGAAGAACGAAAACATCGCGCAGCACTTCGCGTTCAGTACGGCCACGGCATCCCGATGGCATCGGCGAGCCGCCGCTCTTCCGCTTCCATCGCCGCGCGCTCGCCGGGCTCCATATGGTCGTGGCCGAGCAGATGCAAGAGTCCGTGAATGAGCAAGCGTTCGATCTCACGGCCGAGCGGCGCATCGTAGTCGGCCGCTTGGCGGCGCGCGGTGTCGATGCTGATCACGATATCGCCCAGTAGCCGCTCCGCACCCGCGTACGTATCGCCGTCCTCGACGAGCGGAAAGCTCAAGACGTCGGTCGGGGCGTCCTTGCCGCGGTGCGCGCGGTTGAGCGAGCGAATCGCCGGATCGCGCACGAACGAAAGCGACACCGACGATCCGGCTTCACCGAGCGCAGCCAACAGTGCATCCGTGGTTGCCTCGAGGGCGGCAAAATCGAGCCCGCTGCCGCGGGTCGCGTTGGAAAGATAGATCGCCACGGCTCAGGCGTGCGGGCCGGCGCCGGCGAGCTCGCGATAATGCGTCTCGATCCAGTCGACGAGCGCTTCGAGATGCTGCGCAACACCGGCGCCCATCGCGGTCAGGTCGTACTCGACATGCGGCGGCACGACGGGCAAACTGACGCGCCGCACGAGGGCGTCGCCTTCGAGCTCGCGCAGCGTCTGCGCGAGCATCTTCTCGGAAATGCCGTCGATCCGATCGCGTAGCTGCGAGAAGCGCAACGTGCCGTCAACCTTGAGCGCCGCCATCACGAGTGCGCCCCAGCGCCCCGTGACATGGGCCAGCACGCCACGCGTCGGGCAGCGGCGGTCGAAGCAATTTCCCCGCAGCGGCGGGTTCGCGGTAGGCGCCGGCGTCGTATCGAGCATGTCTCCCAAACTTACTTTTCGGTAAGTACTATCTTTCCGTAAGTTAGCACGCTATGATCGGCTCGTCAACACTCCGCTCGCGTCAGCGAGGAAAGAAACCAATCCAACCATGTCAGACCAACGCGTCGCCGTCGTCACCGGGACCAGCACCGGTTTCGGGCACCTCACGGCTCTTCTGCTCGCCGAGGCCGGCTACCGCGTCTACGGCACGATGCGCGACATCGCCGGCCGCAACGCCGGCCCGCGCGCCACACTCGAAGCCAAAGGCGTTCGCGTCTACGAGCTCGAGGTCACCGATCAGGCTTCGATCGATGCCGCCGCGACCGCGATCCTCGCGGATGCCGGCCGCGTCGATGTGCTGATCAACAACGCCGGAACGGCGCACATGGGGATCGCGGAGGCGTTCACGCCGGAGGCCGTCGAGCAACAGTTCGCGACCAACGTAATCGGGCCGGTGCGCATCAATCGCGCCTTCTTGCCGACGATGCGCGCCGCCGGCCGCGGTCTTGTGATCTTCGTGAGCTCGAACGTCGGCCGCACGGTGTTGCCGTTCATGGGCGTCTACGGCGCCTCGAAGTTCGCACTCGAAGCCCTGGCCGAAGCGCTCGCGTACGAGCTGAAGCCGACCGGCGTCGAGGTTTCGATCGTGCAGCCCTCGGCATACGCGACCAACATTTTCAACACGACGATTCAAGCCGACGATTCGACCCGCGCCGCGCAATACACGGGAACGCTTCCGTATCTTCAGGTGCTCATGGACCGCTTTGGCAACGCCGGCGACCCGATCGACGTCGCGCGCGCGATGCTGGCGATCGCACAAACGCCCGAGGGTCGACGCCCGCTGCGCGTCTCGGTCCCCGCGGATGCTCCCTCGGCGCACATCAACGCCGCCGTCGCACCGATCCAGAACGGCATGCTGCAAGCGCTCGGCCTCGGCGACCTGCTGCCGGCGGAAGTCGCCGCGGTCTAGCAGGCCTGTGAAAAAATGACGTCGGCCGTCTCGGCACCGAACATTTCGTCGAAGCGAGGCGCGATGAGGGAGCAACGCCGTAGCGTTGTGACCGAAGAGCAACGAAGTTTTCGGCGGAATGTTCGGTGCCGATCCGCGCGACGCCACTTTTTCACAGGCCTGCTAGCCCAGCAGGCGCGCGTAGGCGCGGACGATCTTCGCCACGAGCGGATGACGGACGACATCGGTTTCGCTCAGATGAACGACGCCGATGTCGTCGACGTCGCCGAAGAGCGCGTCCACATCGCGCAGGCCGCTCTGCTGACCGCGCGGCAGATCGACCTGCGTGTCGTCGCCGGTCACGATCATCTTCGCGTTCGGTCCAAGCCGCGTGAGAAACATCTTGAGTTGTTCGCGCGTCGCATTTTGCGCTTCATCGAGGATCACGTACGCATCGGCGAGCGTGCGGCCGCGCATGTAGGCGAGCGGCGCGACCTCGATCGTCCCGCGCTCGAGGTATTTGGCAAGCGTACCGTCCTCGAGCATCTCGCCGAGCGCATCGTAGAGCGGGCGCAGATACGGATCGACTTTTTCTTTGAAGTCGCCGGGCAGAAAGCCGAGCTTTTCGCCCGCCTCGACGGCCGGTCGCGAGAGCACGATGCGCGAGACCTCGCGCGCTTTGAGCGCGCGCACCGCCATCACGATGGCGAGGAAGGTCTTGCCCGTGCCGGCCGGACCGATCCCGAACGAGAGCGTGTTTGCCTCGATGCTCTCGACGAAGGCACGCTGCCCCGCCGTCTTCGGCCGAATCTCTTTGCCGCGGCTCGTGACGAAGAGCGTCGGCGGGATCGTTCGTCCTTCCGCGACGCCGCGCGTCGCGAGCGCGACATCATCGGGTGTCACGAGCGCGCCGCGCTGCGCGGCGATGAGCATCTGCTCGAGCACGGCGACCGCGCGATCGACCGCAGCCTTCTCCCCGCTTACGTGCAACCGCTCCCCGTCGAGCCGGACGACCACCGGAATGAGCGCCTCGATCGCGCTGAGGTTCTGATCGAACTGTCCGCAGAAGCGCAGCGGATCGGCGAGTCCGTCGAGCGCGAAGGTGGTGCTGGTGGTCAGGGCAGCCAGAGAAACTCCTCGGGTGGCAGCGGGGGCGTCTGGTGGCTAGAAAACGGCGAATTCGCCGATGGTGTCAGGATCGCAGCGAGGCGTGGTCGTAGCCCGCGACCCGCTTGTATCCATCCGTGATCGCGAGCAATTCTTCGCGGCTGATGACCGCATCGATGTCGCTGAACGGCCGGTCTCCGGTGCGGCGCATGACCTCGCCGATGATCGCGTCCGGCGGCGCGACGTGGTTCGTGCGCACGATCCGGGCGGTCGGCTCGAGCCGGCGCTGCTCGTAATCGGCGAGCGCGGTCGCCGCATCGTCGTGGGCGAGCAGCGCCTCCGTGAGCGCGCGCGTATCGAGAATCGATTGACCTGCGCCGTTCGATCCGCGCGGGACCATCGGATGCGCCGCATCGCCGAGCAGCGTCACGTGCCCGTGCGTCCAGCGCGGCAGCGGTTCTTGATCGACCATCGGAAATTCGAGCACGAAATCGGCGGCTTGCAAGAGCGCCGGCACATCGAGCCAATCGAAGTGCCAGTCGGCGAAGTGGGGCAAGAAATCGGCGAGGTCGCCGGGGCGGTTCCAATCCCGGCGTTTCTTGTACACGGGCGTCTCGAGTTCGGCGACCCAGTTGATGAGCTGCGTTCCTTCGCCGTCGATGTCCTCGCGGATCGGATAGATGACGAGTTTGCCGTGCGTGAGCCAGCCCGCCCGCACCATCGTCGCGCCCGAGAGCATCGGTTTCGCGCGCGTGACGCCGCGCCACATGTTCACCCCGGAATAGCGCGGCTCGCCTTCGGCGGGATAGAACTGCTTGCGGATCACCGAGTGGATGCCGTCGCAGGCGATGACGGCCGATGCGCGCACCGACGTGCCGTCCGCGAACTGCGCGGATGCGCCGCTCGCATCATCCGTGACGCCGGTGCAGACGGCGCCGAGCACCACCGCGTCCGGGCCGAGCCGCTCGTAGACCGTCGCGAGCAAGATGCGCTGCAGATCGGCGCGGTGGATGGAAATTTGCGGCGTCTCGTAGCCCGCGGCGCGGCCGAGCGGCTCGCGATGGATCAGTTGGCCGAAGCGGTTGAAGAACGCCGCTTCTTTGGTCGCGACACCGGCGCCCTCGAGCGCTTCACCGACGCCGAGCGCGAAGAGTTCGCGGCTCGCGTGCGGCAAGATGTTGATCCCGACTCCGACGGGGCGAATCTCGGCGACGGACTCGTAGATCCGGCACGGGATCCCGGCGCGGTGCAGCGCGAGGGCAAGCGTCAGGCCGCCGACCCCGGCGCCGACGATCGCAATCGTGTGCGGCGTCGCGCGGGTCAACGTAGCGATTCATTCGCGAGAGCGTTCACCCGCATTCTCGTGTTCGCGCGGGCGGAAAAACCCTCTCGCCGGCGCCGGTCGACGGCCTCAGCGCAGCGCGACCGGCGGCTGAAGAATTTCCGAGGCGACGATCGCCGCGGCAAGCGATCGCGGTGAGGTGAAGAGGCTCGCGACGAGCGCGGGTTCGGAACTCGCCGTAGGGGGCTCGTCGATGCGCACCGCGGGCCGGGACGCGGCCGGTGCCCGGGTAGGCAGCTTGACCGTCGTCGGCGGCGGGGAAGCGGGCCGAGCAAACGGCGCGCGCCGAGCAGGCGGCGCAGCCGGGGTCCCCGGAGGAGCCGGCGC
>Ga0116226_10003150_pt1 | contig 14549 bp, 15 predicted proteins | sample S1TSphfallax_FD_89692 | JGI IMG/M metagenome (GOLD analysis project Ga0116226, IMG submission 89692) | Host-associated microbial communities from peat moss isolated from Minnesota, USA - S1T2_Fa - Sphagnum fallax MG | ecosystem: Host-associated > Plants > Peat moss > Unclassified | place: USA...
ACAAACTTATACCCACAACAAGTAAAGTAACCACTGTTATATGGTTATTAGAATCTACTAAAGATACCCACCCACCAGGCATCAACCCCGGATTTGAAAAATGTCTAGATATGGCAAATGTTGCTCAAAAATTTCATTGAAAAATGTACTTTTCCCCCAAAAAATCAAGGAAACAAGCAACAGAATATTTCCATTTTTTTCTGTTTCTTTGTTAGGACTTGAAAATTTGCCACAAAAGAAAACATTTGGGATAGCCAGCTAAAAAACAAGCAACAAAATATTTCCAATTTTTTTTGTTTCTTTGCTAGGACATGAAAATTCACCAAACTAGAAAACATTTGGGATAGCCAGCTAAAAAAAAATTCCGATGCAATATTGAATTCAACACATTGGGTGCACAGATTATTTTTCAAATGTCTGCTGTTGTAATCAACCATAAGAAGATCTAGCCAAATTTGCCTATTTCAAAGTATGAATGTTGAAAATATGAAGGATCCGCCTTTTTTTTGGCTCCGTGTTCCAGCCTGAGATAGAATCCAGGCAATTTAGGCCAAAAAAGGAATTGGCAAATTGTTCTTTCAAAAAAAAAGAATATTGTTATGGCAAATTTGGATCTATGTGACAATTTGGCAAAATTTCACACACAAGAATGTGGCTCATTGGATCATGTTTACCACAGAGGAGTTCTGGCTTCAGATCCTATCTAACAATACAAAACTTAGAAAACAGAAGAAGAAAACTACTTTGCCCAAGGGCCAGTTTATCATTAAATAATCCTTAAAATAGCAAAATAAATTTGTGTGGAAATAGGAAGCTGAGGTGTGTAAAACCTTTGTAATTATTGCAGCCTACAATCTGAATAATTTCACTCCTCATATAACAATATCATAGCCTTAGATCATGAATAATAATAATAATAAGAGATTTTTTTTTTAATTTTGAATTTTTTAAATTATTCATCTTGTCAATGTGGAAGCTGACCCTAGCCTATGGTAGTAAAGATTGTTTCTAAGAACTAGCAATTTTTAGTTATTGACCGACCGACTTTACGGGGCTGATAAGAACAGCCAGGTTACAAGGTCTAGATGGCTCTGCTCAGAGCCTATAAATGAATGCCATGTCAGCAAATTTTCTCAGAAATCTTGACTAGGATCTGTTCCTAGAATGCAAGTACTGACACTTGAACATAGTGAAGATTTTTGAGAAAGTTTGAGAACGCCAAACCATGAGAATACACGATGGGCCTGCAAGATTCTACTGTTGTCAACTCCAAAATTCAACTGGAAAATCTTTTGAGATATGTATGTGTTGGTTGATGCCTTGGCAGCAGTGCATGACCAAAGTGGGCCTCCTTTTTGTACAGTGGAGCCTCCTGCTCGTATGGCAGGAAATGATGAAACACAATTTCTCACTGTGTTGTCCCACCCTTCACAAGGCATTTCACAAAACAGAATGCCCACCCCTGAGGTTATTATGTCATAGAAGACATGTCTGTACAAGTGGGTACTTGCGAGGGAGGGCCACCTCACAGCATGAGCGCGAGGCCAGAGTGTTCCTGAACCCTTAATAAGTACAGGAACCTCCAAGCATGTGAACGACTGTCTTTTTATAGGAACATAGGAAGATCTCCCCTTGGCATAACCCCCCAGGGTTCTTCTGCTGGGGGAGACATCTCAAAGTACACAGAGAAATGAAAAGACACTCATTGGTTTGTGGCAGAACTAAGGGTTACAAAACAATAATAAAAGGGCATTGTGAACAGCAGGTCAGAAAGAAAATAACATGAGAATGCAATTGTGAACTTTAAATGGCTAGGGTAAACTGGGTGGGCTGGGAATTGTCATTGAGTTTTAAGGTGATAATATGTGATAAAACAGGCATTAATTTTATTTAAGTGAAGGGTGTGTTTTTTCTGCATTCATAAAATGTGGAAGTTCATGCCTATTTTAAGCGACTAGCGTGCAACTTTTAAAGGATCATTGGAGGTTTTGCAAGGGGTACCAATCAATGTTGGGCAGTTTTGATTTTCTCATAGAGTTGTCAAAATTAGCTCAGTTTTTTTAATCTTCTTTATTTTAATGAGAACCATTTAAGGTATAAGAAAAGTATTTCTTAATTTCAGCCAGTTCTCAAGTTATTGCTTTTCATAAATGTAAGAAAATCAATTATCTCCTATAGTTCTCACAAACCAATTATTGAATTTACTCTATTCAAATAATGAGATGAGCAATGTGCACTCAAAATACTGTCCAATTTATCACAAGTTTGTTCCATATTCTTTGCTCAACATTGTGGGCATATATTATATATATGAGCTAAAGAAAAGCTCTTGTCATGTTAATGTGGTGGAACTAACATGTTAGGGAGCATTAAAAGCAATGTCAATTAAGATGATGCATTGAAAAAAAAACATTTAGCTTTGAGGATGCACACACATCCCATTAAAAAAATTACATATTACTCAAACCTAGAATAAATAGTCCCTTAATCCTAGACCTCTAAAGCTGAGAACTACCTTTTGAATTTTTTTTACCTTGCACAATTTTCATACTCTTTAATTTTTATTTATAGGACAATTCTCAAGTGAACAATTCACATTGAAGTGCAAACCAATGGGCGGGTTTTAGGGTGAAATGAACAACAAGGGCCTTGAAATTTATATTTTACTTAGAGTTTTAGACATTTTGATTTTCTCTTTCATTTTTCTTAGACATTTTTTTAAGATCACCACTTGATGGTTCTCAAGTGCATTTTGAGAACTTTTGCATATGTTTTGCTGGAATATTGAAATATCATATGTGAATTTTTTCTTGTCTTCAAACTTTAAGTTACACATTTTTCTATTGCCAAATTATGTTGCAAAACTTTTTAGATCTATTTGACCATTGCTATTAGTGGTGGTATATATCCATGTAGTAGAAATTGGATTGAAATTCATGAAAGTTTGAGTATTTTTTGGCTTTTACCAAAACTCATTTCTTTAAAGCCTTTTTTTACATATGTTCTCCATATTATATGTTACAAATGTTTCAAGACTTCTTTTTGAAATATTTCCCTTAGCTTTACATTTTACAACCATGTTGGAGACATTAAACCACAATCTTTATAAAGGATACTTCAATATTTTAGCAAAATAAATACATACGTTGTAAAGTGCACATGAAAATTTTCATGTGGTGAAACTTAAGGAAAATGAAAGAATTTTTTTTTATAAAGAATTGATGTTTTTTAATAATAATCTCAAAGTTACCATTGTCCATTTTTGCAAAATTGCTAAAAGGTGCATTTTCCTTTTAGTAAGTCAACACCCCTTGCAAAACCTCTAATGATTTTTCAAAAATTAATTATTTTTCAAAACTCACCTTAACGTAATACTTTTATCAAAGTGGTAGAATATCCTTATTGGTCAATGCCAATCGAACCAATATTTTTATGTAAAAGTTTGAAATTTCATAACTTCCTCAAACAAAGTTCAAAATTGAAACATTTCATGATTTTTTTTGCATGAGTATATTTCCTAGCTTTATAAGGAGAATGAAAAGTCACTAAAGCCTATGTCACACCTAGTGTTTAAGGAGCAATCTTTAACAATGCCTTAACATTAACCTATTTTTTTTGTGATTTTGTTATCATGAAACTAACATTTATGCCCTAATCTTAAACACATTTTTGGCGTCAAGTCCACACCAAATGTTCGTTGCCAAGTACCACACAACCTCCAAGAAGTTTTTTGGAAAAACATCCAAACTTGTTGCTAGAAGTAAAGTTTCTTCTTCTTCTTTTTTGCAACGTTCCTTCATTTTTCAAGTCTTGTTGTTGCATAATGCAATGTGCGTTTTGGAGTGCATGAAATTAGTTGGAATGTTGCCATTGTTGTGTGTTGGCTTCAAGTGTTTTTATTGAGCTTTGTTGTTGTTTCACATGCTCCAACTTTTAAGTATGTAATTTGAATTGTGTTCCATTTTTGCATTTTGAAGCTTGGATAGTTGTCATGCAAAAGTTCAAATAACTTGCGTGTTATTTATTTCCTTATTGTTTTGGCATGCTTCTTGTAGGTGTTATCTTCAAATGACATGTTTTGTTGTTGTCACATGGTACCTTTATGTTTTTCAAGTTGTGTTCATCAGCTCTACATTGAAAAAACATTTGTTTACATAAAGAATTAAAATTGCATTCCACATTTGTTGAAAGGATCATGTTTACACAATATTTTTTCAAGTTGAAGGAGCAAACATGATAATCACAATTGATTACATTGGCTTTCTTCACAATTCCTTTTTTTTGTTGACAAATATTTATTTGTTTTTGTAGGTTTCATTGTGTTGGTTAACATGAATCCATGTCAATGTTCAATGGTGATTAGTGGTTTTTTCCTTTTGGTTCAAATTTTGTAGCAATTGTGTGTTGTGCCCCCATCAAGTTACCCTATGTTGTTAGTTGTGGTTGAATCATTGTACACAAAATTGTAGCTGAAATATGATATCATATTGACATTTATTGTGATACATGACTATAGGGTGTCATGCAATTTGTTAGCAATTGGTGAGGAGTTGGGACATTGGGTGAAACCCCAATTGATTACATGATTTAATCATTTCTTATTGACAAAATATGATAACAAAAGGTGGATTGAAAAATTTTAAATGCCAAAAGATACATTTATGGACATTTGCAACCAAGTGAAACCTTTTATTTCAAAGCAAGATATGAAGTGCATGAAGGCAATTCCTGTCGAAATTCGAGTTTCTGTGCAATCTACAAGCTTGCATAAGGTGCAAACATTCAAACATTCAAACATTTAATGAAATGTTGTTTGCCATTGGGCGTTCTATTGTAGTTCTTGTGTTGCACATACTGATCATGGCAATCAACATTGTGTTAAAAAAGCTCATAACTTGGCTTGCAGATAATAAGATGCAAACTATCATGTTGGATTTCAAAAATTTGTGCAAAATGCCTAGCATTATGGGGGCTATAAATGGAACCCATATTAGTATAGCAAAACCAATTAGTGTTTTCTTAAAGGATTACTATTACCACAAGACTAGGGGCTACAATATTGTAGCTCAAGTAGTGGTTGATAGTAAGAAAAGGTTCCTAGATGTCTTTGTGGGGTTGTTTAGGAATGTGAATGATTCCTACGTGTTGAGGAAGTCCAAGTTATATCAATGCGCAATACATAGGGGCCTTTTTGACATCGCCATTGGGCCACAAGATTGAATGTTTCCATACATACTTGGGGATAAAGGTTACCCGTTATTTTCTTAGCTCATGACCTTGCACAAAAACGATTGGAAGCAACACTCAATGTTGGAACTATTGTACAACCACAAACACAAAAGGGGGAGGCCTTTGGAATAATGAAACAATTTCTTTTTAAAAAATTTAAAAAGACAAAATTGCATGTCACAATTGTGCCTAATGTATTTAGTGCTTGTTGCTTACTCCACAATGTGATACTCGAAAGGAAAGAGGTAGATGTTAAAGAATGCATGCAAGTGATAGAATTGGAAGTTGCAATGCAAGGTGTTAATGTTGCATCAAATGGATTCAATCACAATGAGGAAAATGTTCGGATCCAAGGCAAAAAACTTTAGGGGAACAACATCGTTATACTTTAGAAATCTACCTTGGTGCACAATGTAATTAAAATTGTTTAACAAATCAAAATGGTAGCTACATGTGGTATTCAATTCTTTTTTATTCGCATTGTGTCAATTCAAATGTCTATAATTACAAAATTCCAAGTTCATGACTTCAGATCTCCATGTTAAGTAGTAACAATGTTAGATGTAAGATTGACATGTATTGGTAGGTTTGGTGCAAGTGTTGTTACTATGATTACAAATTCAAGTGTTGTTGTTATTGGTCTTGTTCATCCAATTATTATTATTGTTGTCCACCTAGTTTTGCTACTATTATTGTTGGTCTAATTAATGTTGATACTACTACCATATTTTCATGTAAATTTCTTTTGATTGCAAGGTCCATTATTTCTATGAACCATGTGATTACACGGAGTCACGGACCATGTCTTGTTGAGTTTTGTTAATTTTTGTGTCTTGGAGTTTGAAATATTCCAATTGTTTTTGTAGCATCTCTTCTTGTGTTCAAACATATATTTTTTCAATTTGGAAGTTGTCATGGGTTCAGTTGATTGATTGAACCAAAGCCACATTACCTCTTTCAATTACTTTCACCAAAATTTTGTGAGCATATGTTGATTTTTTTTTTACACTTATGTTCCCCACATGGTGTTGGGATTGAATACCAAAAACATTACCTATTGCTGTAGGTTTTGGATGGTTTGATGTGCATTGTGGTATGAGAATACTTATAGCTTTTATTAAATTTTGTTGTGTAGCTTATCTTGGTATTGGATTTGAAATAGTTGGTTGCCTTCTTTATGTAGTTAAACTTGCATTTGGACTTGAAAATGTAGGTTGAAATGTTAGGCTCTATTGAAGTGCAATTATTCCTAGGGTTCTGAGCCCAACTAGGGCAAAAAGAAAAGTTTGTTAATTTACCTTGTGCACTCTACCCTATTGTATGAAATTTTAAAGGTGTTGCCCAACTATGCCCTATCTTTAATGCTTCTGCATAGTGGAAGACTACATCATGAGTAACACACATATCTAATGCATCTTTTTCAACCACCTTTTCATTTTTGAACTCTTTAATGATTTCATGGTCATCACATGATGAAGAAGCATGATAAGTTGGTGTGCGATACACATCATCATTTAGGTTCGTAAAATCTCACATATGTGGTGGGTTGAAACAAGGTCACCTACTCATGAAGGAGTCAATGAGCTCAAAGAACACCTTGCTAAAGTTTTTGGGCCAACCTTGTGTAATTTTTTCTTTTGTAGACATGTCCCAATATTCTTCATTGTGTCCCATACCACTCATGTAATCGTGTATTTTTTTGTAGTCACCATTCAAAGACAACTTATCTTTGCAGGCTAATTTGTTGAGATGATGCTCAAAACGACCATTGTCTATTACAACTTATGAGATGTGCTTCCATTTTGTTACCAATGTTTGCATGTTGTTGCATGAATCAACAATTTCCAAGTTGGCCTCATGCTTGAATTTCTTTGCATTGATGAGTGCAATGATCTCAAAATTCTCCCAACTTACTTGTTTAGGTTTCCTTATTTTGGTTTCAAAGGATTTTGATGAATCTAGAATTTTCCACTTCCCCTTACTCTTGTGAAGACTTAACATCCATGCAATGTCTTTAGTGAGATTTATGAAATTTGCATGGAATATCAAATCCTCTCAACCTTTTTCCCTCTTCTTTGAATTTCAAAGTTTTTTTCTAATTTCTTGAAGTCATCTTTTCTAAAAGTATTGTTTTATGTTTAGGGTTTACATGTTTACACATAAATTGAAAGGTGTAGGGAATTCAACTTACTTGGAATGGCATTTCCAACGTTAGTTGTTAGAACCATTGGACTTGATGTTGGTGTTGTTTGTTGAACAATGTTCTATTCCTTGTCAAGATATCATAGGTCGACAAGTGCTAACATTGCTTGTTGGCGACACTTGAAGACAAAATGTTCTTTGTCCATGGGCAACATTTTCAATCCCAATTATAGGCTGGAGTTTTGTAGGTGAATGTAGAGCATCTAGACTTTATAGATTCTTAAAAGCTTGCATCCATCTTTGTTTGCACCATGCACCCGCACATTTATTGTGTGTGTGTGTTGTTGCATGTGTAGATGAAACTCTTATACTCAACAATCATGTACATATAATTTGTAGAAAAACAATGATGGCACATTTGTTTCTCACACATGTGCAATGGAAATGTAATTTTGAAATGAAGAAACAATGGCGGTAGAAGCTAGAAAGAAAAAGGAGATGAACAAGAAAAAAATAAGGTGATGGATTCTCTTAACATTGAGATAATCATTCTAACTTGAAAACATTACGTAACACAAAAAATTAATCGTGAAATCCACATATTCTTTAGAATTAGTGTTTGTTAACATTGGTTATTAACACCAAGTTAACACCATTGCCACCTCATACAAAATGTTACATAACAACACATGTGTGGATTCCTACTATTTTTTTCACCCTTGATAGTGAAATACCACTAGGCCTACCACAAGTTGTGGCATGGGCTTAACATTTGTTTTGTTTACCAAGATGATGGAATGATAATAAAGATCTTTAAAATATGCACAATGTTAAGCCATGAAGTGTTTTGGTAGATACATAATATCTATTATATATTCTACTCTAAATCTAGACTAAAACATATTATGAAACTAATGTTAATAAAATATTCTCATTCATATTTATTCATATCTAGATTCATAACTTGAATCCAATTATGAAAGTATGAAAAAAACAACAAAACAACAAATATGGCTATGGAATTGAAGCTTTCCCAGAAAACCCAATACTCTTGTTTCATGATCCCACAAAACTCAATGTTCTAGAATGAATAATCCTCTCCCATTCTCTTCCTTCTTCAAAGATATAACCATCTAAAAAATAAAATCCTATGATCTATTCAAATTCAAATGGTGACAAAAACTATGTAATCTAGTTAGTAATTCCTAAAACAATAACTAGGTAAGTAAAAATACACTAACTATATATTACCATGAGTAATTACTCCCTTAACCTTACCCCACTCGCACTTTGAATTACATCCCAAAATTCGACATCAAAATATGTTTTAAAAAATAAATCTAATGTTATTTATGATCATGTGAGTCAGAAATGTGATGTTGATCTTACTATACTACAATTTGATCTATAAGTACTACAATATGATTTGTTTGTGCATGTTATATTTCATATTGAACTAATGTCTGATTCTCTATTGTATGCAAAGTCTATTGTTGTTTTTCTTGCGCTTTTGGTGATAGTTATGTAGTTGTTTCATGATGTGTTATTAAATATTCTTGTGATTACAACTTTGATGTCACTTGTGGTTACTCTTGTGATTACAGATTTGATTTAATCTTAGTTTGCTCCTATTGTTGTAACTTTAATGCAACTTGTAATTGTTGATGTGGCTACAAATCTAATGTAATCTAAGTTTGTTCATGTTGTTATAGTTATAATGTAATATGAATCTACTCATGTTGTTGTAGTTTTAATGTAAGCTCAATTTGATCTTGTTAAACTTCATGAGTTTAATGTTCTTCAATTTGTATTTTCTCCCTTATTTTTGTGGTTACAAATGCATACTCCTAACAACTAACCTTTTATAAAAACATCTTCTATAAGTTCTAAAGTTTATTTTGATGCATGTGTCATACCACCAGCCTCCCTTTGGAAACTATCCTTCCCTCTTTTAAGATTTGTTAATTCCTGCTCTTATGTTCTTATACCTAATGGTCCTACACCATCAATATTTCCTTCTTTTTTTTCATATGAAGTTTCTAGTTTTGGAATGACGACTAAAAGTTCATATTGAGATGATGGTATGACCTTTTCCATCTGAGATATTCTATACATGTATAACCTTTCATTTCTTTCATACCTTTTATAGACTTGTCCAATATCTTTTTTGACAATATCATGCAGTGCATCCCACCATAGATTTGCATCATTTTCTTCCATTGTCAATGCCTTGAATTTTATTTGAAGCAAAAATATGTTGTTTTTTAAATTCATTATTTTAGAAACATTATCATAATTGAAATGCTTGATCCATTGGGTGTCTTCAAATTTTTTTTTAATTTTCATTAAAGCCATCCGCTTCTACAAACTTTTGTCCATTTTTGCTTGCCTATGGATAGATTGCCTTTGTACCTCATTCTTGGTTTGATATACATTACCAATGTCCACTTTGAGCTCCTCTAATTCCTTTCGTTGCTTCAAAAGAATTTGCTCCATATTCTTATAGTCTTTCTGTAATTTATTATGTTATACATTCAAAGAATCCTTTTCTGTCTTCAACTTCCAATAATTGGTATATGTTTATTTCATAATCTTCTTCAAAGACTCCGTATTTATTTTGATGTTCTCCAAATCCTTGTTATGCTTCTCCATGTTGTTAATCTTATGTCTAGTTGTTTACAGTTTTGCTAATAAATTCACTATTCTCATTCTTCATGACCTACAATTTTGCTTTGAACTTTTGCTCCTTTCTGAAGCCCCATGTAGATTATGAACAGATTTGTCCTTTTCTTTTATAATCTGTTTATTTCTGATTTCCAAATTAGAAAGTTTAAGCAGAATATTGGTCATTTGTACATTGTATTTTGCTACTTGTTGAAATGTAATAGGAGTTCTTCTATGTTCATCCAAGTCTACTTCTAACTTTTATATAGACTCTAATGTATGAAACTTGAGAGTCTATCCCCTAGAACTAGTACTTAAAGAATTTAGACTTTTGTGTGTGGTTTAAATTTCTCCAAATATATTGGTTCTTGTTGTAGAACTTGGTCGAAGGTAGCATACCTTCATTATTTTGTGATACTAAAACAAATTGTTATACTTCTAGTGGATTTAGGTCTAGGTCTAATATTTGTCCCTCTGTTGCTTATTGAACTTGAGATTCTGGCTCTTTCTTGGGCCATCTTTAGTGCCCTTGCCCATCTAATCTCTACTCCTGCTTGGGAGAGACCTATGGTCTTGGATCAAACTTAAGAGATATTAATTTCTCCTTTTGTTTCTAATGTTGTGGTTGTTGTTTCCTTAACAATTTTATTGCTTGTTGAAGATTAATACTACCCTTCATTGCAATATCCTCTTGTCTTCCCTACCTTTTCAACAAAGTTTCCCTTTCCTCATCATCAAACTTGGACATCAAAATTGTTTTTTTAGTTATCATGGTCTCCGGTTGTTTCTTTTTTTTAGGAAAAATATATGCAAGGTTCAAAGGTCTCTTGTTTTTTATAAACCTTTCCCTCAAAGTATCCTTTTTTTTAATCTTCTTGCGACTACTCTATCTACTTCTTCTTTTGTGGTTTTGCTCCTTCTAATGGAAACCATTGTTGAAACAAAATTTCTAGGACAATAGTAGAATGGTGTGCATCTTTTATTGGTTTTATTTTAACTATTCCCTCATGTTTTTTTGACACTTTTCCCATTTGATCAACTTTTTGACCAATTGATAATACATAATTGTAGCCCAATTGATAGATTTTCCATGATCTACTTTGGAGATCATCATGGCAAATTTATTGCTAAAATATTGCAGCTTATTTTTTAAAATAGATAATGGGCAAAATTGTAGCAATTTATGGGCATATTTTGACTTAATCTTCTTTACAACCCACCTTTCATTGGTGTTGTAAGTATTTGGGACTTTATCAATTATGTTTGCCAGTGCTACTTTAACATCTGACATCTCTACCTAATTTACTTCTATCTTTCTTACACAAAAAATTTAAAAAAACCTCTTCCAAAAAATGTCTCTATATGATCTTCTGCTTTTCTCCCATCATGATTTTGAACTTGTTATGTTCAGAATCCAATTTTCAATTGTTCAAAAATTCAACCATAATGTTGTGACGGGGAGTCTTCCATTCAACTTCAAGCAAACCTAACAAACTTGTTATATTTGCCCATGGTTTCTTTTCCTCTCCATAGTTTATCCAAAGCAAAATATTCTTTAGATTATTATTATGACTATGCTTTGTAGGAATAAAAATATACCTAACCTCATCATCTTGGTGAATCTACACTTTTTTCCCTCACAAAGTTGCAACCATCACTTCTTGATTTTTTTATCTTAATGCGCTTCTTGTTTGGAATGTGGATTTTTTCTAGAATCAGTTCCTGGGTAGGCTCATTTTATTGTGATGGTGCTTCTTGATGTTGTTGCAAATCATCCTTATGTTTCTCCTTTTCAAAATTAGAATGGAAATTGGACCAAATTACTCTCACTTGTACCTACCTATCTTTTGGTGCCATGATAAAGGAAAAATTCTTGATAAAACATCTAAAAACTGAACCATACCATTAAAGACCTAAATTTGTTGTGGGTTTGTATTCATTATTGCTTGAACCTTCTTGGGATCTAATATTTTTCTTTCTTTAAAAATTATGAACCTTAAAATCAGTCTTGAAAATACCATAAAGACACATTTTTTGGGGTTAAAATTGATTATATATTTTATACATTTTTGAAAGCAAAGTCTAAACTTCATCAAATGACTTTCCATATCACTATAGATTGTACAATCATCTAAAAAATCTTCATGAATTGGTCCAAGTACTCTTTGAAAGCTTTGCTAACTATTTTTTGGAATGTTGGTGGCCTATTTTTGACACCAAATGGCATCACCATCCAAACAAAAGCTCCCCAATTTGTTACAAAGGTTATTTTGTATCTATTTTTAGGGGTTATAAAAATTTGATGGTATCCTGAATATCCATCTAAAAATGAATATCACACCTTGCTACATTATTCATTACTTCATAAAAAAATGATAAAACATAAGGATTTTTTTTGGTTACTTCATTCAACTTCCTAAAATCTACACATATTTTCAGTTTGCCATTTTTCTTAAGTACTACCACTATAAGTGATAACCATGTAGCCTCCTTTATTGGTTAAATGTATCTTGTTGTTAATAGTTTGTTTATATATTATTTGACACCTACAACATAATTAGGGTTCATTCTATACCTTGCTTGATGTGTTGGTGGGATTGAAGTGTCTAACTCAATTTTGTGTTCAACTAGCTCTCGAGGTATGCCTTTTACATCCTTATAAGTCTAAGCAAACACATCTTTGAACTCCTTGAGTAAACTTTGAAGCTCCTCAATTTTTTCTTTTGTTAACCATGCATTAGTTTTGATGCACTATGGATTTGCTTTTGTGCCAAGATTATGTTTACAAGTTTTTTTCCAGTCAAAGTCCAACCTACAATTTGAAGATTTTGCATTTGAATTTTGGTTGGTGTTTCATCTACTTCAATATTAGCTTGGCTATGATGATAATAGGTTTTTGGATAAACCTTATGAAAAGTGATATCTTTGGTTTAACATTAAATTTTGTTGTTGAAAGCACCACTTTCATTGCTCCTTGACTTAATGTCCTTTGTTGTGGTTCAGATTTTTCGTTGATTTTGATCTTTGAAATTTTAATACTTAACAATGAAATTATTTCCTTTGAGATAGTGATTGTGCCAATTGAGAACAACTTTGATTCTGTCTCAAAAATCATATTTTCCTTTTCATTTGTTAGCCCTTTTAACAAGTCATAACAAAGAAGTATTTGGGGTCTTTTGATTTTTGCTTCCAATTTCTTGTTGAATGATATTGTTTTAATTGTTCCATTGCATTGAATAGGAACCACATTGTTCCCCTAGTCATGTGTAACCTTTGCATCTTTGAGTTAAGGTTTTCCCAACAACATAAAATAGTTAGAATCTACCACATTGTTTTGCAAAACAATAAATGTGGCTACATATGGTATACCATGTATGTGAATCCTCAAATTTCTGAAGATTCCTAAATGTTTAGTCATATTCTGATCTACCATTTTGAGGTGGTATGGTGTTGGTCTTGGTTTGGGTAAACCAAATTTTGTTTTGAGGTTCTCTATTATGATATTAACACTTGTTCCTCCATTTAACAAAACATCCTCAACAATATGCTTCCCAACTTGTACTTGGATAACTTCCATTTGGTTATCTACTTCTATAGTTGCAGTGTCAACTTTAGAGGGTGTTTTAATCACTATGGTTACACTAGGCTTTGATATCACTTTAGTAGTGATATACAGTTTTTGTGGCTTGAGTTTCTACCACATATATTTCTTAAGATTCGATCTTCAATAATTGAACTAACGACAGGGTAGGTAGTCTCTAGCATCTATTTATTGATATATTGGAATATATATTCCATATACATAACTTTGTTGTTAAGAATAGTAGATAGATTTTTTTGTACAATTGGTTTTGCAAACACTTTAGTCTTTGGTCATCCTACCCAACTTGTACTCCACTGTGTTTTCTCCTTTTAATTTAGACTTTTTGGTGGGTCTTCTACTTGTGTTTCTTGTAATGTCTTGACAAAAGATTGTTGTAGTCTATGCTATTTTTCTTAGTTAGTAGCAAACTTCTTCTTAATTGACTCTCTATCCTTGAAGACTTGGTCTTCAGTGACCTTGCTCCTAGTGATGGCCATGTTGACATCCACTATATGAACTGAAGGATTGGCAACCTTAGGTTCCACCATAGATGGTTTTTTTATTGTTTTCATTCCTTTATACTTAAACATATTCTGCATGTCATTATATTTATAATCTTATGTCCAATGTCACCACAAATATGATATGAATACCTCATAGGTCTATGTATTTTGATATGTTGAGTGGCAACTTAAAAAACTACTGGAACATGATCTCTTTTGATTCTATAGTTTTCAACATTATGATTTGTCATGTGATAATTTATACAATACATTCATGTTTTCTTTGTAATTATTTGAGGTTTTTGAGCTAATATTAACTTACTACTTTGTGGTATTCACAAATTGCTTATAGCTTCTATTTTAAAAATTCCTTCTTCACAAACCAAAGTTCTTTCCTTATGTTGCTACATGGTTTTTCTTTTCATGCA
>Ga0116226_10003151_pt1 | contig 14549 bp, 11 predicted proteins | sample S1TSphfallax_FD_89692 | JGI IMG/M metagenome (GOLD analysis project Ga0116226, IMG submission 89692) | Host-associated microbial communities from peat moss isolated from Minnesota, USA - S1T2_Fa - Sphagnum fallax MG | ecosystem: Host-associated > Plants > Peat moss > Unclassified | place: USA...
ATAACTGAAAAACATCAAAAATAGCAAAAAGTAAAGCAAAAAATTATACTTAAATGGTTTTTATTAAATACTGTGATGAAATTACAAAATATTTTTAGCCGAAATTACTTTTAGAATTGCTGATATTTCGGATTAAATCAAGCAGGAAAAACGCAAAGGCACATCAGCGAAGTAATCGGCGTATCCCAAGGAACAATAAGCCTTGAGCTGCGTCGCAATACCATGCCAGATAGCAAAGCCTATTGTGCCAAACAAGCGATTGATATTGCTAAATAAAGAAGGCTTGCAAGCAAAAAACCTGCAAGGAAAATGGACAAACGCAACACGGCACTGGTGGAGGGATTGCTTACCACAAGGCAATGGAGTCCACAGCAAATATCGGGGCTTATCACATTGGAAAAATAAAGTCAAAATTCATAGAGGATTGAAAAAAGAAAGAAGGACTAAAATGATCCAAAACCTCCTGGCAAATTCATGAACCAGCAACCATTTTGTCCTTTATGCCGCATTTTCTTCACGTTAAAGACGGCTAACACATACTAATAACGGATTTCAGGAATTCCTAACGAAAGCGTCGAATAAGTCGCATCTTTCACGGAATCCCAGCATTCAGCTTTCTTCGCCCATTCAGACACCATTTTTCCGGCAGCCGTCTGATGGAGTATCTTATCCACCTCAACTGCCCAGGTCTGAAGCTGCTGCTTCAACGGCGCGGAAATATCCTGCTGCTGCCATATTTTCTCCAGATCAAATTTCTCACCTGCCTGGTAGGCGAGCAATGAAATAGTGTATATACCGACATTTCCCTGAAATGCAGGAAACATCGGTCTGACCATTTTCTGCACAGTCTTAAATATTATCGCCTTTGCTACAGTCTGCTTATAAAAATTCTTATCCGGGATAATCGTTACAGTCTGCCCGTCTACGCCGTTAAATCGGCCCATGAATTTTTCAAAATTCTTCTGCGACCCCAAGCTGACGAGATGCGGTAATTGCCCCCATGTATTGAGGAATTTAGCCAGATCTGTCTTATTGATTTTTCTCGCAGGTGGAATGGAGGCCTTTATTTTCGTCAGCTTCGCTGGTGTCGTACCTTCACGCGCCAGCATCACGTTATAGCTGCCTGCGGCCCTTTCGTAGAACCACCGACTAACCCCATCGGGGCAATAGGTCGAAAGCGCCAGTTTCTCGATTTCAACATGAAATGGCTTATTCGCCGAAAGATCAGAAAGTTTTACGGAATTCTGGCTATTGGCGTATTTAGAAATATCGGAGATAAGGGATTCCTCGTTCTCAGGATTATTGGATTTAAGTACAATAATCTTTGCAGGAACGCGCACCCGCCGCAGATCAATTTCAGGATTTTTTTTCTGCGAGAAATAGAGCGAAGCTGTGGTTTGACCGCCATTGACGATCTGCATGCCTTTAAGCCAGAGAATTCCTGGGCCTCCTTCCTGAGTTTTCCCAAGATGCACTTCATCCGCAATCAGCACAATACCGTTATTGTAGGCCATGAAGTGCTCAGGCTCATTTTTGAGAGTATCGCGTATGCCTTTGTTAACTTTTCCTGTTACACTCAAAAATGAACGGACATTTGCCTCCAAAAGACGTGCGCCGAATTTCTCGTAGATAAAGCGAAGCACTTCGCCTGGTATTACTGTCAGAGCATAATCATAGTCGGCAATCTCGCCGGGAACATAGATGCAGGGTAATGCTCCGCCCGACACCTCATCAAAATTAACCACCAATTCGTCGCGTGGCTTACCTTCCGACCAGTGGCGGTGGAGTCTTTCAATATCCATCACCTCCAGTTTTACTGTTTTGCCATTCACCTCGCGCGCTTTGAAGTTTTTTGCCTTAGCCTGACGGTCGGTCAGCACGTAAACCCTTATCTGATCGAGATTGCCGTAAATTTCTTTTATTGTCAGAGCAAGAACGTACGCATCATTAGATTTATCCATTGTAGTGATAAGATTGCCGGTAGCGCATTTTGAAAGAAAGCGGAGGCACTGTTCTGCGGCAGCTTTAGTTTCAGAATCTGGAATGGGCTTGATCTCATCGATATCGTCATAAAGGCTGACGAAAAGGTCGAGCTGATCAGCATCTTCAGAAACGGAATAGCCGCTCAGACGCAGATTGGCATTACCCACTTTTGCCGAATAGTGGCATGAAACCGGCTCGAATGTCATGCCTATATCGGACATGTGCTGCATTACCACTTCCCCGAAAACGGTTTCCGGAAATGGATAAGCATTACCCGGCGCGCCGAGCCGATCATCAATTTCCGATCTGACTTCCTGCTGCGTCTGCGCTAAGAATTCTTGAAGTTCCATTATATGCCTCTCAGTTCTGTAATGGCTTTATCCAAGCCAAAGTCAGCTTTTTTTATCATTTCGAGAACAATTTCATATTTTACGTCCCTGATTTCCAAGCTGATATTTCCTCTAACCAGACGAGGAAAATCATCAGCGATTAGAAAAGTGACAGTGTCAATGTACTTAAAGCGTCGTGTGTAGTGATCGGTAAAAGCATCCAGAAGTCCAGCCTGTATGAGACGGCTATCAAAAAGTCCCTGTGCATTGCCATCAGCGGTCAGAGAAATTCTCACTTCGTTTGCCAATTCTGGCAATGTGACTCCGGAAGGTATCTGTGATAATCTTACGCCAGCTAGGTACAAGGGCTGAATCAATGAGTTATCCAGCTGTTCCAGAGAATTTATCTTTGCCGGGAATGTCCCCTGCGCCACGCTGGTTTTCACTTCTATGCCGCCAGTTCCTAAAAGGAAATCCTGCAGACCCCTAAGCGGGCCATGCCAGGATTCGACTGCCGCCAATGGTGGAAGGTGAGAATCGATAATTTTTTTCAGGATAATCAATTCACCGAAAAGACCAACTTCAGCCTCGGTACTCAGCTTGCCGTCACTATTGCTGTCCATGAAATTCTGCCAGGCGCGGATGCGTCCGAGGAAAAGCTGAAAAATGCTGTCCTCGCTGTCGCCTGCATGTGAATCAAGTATGTTAATGATGTCCTCAGCCATCATTGCAAACATATCGATGCTACCGGCGGGCAGTCGAGCGAGAGAAACCCAGGTATGGGTTCCGCCCAGCACGTTGTGTTCCAGTTTATCAACGCGAAATCCATACCCCTGCGGCAGATATTTTTCATCAGGCATTGATATTGAACGGAATCCGACCAGAACAGCTTCCTTATCGCCTGGAAAGTGCCTGCCGGCCTGTAGCCTGCAGTTGCCTTTTGTATCAAGCGGGATCGTGCGCCAGCCGTCTCCACCTGCATTGCCTGCCAGTGCGCGCCATGCGGCTTTTAGTTTTTCGTTGTCAGTCCGCAGCGCCATACTCTTGCTCCCACAGAACATTGTTAACTTTATATTCGACTTTCACCCCCGATTTACTGCCGGGGAAACTTATACCGAATGCGATAACCGGTGGTGTGCCTTCATCAAACCGCGCCTCAGCCTGCATTGGATCGAGTGCATAAAGGAACAGTACTCCTCGCTCAGGATGAGCCGATACACCTTCCGTGCCGAATCCACGGATTTTTCTTATCGCAGGCCCGTTGGGCGTATCAGGTTCTTCCTTGCTGCGCTGCCGTCTTGCCGGATCAGCATGCCAGGCAGCGCGCGTAAGCGACAGGGCGGCATTCCAGGCTGCTTCATCGAGATCGATAGCTTCATCTCTCGATGACATCAGGCGACCGATAGAGTAACGACCGCCCTCATAAGCTCCCTTCATGGTGCGTTTCAGCATTTTAACATCAACGCCGCTGCCCATATCAAGACCGCTGCCTTCGCCGCCGCCGATCATCACGACAGTCCAGTGCGTCAGTTCATTATCGCGTGTCATCGACTGGATGAATTCAGCAAGCAGCTGGCTGTTAACCTTGTAGACATCGGGATGTGTGCGGTAATCCCGCAGAAATTCTGCAACATCTGCTGCAGGAACATTTTCCCATAGAAATCCCTCCCATTCCTGGCGCTTGTCACCGCGCGCACGCTTGGGGTCTTTTTCGGCGGGTTTTCCAAGCGAGGATATGAACCGTTTTGCAGTATTAAGATTTCGTTCAAGTACCGTATGGTCACGGAAGAAGGCGATTGTCTCCAGCAGATCACCGCTGAAGGAAAGCATCAGATTTTTTGCATTGCGCATCTTAAGGCGCGATGTGACCATTAGAACAGGATGTGACTGCACCTTAAGCCCATAATCACGGGGTGTCGATCCGCTAGCAGCCATGAGGTCGAATTCCTCGCGCAACTCCTCTGCGGCTTCGGCAATGTGGCCGAACCATTCGGCCAATTCGGAAGTTGTATATAACCGGCACAGATCAAGATAACCGGGCCTATACCCGAACCAGCGGCCCATCTGCATTAAAGTGTCATACATACGCGAGGCGCGCAGGAAATAACTTACACAGAGTCCTTCCAGCGTTAAACCCCGCGCCAGTTTATCGCCGCCTATGGCGATTACTTTCAGACCAGCACTTGCATGATCGACATAGTCCAGCGCATCTTTCGCCGTGCCGTTGATCATCCTTACCTGAATGTCGGATATTACATCAGGAAGCACGTCAGCAATCTCTTTCCATTCAGGAAGATAATAGGTTACAGGTTCGGAGCCGCGCTCCTTAACTTTTTCCGTGGCTGGTATGAAATCCTTTTCCCAAAGATCACATAAGGTTGCCAGAACTTCAGCATTGCCTATCCCCCGTGTTAATCGCTGGCGCAAATATTTTATGCGCTCCTCGACCTGTCTATGTACATTCTGCTGAACCGAGTTGAAACGGGTGACATGGACAAGCATCGAGGAGTGATCGCTTTTCTGGCCACGTATAACCCTGACAGCGCAGGTGAGTACAAAGGCATTAATCGCCTCCTGAAGTGTATCAGGCATTGAGTCTTGGCCTTCATGAAGAGGAACATGGCCGTTACGATGCTTCTGAGGCATCCAGCCGTCATTACCATCTGCTGTCATATGATCGCTTGCTATCCTGACAAGTGGTAGCCCGTTATTACTGCCATCATCCGTCTGAAGGCCGAAAACTGCCGCGGGGCCGATGTAGTTTGAAGGCGCGGCCAGATTCACGATGAAAGCTGACGGGAAAAGATCAGGCCCATCCTCACGCGTGGTACCTCTTTCATGAATAAAAATATTTGCAAAGGGCGTAGCTGTGTATCCGACATATGCCGACCTTGCAAAAGAATGCAGAATGCGGCGGATAAGGCGGTTTATTGCCTTTGGCTGATGTTCTTCATCCGGTTTTCCTTCCGAATCAAAAACCTGCTCGCCGGTATCGACACTTGCGTGATCGGCCTCATCGTCAATAATCAGGAGTGGCAGATTGGTGACTATTTTTCTGCCGGTCTCATCCTGCGCATTGGCGACATGATTGCGAATCCAGCTTAGGAGCCTTTCAAGCACGGTTTTGTTTTTCTTGACGACAAAAAGCCAGGGGCGCTGTTCCGGCGTGATACCGAGATTTTTTGCCACGGCTGTGCTGAAATCCCCTTTATCGGAGCGGTTCGTCGCAAAATTCGGCCTGATAGAAGGGTCGCCATCGATTTCGCCCACACCGATAATTCTGATATCATCAAGCACAGGTTTGGTTTCATAACCTAAAAATCCTTCATCAAGGCGCATCTGCGTCTGTGATCTCAGATTGTTATGCATGCCGGCCAGCACGATAATTATTTTATATCCTGCATCTGCAGCTTTGCAGATCAGACCAGTGTAATGCCCTGTTTTTCCTGACTGCACATGGCCGACAACAAGGCCGCGTCTATCCCAGGCACCCTCGCGTGTCGGGTCTTCAAGCCAGCTGAGTACCATTTCCGTCGATTGATCAAGTTTTTCGACAACGGTGTTAGATAATTTGCGTTCAAGCCATTCCTCATACCGTCGCCAGTAACGCCAATCCTTTTTCCTGGAAGATACCAGCCAGTGGATATGTCCTTCTTCGCTTTTCAGCGTTGTATCCTGTCCAATCCATAGGCTGAAGCGCCGTATCAATTCATCTGTTACCGCATGCCTGTCCAGGTTTTCACCCCACTTGGGGTTCATGCCGATGACCATATCTATTTTCTGAGATATAAGTGCTGGTGTGACGGCAACCCTATTTTCCTCGTCAAGTAGTAGTTCCTGCACGAATTTTATTATTATCTGCTGATAATTTTCACTTGCTGAAGCCATGTTTTATTCTCCTTATATGGTCGGATCGTCTGGCAGAGCCGCAACGAGATCTGGATAGTTATGAAAAGGTTCGGTGTGCAGAAGTCGTTCCCGTGCCTCGGATGCTGACAGGCCTTTTTTAACAGTCATATTTCTGAACATTACGTCAAGAACCGAACTCACTTCAGCGGGTGCCGTGCTTTCAAAACTGGTGCGCGGAGTTTCGCTTGCTTCTGTCGTATCTAGCCATATTCTTTGAATAGGAATCGTTTCCTCAATCACACGCAGCATCGCCTTGATCTGCAGGGCGAGGCCTCCGGCTTCATCAAGCACGGCTCGGACGGCCGGATGGTCGTGATCGATATGATAACGCATGCCGCCATTAAAATGTTCGGTACGCCACGCCTCCATTACTGGAGTGGAATCGCCGAAACGAACTGATTGCCCCCGATGCGCGAATACGCGGCGTGCACGCGTGCGCGTGTCTTCCGCAAGCCGGGTTAATTTTGAACGGATCAGCACAGGCGGCCGCGCTGTCGATTTGCGGATATCAATTTTCCAGTCTGCATCGGCAGTATTGGGAATATCCAGTCTGATTCTTGCCAGGCGATGTGCTTCTTCTTTAGTCCAATATCTTCCCTGACCAAGCCCAAGCCAGCTACCCGCCACCAGAAGTCTTTCATTACGGTAAACATAAAAACCCTGCTGTGCCGTCCATCCCTCCGGCCCTGCGGCTAATTCATATTCCCGCAGTTCCAGTTTATCCTTATGAGGCAGAACATGGCACTGAACTTCTACGCTGCCGCATTCGGAATTCAGCTTAACGATCGGTGAAGTCCACGTGGCGGAATGATTGGAAAGAAACGGCTCCCAGGGGACGACAGGCCTGCTGTTTATTGTAAGAACCAGTTTTGGGCTATAGCCACCGAGATAACGGTGAAACACCATGGAAAGATGCCTCTCGATGTAATCCACCAGATCCAGAAAATCCTGCTCTTTAAAACCAGGTGTGACAATACGGTCTAATTTCTCCAGCAGTACCAGAGTTCCTGCTTCATGCGCCTCGACAGGTTCCAACAGTCTTTCTGAACCGTGGGCAGCACCCTCAAGCAGGTGCCAGCCATCGTCGACACTTTCGGCAAGCGCATCAAGATCCCAGCGAAGGCAGGATATTTTACCATCTTTCTTGCTGGCTACTGTGAGGCTGCGACATTGAGAAAATGACGCTGTTTTCAGGCCAAGTCCGAAACGCCCTAAATCATGCGATTCTCTGGTTTCGAGCGGGCTTTTATCACCAAGCCGCATAGCCCGCTCCAGTTCGGCATCATTCATGCCGGTACCATCATCCTGTACCGTGATGCGGCTTTTGTCTCCCTCCCATGAAAACCACAGATCGACGTGCTTTGCCTTTGCGGCGATGCTGTTGTCGATGATATCAGCCAGTGCTGTCGCCGGAGAGTAACCCAGCCCGCGCAGCGCCTCTATCATCGCGCCGGCGCGCGGTGGAGCATATCTGGTTTCACTCTTCAATGTCATGCACCACCTGTTTTTCCTTTAAGCTGCTTTTCGCAATAAAATTACGCATCCTTTTCGACCGTGTGGGATGCCACATTTTCTCCAGCCCTTTACTCTCAAGCTGTCTTATGCGCTCTCTGGTAACACCATATTTATTTCCAATTTCTTCCAGTGTATGCTCGTCATAATCACCAATACCGAAGCACATCCGTAAAATTTCAGCTTCTTTTGGTGGAATAGTTGCCAGCGCCTCATTTACAGAATCGCTCAGAGACCTCTGGATAGCCTCTTCCTCGCCATTCGCAGCAAACATATCAGGAAGCAGATCGCTAAAAATTTCTCCGTTCTCTGCCAGCAAATCCAGGCATAGAGGTTCTTCAGGAATTTTTAATATCTTAATGACTTTGTCTTCCGGTAGAGCGGTAGCTGCTGCCAACTCGTTAGCCTCCGGTACGACACCTGATGTCGAAACGGCCATCTCAATAGCTCTTTTAACCTTGCGCATATCCTCTACCATATGCACCGGCACACGGATTGTACGCCCCTGGTCGGAAATAGCGCGGGTGATTGACTGCCTGATCCACCAAACAGCATAGGTGGAGAATTTGGCGCCCCTGCGGTGATCAAATCGCTCGGCAGCCTTCAGTAAGCCGGTATTTCCTTCCTGCACCAAGTCCATATAAGCTAAGCCGCCATATTTCTTGGCAGTCCATAGCACTAGCCTGAGATTCGCTTCTACTAATGTCGTCCGGGCTTTCCTTGATTTTCCAAGACCTTCAGTCATAATGTCGTGGGCGTCGCCGGATTTACTATCCTGCGTGACAATATTCTGCAGTGAAAGAATGAAACGGTCGGTAAGACGTAGTGCATATATTTCGTCACTCAGCATTTGGAAATGCTTTGCGAAATCGGTTGTGGAGGCGGAAGCAAGTGTCCGTTGGAGTTCACAGATTCGTGCAATTCTTTTGCTGATATCTTGAAATGCAGATGTGGGGACGACTGGACTGTCATCTGTTACGTCACCATCATCAGCTTCAACTTCGTCCCCGGTGATTTCATCTATTGTGTTTTCGACCTCATCATTCACCAGCATATGCAGAGGAATTTCCCCTCGTTCTGCTTTTTGTAGAGAAATTATCAATTCATCAAAAGCCGCCGGGCATTTGGCTATGGCGTTCACTATCTGCTTTGTGCCCGCCTCGATAGTCAATCCCAAGTTCGTTTCGTCGTCGCGCGAAAGCATTTTCCTAGTGCTTACATCTTCTGCATAAATGGTCAGCGGGTCGCTGGATATGGAGATAAGATTTTTGAAAAATGACAGGGCTTCATCAAGCTTCGATTCGCTGTAATCGATTTCCTTTTCGTCATCGAACGGCTCAGCCGGCGCTGTGGAGTCATCAATCAGTATGCCATAGTCGCCGAGCACGATGCGCAGCTTTACTTCGAATTCGCTGTCGAGTTCTTTGCCTTCGTCATTATAAGGAATAGCCTGCTCAAGCTGTACTTCACTGACACACTGATCACGGAATCCAATCAAAAATAGCCTGCTTATACCAGGTATCCAACGGTCTTCCTCATCTATTGTTCTCTGCCTGCGCGTGCCGAAAATTTCGGGCAGATCAATTTCGATATCCGCCCAATCCGCATCAAGATCGATAGGGACATGCATGGAAACAAAGTCCTGAAACTGCTCCGCGCTTACAATGCAGGATTCATCATTCTCCGGTGCGGGTGATTCTATCTCTTCGATCCATTCACTTAGATTGTATTTTTCCTCGTCGGCTGACTCTTCCTCAATGATAGGAGCATGGAATGTATGTCCATTAATCGGCGTTGTTATACTGAGTGGCGGTTCATCTATAATTTTCAATTCAGGCGTTTTATTGCCGGTATTCAGATACTGGCGTAAAAGACTCTCAACATTTTTGTGCCCGTTGACCGATGCTAAACTCAGAGCATCACGTCCCTCTGGGTCATGCATTGCCGGGTCTGCACCGTGTTCTAACAGCAGTAAGCATATTTCAGCGTTGCCCTTCGATGCGGCAAGAATAAGAGGTGAACGGCCTTTTTCATCGGTAATATTCACGTCCATTCCATGATTCAGCTGATGCAGAATCGTGGCTTTTATGCCATTAAGTACCGCCATCTTAAAAATAGGTGGCATCGATTTTAAGCTGCGATCTGCCAGTATAGTCATGCCGCACCCCTTGCTATGACCGGGCATTTCATTAGCACATCCGATATTTTACTAACCGCGGCGGCATCGGCTTTAATTTCGCATTCCCAGATAACAAGCGGCAGCCAGCCGCTCTTTTTTAGTACGCTGAGATTTTTTTTATCGCGTTCCTGGTTCTGTTTGAATTTATCATTCCAGAATTCCACTCGTGATTTCGGAGTGGTGGCCTGTTTGCATCCCGTGTTTCTATGCCAGAAACAGCCATTTATAAAAATTGCGACTTTATATTTCGGCAACAGTATATCCGGCCTGCCAGGCAGTGTTTTATCTGAAAGTTTAAACCTGAAACCCCGCCTGTGAAGCAGGGATCGTATAATAAGTTCGGGTTTAGTATCCCTGCCTTTTATACGGGACATATTCCAGCTGCGTTTTTCTGGGGTGAGGCTGTCCATGTTAATCCTTCAGCCCCTTCAGTATATCTTGAACAATTTCCGCCACTTTCATGGAAAGTAGCGGTGGGACGGCGTTTCCGACCTGATGATATTGAGAAGTACGGTTTCCTTCAAATTTATAGCTATCGGGGAACGTCTGTAAGCGCGCGGCTTCCCTGACCGTCAAACTGCGGCATTGGGATGGGTCATAATGGATAAAATAATGGCCATCTTTCGATATGTGCGAAGTAATGGTTGTGGAAGGACGACTTTTCACCTGCACCCTAAACCTATCACCGAAGTGGTCTTTCAGAACGCCATCTTTAATATTTTTATGAGCAGGCAGGAGAGCTTTAGGAAAATCACTTAGATTAATGCTTTTATCGTTTGCATAAGCGAAGGCCGATGCGAAAAGATAGCGATGTAGATCGCTTCGCATATGGCTTCTGCCGGCATGATTCATAACAACACCGTCGCAGCCGCCACGATACCAGTCTGAGTAAACTTTTGGAGCTTTATGATAACTTAGAACTTCTGCGCCTGCAAAAAGCTTTCGTCGCTGAATCTTTTCCAGTGCTTCATCAATAATTTCGGTCGTTGGCAGCAGGCCATTCAGCTTTCCCTTGTTGTACCATGTCGAATCCGTAACCATTCCCAGAATTTCGCGCCACTGTTCTAAGCTGTCAGGTTCCTTCGATACAGTGCTGCGAATTTTGGGCAGATCGCTTATGGCCTCAGCCACCGATATTGCTGCGCTCTCTTTTTTAAGGATTTCGGGGGTGATATTAATATCTTTGCGAATTCCTAAAATCAGAACACGATGTCGCGCTTGAGGAATGCCATATTTTTCCGCTTCGACCAGAAAGGCTTCCGGTTCACACTCCTCAGGATGGGCATCATCCACCAGAGAAAATAGCCTGTAGCCCAACCCCGTGCTTTTTCCCGAAACTGCCAAGTCCGGCTCTCGCAGATCTGTCAGAATATTGCCGATTATTTTTTTACCGGAATGCTGCGCGGATAGCATACCCTTAACGTTCTCCATCACAAAAACTGGGGGGCGATGATCAGCTATGATGCGTAAATATTCACGATACAGAAAATGCCGTACATCTTTTTCAAAATCAGGATTCGAGTTTCTCATGCGGGCGCGACCCACGAGTGAATACGCCTGACAGGGCGGGCCGCCGACTAGCACCCATTTATCACTGCCATTTAATCGATGCTGGATAAGGCTCTTCACCTCGCTGTGAGGCGTATGTCCCAATTCTAAACATTGCGCTTCTTTGGCGGCAGCACGGAACTGTGCTGGATAAAGGTCAAAAAGCTCCTGTTTTGTAATAGATCCTTTTGCGTAAGACCAGTATTCTTGCGGGACTTCATTGAGATTAAATTGACGATAGAAACTTCGCAACAGCAGCGTACTGTGAGCTGATGAGTCTTTTTCAATCGAGAGAGCCAGTTTAAAGGGCGACTTACCCGTATCATACCCCAAGGCGGCAAAACCTTCGCCCAGTCCACCGGGGCCTGCGAAAACATCTATGACTTTGTAGGTGCCTGTACTCATCGGCTTTGCTTTTTACGTTGCTGCTTTTTTGTCCAGGCTTCGATTTCATCCTGCCTGAATCGCCATGCACCACCAACTTTAAAGCCAGAAATCGTACCTGCCCCGGCGAGACGATACGCAGTCTTTTCATTGATTTTAAGATAGGTTGCAACTTCACGTATTGTGAGAATGTCGTTAACCATAATATACCCCTGCCATTTCAAACTTTGGATTAATCATACTTTAACCGCTCCCGAAACGATAAAATTATCGGTTAGCGTATTTGTCCGGTTTTTTGCCTTTTCAGCGAATGTGACACCTGGGAATTTCCTGATTGATTCAGTAAATTGCTTAAAAGTGGCATGATACTGATTATTGGTGGTATGTTGGTGCATAATCTTCCATATGCGTTCTATTGCGTTGAGATTAGGGCTATAGGGAGGGAGAAAATGCAGTTTTATGCGAGGGTGAAGTGCAAGCCAATCCGCAACCTCACAACCGGTATGATAACCCGCATTATCAAGAATGATATTAACGGTTCCAAGTGGTATAACCTTAAGTAAATGAACGAAAAAGCTGGTAATACTCCCCGCACTTGATAACGAAGATGAACCGCCATTGTTGCACGTCAGCTTCTCAGATTCAGCATAATCTTCAATATGTTGCCGAACCGATTCCCCACTGATGAATAATAGTCTCCCTATCTCCGCATAACTCATACCGGCATCGTACCATATAACCGATTTATCCGATCCGCTATACGCTTGTCACGCACCTGTTTATGATGCGTTAATAAGGCTGTGCGTTGTGATAGGGTAAGTTTTTCTAATGACATGAAATCACTGCTACCATACCTCCTGCCTAAATCATACTTTTATCTCAATATAAACCACAAGTTTTCATTCGTGATTGGTATAACGCTTTTAACGGAGCATTTTTATCACGGATCCTGCCGTCACCACATATAAAATTACAGCCACAGCCCTTGCACAGATAACGCTGTCTCCCACGAACCTTCCCGTTATGAACATACTCAATGCTATTACATTTCCTGCAGGTAATCGTTCCCATGTTACATACTCCCTTCTTATTACTATAAAAAGGGCGAGTCTATACTATATCTATTTATTATGAAACACTCTCAATATTTTGTCTGGTTCAGTGCAGCTACATTAAATATTGCTCACTTCCCGCATAAATTTCACTACCTGAGCGTCACAGCTCACATCATAAGGACTTATCGCCTGTTTTAAGGCAATACCTGCCAATGATTTACAACGACTGAGGGCAACATAAAGCTGTCCCGCAGCGAATGCACCATTGCCAAGGTCAATAATGGCACGTTCCAGCGTTTTACCCTGACTTTTATGGATGGTAATTGCCCAGGCAAGCGTAACGGGAAACTGGCTATAGCTGCCTAGCGTTTTTTCCACTATGCGTTCTTCTTCCTCATTAAATTCATAGCCCAGCGTTTTCCATTTTTCGGGTTCTATGCTCCATGATCCCGATTCGGTTTTTATCGTGATGCTTTCGGATTCCAGCTTTTCCACAATCCCTATCGTGCCATTAACCCACCTTCTTTCCGTATCATTTTTCACAAACATGATTTGGGAGCCGACTTTTAATACGAGTTCCTGCGGGGCGGGCAGGCGGGTGTCCTTCATGCCAAAGGCTCCCTTGATGACTCCTTTATAGGTTTTGGGTGGACTTTTTAGCTGAGCCAGGCGGGTATGATTGATATTTTCTGCCAGTGCATTGGTGGTGGTTAAGATGAGCGTTCCTTCGGCAGGCACTACTTTGGGCTTCACCCTCGCATTGAGCAAAGTTAGGTGCTTTCCTTCGCACTCCCCCGAACGTATGCTATTGAGAACATTAATAAATTCAGGGTCATTTTGGCGGTAAATAGTGGAAAACTCCACCATCCTGAAACCCGCTTTCTCGTAAGCTTGCGTAGCAAAGAAAAAGGGAGATTGATAATATTGAGCGAAAAAGTCTTTTTCTTCCCTTGAAACAATAGGAGAAAGCTGGAATAAATCCCCAATCACACAAATTTGCAGCCCGCCAAAAGGAGCATTATTATTTCTGGCAAGCCTGAGAAAATGGTCAATCCCGTCAAAAACATCTGCCCGCACCATAGAGATTTCATCAATAATCAACAGTTCCAGTTCTCTAAACAGACGGCGACGGTCGGTTTTGATAGTCTTGGGATCCACAAAACCAGGTACAAAACGAAACAGGGAATGAATGGTTTGTCCCTGTACGTTTAACGCTGCAACCCCTGTAGGAGCCACAATCGCTATTTTCTTCTCGGTATTGGCACGAAAATACTGCAGAAACGTCGATTTTCCCGTCCCCGCCTTACCTGTTAAAAATATATTTTTATGTTTATATTCGAGTAATTCAAAGGTTTCTTCAAACTCTTTGCTGATTCTAAACCGATTTTCGTTTTCTGCTTGCATGAATATTACACTTTAATTTTTCTTGTCCCTTCTATAAAATAAATACCAGCAAAAAGCAAAAGAAAACCCCTCTGAAATATTCAGAGGGGTTGCTATAAGCGTATCTTTCGCGAGTGTTAAGAGTAGACCTCTGTCAAAACTCATTTTGGCTGGCTGCAAATACCAGTTTTTCTGCGTTACGATACTCACGTACTAAGATGTACGCTGCGTTTCGTTACTCAAAAAACTGGCATTTTCGCCTACCCA